>Ga0182021_10007821_pt1 | contig 12671 bp, 9 predicted proteins | sample 612E3MmetaG_FD_120493 | JGI IMG/M metagenome (GOLD analysis project Ga0182021, IMG submission 120493) | Permafrost microbial communities from Stordalen Mire, Sweden - 612E3M metaG (Illumina Assembly) | ecosystem: Environmental > Terrestrial > Soil > Wetlands > Permafrost | place: Sweden... | reverse complement strand
TTCGCCGCCCGTGACCAGATCGTCCGCGGCATCCAGCGAGGCAGAAGCCTCCTGGCTGGCTCCATCGACGGCACCGCCGTCGAGCGATATCGAAGCAGCATCATCGACCGGTGGCAGCGGCGTATCGGTGGAGGCACCATCGATGGTTGGCGTCGTCGGCGCGTCGGCAGCGTCAACGAGGGGCACTGGTAGCCACCCCTCGGACGCGACGTCGGCAGCGGTGTCGCTACCGTCGACGACCGGGGCATCCGCCGGTCCCCCGGACCCGCCGGTACCCGACAGCCGCACATCGGAAGCGGTGTCTTGGCCCAGCGGAGCGTCAGCGCCGGAGTCGGGCTTACCGATGGTCACGGTCCCGCCCGTGCCGGTCGGGGGCAGCCAGGCAGCGTCCGCCGCACCACCGTCGAGCTGCCCAGGGGCCCCACCCGTTCCCGGGACAAGCGGCAACCAGTCCGTCACCAGACATGCGGGATCGTTAGGAACTGTCGGGGTGTGGTCATGCGCAGCAGCGAGCGCTGCGGGTGGCAGATCCCGCTTGCTCCAGCAGGTTCCGGCCGAGGGGCCGCCGGCTGTGCTCGCTCCCCGCCCGACGCAGAGGTAGCCTTCGGGGCAACAGGCGGCCCCAGTCGGTTTGCAGGCCACGGTTCCGCTCTTCGGCTGCGGAGCGAAGCCGCACGCGCCGAAGGACGTGGCCGCGGCGACGAGCAGGTACGCGCGAAGGGCCGACGCTTTTCGCATCAAAATGTTCCGCGGGCCTCGAGACCAGCGGCGCCCGGCCCCACCATGGGCGCCAGGCTCACGTTCGCCTGCTCCGCTGTCGGCAACCACCTACTGTAGACGAAGAGGCCCGCACCGGTCATGACCGCCACCGCGCCGACACCGTAGAAGAGCCACTGCATGCTCTCGGCCCGCTTGCCCTCGTCGTAGGCGGCCTGGTTGTAGTTGGTCGCCTTGTTGGCCGAATCGGAAAGCGAGCTGGCGCGCGTCCAGTAGTAGAAGCCAGTACCGACGGCGATCAGCCCGACCCCGTCACACGCGATGGCGGCTAGACGCAGGTGGCGTACGGTGGACGCAGTATTGTCCGGCGCATTCGGCGTCGCCGCCGGCGCGGCCTTCACCTCGAGCTCCGGCAGAGGATCGAGGACCGGCAGCGCGGCCGGGACTTGCTGGAACCAGCGCCCCGACGAGGGTGTGGACGGCATGGCCGGCGCGGGCTCTGCCGGCGCGGGCGCTGCGACGGGTGGCAGCGCAGGCCGTGCATCCGGTACGGCTTTGGCCACCGCGGGCGTCGCTGCCTCGCTCTCGAGCTCGCGGATGGCTTTCGTCGCGACGGCCCGGGCCTGCCGGTTCACTCCCTCCGGCGACGACTTGAGATAGAGCCTGAACATCATCAAGGCTTCCTTGGGCTCGCCCAGGGAGCGATGGCACTGGGCGATGTTGAGCAAGAAGGCCGGGTCCTCCGAGTCCAGCAAGCCCCTCTCGAACCAGGCCAGCGCCTGACGGTAGTCGCCGGCCACGAACAGCTTCTGCCCCTCGTCGAATGCCGTCCTGCCTTGCGCGGGATCGGGCGCCGCCGCGGCGGGCGCCGCGGCCGCCAGGGGTAGACAACAGAGGAGAACGGCGACGACATCGCGAGGACAGGTCATGGCCTTTTCATTGTAGTGGCGTTGCGTGGGGCGGGCAAGCGCCCTGGGTGTAGGGGATAGTTCGGGGCAGATTGACGTGTAGGTCTCTGTGGTTGAGGCAATGTCTCTTATCGGACATTTTACTGCGGATGCGTTTCGGCCAAGGCAAAACGGCGCTCGAAACGACTATCCGCTCGCGCACGATCGCCATTGCACGCTTACGAAGCTCCTCGGGTAACCCGCGATTACTCGGCATTCCGCGCTTTCCAGACGCCAAGCCTATCGGCCCGCATCGGCCGTAAGCCCGGCACAAGCGCCGAACCTGCCTCGTGCTCAGTCCTATTAGCTCTCCGGCTTTTTTCTGTGAAAGCCGTCTCTCAACTACGCGCCTGATCACAGCTAGACGGTCGATTTCCCTTCGACTCATGGTCACCAGTTCCTTCGCCATACGTCCGGCTATCGCACGACAACCCATCGCCGAAAGCGGACATTTCTACTTGGCTGGAACCGGACATTTTCATGTGGCTGCTACAGGCAAATGTCCGATAAAAGGATGTTATGTAACCTACGTTCACTTACGCGCCCGAACTAAGCTGAACTATCCCTATACCCAGTCGTCGAGCGCAACGACCACTACGAGCGGCTCCCGCCACGGCCGGTGTGCGAAGCGGTCGAGGGCTAGCCAACCTCAGCTTCGACGGCACTATCTGCGCGACCGGGCCGGAGGTCTCGGCATCACGGACTCGCTCGATCGCGCGACGGGGGAAGCTAGGTAGACGTAGTCCCACGACTTCCTCGATGATGGGCGACCTTTCGCCCAGAAGGCCGCCGGGCCAGGCGCCGGCGTCGTGCTGAAGCAACATGACAGCGCCGCCGGGGTCCCCTCGGTGACTCAGTCTTCGGAGCGGAAACGGGCGGCCAGGATGACCTCGGGGGGAACGGGGTGAGCCGGACGAGCCACCTTCTCCTCCTGGTGCGAGACGATAGCGCCGTTGGGAAGGTCGTGAGTCACGATCGCTCCCATGTTCACGAAGCATTGCCCGCCAACGGTCACCCTGTCTCGGACCGTGGCGTTGAGCCCCACCCAGCAGGCCGACCCCAGGGTCACACTTCCGCCGATGATGGCACCTGCCGTGAGGATACAGTCGGCTTCAATTCGCGCATTGTGGGCCACATGCACGTGAGCATCGAGCTTTGCGCCATCGCCGACTGTGGTCGGCGACAGCGTGCCCGCATCAACGGTGCTGAGAGAACCGAGCTCGACGTGGGCGCCGATTCGGACTCCACCCAAATGGGGGAGCCGCTGATAGTATCCGTTTTCGTCGCGCTCGAGACCGAACCCTTCGTATCCGACGACGGCATTGGGACCGATGATGCAATCGGGGCCGATCTCGGTGCGGGCCAGGATTCTAGCTCCTGAGTGGACGACCGTACGGTCGCCGATTGTGACGTCGTCCCCAATGAAACAGAAGGGCTCGATGACCACCTCAGGGCCCAGTGCCACATTGCCGTCAACATGAACCCACTGGGAGATTCGGGCTGAGGCCGGGATGCTGCTTTCGCTCAGGCGCTTGGTCAGGCGACCGTGATCGCGCACAAAGCGGAGGATACGCGCCATCGTCAGTCGCGGATTCGCAACCTCGACGGTGACGGAACCGTCGCCCAGCCTGGATGGGCCCTGCCCGGGGCGGGCGAGGAAGAGACACCCCGTCAGGGTCGAGAACCTGGCCGAGAGGGCGTCGTCGAGGCCACGGCTGATGAAATAGAGCGCATTGTCCTGCGGCTCGCCGAGTGTGCCGATGGACCGAATTGGTTCTCCTGAGGCCTTTGCGGCCGCCGCGATCCCGAGGGCTGCTGCGAGCTCTTGCTGTTCTAGCTGGACGCGAAGCACGTCATTCCTCCTCGGCCATTCGCTTCTGGTAGTACGTGATGTGGTTGTGGGCAAAGGTCGAGAAGCGATTGGTGAGCGCCGTGACCTCCTCTTCCTTGATGTCGTGGATCACCGAGAGCAAATCGTACTTCTCGCAGATCCACGAAATGGGATGAGCCAGCAGACAGAGATTGCGTCCCGTATCCAGTGCCGTGTCGAAGGTGTACTGCCGCCACATCTTCCCGCTGTCGCTCACGTACAGCAATCCGAGCCGATCAAACGCCGCGTAGGCGTCGACGTACCTGCTCGAAACAGGACGATACGCGCCGGTGTTGACGGGATCGTGCTGCGAGATCGACCGAACCGGAGCCTCGATGATCGACTCTAGCGTGCGCACCTGATACTCGATTTCGTCCTCGACGGAAGCCTTGGTCGATTGAGTTACCGAGAAATGCAGGCCAATCTCGAAGCCCAGGTCGTGGATCGTGCGCAGATGTCGGATGTTGTCTGGGCGAAGAATATTGTAGAACTGGCCGTCGATGAGCACGAAGTAGGTGGACGCAATGCCGGCGTCTCGTTCCAGCTTGGCCATTTCCGCTGCATAGCGAGGCGACAGATCAATGTCGTGCCGGAGCAGGATGTAGGGCTGCGAGGGAACGCGGTCGCTCTCTCCGAAGCGGACGAAGGCGTACCCGGCCTGCTTGGCCTTGCTGAGGAAGGCGCGATAGATCGCCGGCGACAGGTTGGCTAGCTTGAACTGTGGGGGGGTCACCCATGCGGCGCTGCTCTGGCTCATGAATCTCCCTTGCTCGAACGGTCTTTGCCCTAGTCGCTCACCTCGAATCTTACGCGCCCCAGCCCAAGCGGCCGCTGTCCTCTTCCTACCGCGCCAGGATGCGTCGGTGAGGAGAAGATCGGCGGGGGATAGAGCATGTGGCTACTCCTGCTGCCGCCGCATTGCCTCCCAGGTTCTCCGGTAACGCCCCCCATGTCAACCATGCCCACATGCCCGGCAACTCTCGCCGCAGTACCTAACCTTCGGGCTCGAGAGCGGCACCACTACTACTACTGCTTCAATTCTTCGATACACCGGTGGATAGTCCTTTGAAGCGCCACTTTGCAAATGTCCGATAAAAGGATGTTAGGTAACCCTTGAGTATAGGGGCAGATTGATGTGTAGGCCTCTGTGGTTGACGTAATGTTTCGTGTCGACATTTGCTGCAGATGCGTTTCGGTGAAGGAAAGATGGCGCTTGAGCTCCTCAACCAGGTGCGCCCGGAGCTTGCGGCCCAGGCGGATTCTCCTCGGCATGCACGAAGCTTGCCTGAAGCCGCCGTCGCTCACCAGACGCGGTTCCCTGAACGAATACGGAACGTCGGGCGACCGGAACGGGCTGGCACGAAGACGTGGTGAAGTACCGCGGATCACGGCGTCAGGCTGGCGGCGGCGAAAATCATCGCCGTGTTCCAGTTGATGGCGATCTCGTTCTCCTGGTAGACCTCCTGGTCGTCCTTCCACGCTGTCGCGCTGCCGTTGGGGCCTCCCACCAGCAGGCCGGGCCACGCCCCGGTGATGGACGACGGACGGTGGTGCGGGTGGATGGGCGAGAAGTGTCCGAGGCCAGTCACGAACGAGCGGCCGAAGACGTTGCGCCCGAGCAGGTAATCGAGCTGCGCGACGGCGCCGTCGACGAGCTTGGCGTCGGGCTGCAGTACGTTGGCGACCATCAGGTTCAGCGTCGTCCGGGCGATCGAGCCGTTGGAGCCCCAGTTGTAGCTCGGAATGCCGCGCGCGAAGCCGCTCGTCGAAATTTGGGAAAGGATTGCGTTTGCCGAGCTGTTGATGTTGTCGATGACGGACGCGAGCACCGTCGCGTCGCGGCCATCGCGCTTGGACAACACGTACGTGAAGATGCCCAGGTTGCCGACGTTCGGCCAGTCCCAACTCGGCGAGACCGAGGTGGTACCGATCTTGGCCTCGACGGCCGCCAGCGCGTCCGCGGCCCCGGTGGTCTCCCACAGCTCCGCCGCGGCCCAGAGCCGCTCGGGCGCGTCGTCGCGCCGCCAGTAGCCGGGGTGGTTCGTGCCGCTCAGGTCCGCGGCGGCGAAACCGTTGGCTTGCAGGTAGGCCCAGGACTTCTGGGCGGCGGCCAGGCAGAGCGAGGCGTACCCGGTGTCGTAGGGTAGAAACAGTCTCGCGCCGGCGGCGGCCACGGCCACCACATCGGCGGCCTGCACCGTGCCGAAGCCGAAGAGGTAGCGGGCGCCGGTGTCGGCGCTCGGCGAGATGAAGCCTTCGAAGTTGACTTCCGAAACCTGCTGGTAGACGCTGCCGTCGTCGCGCTGCATGTTCAGCAGCTGAGCGAGCTCGACCTTGGCTTCGGCCAGGAAATCCGGGATGGGGCCGCCGTGCTCGGGGATGGCCAGCGCCAGCCCGGCGAGCTTGTCCGGGGAGAGCTCCCAGGCGCGGAAGAGCATGCCCAGCGAGAACGCGGCGTTGTTGCTGTACTTGCCGTAGTCGCCGGCGTCATGCCAGCCGCCGATCACGTCCTTCACCGCACCGCTGGCCTGGTCTTCCCAGGGGATGGCGTCGTGCGTGTGGCATTGGTCGTGGGCGAAGGTCTTGCCGTCGTGCTCGAGCTCGACGGCGACGCCGCAGCGCTGGCCGTACATGCCCAGCATCAGCGTCTTCGTCACGTCGGTGTAGACATTGGCGTCGATGCGAAAGCTCACCGAACGCCCGACGCCGGGAACGTCCAGGTAGTACTCGCCCGGCTCGCTGAACGACGAGAAGTCGATGGTCCACAGATCCAGGCCGGTGTCGCCATCGTGCACGGGCCCGGTCGCGTTGCCGGACATGGCCTCCGAGTCGTCGGCGCGCATGAGGGAGAAGGTCGTCGCCGCCTGCAACACCACCGCCGCCTTGGCATGATCGGGCAGGAAGCCCACCGTGTTCACGTGTACGGTGGACGGGGGCTGGCACAGATCACCGTTCCACTTCTCGGTGCCGGATGCACACGACTGATCCACGCAAGCGGCGCAGCCGAGGGACAGGCCGACGGCCAGCAGGGGACGGGCGAGCAACCAGGCGAAAGACGGCATCCGAGAATGAATCGTCGTAGACCGCCCGCCGGGCTACTGCACCGTGACGTTGGCCAGGCAGTAGGAGAACGGTAGGTCCGTGGTCGCGCTGCTCGGCACGATGACGTCGAGTCGGGTGAAGAGTGTGCTGGACGTGGCGAAGTCGCCCTTGTTGTTCCAACACTGGGTGTTGAGCTTGTCGATGGGTATGACCTCGTTCAGCGGGCCCGCGTAACAGAAGAGATTGCCGTCCACGTCCTTGAGTTGCAGTCGCAGAGAGGAGTCCCCGCCCAGGGAGTCCGATTTTGTGATGGCAACCGTGAGGCTGTTGGGGATGGTGATGGTGCCGATAGGGGCAATGTCGCCACCATCGACATCGCTGGCGCCGCCAGCGACGAGCAAGTCTTGGTTGAGCTCGAAACCAATGCCCGCCACTGCATGATAGGTTGGATCCGCCGAAACGGTGCCCGCCGTGCACAGAGCCGATGGCCCCAACGCCGGTGAGCAAGTCCCTGCTGCCCCCTCTTGCCCTCCGGTGCAGACGGGCGTGCCGCAGACGATGGCAGTCGAGCCGCCTACCGCCGAGGTCCAGGCCGCGCCGTATCCGTGCAGCGGGCCCGCGGTGACGTAACTGTCACTGATGCTGAGTTGCCCGTCCGCGGTGGGGAGGCCACCGTCGCAGGACGGGCCCTGATTCGCCACCGGGGCCGTCGACGCGGTCTCGCCGTTGATGGTGACGGAGAAGCTGTTGCTGGTGAAGGGCATGCCGCCGGATCGCACCTCCATGCCGGCCTGGATTGCGTAGAGGTACCAGGAATTCTGGGCATAGCCTCGCTGGATTGCGTCTCGGATGAACGCATTCAGGTCCAGTTTGGTCACGGACGTCACCATCGGGGGTTTGAGGATGTAGTTCATGTAGTTCCAACTGGCGGAGGCCCCGCCGACGAGCATGTCGGCCGCCCAAACGTCCCAGGTGTATCCGGCCAGGCTCACGCTGCCGAGGTGGGTCTTCCAGCCATAGGCGTTGTTGTAGTCCAGCCAGATCATCAACTCGAGCCCGTTGGGGAATCCGCTGGCCGCGCAGTTGTTGTCGGGGCAAAACCAGAGGTCGTAGGACACGTTCCAGCGGTCGCTCGCGATACCCCCTGCGGAGAAATCCCAACTGCTTGTCAACGAGGAGAGCTGCCCGACCGGCTTGGGCAGAACGCTGGCAGGGGTGCAGTTCCCGTAGGAGCAGCCGTAGAGCACGTTGGGGAAGGAGGCGACGTTGTTCCCGCAGGCTGGAGGACCTTGGGTCACGGAGAAGGCGCCGGTGACGCTGTTCATCTCGATGCACTGGGTTCCGGGACAGGTGTCCTTGTTCCAATAGTTCGATTGCAGGACGTAGGAACCCACGGCTATGGTCGCAAAGTCGTCGCAGCTGCTGACCGTCTGCTCGGCCGGCCAAACCGGCGGAAGGGCGGCATCCACCTCCACGGGACGTGCTCCCATGCCGCCACATGCGGCGACCCCGGCAAGCAGAATGACGCCCGGAAGGGCGAAGGACATCCTAGAAGCGGCATGCAACCCAAACCTCGAATCCATTCTCCGATCCTTTCTGATTTCTACTTTCGTCGCCTTTGGCGGATGAGACTTCCGAGCTCCCCTGCCGAAGTACGCCTAGTAAACCAAGAGGTCATGCAATTTGGGAAGGTTGCATTTTGAGCATAGTCGGAGCATGCGTCTTTTGGCCTTCACCGAATCGCATCCGCAAAATGGCCGATAACAGATCTTGAGTCAACACCATCAACCTGCACTCCTTCCTGCTCCTCTCCACCCTACGTCACGCCTGCCTTCTTCGCCGCTTCCCAGAGAGCGTTCTGTTCCGCGGGCGAGGCCGCCTTGATGCTACGGCCTTCGGCCTCCAGCTTTTCTTCCATCCAGGCGAAGCGGCGGCCGAAGCGGTCGGTCGCCTCGCGCAGACTGTGCTCGGCGTCGAGGTCGAGCTTGCGCGCCAGGTTCACGACGGCGAAGAGCAGGTCGCCGAGCTCGCGGCGCATGGCCGCGCGGTCCTGGCTGGCGCACGCCTCGTCGAATTCGGCCAGTTCCTCATTGACCTTGTCGCGCACGCCCGCCGCGTCCGGCCAGTCGAACCCGACCGCGCCGGCTTTCTCGCCCGCGCGCATGGCGCGCACCAGGGCCGGGGCGCTGCGCGGGATGCCGTCGAGCGCGCCCTTCTTGCCCTGCTTCGCCTTCTCGGTCGCCTTGAGCTTGGCCCAGCTTGCCAGCGCCTCGTCGGCGTTCTTGGCGTGTACCTCGCCGAAGACGTGCGGGTGCCGGCGCACCAGCTTGCGCACGATGCCTTCGATGACGTCGTCGATGCCGAAGCCGCCCTCGTCGTGGCGCAGCTCGGCCTGGAAGATCACCTGCAAGAGCAGGTCGCCGAGCTCCTCGCGGTGGTCGGCGACGCTGCCGCTTTGCAGGGCATCCACCACCTCGTAGGTTTCCTCGACGAGATAGGGCAGCAGCGTGGTCAGGGTCTGTTCGCGGTCCCAGGGACAGCCGTCGGGCGCGAGCAGCCGCTGCATGAGGCCCACGAGCCGGGGCAGATTCGCGCCGGTCTGTTTGCCGGGCAGGGGATCCAGGTTCATCGCGGGCGGAGGTGTTTCTTCGGTCACGGGCTGGCAGTCTAGCCCGCATTTGTCACAGCTTCGAGTCGTGTCGCTGGTCGTGCGGCTGACTGCTGCCTGGTTCTTGGGCGGGCCTCGTGCTACAGAGAAAACACCAACCGTGAGTCATCGATCTTCTGATCCCTATCGTGGCAGTGGCGACGTCGAGTCCGACCGGGTGGTCCTCGACGACAACCGCGTGGCGCTGATGCTCTTCGGCGAGCGCAACGCCAACCTCAAGCGCATCGAGCTGGAAACCAACGCTCGGCTGCACTCCCGCGGCAACGAGCTGACCCTGATGGGCAGCGCCGACGCCATCGCGCAGGCCCGGCGCCTGGTCGAGCAGCTCTACCGCATGGCTCGCAGCGGGCGCCCCATCGGGCCCGAGGACGTGGGCCGTGCCGCCGAGGTTCTGCGCGGCGACGCCGGCGCCAACCTGCAAGAGGTCTTCTCGGACACCATTCTCGTCGGCAGCCGCGCCCGCCCCATCGCGCCCAAGGGCCTGGCCCAGAAGCGCTACGTGGACGCCATCCGCGAGCGCGACATCGTCTTCGCCATCGGCCCGGCCGGCACCGGCAAGACCTACCTAGCGATGGCGCTGGCGTTGCGCGAGCTCTTGGAAAAGCGTGTGAAGCGCATCGTGCTCACCCGGCCGGCCATCGAGGCGGGCGAGCGTCTGGGCTTTCTGCCCGGCACCATGGAGGACAAGGTTTCGCCCTACCTGCGGCCGCTCTACGACGCGCTACACGACATGCTTGATTTCGACCGGGTCGAGCAGCTCATGGAGCGTGGCATCCTGGAGATCGCGCCCATCGCCTTCATGCGCGGCCGCACGCTCAACGATTCCTTCGTCATCCTCGACGAGGCCCAGAATACGACGAGCGAGCAGATGAAGATGTTCCTGACTCGCTTGGGATTCGAGTCCAAGGCCGTGGTTACCGGCGACGTCACGCAGATCGATCTGCCCGACCGGCGGCGTTCCGGCCTCACCGAGGCCGAGTACCTGCTCAAGGACGTCGAGGGCATCGCCTTCTGCTACTTCACCGAGGTCGACGTGGTCCGCCACCCGCTGGTGGCCAAGATCATCCGTGCCTACGAGCGCAAACCGGCCGACGGCGAGCCCGGTCGGGGAGCTCCGGGGAGGCCCGAGAAGTAGCGGGCCCGGAAGGGCGCTAGCGATGGCTCCAGGGGAAGACCAGGCAAGCGCGGAACAGGCGGCGGCGCGAGCCCGCTACGAACGCGACGAGCTTCTGGCCATATCTCGCGCGCTTTCCTCGGAACGCGACATCCAAAAGCTGCTCGACCTCATTCTGCTCAAGAGCCGGCAGATCACCGGAGCCGACGCGGGCAGCGTCTACGTGCTCGAGACGCAGGACGAGGATGCGAGTGGGGCGGTGGCACCGGCGGTCACCGTGCCCGCGATCCGACAAGCCGCGCGCCGGCGTTCGGCCGCGCTCGGTGAGGGGCGCGACGGCAGCGCCGTCTTGCACTTCATGCTCTCGCAGAACGACTCGATGGCCGTCGATTTCCAGGAATCGCGGCTCAAGGTCGACGAGTCGTCCATCGCGGGCAAGGCCGTGCTCTCCGGCCGACCCAGCAACATCCCCGATTTCTCCGCGCTCGCTGCCACCGACAAGGGCGGCCTGACCCACAATCGCAGCTTCGATCAGAAGACCGGCTACCAGGCGCGCTCGATGCTGACCGTGCCCATGCTGTCGGCCATGGGCGACGTGATGGGGGTCATCCAGCTCATCAACAAGAAGCGCGCGCCGGCGAGCAAGCTGCGCGGCCCAGCCGACTTCGCCGCCCAGGTCGTGCCTTTCGACCGTCGCGCCGAGGAGATGGCGCTGGCCCTCGCTTCGCAGGCCGGCGTGTCGCTGGAAAACGCCATCCTCTACGACGAGATTCGCCGCTTGTTCGAGGGCTTCGTCGACGCCTCGGTGACCGCCATCGAGTCTCGCGATCCGACCACCTCCGGCCATTCCCGGCGGGTGGCCACGCTGACGGTCGCCTTGGCCGAGAAGGTCGATGGCATCTCCGACGGGCCGCTCGCACCCCTTCGCTTCTCGCGCGACGATCTCCGCCAGCTCGAGTACGCGGGGGTGCTGCACGACTTCGGCAAGGTCGGGGTGCGCGAGCAGGTCCTGGTCAAGGCCAAGAAGCTCTATGACTGGCAGCTCGTGGCGGTGGGCATGCGTTTTCGCTACATCCGCAAGGCATTCGAGACGGAGGCCTTACGCGCCCAGCTTGCGTGCATGCAGACGGGCGCAGCGGGAACGGACGAGCGGCTCGTCGCGCTCGACCGCGAGCTGGCGGCCCGTCTGGCCGGCGTCGACGAATGCTGGCAGGTGGTGCTGGCCGCCAACGAACCGACGGTGATGGATGGTCCCGCCCTGGCCCGCCTGGCGGAGATGGCGAACCTGACCTACCTCGACGAGGACGGGAAGACGCAACCCTATCTCACGCCGGAGGAACTGTCCGCGTTGCAGGTGGCACGGGGCAGCCTGACGCCGGACGAGCGGCTGCAGATCCAAAGCCACGTCGAGCACACCGTTGCCTTCCTGCGCACGATTCCCTGGGGCCGCAGCCTGCGCGGCATTCCGCGTATCGCGGGCGCGCACCACGAGCTACTCGACGGCAGCGGCTATCCCGCGAGCCTGCGCGGCGACGCCATTCCCGTCGAGGCGCGCATGTTGACCATTGCCGACATCTTCGATGCCCTCACGGCGGCGGATCGCCCGTACAAGGCCGCGGTGCCGGTGCCCCGCGCCCTCGCCATCCTGGAGGGCGAGGTGCGCGCCGGCAAGTGCGACGCCGAGCTCTTCCGCGTCTTTGTCGAGGCCGGAATCTGGAAGCGGGTAATGTGAGCAGGGTGGCTCTCGTCTTGCGGCCGGAGGTCCGGGGGATGCTCCCTCCGCCCCTGCGCCGAGCGCTTGCCGCTCGCCTGCGCGCGGCTCTCCGCCTGCTGTATCGATCGCGCTCGCAGGTCACGCTGCTGTTCACGGGGGATGCGGAGATCCGTGCGCTCAACCGGCGCTACCGCCAGCTCGATCGCGCGACCGACGTGCTCAGCTTTCATCAGCAAGAGCTGCGCGGCGAAACCGATCCCGCGGGCGACGGCGTCTTCCTGGGCGACATCGTCGTCTCGGTGGAAACCGCGCTCCGGCGCGCCTCCGGCCGCCGCCTGCCCGGCGAGCTGGCCCGCATCGCGGTCCACGGCCTCTGCCATCTCTTCGGCCACGATCATCATCGGCCGGCCCAGGCCAAGGCCATGCGCAAGCTGGAGAATCGCTTGTTGCGGCTGACCCGGGGCTAGAGCACCAATCGGGTTGAATGCCGAGTCATTCTCGAATGGTTCACCACGGAGGACACAGAGGACACAGAGACGGATGGGAAGGGCTCCCGGATCCGGATCCGAACCCTTCCCATTCCGGTCCGGGCTCTGTGT
>Ga0182021_10007820_pt1 | contig 12673 bp, 20 predicted proteins | sample 612E3MmetaG_FD_120493 | JGI IMG/M metagenome (GOLD analysis project Ga0182021, IMG submission 120493) | Permafrost microbial communities from Stordalen Mire, Sweden - 612E3M metaG (Illumina Assembly) | ecosystem: Environmental > Terrestrial > Soil > Wetlands > Permafrost | place: Sweden... | reverse complement strand
TCTGAATCATATTATTTAGCCCTTTCTATGATTTCTACCAACTGCCAGTGTTTATCTTTACTCAGGGGCCTGGTCTCCATTATCTTGATCTTGTCCCCGACTTTGGCTTCGTTCTTCTCGTCATGAACTTTAAAAGTAGTGGTTTTCTTGACCACCTTACCGTACTGCCGGTGCGCGAACTTACGTTCCAGTTTCACCACCCGCGTTTTATTCATTTTATCGCTGATAACTTCCGCTACCCTGATCTTCTTTTTCGGCTGCGTCATTATTTTTTCCTCCGTTCACCCTGTATCGTCTTAATACGCGCCAGATCCTTGCGGATCGCGTTGAAACGCATCGGGTTGGCCACCTTCTGGTGGGTCACCAGTTGGATCTTCAGCTGGAATATCTCGTCCCGCAGGGAGAGATACTTGTCCTGTAATTCGTTATCGGTTAAATTCTTTAGATCTTTGGCTTGTACCTTAGTCTTGGCCATGGCATCCTTTTCCTTTTCTAATCAAGTCTGGAAATAAATCTGGTTTTAACGCTTAATTTATCGCCGGCTAATCTCATGGCCTGTTTGGCCTGTTCCAGCACCAGTCCCTGCAATTCGAACATGACGCGGCCGGGCTTAATTACGCACGCCCAATGATCCGGGTCACCCTTGCCTTTTCCCATTCTGGTTTCCGCCGGTTTCCTGGTTACGGGCTTGTCCGGGAAAATACGCACCCAGACCTTGCCGCCCTTCTTCATGAAGCGCATGATGGCTACGCGGGCGGCTTCTATCTGCCGGTCGCTGACCGCGCCGCACTCCGTCGCCATCAACCCGTATTCCCCGAAGGAAACCTGGTTGCCGCGATAGGCCTTGCCGCGCATCCGCCCATGCTGGGTTTTACGATATTTAACTCTTTTGGGCATTAACATTTTGTTCTCCTGAATCTTGAGTATTGGGTTTTGGTGCTTCTGCCGCCACCGCTGCTTCCAGTGTCACTACTGGCGCTTCCGCTGTGGCTATTTTGCTGTCCTTCACTTCTTTAGTCTCTTTCTTTTGCTTCGGCAGCTCTCTCAATATTTCCTTGCGGAAAATCCATACTTTGATACCGATCTGTCCGTAAGTGGTGTAAGCTTCCGCGAAACCATAATCGATATCCGCTCTCAGGGTATGCAGGGGAATACGCCCTTCTTTCATCCATTCCCGCCGGGCGATTTCCGCTCCGCCTAAACGGCCGCTGACGGCCACCTTAATGCCTAAAACGCCGGCTTGCATGGCCGTGTTGATGGCTTTTTTCATGGCGCGCCGGAAGGAGATCTGTTTTTCCAGCTGGAAGGAGATGTTCTCCGCCACCAGCTGCGCATCCTGTTCCGGGTTCTTGACTTCAATGATGCTGATATAGATCTGTTTTTCCGTGAACTTCTGCAACTCTGTTTTCAGGCCCTCAATGCCCTGGCCACGCTCACCGATGACCCGTCCCGGACGGGCCGTATATATTTCTATCCGGATAAATTTTCCCGTGCGTTCGATCTTTACCTTGGAGACGCCGCCCAATTTGAGTTTCTTCTTGACGAACTCGCGCATTTTGATGTCTTCATGCAATTGGCTGGCGTAGTCCCGGCTGCTGAACCACTTGGAATCCCATGTCTTGTTTATGCCTAATCTTAAACCTATTGGGTGTATCTTCTGACCCACACCGAACCTCCTTTTAGTCTGTTACCACAATGGTAATATGGGCCAGGCGCTTCCGCACCGTAGCACCACGTCCCATGGCCATGGCCCGCATTCTCTTCATCGTGGGGCCGTAGCCGACGTACGCTTCTTTGACCTTTAGATTCTCTATATTTTTCTGCTTCGAATTCGCTACCGCCGACTTCAGGACTTTGCCGACTACTTCCCCGGCCGCCTTCTGGGAAAATTTTAATAAAGTAAAAGCTTCGACTACTTTCTTGCCGCGGATCAGGTCGGTCATCTGCGCGGCTTTGCGGGGTGAAACTCGCACGAAATTGGCATTGGCTTTGGCTTCCATTAGATACTTGCTCCTTTGTTATAGTATCGTCGTCAAACTGTGATCAGGTTTTTTCCTGTGCTTCCTTGGTGTGCGCCGCGCCGTGTCCCTTGAAGTAGCGGGTCAGGGCGAACTCGCCTAATTTATGGCCGACCATGTTCTCCGTGACAAAAACCGGTATGAACCTGCGGCCGTTATGCACCGCTACGGTATGGCCGACAAATTCAGGAGTTATGGTAGAACGCCGCGACCAGGTCTTGACTAGCTCTTTTTTCCTGGCCTGGTTCAATTTTTCGATCTTTTTTATCAGTTTTTCGTCTGTAAATGGTCCCTTATAACTTGACCTGGACATCAATTCCTCCTAAGTTTACATGCCGCGCGGCCCTTTGGGCCGGCGATTGATAATAAACTGGTCACTGGGCTTAGTGCCTCTGGTCTTGCCGCCCTTGGCCAGCTGTCCCCATGGGGATTTCGGGTGATTGGCGCCTTTGCTCTTACCGCGACCGCCGCCATGCGGATGGTCTACGGTATTCATGGCCGTACCGCGAACCGTGGGCCGTATGCCCAGCCAGCGGTTACGACCGGCTTTGCCGATCACGATATTCTTATGTTCTATATTACCGACCTGGCCGATGGTCGCCAGGCAATTGATGCTGACTACTCTCATCTCGCCGGAGGACATCTTGATCTGGGCGTGCGGGCCTTCTTTGCCCAACAGCTGCGCGAAACATCCGGCGCTGCGGATCATCTTGGCGCCTTTGCCCGGTTCCAACTCCAGGTTATGGATGATGCTTCCGTCCGGGATATTCTTCAGGAACAGGGCGTTGCCGACTTTTACTTCGGCCTGGTCCCCGCTGGAGACCACGTCCCCTACCTGCAGGCCCTCGGGCATGATGATATATCTTTTCTCCCCGTCTGCGTATTGCAGAAGAGCGATGCGCGCGTTGCGGTTAGGATCGTACTCAACCGCCAGCACAGTGGCCGGTATGTTATATTTTTCCCTTTTGAAATCGACCATACGGTACGATTTCTGGTGACCGCCGCCCTTGTGCCTGACGGTCAGGGTGCCGGAATTATTGCGTCCGCCGGTGGACTTCAGGGGCATTAGCAAAGAGCGTTCCGGTGTTTTTTTGGTGATGTCGCTGGTCGCGACCTGGGTCATGAAACGCCGCGATGGGGTTGTCGGTCTAAATGTTTTAATTGGCATGACTGCTTATATCTCCTTTATTTATGCGCCTTCAAAAAATTTAATGGTCTCGCCGGCTTTGACCGTGACGATCGCTTTTTTCCAATCGGATCTCCGGCCGACATTCTGTCCCATGCGCCGGGTCTTGCCGCCGACAACCATGGTGTTTACTTTGGTGACCTTCACCTTGAACAGCGTTTCCACTGCCTTCTTGACCTCTTCTTTGGTAGCGTGTATGTTCACCTTTAACGCGTATTTGTTCTCTTTTTCACGCATTAAAGTACTTTTCTCCGTCACTAACGGACCTTCAATAATACCGGTCAGATCTCTGTGCATGATTAATTCTCCTTAACTCTGGCTTCCAGATTATGCAAAGCGCTTTGCGTGATGATCATCTTTTTACAGTGCAGGATCTCGTAAACGTTAACTTTAACGGTGGTAGTGACCAGCAGCTTTTCAATATTGCGCGTCGCCCGGTGCAATTCCGGAGTAACCTTATCCACTACCATCAGGACCGGCCCCTCGGCTTGCAGTTTCTTCAGGATCTGGTCAATGTGCTTGGTCTTGGGTTCGGTGATGTTCAGGTTGTCCAGTACGACGATACCATTATCCTGGGCTTTAGACGACAAAGCCGAAACCAGGGCCAGCTGCTTTTTCTGCGCCGGAAGGTCATACGCGTAACTGCGCGGCTTGGGCCCGAAAATAACTCCGCCGTGCCGCCACAGAGGGGAACGGGTACTGCCAGCACGAGCCCGCCCGGTATGTTTCTGTTTGTAAGGTTTGATGCCGCCGCCGGACACTTCGCCGCGGGATTTACAAGAAGCGGTTCCCAATCTCTGATTGGCTAACTGCATGGTGACCAGCTCGTGCAAAAGCACTGTGTTTACCTTTTGGCCGAATAATTTAGCCGGTAACGCCACTGAGCCTGTTTTTTCTCCTTTAAGGTTTAATACATCTAATTCCGGCATAACGATTTTCTCCTTTATAAAAACTAATTACACTAATTTCTTTTTAGAGGGTTTCTTGACCAGTTTCGTTTCACTCTTGGCCTTGACAACGGCTTTCTTATGCTTCAGTTCTTTTACGGTCTTCTTAATGACCAGCAGTCCCTTGACGTTTCCCGGGACGGCGCCCTTCACTACCAGTAAATTATTGGCCGCGTCGACTTCAACGATCTCCAGCTTGACGCTGGTATGCTGCGTATTCCCCAACTGTCCCGGCAGGCCCAAGCCTTTAAGTACGCGGGACGGGAAACTGGATGCGCCGATGGAACCGGGTTTGCGGTGGAACATGGAACCGTGCGTGGAACGACCGCCGGTATAACCGCATCTCTTGATAACGCCGGCGTAACCTTTACCTTTGGTAATACCGGTCACATCAATGTAATCCCCTACCTGGAAGATGTCCACTTTCACTTCCTGCCCTACGTTATACTTGTCGACGTCGGGAGTACGGAACTCCTTGATGAATTCCACCGGTTTTATGTTGTTCTTGGTAAAGAAACCTTTACTCGCTTTATTAAGGCCCTTTTCTTTGGCTTCGCCGAAACCGATCTGCAGAGCCGTATATCTGTCTTTCTCAGCGGTCTTCTTGCCGATCACCAGGCAGGGTCCCGCCTGTATGATCGTGACCGGTATGATCTCGCCTTCCGCCCCGAAGATCTGGGTCATGCCTAACTTTTTACCTAGTAGTCCTGCCAACATGTGAATTACTCCCTATGATTTTATTTCCACATCCACTCCCGCCGGAAGATTGATCTTCATTAAAGCATCAACGGTGTTCGGAGTGGGATTGATGATGTCTATTAGTCTCTTATGGATCCGCATTTCAAATTGTTCCCGTGACTTCTTGTCGGTATGGGGAGAACGCAAGACCGTATATTTGCTGATCTTGGTCGGCAAAGGTATCGGTCCCAATATTTTGGCCCCGGTCCGGCGCACGGTCTCTACGATTTCCTGCAGCGACTGGTCCAGGATCTTATGGTCGTAAGCTTTCAGTCTGATACGTATCTTGTCTGCCATTATAATTCTCCCCTATGTTTTCTACGCGATGATTTCTGACACTACGCCGGCACCGACCGTATGCCCGCCTTCGCGGATGGCGAATCTCAGTTCCTTCTCCATCGCGATCGGCGTGATCAATTCCACTTCCACCATGATGTTGTCACCGGGCATCACCATCTCTACCCCGGCCGGCAACGTCACTAATCCGGTCACGTCCGTGGTCCGGAAATAGAACTGCGGACGATAGCCTTTGAAGAACGGCGTGTGTCTGCCGCCTTCTTCTTTCGTCAGCACATATACCTGTCCTTTGAACTTCTTGTGCGGCATGATCGAGCCGGGCTTCACAATAACCTGCCCTCTCTCGATCTGTTCTTTCTCTACGCCTCTCAACAGTACGCCCACGTTGTCCCCGGCTTGCCCTTCGTCCAAGAGCTTGCGGAACATCTCCACCCCGGTGATCACGCTCTTGCGCGTCTCCTGAATGCCCACGATCTCGACTTCGTCGCCCACATGGATACGGCCTCTCTCGATCCTGCCGGTGGCTACGGTTCCTCTGCCGGTGATACTGAAGACGTCTTCCACGCTCATCAGGAACGGTTTCTCGGTCTCGCGCTTCGGTTCCGGTATATAGTTGTCGCAAGCTTCGATCAGCTCATAGATGGGCTTCACCCATTGGTCGTCTTTGCCTTTGTCCGCGTTCTCCAGGGCCTTGGTCGCGCTGCCCCTGATGAACGGGATCTTGTCTCCGGGGAACTCGTACTTGGTCAACAGTTCCCGCACTTCCATCTCCACTAGATCGATCAATTCTTTGTCGTCCACCATGTCGCATTTGTTCAGGAACACTACCATCGCCGGCACGCCTACCTGTCTGGCCAGCAATATATGTTCTCTGGTCTGGGGCATCGGGCCGTCAGCCGCGCTCACTACCAATATCGCTCCGTCCATCTGCGCCGCGCCGGTGATCATGTTCTTGATGAAGTCCGCGTGTCCGGGGCAGTCCACGTGCGCGTAGTGCCTCTTGGCGCTCTCGTATTCCACGTGCGCAATGTTGATGGTGACTCCACGGGCTTTTTCCTCGGGGGCATTATCGATATCGAACACTCCCTTGGCCGAGGCCATGCCGATCTTTGACAATGTGGTCGTGATCGCCGCCGTTAACGTCGTTTTGCCATGGTCCACGTGACCAATCGTCCCAATATTAACATGCGGCTTCGTGCGCTCAAATTTCGCTTTGGACATGTTACTGATACCTCCTAGGAATTTTTATTCGTTTTGCCTTTAAGTATGGTCAGGAAATACTGGTTCAATTTATTCTTTTCATTAGAGTCAATATCAATAAATTTTATGCCGACCTCGTAGACCGGCCTTAGCTGTTTTATGTATCTCTCCATCCAGATCACTTCACCCTTAACCTTCACCGGCTCTTTTTCTCCGGGCAGCATCAGATCCAGGCTAAGCAAGGTTTTGGGTTGGATCGGTTCTTTTACTTCTATTCTGACGCCGCCTTCACTAAAGTCATGGGAAACAGAGTCACTGGCCAGGTTGACCGCGGTCAAAATCCGGTAGTTTACCTTAACCGAAGCATCCAGACGGACCAGTTTGCGTCTTTCTTCCATTACACACCTCTAGTGTGAGAATCAAAAAGCTGGGGATCGGGCTTGAACCGACGACCTCGTCATTACCAATGACGTGCTCTACCAGCTGAGCTACCCCAGCATTCTACTATATAATAAGGCAAGTGTCAATACAAAGCGGGTGATGGGAATCGAACCCACATGGCCAGCTTGGAAGGCTGGAACTCTACCACTGAGCTACACCCGCGTAGTAACACCCCAAACCCCGCTCAAAGGGGCTACCGCCCCTATTGCGTTCGCTCGGCAGATTTCCTGGACGGAAATCTAAACGCCGGCTCACTGTTACCCCTTGGGGTGTTCCTGAGAATTAAAAGTGGACAGGGTAGGATTCGAACCTACGAAGAGCTTGCGCTCGACGGGTTTACAGCCCGTTACCATTAGCCGCTCGGCCACCTGTCCATATTCTTTTCAAAAGCCACCGGAGGGATTTGAACCCCCGACAGGCTGATTACAAATCAGCTACTCTACCAACTGAGTTACGGTGGCATGCTGAATGTTAATAAATACACTAAAAAGAGCTTCTTGTCAACGTTGTTTTATATTTATTTCAGTTTTTGCCGGTAAATTTCGTACAGTAATATACTGGCGGCGCAGCTTACATTCAGGCTGTCTAGTTTGCCGGAGAGCGGTATCGCCACCTGTAAATCGCACTTCTCCAGCACCAGTTTCTGCAGTCCATAACCTTCGTTACCCAGGACCAGCGCCAGCCGGCCTTTAAGATCCTGCTCAAAGCATTTCTTGCCCGCAGCGTCAGCGCCGGCGATCCAGAAGCCCTGCTCTTTCAGGGTCTCTATGGTCTGGACCAGGTTGCCCACTTGTATGATCGGTATGTATTCCACCGCTCCGGCGCTTACCTTGGCTACCGTCTCGGTCACGCCGGCGGCGTCCCGCTTTGGGATGATCACCGCGTCGCAGGCCAACAAATGAGCGGAACGTATGATGGCCCCTAAATTATGCGGATCGGTTATCCGGTCCAGGACCAGGACCAGCGCATCTTTTTTGCCAGCCAGTGCTGCCAATATATGGTCCAAGCCGGCATACGCCACTTCCGCCGCTTGTCCAGCCACCCCCTGGTGATTACCCTTATTGGTCATGTAGTCCAATCTTTGTTTGTCCACGAATTGGACGATAACCTTGGCTTCCCGGGCCAGACGAAAAATAGTGTCAATGATATCGCCCTTCAATCCCTTGGCGATAAATATTTTATTAAAAGAACGTTTGTTCTTCAGCGCTTCCAGTAGCGGTTGTCGGCCAAAAATAATACCGGTCATCTATTCTTTCACTTTCCAACGGGTGCCGTGCGCCGTATCTTCAAGGATTATTCCCTTGGCCAGAAGTTCATCGCGCACCTGGTCGGATTCGGCCCATTTTTTCTGGCGGCGGTATTCTTCCCGCCTGGCCAGTAGTCGCTCGACTTCCGGTACGGAAATATTTTTACCCTTAAGCTTATCCTCGGCGGTACGCAGAGCGCTGCCGGGTGCGAACAGTCCCAGAACCTGTCCCAGCCTGACCAGGGTCCTGGACATATAACTCAACTTGACCAGGTCCAGTTCCTTCTGTTCCATTTCTATATTGATGGCGTTGGTCATTTCAAATAATACCGCCAGGGCTTCCGCGGTGTTAAAATCATCATCCATCGCCGCCGTGAATTTATCTTCCATCTGCTGGCAGATCTCCGGCGCGGCCGTAAATTTCTTGCCAATGGCGTCCAGGTTTATCTGGTTTACCATTTCCCGCATATTTTCCAGGACGTTTTGGAATTTATCCAGACCCTTAGCCGCCTCCGTTATCTTATCCTCGCTGTAATCGATCGGGCTGCGGTAATGCTGGGAGATCAGGAACAACCTGACCGCGGCCGGGCTGTGTTTCTGGTAGATCTGTTTTAAGGTAAAGAAATTACCCAGGGATTTGGACATCTTCTCTTTATTGATGGTCACGAACCCGTTATGCAGCCAGTACTTGGCGAATAATTTCCCGGTGGAACCCTCGGACTGGGCGATCTCATTCTCGTGATGAGGGAAAATCAGGTCCTGTCCCCCGCCATGTATATCCAGCGTGGCGGTTTTTAATTCGTGCAGGCTCATGGCCGAGCATTCTATGTGCCAGCCCGGACGGCCGCTGCCCCAGGGTGACGGCCAGGACGGTTCCCCCGGCTTCTCTTTTTTCCACAAGGCGAAATCCAGGGGATCTTCTTTGCGTTCATCTATCTCTACCCGGGCCCCGGACTTTAACTGGCTGACATCCCTCTTGGACAAGGCGCCGTATTTCTGGAATTTCGCTACCCTATAATAAACATCGCCGTCAACAGCGTAGGCGTATCCTTTGTTAACCAGGTTATCAATTATTTTAATGATCTCAGCTATATTCTCGGTTACTTTGGGATAAGCCTTGGCTTTTTTAATATTCAGCGCGTTTATATCCTTAAAATATTCCTCGATATTTTTTTGCGCCAGGGCCAGCGGGTCTATTTGCACTTCCTGGGCCCGCTTGATGATCTTGTCATCTATATCGGTAAAATTCTGCACATAATTGACCGTGTAATCGCTATACTCCAGGTATCTCCGGATAACGTCAAAAGCCACGTAGCAGCGGGCATGCCCCAGATGGACCTCGTCGTAGGGCGTGACGCCGCAGACGTACATGTTAACCACTTTGTCCTTCAGCGGTTTGAATTCTTCCTTCTGGTGCGTTAGGGTATTATAAACAAACAGGGCCAAGATTATTTCTCACATTCTTCGCGCCAGCGTTGGCATTTTTTACGGAATTCATCGATCTCTTTTTGCAATTCTTCAATTTTCTCCATGATCGGGTCCGGCAGGTCAGCGGTTTGCACCAATTCCAGGGGATTTTCCCCTTTTATGCGCACGATCTCGCCCGGTACTCCCACTACGGTGGAATCATCCGGTACGGATCTCAGCACTACGGCATTGGCCCCGATCTTCACATTGTTGCCGATGCGGATATTGCCCAGGATCTTCGCCCCGGCGCCGATCACCACATTATTACCAATGGTAGGATGACGCTTACCCTTTTCCTTGCCGGTCCCGCCCAAAGTGACACCCTGGTAAAGGGTTACGTTATCACCTATCTCAGCGGTTTCGCCGATAACCACGCCCATACCATGATCGATGAAGAAGTTCTGCCCGATCCTGGCTGCGGGATGTATCTCAATGCCGGTAAAGAAGCGGCCTTTCTGCGAAACGATCCTGGCCGCCAACAACATTTTATGCCGGTAGAAAAACCGGGATAAACGGTAGAACCAGAGAGCATGCAGACCCGAATAGGTCAACACGACTTCCAGTACGCTCCTGGCCGCCGGGTCACGTTCGAATATGGCTTTAATATCTCTTATCATGGTTGTATCCTGTCCCCAAATTATTTCTTTATTATGCTGACCAGGCAGAAGGCCGCTATCGCCTCGCCCTGACCGATCAGCCCTACTCCTTCATTAGTCGTAGCCTTAACGCCTATCCGGGCTTTACTCACGTTTAAAGCCTCGCCGATGATCTCTTTCATCTGGTCGACGTATTTGCCTATCTTGGGTTCTTCGGCGATCAAAACAATATCCAGGTTATTTACCCGGAAATTTTTTTGCTCCAACAGATCATTAACTTTGCCCAGCAGCAACAAACTGCTGATATTCTTGTATTTCTGGCTGGTGTTGGGAAAATGGTAGCCGATATCCCGTTCACCGGCGGCACCCAGCATCGCGTCACATAATGCGTGCAGGATAACGTCCGCGTCGGAATGTCCGTCCAATCCCTTTTTAAATGGTATCTTGACGCCGCCCAGGAACAGTTTCCGCCCCTTGACCAGGCAATGAATATCATAACCTAATCCTACCAGCATCAGTCCAAACCTTTCTTGAGGATAATGGCCGCTGTTTCCAGATCGATCGCGGTGGTTATCTTTATATTATTGTAGCTGCCCATGACCAACTTGACTTTTTGCCCTGATCTTTCCACCAGCATGGCATCATCGGTACCCCGGAAACCATCGCGCCTGGCTTTCTCATAAGCAGCCAGGATGGTCTTGAACTTGAACACCTGGGGCGTTTGCACTGACCACAACCGGCTGCGGTCAATGGTCCGGGTGACCAGCCCGCCGGCCGTGCTTTCTTTAACTGTCTCTTTTAAAGGTACTGCCGCGGTTACGGCGCCATAGCGCTGGGCGGCTTTAACCGTATCTTTGATCAATTGCCGGGTTATCAAACAACGCACGCCATCATGAATGGCCACATAATCGCAGGAACCCAGGGCCTTCAAACCCTGATAAACCGAATCCTGGCGTTCTTGTCCTCCAGTAACCAGACGAACGTCTTTAATATTATATTTAGCCAGCAGATTTTTCCGGCAATAAGCCAAGTCCTTCCGGCTCACGACCAGGACGATCTCATTAAAAATCCCGGATGCCGCAAATTTCTGCAGGGTATGCCACAGGACCGGCCGGCCGGCCAAAGACAGGTATTGTTTGGCTACCTTCCGTCCCATTCTTTTGCCTTGTCCCGCCGCCGCTATGATCGCCGCTATTCTCATTTATCTTCCTTACCTTTGAGACGCGTAAAGATCATCCGCCCGGCGGTGGTTTGCAGGACGCTGGTAACTACGACTTCCAGTTTCTCGCCGATCTTCTTCCGGCCTTCTTCCACTACTACCATGGTACCGTCTTCCAAATAGGCCACGCCCTGGCTGTGCTCTTTGCCTTCCTTGACCACCATTACTTCCATGATCTCGCCCGGCACTACCATTGGCTTAACCGCGTTGGAAAGCTCGTTGACGTTCAGTACCACCACGCCGCTCAGGGCGGCTATTTTGTTCAGGTTAAAATCCGTAGTGATCACCTTGGCCTTAAGCTCCGTGGCCAGCTTCACGATCTTCATATCCGCTTCGGCCACGTCCGTATAATCCTTTTCATAAATGCGCAATTGGATATTCTTGTTTTCCTGCAAACGGTTCAGGATCTCCAGGCCGCGGCGGCCGCGGTTACGCTTCAGGGTATCCGAACTATCCGCCACCATTTGCAGTTCCTTCAGGATAAAACGCGGCACGATAAAGATACCGTCCAGGAATTTGGCATCGCAGACATCGGCAATACGCCCGTCGATGATGGCGCTGGTGTCCAGGATCTTGAGATCCTGGCCCCTGACCCCTTTGGAAATATTCTGGTCGAGCAGGTTCAGTTCCTCTTTCTTCCTGATGGCGATCAACAAACCGAAATAAGCCAGGGCTAATTTTATAAGTACGGAATAAGGTTTATATATACTGTCCAGGGACGGATTGCCCACCAGGCTGACGGCGTAGTCCAGCAATTTGGCGCCGATCAAGCCAAGAATGGATCCGAGAATCCCCGCGACCATGTCATCCAAGGGTATCTTTTCGATCATCATTTCGATTATAATAATGCCCGCGGCTACAGCGGTGCCCAGCAATATCCCCTGCGGGCCTTCGCCCCACTGGAAATATCCTATGATCGGACCGGCTATTACCACTAATATTCTGATCATCCAGATAATCATCTTTTCTCACCTCCTTTCGTTAAAATAGTTAAAAGTTATAAGTTTTAAGTTTTAAATTATGGTAACTTACCTAAACTTTACACTTTACACTTTCAACTTACTTTTTTAATATATGATCAACCGCTTCTTTGGCGGTCTTGACCGCAACGATCTCGATCTTACCGTTCAGAGACCCCACTTCTTTCAGGTTACCGAACGGTATGAGCGCTTTCTTAAAACCCAGTTTGGCGGCTTCCTGGACGCGCTCTTTAATAAAATTTACCGCCCGGACTTCTCCACTCAGCCCGACCTCTCCCATTACCACGGCCAGCTGGTCCAGCGGCACATTGCGGAAAGCGCTGGCCACAGCACATACC
>Ga0182021_10007819_pt1 | contig 12673 bp, 6 predicted proteins | sample 612E3MmetaG_FD_120493 | JGI IMG/M metagenome (GOLD analysis project Ga0182021, IMG submission 120493) | Permafrost microbial communities from Stordalen Mire, Sweden - 612E3M metaG (Illumina Assembly) | ecosystem: Environmental > Terrestrial > Soil > Wetlands > Permafrost | place: Sweden... | reverse complement strand
TCCACACAGTCGAGGTCGGGACACTCGTGCGTCACCTCCAGAGCACCGTTGGTCGTCCAGAGCAACAAAATTGTTTTGGGAGGGAGATCTCTTTCTCTTGACACAATCCTTTTTAAAGGTGGCACTATCGGCTGAGGATCATCTTCCGGGTCTGAACGAATCCACCACTGACCCTCAACTGGAAGAAGTAGGCGCCGCTGCTGACAGTCGAGCCCCTATTGTCCCGTCCGTCCCATCTGACCGAGTGATAGCCTGGAGTCACGGCCCCGCTCTCCAGCGTGCGGATTTCACGACCCGTCACATCATAGACCACGAGGGTCAGGTTCCCGGACTTCGGGATTGTATAACCGATGGTCGTGGAGGGATTGAAGGGATTCGGATAGTTCTCATGCAAGGCAAAGCCGTCCGGCAATTGCCCCACCGGATCCGCGACGCTTGTGAGAGCATTCTTGAGTGCAATGAGCTCGATCCCTGTTCCCGAGGGACTGAGATTTCGCGAGTACTGCTTGTCGGCCGCGTTATTCCAGTGCTCATGCACACCCAGACTCTGGAGCCGGGCAGTGCCCCCCGCAGGATGATATGCAGTTCCTGAGGGCGGATTGTCTGCCAGCGCCCCTTCGTGGAGATAGTTGTCAACAGCCCCGTACGTACAGTAGTAATGAGTCGGGTTCGCAGCTTGCTCGGTCCTGAAGAAATCCAGCCCGACGGACTCTATGGCGATGTTATCCTGAGACAGAAACAGGCTTGCAGTCCAGTTGTTGTTGAATGGTGCCGAACGCCACTTCTTGCTGACTGTAACGGCTGAATCCTCCTGGTTTACCGCATAGAGCCCATCTATCATGAAGAGAAGCGTCTTGGCGCCCAGGTCCTTGTGGCCCATCAGGTCCACGAGCGTATTATAGCTTCCCATGGGCCTTCCCGTGAACGTCCACTCCGGGCTTCCCTGAATGTAAATGTCGTGGACCGCCGTATAGGAATGCAGACCTGCAGCATGCGGAGCGTTCTGATACGGTTGTCCGTCGGGCCCGTCATCGCTCAGCGTCCCGAAGTGGTTCTTGGAGCAGAACGTCACACCCATGTACCTGTGGGCCTTGAAATTGGCCAGGTTGATCAGATACGACGCTTTTGTGACGACCGTCGGCAGGAACGCCGTGTGTCCGCCGTTGATCTCCATCGTGAGATTCTCGGACCAGTGAATGCTGGTGGTATCACGGACATATTTCTCGCGCCCGTTCCCGGCCGACCAACCCATGAAGTGTACGCCGGGGAACGCGGCATGGCATCTGGCATAAATGGGATCGGGGACGTACCGGTCAGTGTCGTAGATGGTGATATTGCTGTCCTTGACGCCAGCCTTGTTCACAAGCTGATTGAGCAGCGAGACCATAAGCTGCGGCGATGCGACACACGCGTTATTCGCTCCTGCCGGATAACTGGATTGCACCAGATTAATCTTGATCGCGATCTTCTCGCCGCTCTGGTAGCCGACCGCGCCCTTCCCGTGCCTGAGGTTGAAGTACTTAAATAGCGTATCCCATGCAGCGACGTCCGAGGACTTTCCGCTCAGGGACCTAAGGGACCTTGTCAGCATGGAATCGACGACCGCCGGATGCGTATTGTTGTCGTCATACCAGTGCCCGTTACTACCGTTCCAGGTGGTCGCCGTCGAATCCCACATCCAGACGACGCGCCCGGGGAAGATGCCCCGCGCCGTTCCCATGGGAGTGTTCGGAGGCTCCGACGGCACAAAGAGAGAATCGACCGCGGTGATTTCCGCGTAGGATTGGGTGTCTGTTTGGAGAACCGTAAAGAGCCCGATGACGACCCCGCCGAGAACGAGAGCCGCGCCATACAAGTACCTGGACTCCCTGAAGAGATGTCCTGCTCTCTTGAGTGTAAAGAGAGCGATTGCCATCCCGGCAACGTACGCCACAAATCCGCCGGCCAGCGGAGCGGCCACCTTCATGCATGGGTATTGCGCGCGGCTCGGCTTGGGAATGACGCGAATAAGCATCCACATCAGGGCCAAGAGGCCCGCCAGCGGGACCAGCACACGGGTGATCAGGGACTCGAACCTCGAGCCCTTTCCCTGGACATGCTCAGCGTGAGCCGGGGCAGGATTGGTCATGCTATCGCCCTGCTCCTGCCGAGTTTGATCCGATGCCTGTTGGTGTTGACACTCCGGACGTCTGAATGGATTCATCTGCAGATCCTCTCTTGAAATCGCTCGATGCCATTACGGTTCTGTCACCGCCTCTCTTCACAGTCTCGCAAGTCGGCGGACCCGGCCCTGGTAAGGACGGCAGGGGAAGCCATGACCCCTGGGAAGAATTGAAATGCAGGGAGCACGCGGGTTCTCTTCTGACCCTGAAGCGGTCTTGGAAGCGAGGAGGGTAGATTAGGAAGGAACAGTACAAGAAACGTGAAATAATATACTAATTCGAAGCTCCATAATCAATTGACTTTGTCATTTCGGAAATGATTTCAGAGACGAATCAGTGCAGGCGGTGGAAGAAACGATCCCCAAGCCCCTCCCGATTGTGCTGTCCCGGCAGGCCCCTTCACGTATGATTCTGCAGCGCCCAATCCCGAATTCAACGATCAGAGATGGAATCTCACCATCGGCATGCGTACCGGAGATAGGAGCCGGCCTCATGCCAGCCACAGACCGTCCTGCAGCAAGTCTTGCGCAGGACCATCTTCCCCGGTTGCATGGGTGCAACCTCAACGCACGCTGTTTCGCTTGACATTCTTCTCAGGGTGCCTATCTTACCAACTGACAGAGACAGGGCGCGGCTGTGCAAGAAACGGTCACATACTCGCTGAAACTCAAAGAGCCGAACTCCGAACCCTACTATCGCCGGGTCCGGGAGTTCACAGACGTTGTTATTGACCGGGCTGCTCCGCTCCTCCTTCCGGCGGTGGCCGAGTTCACCGACTACATCCGCACCTTCCGCCTGGAAGCCGTTCGCAGGGATGAGGAGTACCTCCTCGAGCTCCTGAGCTTCGCCATTCTCTGGAATGCCTACGGCGGCTATGCTCTGGCCGTTCGCCGCGCCCCGTTTGTCATGATGGCGCGGATGGCGGAATGGCGGAAGCGGCACCAGCGTCTCAAGCCTGTAATCGACCTGGCTCGCGGGATCCTCACAACGGTCTTTCTTGTCCCGCGTCGCGGCAGAGCGAGACCGGCCATGCTCCCCACCCTCAAGGAGGTTGACCGGCTCTGCATATGGCTGGAAGCCACGGGGGAGTTCAGGGAACAGGCCCTCCGGGTCGTCCTCTGGAGGGCTTTCTGGGAAACGACACCGGCCCCGCAGCGGGCGCAGTTCGCCGCCGCGTTGTTTTCCTTTGCCGGGTGGTTTGTTGCGGCTGCAGAAGATGCGCTCGGAGAGTTCACTCGAAACGTGGAGGGTTTTCTCGGGCGGACGCTCGACCAATACAGGTGGCGCGAGGACCGCGTACAGTGCACGCGATCAAGGGCCGAGTATCATCTCAATATGGTGGGGGCGGAGATCATGAACCGCGCCTTCCGCGAGGAGTTCGGGGACACTGAGGCGACTGCTGTCCTGGTGCCCGGCTGCATGCGTGGCCGCGCGGCGGACGAGTGCAGGGCTGTCAGAGTGCCTCAGGGTCTGCGGTGTGAAGGGTGCCTGCCGCAGTGTCGCGTCAACCAGCTCAGGGAAATGGGACGGAAGCATGACTTCGATGTCTGCATCATCCCGCATGCCTCCAACCTCTCCCTCTGGTCGCCCCGTCCGGGGGAACCCCTGCGCGGAGTGGTGGCATCGGCGTGCGTGACTACGCTCGTCGAAGGCGGGTGGGAGCTGAAACGGTATAACGTTCCCGCCCAGTGTGTCCTTCTCGACTATACCGGCTGTAAAAAGCACTGGCACCCGGAAGGCGTGCCGACAGCTTTCAACGTGCGCGAGTTGAAGAGGATCCTCGATACTCGCGCGGGCCGCGCGGCAAACACGCAACAGCCGCCCTGTCCCTCTTCCTGACATAGGCTGCGCGCAGCTTTCTCTCTGGTCTCTCTTCCTCTGCGAAGTGGATTTGCGAATCACCGCCCATGGCTATCCATCGAGATGGGAAGCACGGAGCAGCGGCTACAATTTCCCGCTCATCTCTTCGACAAGTTTCTCAACGGCTTCCCGCAAGGCCTGCGCATTCGGCGTGTTCCCGCCCCCCTCTTTGTCCGCGTTCATGTTCCCCCACTCCGTCGACACGTCTGCTCCTACAGAATGCTCCGTCTTGCTGCCCGTGGTGCGAAAACTCTCCACGAGCGCTCCTTTGCTGACGGAAATCAGGTCACCCTGCAGGGTGAGCGATGCGGTGACCGTGCGCAGCGAGGACCCGACTGACTGGCCGAGGACACTGATGCCCCCCACTCCGGATGAGCTGCTGTTTGCCTCAGCCTCGAGGATCGTTCCGATGACGACATACTCGACGCCGTTCTTCTTCCCGAGCTCCACAGCCTTCTCAACGTCGACCGTCGAGGTCTCGTCCCCCTTGGGTTTATACTGTATGAATTTCGGAAGGAACTTCTTGTCTTTGAGGAACTCCGACCGGATGAACTTTGCAACCTGTTCTCCGAATGCCGGACCTGTGCCCGTGGCATCTTCGAAAGGGAGGACTCCGATCTTCTGGGCCTGCACAAGACACGGCGCTGCCGTAAGAATCAACGCGAGCAAGAGTGCTTTCATCTTCATCTCCGTCATGATTGGTCGTGAATGCGCCAGGATGCGGGCGGCACACGTCCAAAATACCGTTTTCTGAGGAAAAAAGGGTGAAGCGCTTGCACTTTATCGCTCAGAACTGTACTATTTCATTAGAAACTTAGTCTGCTTTTACCCGTTCCCTCCGGTCTGGGAGGCGTTGGAGTTCGGACCGCGGGACTTTTTTCGTTTACAGGCCTGGTCCCGGCGGCCGACTGCCGGGCGTCGTGCACTTGCACGAGCAATGCGAGCGCGTGATGTTGTTGAGGATGTGTACATGGAGGAGACCAGGATGAACGACCCCGTTGTCAGAGGTTTGCCCGGTGCCCAGGGACTCTACCATCCCAGGCATGAGCATGATGCTTGCGGCATCGGCTTTGTGGCCAGGATCAACGGCCAGAAGTCGCATGACATCATCATGAAGGGGATCGAGATCCTGATCAACCTTACCCACCGCGGCGCGTGCGGCTGCGACCCGGAAACCGGCGACGGCGCCGGACTTCTCATCCAGATCCCGCACAAGTTTCTGTCCCGCGAATGCGCGAAGCTGGGATTCACGCTCCCCCGCCCGGGGGAATACGGCGTCGGCATGATCTTCCTCCCGGTCGAGGCGCAGCAGCGCTTCCAGACAGAGGGCCTCCTCGAGCGCATCGCCCAGGACGAAGGCCTCACGGTGCTGGGGTGGCGCGACACGCCGATCGACGGCGACGGCATCGGCCGCGTGGCGCGTGCATCGCAGCCGTATATCGAACAGATATTCATCGGACGTCCGAAAGGGATGACCGAAGACCATTTTGAGCGGAAGCTCTACGTCGTCCGGAAGCGCGCTGAAAACGATATGCTCGCTTCCGACATGCCTGACAGGAGCTTCTTCTACGTCCCCTCCCTGTCAGCGCGCACGATGGTATACAAGGGCCTTCTCCTGGCTCCCCAGATCGCACGGTTCTATCCGGAGCTGAGCGACCCCGAGGTGGTGAGCGCTCTCTGCCTGGTCCACCAGCGATTCTCAACGAACACATTCCCGACCTGGCAGCTTGCGCACCCGTACCGGTACATCGCGCACAACGGCGAGATCAACACGCTTGCAGGGAACGTCAACTGGATGCATGCCCGCCAGTCCGTTCTGGCCTCTCCCTTCTTCGAAGATGACATGAAGAAGCTCTTCCCGATCATACAGCCGGGAGGGAGCGATTCGGCAAGCTTCGACAATGCCCTGGAGCTTCTTGTCATGTCCGGGAGGAGCATCCAGCACGCAATCGCCATGCTGATCCCGGAGGCGTGGGCCAATAACCCCCATATGAACCCGCAGAAGAAAGCGTTCTACGAGTACCATGCCTCGCTGATGGAACCGTGGGACGGCCCCGCTGCCATCGCATTCAGCGATGGGCGCGTTATCGGCGCCACGCTCGACCGGAACGGTCTCCGCCCTGCCCGGTACCTGGTCACCAACGACGGCCTCATCATCATGTCTTCGGAGTCCGGTGTCCTCACCGTTCCACCCGAGGAAGTGAAGATGAAGGGACGCCTCCAGCCGGGCAAGATGCTGCTGGTGGATACGGTCGAAGGACGGCTCATCCCCGACAAGGAGATGAAGGCCTCCCTCTACAGCCGCAACCCCTACGCCCTCTGGCTGAAGGAAAACCAGATCACGCTCGACCAGCTTCCGGGCCCTCCCCGCGAACATGGCACGGACCGGGAGACCATCCTCTCCCGGCAACGGGCCTTCGGGTACACCGACGAGGACCTGAAATTCATCCTGGGCTCCATGGCAGAGAAGGGACAGGAACCGGTCGGTTCCATGGGGACCGACACGCCGCTGGCATGCCTATCCGACAAGCCTCAGCCGCTGTTCAACTACTTCAAGCAGCTCTTCGCGCAGGTGACCAACCCGCCCATCGACCCGATCCGCGAAGAGATGGTGATGTCGCTCATCAGCTACATCGGCACGGAACGAAACATCCTTGCCGAGACCCCTCAGCACTGCCACACGCTCAAGCTGGAGGAACCGATCCTGACGAACCGGGATCTGGAGAAACTGCGCCGGGTCTCCCAGGGCGATTTTCTTGCCACCACGCTCCCGATGCTCTTCCCGGTGGAAGAAGGAATGCAGGGGTTGGAGCGCGCGCTCACGCAGCTCTGCCGCCGCGCCTCGCTCGCCATCCAGTCGGGGTACACCCTGCTGATCCTCTCGGACCGGGGCATCGACCCTGACTACGCTCCCATCCCCAGCCTGCTCGCGCTGGCCGCCGTGCACAACCATCTGGTGAGGGAGGAGACCAGGACCCAGGTCGCGCTGATCATCGAGTCCGGCGAGCCACGCGAGGTGATGCACTTCGCCCTGCTCATCGGCTACGGGGCCAGCGCCATCAACCCTTACCTTGCCGTTGAAACCATCGAGGACATGGTCAAACGCAGCCAGCTTCCCCCGGAAGTGACGTTCGAGACCGGCCTCTGCCACTACAAGAAGTCGATCAACAAGGGGCTCCTGAAGACCTTCTCGAAAATGGGGGTTTCCACGCTGCAGAGCTACCGCGGCGCGCAGTTGTTCGAAGCGATCGGGCTGAACAGGCAGCTGGTGGACAAGTATTTCACCGGAACCGTCTCCCGGGTCGAGGGTGTGGGGCTTGAGGTCCTGGCCATTGAGGCGATCCTGAAGCACCAGCATGCGTTCTTCCCGAAGACCGAATTCGAGACGGAGCTTGCCGTCGGGGGCAACTATCACTTCCGCGCGGGAGGAGAGTATCATCTCTTCAACCCGCTGACCATCGCCAAGCTGCAGCACGCCGTCCGCAGCGGGAACCCGCAGACCTTTAAGGAATACACGGACCTCATCGACGGCCAGCATCGCCAGCTTGCGACGCTGCGCGGGCTGCTCGAGCTCCGCAAGTCGGATTCGCCGGTCCCGCTCGACCAGGTCGAGCCCGCCGCGGAGATCGTGAAGCGGTTTGCCACGGGAGCGATGTCGTTCGGCTCGATTTCGCGTGAGGCGCACGAGACGCTGGCGATCGCCATGAACCGCATCGGCGGCAAATCGAACACCGGGGAAGGCGGTGAAGACCCTGCGCGCTTCAAGCCGGACTCGAACGGGGACCTCCGGCGGAGCGCCGTCAAGCAGGTGGCCTCCGCGCGGTTCGGCGTCACCACGGACTACCTGGTGAATGCGGATGACCTCCAGATCAAAATGGCGCAGGGCGCGAAGCCGGGCGAGGGAGGACAGCTTCCTGGCCACAAGGTGGACGAGACCATTGCTCGCATCCGCCACTCGATCCCCGGCGTGGGACTGATCTCGCCTCCACCGCACCACGACATCTATTCGATCGAGGATCTTGCGCAGCTGATCTACGACCTGAAAAACGTGAACCCGAAGGCCCGGATCTCGGTGAAACTCGTTGCGGAAGTCGGGGTTGGAACGGTCGCGGCGGGCGTCTCCAAAGCCCACGCCGACGTGGTATTGATCTCGGGGGACTCCGGCGGCACCGGGGCTTCCCCGCTCAGCTCCATCAAGCACGCGGGGATCCCCTGGGAGCTTGGCCTGGCCGAGACACAGCAGGTGCTCGTCATGAACGACCTCCGGGGACGGGTGCGCGTACAGACCGACGGCAAACTGCAGACCGGCCGCGACGTGGTCATCGCGGGCCTGCTCGGAGCGGAAGAATTCGGGTTCGCCACCGCGCCCCTGATCTCGATGGGGTGCGTCATGATGCGCAAGTGCCATCTGAACACCTGTCCCGTGGGTATCGCGACGCAGGATCCGGTGTTGCGCGCGAAGTTCCAGGGGACACCCCAGCATGTCATCAACTTCTTCTTCTTCATCGCGGAACAGGTTCGGACCTACATGTCCCAGATGGGCTTCCGGTCATTTGACGAACTGGTCGGCCGGGTCGACATGCTCAACGTCCGTAACGCCGTGGACCACTGGAAGGCCAAGGGTATCGATCTCTCGGCCATTCTGTACAAGCCGCAGGTCCCGGGGCGCATCGCGCGGCACTGCGTGCAGCCCCAGGATCACGGTCTGGAGCAGGCGCTCGATTATACGCTGATCGACCAGGCCCGCGAGGCGCTCGAAAACGGCACCTCCGTCCGCCTGAACATGCCGATTCGCAACGTCCACCGGACGGTCGGCGCAATGCTCAGCGGAGAGATCGCCAGACGCTACGGACCCTCAGGACTGCCCGACGACACCATCCGGATGAAGTTTCAGGGATCGGCAGGACAAAGTCTCGGGGCATTTCTTGCGAACGGCGTCACCATCGAGCTTGAAGGGGACGCCAACGATTACGTGGGGAAAGGCCTCTCCGGCGGGAGAATCATCGTCTATCCGCCGCGCACCTCCACCTTCCGTCCGGAGCTGAACGTCCTCATCGGCAACGTGGTCCTGTACGGCGCCACGAGCGGGGAGGCGTACTTCAACGGCATGGCCGGCGAGCGTTTCGCAGTGCGCAATTCCGGGGCTACGGCCGTCGTGGAAGGACTCGGAGACCACGGCTGCGAGTACATGACCCGCGGCCTTGTCGTGGTGCTCGGCAAGGTCGGGCGGAATTTCGCGGCGGGCATGAACGGCGGGATCGCCTACGTGCTCGACGAACGGGGGGACTTCGCGGAGAAGCGATGCAACAAGGACTCCGTCGACCTGGGACCCGTGACCGACGAAACAGACGCCGAGGTTCTCCACGCAGTGATCGCACGGCATGCGGAGGCGACGCACAGCCCGCAGGCAAAATGGATCCTGGAAAACTGGGAGCAGGTGCTGCCGAAATTCGTGAAGGTCTTCCCGAAGGAATACAAGCGCGTTCTTGCAGCCGCGCACAAGGCCGAGATACCCAGGGTGGAAATGCTCCACCAGCCGGCGGCCGTTCCCCTGGCTGCGGTCTAGCGAACGGAGAACTACACCATGGGTGAGGTGAAAGGATTCCTGGAGTTTACGCGCGAGGTGCCGGAGCGCCGTCCCGCGGCCGACCGCATTGCGGACTGGAACGAATTCTCCCTGCCGTTCCCGGAAGAGAAGGTCCGCAAGCAGGGCGCGCGCTGCATGGACTGCGGCGTCCCCTTCTGCCATTCGGGCTGCCCGCTCAACAACCTCATCCCGGACTGGAACGATCTGGTCTATCGCAATCGCTGGAAGGACGCGGTTCGCCAGCTGCACGCCACGAACAACTTCCCCGAGTTCACCGGGAGGGTCTGTCCCGCGCCGTGCGAGGCCTCCTGCGTCCTCGGCATCAACGATCTTCCGGTCACCATCAAGCAGATCGAGAGGATGATCATCGACCGGGCTTTCGCCGAGGGTTGGATCAAGCCCGAGATGCCCGGCGTGCATACGGGCAAGCGCATCGCGGTGGTCGGCTCCGGCCCCTCAGGCCTTGCCGCCGCGCAACAGCTTGCCCGCGCAGGCCACCGCGTCACGGTCCTGGAAAAGAACGACCGCATTGGCGGTTTGCTCCGGTACGGCATTCCGAATTTCAAGATGGAGAAACATCTCATCGACCGGCGCGTGGAACAGATGCGCCTCGAAGGGGTGGAATTCACCGTCAACATGCACGTGGGCGGGAGCCTGTCCGCGGAAGATCTCCGGAAGGAATACGACGCGGTTCTCCTGACGATCGGCGCCGAGCAGCCTCGCGACCTTCCCGTACCCGGACGCCAGCTCAAGGGAATCCATTTTGCCATGGAGTTCCTCCCCCAGCAGAACAGGCGGTGCGAAGGCGACGCGCCCCTCGACCACTCTGAGATCCTTGCCACCGGCAAGCGGGTGGTGATCATCGGCGGAGGCGACACGGGGGCCGACTGCCTCGGGACCTGCCATCGCCAGCGCGCGGCCTCCGTGACGCAATTCGAGCTCATGCCGCGACCGCCGGAAACCAGGTCGCCCGATACGCCCTGGCCCCTCTGGCCCCTCCAGCTTCGCACTGAAAGCTCGCACGAGGAAGGAGGCTCCAGGGAGTGGAGCGTTGCCACGGCAAAATTCACGGGAGACAGCAAGGGGAGAGTTACTTCGCTGCATACGGTTCGCGTCGGACCCCCTCCCCGGTTCGAGCCTGTTCCGGGAAGCGAATCCACGATCGAGGCTGACCTTGTGCTCCTCGCCATGGGTTTCCTCGGCCCGGTCAGAAAAGGGCTCGTCGAGCAACTCAACCTTGAGTTGGATCAGCGAGGAAACGTCACGACGGATGGGAATTACATGACGTCGGTTCCATCTGTCTTTGCGGCGGGAGACGCCCGAAGAGGTCAGTCACTCGTGGTATGGGCGATCGCCGAAGGCCGGAAAGCCGCCCGCGGGATCGACATCTTCCTCATGGGGAAAAGCAGCCTGCCCTGAACAACAGCAGGGAGTGCAGGCAGAGAGAGCCCGAACACACGGCCCGAGAGGTCAGGCTTGGGGGAACTGGGCCGACAGGACGGCGGGTCCGCCTCTGGGATTCCAGGTGATCTTTTCTGCCAACGGCTCGTAGAGGGCAAGCAACTGAAGAAGGGTCTCGCGGCGTTCTGGATTGTTCTCTTCACTCAGCCTGCGTCGGATGATTGCACTCATAGTATACGACATGGCGCCTACCTCACATTTCTCGTTCAGCACTTTGGTGAGAACCATCTCCGGTACATCCCGTTTGGTCGATGCTATCATAGGTTACAACACCCGTGCCAATGGTTCGCTTACCCATGTTCGCTGATGCTGGAGCGGTGTGGTGATGGTGCGCCGGCAACTGCATCGAAGTTCCTCTTTTTGAGGCTGTTTTCAAGGCCGGGAACCGGGCTGCGAGTCACGATCCGGGCCGCCAGAGGTCTGCTTCTGCAGTTTGTAGAATTTTCCTCCGCTTTGCTTCGAGACCTCGTCAGTCTACCCATGCTTCTGAAGCCCTCTGCCGCACACACCTGATCCGGCAGGACCATTTCTCTCCGCATGCTGAGATAGCTGCTGAGGCTTGTCGCAGGAGCTGAACCTGCCGGCAGAACCGGAAGAGATCCCGCTGCCCTTGTATGATTCTCCCTTGTTCCTGAATCCGGGAGCTCTCAGGACGAGGCGACTGTCGATCAGGCACACTCATGCCTTCCCTCCGGGTCCTTTAGCGGGTGGAGGCTCTCATGATCATCTCGCCGTACTTCTTGCTTCCCTCGCGGAGTGTCCGCTTCTGTGTCGCGTAGTCTACAGCATACAGTCCGAATCGCACGTCAAATCCCTTGGCCCATTCGAAGTTGTCGAGAAGAGACCAGTAGAAATACCCCCTGACGTTCATCCCATTCGCGATGGCCCGGTTTGCCACTCGAATGTGATCTTCGATGAACGCGGCGCGCCGGAGGTCCCGGTCGTCAGCAATCCCGTTCTCCGTGATGTAGATGGGCTTTGTAGTTCTCGAGGAGACCATTGCCAGAGCGCGGTACAATCCTTCGGGATAGATCTCCCATCCCATGTCGGTAAGCTCAGACGGCGGCAGCGTTTGAACCTCGGCGAATTTTCCGCCGTCAAAGGGACTGAACCGGTATCTCAAGCGCGTATAGTAGTTGAGACCGACATAGTCAAACCCCTCCCGGACGCCGCTGTCAAATCGTGTGCTTCCCACTCCCGGCAGGGAGAATTCAAATACGCCGGTGTTGAGATAGTCGAGGATCGCAAGGGAGAAACCCCTGTTGAGGTAGTGCGCCAGGACGACATCCAGCAGGTTCCAGAACGAAGGAGGATCAAACGGGAAGATGTTCATCAGGAGGCCAACCTGAGCGTCGGCGCGCAGACGCTTGATCTCTCTGTAACACGAAGTGTGACCCCTGAGCAGGTTCCTGAAAACCGTGATCGCCTTTGCCGCATCCCTCGTCGCAGGCGGGAACTCAGTCAAATAGTATCCGTTCACGGCATACACCGACGGCTCATTGATGGTCGACCAGAAACGGACTTTGGGACCGAGCCGCCGGACGACTCGATTGGCAAACCGCGACAGGAGCTCCGGCGCATCTTCCCTCTCAAACCCGCCCCT
>Ga0182021_10007817_pt1 | contig 12676 bp, 11 predicted proteins | sample 612E3MmetaG_FD_120493 | JGI IMG/M metagenome (GOLD analysis project Ga0182021, IMG submission 120493) | Permafrost microbial communities from Stordalen Mire, Sweden - 612E3M metaG (Illumina Assembly) | ecosystem: Environmental > Terrestrial > Soil > Wetlands > Permafrost | place: Sweden... | reverse complement strand
TGATTGTCAGCCCCAGCTCACCGGCCCTCTTCAATCCTTCAAACTGGTTGTTGATCAGAATCCCGGCCCCAACAGCGCCGGTATAATGCGTGCCGTGATAGGTGACATAGCGGTAAATCTGCGACCCTACGTCCGGATCAAGTGCGTTGATGGTTACTGTCAGGCTGTGCAGGCCGATCTCGTACAACCGGTCAATGGATTCCGGCAGCAACAGTCCGTTAGTACTCATGCAGAGCATCAGGTGGGGGAATTCTTTCTTTACCAGCTCAAAGGTTTCGAAGGTCTCCTCGTTGGCAAGAGGCTCGCCCGGTCCGGCAATGCCGATAACCTTGATGATCGGCCCGACCACCGGACTGGCCATCACTTCCCGCACCTTGATGATAGCCTCTTCAGGTGTCAGCAGCCGGCTGGTAACGCCAGGACGCGATTCGTTGGCGCAGTCGTGCCTGCGGGAGCAGTAGCCGCACTTGATGTTGCATTTCGGCGCCACCGCCAGATGCATCCGCCCGTTTTTATGATGGTTGCCGCCAAAGCAGGGATGCCCCTGAATCTTGTTCTTCATATCGCACGCAGTTGCCATGGTATTGCTCCTTTCAAACAAAAAATACCCGCAGGAGGGTATCCCACGGGCATCGTTGCCTCGCTGTTTGTATGCACTGTCGTAGCTACTCTGGCATAATGCGTGCCAGCTTGAATGGACAACCGGCAAACCCTTTGAAACAGGGGGAACCAGAGCACCTGAGAGCATCGTAACAGTACCTGTTTCATGATCACACTGTTTCCAAAACAGCGTATATACGCCTTCGCGCACCATGATATGCATATTTTTTCAGCATACAGCATGAACGGATTGTTACTTGCATGCCTGCGTGTTCAAGCTATTCAGTATGGTGCTATCAGAAGATCGGAATCCCGAATGTTCAACCAGTACAACCGAGAAGATATCAATGACCGCGCCCGTGCCGCCTTTATCGGAATGGCGATCGGCGATGCGTTGGGTGCCACGGTCGAGTTCATGACAGCGTCAGAAATTGCCTCAAAATATGGCACATTCCGGGATATTATTGGTGGCGGCTGGTTGCGGCTGAAGCCGGGGCAGGTAACTGATGATACCGAGATGGCGCTTTGCATCGGACGGGCGATTGTAAAAAATCAGAACTGGTCGCTGGAGGCTGTTGCCGACAATTTCGCCGCCTGGCTCAAATCCCGGCCGGTCGACTGTGGCGATACCTGCCGCAAGGGGATCCGCGCCTATCTTCTGCACGGGCGGCTGGAATCACCGCCAAATGAATGGGACGCCGGAAACGGCGCCGCCATGCGGATGCTGCCCGCGGTCCTCTTTTCAGTACCCGATGAAGAGCTGCTCAAAAAGTACGTACTCGAACAGGCGCACATCACCCACAACAATCCGGTCTCCGATGCAGCCTGCCTCTGTCTGGGACGACTCATCCACATGGCACTCTGCGGTGCCGAAAAAAGCCGTCTGCGCCGCCATGTTGACGGGCTCGTTACCAGGTTTCCCACCTTTGCCTTTGAGCCGTATCGCGGTCTGGCGACCGGATATGTCGTCGACACCATGCAGACAGTGTTTCACTGGTTTTTTCGAGGAAAGAGCTTTGAAGAATGTCTGGTCGGGACGGTCAATCAGGGCGGCGATGCCGATACGACCGGCGCCATCTGCGGCATGCTGGCCGGAGCCTATTACGGTATGGAAGCGATACCGAAACGCTGGATCAAAAAGGTGGACAGAGCGGTAATTGCCGAAATCGAGATTATGGTTGATCGTCTGGTAGCCGCAAGTCCGGTTGGGTCTTTTTAGGGTACAGGGGACAGTAATAGCGGAATTTTTTCCAACCTTGTCCCCACTCTCCTAACCATCTTTCAATATCCCGTCCGCAACCTGCCGCAGCGTTTTGCGCTTGTCCATCGCACTCTTCTGCATGATGCGATAGGCCTCGGCTTCTGAAACATTATCTTTCTCCATCAGAAGGCCTTTGGCTTTTTCAATGATCTTGCGGTTCTCGATCAGTTCACGCAGATCATCGATTTTTTCTTTCAGGATTTCAACCTCTTCAACGTGCTGCAGCGCAATTTCTATGGCCGGCAGCAGATCCTGCTGCCTCAGCGGTTTGGTTAAAAAAGCGGCAATCCCGCTTGCCGTTGCCCGTTTTACAGTCGCACTGTCACACGCACTCGTAAGCAGCATGATCGGAATTTTCAGCTTTTTTCTGATCTCGATCGCCGCGGTTATTCCGTCCATACCAGGCATGGAAACATCCAGAATCGCCATATCCGGAAAAGTCCCCAAAGCCATCTCCACGGCCTTTGCACCATCTCCACATTCCAGAATCTCATCGAATCCCAGATCGGCCAGCATGCTCTTCAGGTTCATTCGTATGAGCGGTTCGTCATCACAAATCAGTATGGATCTACTCATGGCTGTATCCTCCGTAGCGAGGTAGTAGCATGAGGCGTGCCACATGGGATAAAAACAGGGGTACTGGAGTAAAATCGGCTTCGGAGTGGCAACAAACATCGCTTCTGAACTAAACCACTCCTCTGATGGCCTCTTTGAGCGTCGACAATCGGTACGGTTTCTGGATAAATCCGGCCAGCCCCTTGCCGATGAATTTCTGTGTCACCTCCTGCTCGTTGTAGCCACTAGACATGATCACCTTGACGTCAGGTTTCAGTTGACGCAGTTCGCGGAAGCACTGCTCCCCGTCCATGTGCGGCATGGTCAGGTCGAGGATCACGAAGGATATGTCCGGGGTGGAGTTAAATATCTCTACCGCCTCCCGGCCGTCTGCAGCGGTAGCCACGGTGAAGCCGAGTTCTTTCAGCATCTCCGCTCCGATGCCGCGGATCGTTTCTTCGTCGTCCACCAGCAGCACCGTGCCGCTCCCCTGCCACGCGTTATCGTCGGATGTACCGTTGAAAGTCTCCGCCGGACGCCCGGACACGGGGAGCAGGATCTTGAAGGTTGTTCCCCTCCCCGGCTCGCTGTAGACCTTGATCGCCCCTTTGTGCCCCCGGACGATCCCGAGCACGGCGGCCATGCCCAGGCCGCGGCCGGTGAACTTGGTGGTGAAGAAGGGGTCAAACAGTTTCGACAGCGTCTCACTGTCCATGCCGCAGCCGCTGTCGGCAATTTCAAGATAGACATAGAGGCCGTCAGTCAGGTTTTCATCCAGCCAGACGTTTTTCAGGTAGCTCCGGTCACAGTCCATGCAGCCGGTGGTAATGGCGATGACGCCGCTCTTGTCGCCGATCGCCTCGGAGGCGTTGATGACAAGGTTCATGATGATCTGGCGCATCTGGGTGGCGTCAGCCTCCACCGGTGGGAGCGGCTGGTACTGGTTGAGGCGCAGTACCGCTTTTTTGGAGATAGAGACCTTCAGCATGTGCAGCATCTCTTCCAGCAGGATGTTCAGGTCGATGGTGTCAACAACGAATTTTCCCTTGCCGGAGTAGGCCAGCATCTGCTTGGCCAGGTCGGCGGCATGGGCCGCGGCCTCTTCGATCCGGTGCAGGTTCTCTACGGCGGGGGATTCCCTGTTGACCCGCATCAGCGCCAGATCGGCGTTGCCGATGATCGACATCAGGATGTTGTTGAAGTCGTGGGCGATGCCGCCGGCAAGGACACCCAGGCTCTCCAGCTTCTGGGCATGGAGGAGCTGCTGCTCCATATTCAGGCGTGCCTCTTCGGCACGCTTCTTTTCAGTAATGTCGTTATTTATCTCCAGGATGGCTATCGGCGTGCCTTCATTGTCCCGTTGAACTACCCATCTGCTGGCAACCGTCATCTCTGATCCATCCGCTGCGGTATGCACCAGTTCGCCCTCCCAGTTATCGGTGCTGAGCAGGTGGGCGTAGATCTCATCCAAGGGCGCTGGGAAACGGGTCTGCAGCAAGCGGTGAATAACCTTTCCCACAGCATCCTCTTTGGACATACCGTACTGTTTCACCGCACCATTATTCCAGTAGGTAATCCTGTCGTCCAGAGTCCGGACAATGATGCTGTCATGAGCAACATCCAGAAGCTGCGCCTGCTTCCTGTTCTCGTCATCAGCACACTTACGTTCGGTAATATCGATGATATGACCAATCAGCGAGACCAGTCTTCCCTCTGCATCTTCGTGGCGACGCCCGGAAAGGTGTCCCCAAAAATCGCTGCCGTCCGCGCGAATATAGTGCCGTTCAGTGTCAACATGGTCAATCTCACCGGTGATCAGCTTGCGCATCCGGTCGTCGCCGATATTGCGCTGATCGGGGTGAACAAGTTCCGGATAGCCGGTTTTGAGCAGCTCCTCCATGCTGTAGCCGAACATTTCCGCCATGCGTTTGTTGGCAAGCGATATAGCTCCCGACGGTTCAACCATCAGAATTCCTGCCTGTGAGGCTTCAAAAATCACCCGCAGCTGCTCCTTGCGCCGCAAAAGTTCTTCCTCAGCCTTTTTCTGGGTCGTTATTTCACTGTAAACCGCAGCAATTTCGGAGTCGGATATTTTGTAGACACGGTTCTCAAAGTATCGCGAGATACGCTGATCACTGTAAAACACTGCCGGAAGAGTTTCAGCCGTTCCGGAGGCCCAGACTCTTCTGAATACGTCATAGAGACCCATCTCCACAACGCCGGGAAACACCTCGCGGACCTCCATTCCGGCAATATCCCGGAATGTCACGTCACTCATCTGTTCTCCGGCAGAGTTCATGCCGGAAAAAAAGAAGTGCTGCCCATCCGAGGATGAATAGATGGCAATTCCACTGTTCATAGCATCAAAAAGGGCGTGATATTTCTTGTCAGATTCGATACTGCCGTGGTTCATCTGCACGCTCCGGACGGTCATCAACAGAATAAACTAATGAACAGACTATACCTGAAAACGCCCTCAGTTCAAGAGATAGCTTTCGGTGTCTCATTTTTTTTATCGTACACAGCACACATATATCACCGTGCAGAGAATGCATTTCTGCAGACGTTTATTCAAAGCCGACATGGCATTTCTTCTCTGTAGTGGTTATAGTTGCATTCATGGACCTGACTGACCAACGGCATATCGACGAAAACAACAGCTGGAAACCGGTCCCCTCGGGATGCGGCGCCTTTCTGACCAAAAGTCAGGCGCGATCCTGGGCACTTGTGCTGGATTCCCGCTCCATCCCCTGCTGCATCGAGTCCGACGGAGATGAATGGCAGCTGCGGGTGCCGGAGCAGCATCTTGAGAGCGCCCGCAGGGAGCTGCTCCTGTACGAGAAAGCCAACGCCGGGTGGCCCCCTCCTCTCCCTGTTGCGCGTCAGCTGATTGAAAACACGCTGCCGACCGTCTCGGTCCTGATCCTTCTGGCGATTTTTCACAATCTGAACCTGCTCGGGATCGCCCTCCCCGGTCGCGGCATAGTTGACCTGAATGAACTCGGCGCGGCCCACGCCGGGGACATTCTTGGCGGCCAGCTGTGGCAATGCGTCACCGCCCTTACGCTGCATGCCGACCTGATGCACCTGCTCAGCAACCTGACGATCGGCGGGATTTTTATCATTCTGCTCTGCCGTGAACTCGGATCGGGACTGGCCTGGAGCCTGCTCCTCTGCTCCGGTGCGCTCGGCAATCTCATCAACGCCCTGGTGCAGGCATCGACACACCGCTCGGTAGGGGCGTCAACCGCCGTTTTCGGTGCAGTCGGCATCCTGGCGGCCATCAGCATGGTGCGCTACCGGTATCACCTGAAGCGGCGCTGGTTCATACCGCTTGCCGCGGGGTTTGCACTGCTGGCTATTCTGGGCACCGAAGGGAAGAATACCGACCTGGGCGCACACCTGTTTGGCTTCAGCATTGGCGCATTCCTTGGAATGGCGGTGGAAACTCTGCTGGGGAAATACGGACGTCCGGGGGCTGTTCTGAATGTCCTGCTTGCGGTTCTGAGCATGGCTCTGGTGGGTGCTTCCTGGTGGGCGGCGTTAGAGTGGGGCGGATAGCTGAAGATATCCAAAGTATTAAAGACCGCTTTGCTTCTCAATATCTCGTGGTATCCTGTATTACACGATTGAAAAATGCCAACTCTACACTAGTGGCCGATATTGGCCACTAGTGGCGGATATTGGCCCGATTTTTGTTTTTTTATTTTATTGGTCAGAATATCACCGTATACATAAAATGTACCTTATCAGGGAGTTAACCTCCTCATTAATAACTGGCACCGCGTTTGCAGTTATAAAACGATATCTCATTACACCAACGGCACACAGCAGCATCATTTTAAAGGAGGTTGCCCACATGAAAAGAATCGCAGCAGCAGTAATGGTATTCAGTCTTGCGCTCCCCGGCGCAGCATTGGCAGCAAAGGTTAAAATCGGTTTTGTAAACTCAATCACCGGCCCCGAGGCCCCAATTGGTGAAAACCTTACTAACGGCGTGATCCTAGCCCTGGAAGACCTCAAGAAGAAAGGGATCGAGGTTGACCTGGTCAAGGAGGACGACACCGGTAAACCCGAGAAATCAATGGCCGCCTTCGAAAAGATGGCCACCCGCGACAATGTCGCCGGCGTGGTCGGCCCCTACACCTCGGCAACCGCAAACGCCGTAGCAAAGCTGGCCGAAAAATACAAGACACCGCTCCTGATTCCGGTCGCATCAAAGGACGAAATCACCAGGCAGAACCTGAAGTGGACCTTCCGCTTGAGCGCCACAACCTACGACTATGCTACCATCCTGATCGATATGGCCACCTCGCTGGGCAAACCCAAGACCATGGCGATCATCAACGAGAACACCGACTTCGGTACCTCCGGAGCCAAGTCGGCCAAAGCCTACGCTGCCAAGAGGGGCATTACCGTCGTTGCCGAGGAATCATATGCCAAAGGCTCCCCCGATTATCGCGGTACGCTCAGCAAGATCAAGAGCAAAAATCCTGATTTGGTCTTCATGGTCTCCTACGTGGCAGATGCAATCCTTTTGATGCGCCAATCCCGCGAAATAGGCATCACACCGCAGGCCTTTCTCGGTGCCGGAGCCGGCTTTGCAACCGTTGCCTTTGCGAAGGAGAAGGACATTTCCAGCAATGTATTCTCCAGCACCCAGTGGACAGGAGACGTGAACTGGCCCGGTGCCAAGGATTTCGACAAGCGCTATCGTGCCAAATTCGGCAAGGAACCGACTTATCACGCAGCCACCGCCTATGAGTCCATGATGATCATGGCCGAGACCGCAGCCAAGAATGGCGGCGATCGCGAGAAAACCCGCGCAGCACTCAAGAGTGGCCATTGGGACGGCATCATGGGTGAGGTAAAATTCCTCGATTACGAGGGTTACACAAACCAGAACAAACACCAGATGCTGGTGGAGCAGATCCAGAATGGGGTTCATGAGACGGTCTACCCAACCAAGTATGTCTCCAAGAAGCCGGTGTATCCGTTCCCCGGCTGGAAAAAATAAATTGATTCTGCAGGGGCGGGGTAATCCCGCCCTTGCAATTTACCCGGAGACATTCCATGAACATTTTTATCCAGTCACTAATCAGCGGTATCCTGATCGGAGGCGTCTACGCCCTGATCGGCATCGGCCTGACCATCATCTTTGGTGTCATGCGGGTGATCAACTTTGCCCACGGCGACCTGCTGATGCTGGGTATGTACGGCACATACTACCTGTTCACGCTATTTAATATCGACCCGTTCGTCTCGATCGTGTTCACCATTCCTCTCATGTTCCTGTATGGCGGGTTTCTGCAAAAGTTCTTCATAAACCGTGTCCTCGGCTCACTGCCACAGAACCAGATACTGCTGACTATCGGTATGGGCCTAATCATGAGCAATGTCGTCATGCTGGCATTTACCTCTGACTACAAGATTCTCTCTACTACCTATTCGTCAAGCAGTGTCAGCATCCTTGGGATCTCCATTTCCAGTCCGCTGGTAATTTCCTTTGCCATTACCGCAGCTATCACTGCAGCATTGTACTGGTTCCTGTTGAAGACCGATACCGGCCAAGCCATCCGTGCAACAGCCCAGGACCGAGAAGCGGCACAGTTGATGGGGATTAACGTCAAACGCATGTCGATCATCGCCTTTGGTCTCGGTTCAGCCCTGGCCGGCACAGCCGGCGCACTGATCTCGCCCACCTACTATATTTTCCCCCAGGTCGGCAGCATCTTCACGCTCAAGGCCTTTGTCATCACGGTACTGGGCGGCATGGGCAGCATCGTCGGCGCCACGCTTGGCGGCATCCTGATCGGGGTGGCCGAATCTATCGGCGGCGTCTACTTCGGTTCCGGCTGGAAGGAAGTGGTGGTGTTCGTCCTGTTCCTGCTGGTGCTCCTGTTCAAACCCGCCGGCCTGATGGGCAAATCCAACACATGATAGGGGCAGATATAACTATGAAATTTCCGTTGAATTCTAATAAGGGGATAAGCACTCTGGCGGTCATCATCTCCCTGCTAGTAATCGTCCTGTTGTTTCTGATGCCCAACTATGTGAAGAGTACCTACATACTCCACATTATGATCCTGATCTTCATCAATATAGTGATGGGGTCGAGCTGGAATATCCTGGGGGGGTATACCGGACAGTATTCGGTGGGACACTCGGCCTACTTTGGCATGGGCGCCTACACCACCCTGATACTGATGCAGTTCCGGCAGATTCCCCCCTGGTACGGCGTCTGGGCCGGAATGCTTGCCGCACTCGTGACTGCTCTGATCATCGGTTCGATCTGTTTCCGCCTGCGGGGCCCCTACTTCGTGCTGGCCTCGATAGCCGTGGCTGAAATTTTCCGGGTATCGGCCCTGATTCTGAAGGACATCACCAACGTATTCGAAGGCACGCTGACCACCGAAATACCTCCCCTCACAATCAACGGGACGGTCATCACCGATTTTTCCTCCAAGGTGCCCTTCTATTACACCGGGCTCGTCTTCGTATTGATCGTCATCCTGGCAACCTGGCTGATCCAGCATTCCAAGCTGGGCTACTTCTTCCAGGCCATCCGTGAAGACCAGGATGCAGCCCACTCTCTGGGTATCAGTATGACGCTTTACAAGAACACGGCTCTTGGCATTTCAGCAATCTTAACATCCCTGTCCGGCAGCCTGTATGCCCTGTACGTCGGTTTCATCGATCCGACCACGGTCCTGTCGCTCGAGTTATCCGTCTCGATTGTCTTGATCTGTATCATCGGCGGAATCGGCACCATCTTCGGACCGATCATCGGTGCGCTCGTACTGGTGCCGCTCTCCGAGGCACTGCGCAGCAACATGATTGGCCAGTCATTGATAAGTTCGGGACTGGTCAGCGCGGAATCAAAATTCGGGAATTTCCTGACCGAGAACCTCTCCCATGCCCATGTCTTGATCTACGGTATCCTCGTGGTAGTGGTGATCCTCTTCATGCCGGACGGTGTGCTCGGTTTCTTCAAGGCATTATCGGCAAAGAAGCGTAAGGAGACAGCCTGATGGCCATACTAGAGATCAAGAATGTCAGTAAGTTTTTTGGTGGCCTGGCAGCCAATTCGGATGTTTCCTTTGAGCTTGAGCAGGGGATGATCATGGGTCTTATCGGCCCTAACGGCGCCGGAAAGACCACCCTGTTCAACTGCATCACCGGCTACTATCCGCCTTCCAAAGGCGAGATCATCTTCGACGGTAAGACCATGAACGGCCTGCAGCCTGATAAGGTATGTAAATTGGGAATGGCCCGTACCTGGCAGAAAGTCCGCCCCTTGGCCAAGATGAGCGTGGTGGACAACGTCATGGTGGGAGCCCTCTGCCGGACAAATTCCCTCAAGGTTGCCCGTGAAATGGCCATGGAGCAGGTCAAGGTCGTAAGACTGGATCACCGGGCCAATTTTCTGGCCGGTGGACTGCCGATCGGCGAGCGTAAGAAGCTGGAAGTTGCTCGCGTCCTGGCGACTCAGCCCAAGCTGCTGCTGCTGGACGAGGTCATGGGGGGGCTCAACCCGGCAGAGAGTGAGGAAATCATCCGACTGATACTTGATATCCGCAAATTGGGTATCACCCAGATGGTTATAGAGCACGACATGAAAGCCATCATGCGCATCTCCGATCGCATCGTGGTACTCAATTCCGGTGAAAAACTTGCTGAAGGGTCGCCTGAAGAGATTGTCAAGAATCCGGATGTCGTGACAGCATACTTAGGAAGCGAATAAAATCGAGGGGTTTTCATGCTCACAATAGACAAACTCAATTACAGCTACGGCGACATGCAGGTTCTATGGGATATTGATCTTCAGGTTAATGAAGGTGAAATCGTCACCGTAGTTGGCGCAAACGGGGCCGGAAAATCCACGACTCTCAAGAACATCTCCCGCCTTGTTAAGCCTGCCTCCGGCAGCATCACTTTCAATGGCGTGGATATGCAGGGACTGGAATCGCATCAAGTGGTGGAGCGCGGCATTGTGCAGGTTCCAGAGGGGCGCAAAATCTTTTCCGAGATGACTGTCCTGGAGAATCTGCGCATGGGATCGTATATCCCTGCGGCACGCAAGGACCGCGAAATCAATGTGGAGCGGGTTTTTAGCATGTTTCCGCGTCTCAAGGAACGTGAGAAGCAGCTGGGCGGCACCATGTCCGGCGGCGAGCAGCAGATGCTGGCCATCGGACGGGGTCTGATGGCCAATCCAAAGTTGCTGCTTCTGGATGAACCGTCACTGGGACTTTCTCCGTTATTTGTTAAAATAATCTTCGAGATCATTCAAGAGATCAACAAGCAGGGAGTAACGATCCTGCTGGTTGAGCAGAATGTCTTTCAGTCACTGAAGATCGCCAACAGGGCCTACGTGCTGGAGACCGGCAGGGTCGTCCTGTCCGGCAGCGGCAGTGAATTACTGAGCAACGACCACGTCAAAAAAGCATTCCTCGGAATGTAAGGAGAGAACAGCTATGCAAACTGTAGAGCAGTGGATGACGCGTAATCCGCATACTATTGATGTTGACGCTTCCATTATCGAGGCCATGCACATGATGAAGGAAAATAATATCCGCCGTCTGCCGGTCACCTGCAGTGGCAAATTCTGCGGTTTGATCACTGACCTCATGATAAAGGGGTTCACTCCCGGTCAATCAACATCCATGGACACCTGGGAGGTTCACTACATCCTTGCCAAGGCAACCATCAAAGATGCGATGAACCCTCATCCGATGACTATCACCCCCGATGCCCCGCTCTGTCAGGCTGCCCAGATAATCCACGACAACAAGCTCAACGGCCTCTGTGTAACCGATGAACACAATAACCTAGTGGGGCTGCTGACCACCACCAATCTGATGGAAGCTCTGATTTCAATCTGCAGTTCGAAATAGCCGGGAACGGATCTACAAACCAAAAGGAAGAATGCCGTATGAATTTTAATCGGTGTTTCAGAAGTCTGGTTATCGCAGCCTCAACTGTGGTTATGCCGTTTACCTCTCATGCCTCTCCGATCGTAATCAAGTTCAGCCATGTGGTCGCCCAGAACACCCCAAAAGGTCAGGCCGCCGATTACTTCAAAAAACTGGCTGAAGAGCGCACGAATGGACGAGTAAAAATAGAAGTCTATCCAAACAGCCAGCTTTACAAGGACAAGGAAGAGATGGAGGCACTGCAGCTCGGCGCCGTGCAGATGCTGGCTCCTTCCCTGGCCAAGTTTGCACCGCTTGGTGTCAAGGAGTTCGAAGTTTTTGATCTTCCCTTCATTTTCGACAATTATCGGGAACTTCATAAGGTAACTCAGGGCCCGATTGGTGCCAAGCTGCTGGCTAAACTTGAGCTAAATGGGATTCATGGTCTGGCTTACTGGGACAATGGTTTCAAGGTTATGAGCGCCAACAAGCCGCTCAAGACGCCAGCAGACTTCAAAGGGCAGAAGGTGCGTATTCAATCATCCAGAGTTCTTGATTCTCAAATGCGGTCAATGGGTGCCATACCGCAAGTTATGGCTTTTTCAGAAGTATATCAGGCCCTCAAGACCGGAGTCGTGAACGGAACCGAGAATCCACCTTCAAACCTGTATACCCAGAACATTCATGAAGTGCAGAAATATGTAACTCTCTCCGATCATGGATATCTTGGTTATGCTGTCATCGTTAACAATAAGTTCTGGACCGGCCTGCCTGCCGACATTCGCACCATCCTTGAGGGTGCTATGAAAGATGCTACAAAATTTGCCAATGACATCGCAAAAAAAGATAATGAAGAAGCACTGGCAGCTGTCAAAAAATCGGGGAGAACCCAGTTCATAACCCTGACACCTCAAGAGCGAGCCCAGTGGAAGAAAGTCATGGATAAGGCCCACAAGGATAACATGGGTCGAATCGGAGCAGATCTGGTTAAAGAAGTCTACAAGGAAACCGGGTACACATCTCATTAAATCCGTTCTCCGCACTCAAGATTCAATTTATCCGTCCATAATACAGCCATAGACGCAGCCAAGAATAGTGCTGTCAGAAAAACGATTCGAAGTTATCCAGGTTTCATGCGTGTTCCTTTCCATAAGGAGAATTGTAGTGTGGAGGAGACTTTGCTCCCGGTGAATAGTTATAGGACATCAGGAATTTGGTACAAGTATGCCGCTAAAATAAACGATCGCAGCACTGATATATGGGAGAGGGTTGAACGCTCGTTTGAATTAAATCAAACCCTTCAGTGAAACAACCTGTACTGAACGATGTAGACCGCTATACCGCT
>Ga0182021_10007814_pt1 | contig 12676 bp, 7 predicted proteins | sample 612E3MmetaG_FD_120493 | JGI IMG/M metagenome (GOLD analysis project Ga0182021, IMG submission 120493) | Permafrost microbial communities from Stordalen Mire, Sweden - 612E3M metaG (Illumina Assembly) | ecosystem: Environmental > Terrestrial > Soil > Wetlands > Permafrost | place: Sweden... | reverse complement strand
GAAGTTCTTGACGAACTTGCCGCCGAGGGCCTCGATCTTCGTGACCACGTCGCCGATCAGTTCGTTGGGCAGGCGGAACTCGGGAATGCCATAGCGCAGCACGCCGCCGAGGGTGTGGAAGGCTTCGAAGACAGTGACCGGGAAGCCCTCGGCGGCCAGCAGATAGGCGTTGATGAGGCCGGCGGGACCGGAGCCGACGACCGCGATCGGTGGCTTGTCGGCCTTGACCCAGGGATCGGGCAGATCGGCGAACTTCGCGGCGATGCCTTCGGCGTTGACCAGCTTCTCGCGCTGGGGCAGATACCACTCGAGCTGGCCGATCTCGATCGGTCGCTTGGTGTGGGCGCAGACGCCCTGACACTGAAGCTCCTGCGGGCAGACGCGGCCGGTGACGTTGGGCAGCGGATTGCAGCTCTCGATTAGTTCCATCGCCTGGCGGAAACGGCCGGTGCCGAGTAGTTCAAGCATTTCCGGGATGTGGATCTTGACCGGGCAGCCACCCTTGTTCTCGGGCTTGCCGGGCGCGTGCACGCCGATCTCGCACGGGCGTTCCTCGCACTGCTTGTCGCGCAGCGCTTCCAGCCAGACGAAGAGATCGACCTCGCGAGCGCTGAAGCCCTGGCTGATGTAGCCCAGGTAGCCCTCGTTGACCAGGCCGAAATCGCGTGAGCGCTCGTCGGCATCGCGCATGAAGGGCGGAATGCTGTTGTTGGCCGGCCAATCCTCGGAGAGGCCCTTGAACATCGGGTAGCGGTCGGCAAGATGGCAGTCGATGGCCTTGACGAATCTGCGCTTCAGTTTCAACGGCACGTTCCAGATGAAGCGCATCAGCACCGCGCTCATGTCGTCGTTCTTCAGCAGCAGTTTCCACAGTGTGCGGGTGAATTCCGCGCCGAGCTCTTCCTGTTGGAACTCCCAGACCACGGCCTGCATGCCGTCACTCATGAACATGTCGCGGAAAGCCTGCGGCTCGGTCAGCAGCCGGCGCTGCAACAGCGCCAGCTGCTTCTGGTAGACGCCGACGGCCTCGCTTTGCTCAAGGGATTCGACCTCGGAACGCGTGCTCTCCAGTGCAGTTCTTGCGTGCAGGTAGCGTTGCAGGTCCTCGGGACCCGCGTTGGCCGCATTGGGGATGGGTGCGCTCATCGAATGATCTCCGCGTCGCAGTTGGCGGCAACCTTCTTGATGCGGTTCTTGAGCTCCGGCGTCACGGTCACACGGTCGAGGGCGCCCGGGATCATCTGGGCAACCTCTTTGGTTTCACCGTTGACCACGATCCGGGTCTTCTCGAACAGCTCGGAGAGGTCCTGGTAGCAGGTCTTGCAGTTGGTGCAGTTTGCCTGGTCTTCCTGGGCAAATGTCACCAGCGCATCGCTGCCCGACGCTGCGGCAGCCGGGGCGCCAGCGCCGGACGCCGGTGCGGCCAGCGCGAACCCAGCCATCGGCACGAAGCCGGCAGGCGGTGCCTTGCTGGATGCCGCCAGTTCGGACATCGAACGGGCGATGGTGTCGAGCGAGGCTTCGCGCTGTTTCATCGCCTCCTGGTACTGCGCCTGCAAGCTCTCGATGCCGGCACGGTGGCTGGCGTCGAGCTTGGTGACGTGATAGCCGCCGAGGTATTGCAGCATGTGCCAGTAGCGGCGCCGTTCCTCGACCAACTGGACGACGATGCCCGAGACCGACAGCTTGATGAGGCGCTTGCCGGCATCGACCGACCAGATGTAGGGCGTCTTGCCTTCGCGGTCGGCCAGGTTCAGTTCGACGTAGGCGTCGACCTGTACCGCGTTGGGATCGTCGCCGGAGATTTTGCGGAAGTGCTTCTTGAAGCGATTCTCGCCGAGTGCGAAGTGGGCCGGGGTCAGCGGCATTGCCTTCAAGGCCACCTTGCCGTCGTCGTCTGCGTACTCCAGCGTCGTCGTGCTCCAGGTCTGGTCGGGATCGGGGTTGCCCTCGAGGGAGAACCATTCGTTGAGCGAGACGCCGCGGCGCGGATCGTGCACGAACACCGGATTCATGCGCGACTCCACCGCCAGCCGGGCATGGCGATTGGAGGCGTCGTCGGCGATGCCGTGCTCGGGCTGGCAGGGCGTGTAGACGTCGAACACTGCCGGTGCATCGGTGTAGGTGAGGAACTCCAGCGTATTCTTGAGGAAGTGCCCCTGCAGCGCGGTGCTGGTCGAGCAGACGAAGACATTGGGATGGAAGGAAGCGATCAGGCCGAGTTCCTTGCGGTGCTCGTGCTTGCCGCTGTGCATGGTGCCGATGCGCGCCAGGTCGGAATCCTGACCGAGGAAGCTGGCGGTCGAGGCCTGGCCACCGGTGTTCGAATAGGCGCCGGTATTGAGCACCAGGATCTTCAGCGGTGTGTCGGTACACAGGATGCGCGACAGGGCGCCGAAACCGATGTCGTAAGTGGCGCCGTCGCCGCCCACGGTCATCACTGTCGGCAGGAGATTCAGTTCGTCGACCGTGAATTGGTTCCACGACAGCTTGTTGAACTCCTTGACGTGGATTTCCGCATCGAAGGCGTCGTCGAGTTCGAGGCGCGCCATGCGCAGGGCGCGCATGTCCTCGACTGCAGCAGCGCTGAGACCCTCGAAGATGCCCTTGGCCAGCGGCTGGGCGTCCTGGAACAGGCTGTTCACCCAGGGGTCGTTGTAGCAGTTGAACGGGAAGGTCGAGGCATAGACGCTGCTGCAACCGGTCGAATTGGCGATCACGGCGCCGGCTGGGCCGTTGCCGCCGGGGCCGCTCTCGAACAGGTAGAGCCGCTTTTCCAGCGTCTCGAGCACGGTGACAATGCGCTCGCGCCGTTCGTTGTCGCTCTTGGTGATCAGCGTCGACTGCTTGAAATTGAGCCGCTCGATCAGGCCTTCGAGCTCGCGGATGTGATCGCGCCGGCGGCGGTCGAAGATGGCGCGATTGGTCGCCATGACCAGGCGGATCGCGGTCACCTCGCCGCAGCCGCGGCAAGCACCGTGGCCGCCGTTGGTGGCGTAATAGTTGGCGCGATCGAGCATCAGACGCTTGGTGTCGCCGCCGCCTTTGATGGCACCGTCGACGAAGCGCGCCGGCGTATTCGGCATCTTGGCGCCGAACTCGAAGCGGGCCTGGAGACTCTCCAGGACTGCCGTGTCCTGTTCGCGCGCCACCAGGGCGCCCGGGCCGCAGACATCAACGCATTCGAGGCAGCCGGTACACTTCCATGGGTCCACGTTGACGGCATAGAGGCCGCCGCTGCCGGGGTTGGTCTTCTCCACGGCATCGAAGAAGGGCCGGGTCTTGGCAACCGGATAGGCGGCGAGGATCTCGGCAACCTTGCCGAAGTTTCTCAGTACCGTGACCTTGTCGGTGTCCAGCGTGCTCGCTGCCTCGGCGACCATCTCGTGCAACGGGCGCGGCTCTTTGGTCTGCCGATACATCTCGCGCATCGCCTCGGCTAGGGCGTAGACGTGCTCGCGCATGGCCTCCTTCTGAGCCTCGGCGATGTCGAGTTGATGGATGGCCGTCGTCAGCAGCTCGTGAATGTCGTGCACGTTGTTCGGAATGGCGGCGTCCGGGCAGACCAGCGCGCATTCCATGCAACCGGTACAGAGGTTGGCATTGAATTCGGGGACGGTGCGGCGGAACAGGCCCTTGTCCTTCCAGGCCGAGGTGCCTGCCGGCATGAACATGCCCGTGCCCGGCAATATGGGGGCCTCGGAGATCGTGCCTTCGCGGAAGTGGCTGGCGACGATATCGTCATAGTAGCCGCGGTCGCCGAAACCGGCGCTCCCCGGAGAGCCGCTGGCGCGGCACATGCGCGCCGATATCGCCACGCCGCGGTTACTGACGGTGACGGGTTGCGCTTCGGCCTTGGTGAACGCGGCGCTGCTGTAATCAACTTTGTGCGTCGCCTCGATGCCCTCGCGAATGACGGCCATGTTGCCGTCCACGACGGCGCCGCCCTTGCTGCCGAACTTCTTGGCAATCTGGTTGCGGATCTTTTCCAGGATGACGTCGGCCGGCGCATCGGCCGAAACACGGTCCACATGGCCGGCGACGGCGCCGATGAAGGCGATGCCCATCATGCGTGTTTCCAGCTCCGGCGTCGGTGCGTGCTTCTTGGCCACGGCGAAGGCGTCGACGATGTAGAAGCGGATCTTCTTGTCGCGGATGGTCTTGCGCGCCTGCTCGGGCATTTGCATCCAGACCGCGGTGGCCGAGAGGTTGGTCTGCATCATGAACGTGCCGCCGGCGACCAGCCCGCGCAGGGGATTGGTGTGGCTGAACACCTTGTGGTCGGGCGAGATGACGATCTCGACGTCTTCGAGCTCGGCGTTGGTGATCTTGATCGGCTCGGGGGAAAGCGTGATGTAGTAGTTGGTCGGTGCGCCGCTCTTCTCGGAGCCGTACTTCGGCGCTGATTTCGAGTGCATGCCGAGCACGCCGGCGAGAATGTCGGTCAACAGCTTGCCCGAAGCAATGGTGCCGTAGCCGCCCACCGAGTGGAAGCGGATGCGGAATGCCTTCTTCGGCAGCAGGTTTGGATTGTCGCCCGTCTCGAGCGCCATCAGTTCGGTTTCGGGATAGGCGGCCTTCAGGCGGGCCTGCAATTCGGCGACGCGCGGGCTGGGGTTCTTGGCAAAGAACTGCGAACCCAGGTACACCAGCGGCGCCAGGCCGCCCTTGTCCATGTTGTCGAAGCCGGCGATGAGGTGGCGCGGCTGCAGGTCGTGACCGCCGAGGCCGAAGATCGCGGTGGTGACGCGCGGCATGTGCGTGATCGCCGGGATGCCGGTGTGGCGCTCGCCGGAGGCGTTCTCAGCGCCCTTGAACAGGGCCTGGGTGACGAAGCTGGTCAGCGCGGTCTGATCCGAGCGCTCGAGCACGGTGACTGCCTTCTTGCCGTTCAGCGCGGCGACCAGTTCGGCTTCGGGGAAGGGCTGCAGCAGCTTGATGGCGACGCAGCCGACCTTCTTGCCCTGGCCGCGCAGATAGGTGACCACGGCTTCGACGTCGTCGGTGACCGAACCGAGACCCACCATCACGGTCTCGGCGTCGTCGCACATAAAGGTCTTGACCGGGGCGTAGTCGCGGCCGGTGAGCTGCGCGTACTCGGCCATGGCCTGGCGTACGAAGCGCGGCACGTCGACGGCGAAATGGGTGCGATGGTCGGCGGCGCCGGCCTGAAAGTCAGGCTGGTTCTGCACGCCACCGGTGAGGCTGGGGTTGTTGACGTCGACCATGGCCGGCACCCGCTGGCGCGTGCCCTTTTCGTGGGCATTGAGCCACTGGCGCTGCCACTGGGCGTGCATTTCTTCCGGAATCCAGCCCAGCGTATCCTTGATGCGTGCGCCCTTGTTGTCCTTCTCGACCGCCGCGGCGTGGCTGTCGAGATAGCGTTCGAGCTGCTTCAGGTTCTCGGCGCTGATGTTGTCACGGTTGCGCGCCAGATACTGGTTCTTCAACTGGAAGACGCGGCCTTTGGCGCCGTGCAACAGTTCCTGGGCCACGGTCGGGCACGGGATGCGGCCGGCGGGATCACCGAGATATTCCTTCAGCAGTTCGGGTTCGGGTACCAGGGCTTCGGAAAGCATGTGGCTGGTAGCGAAGCCGTCCATGCAGTTGGCGACCGGTATCAGCGACAGGGAGGCGACGCGGTAGGAGATGGCGGCCAGATCGGCGGCTTCCTGGGGATTGGCGCCGAACAGGACCGTATAGCCGGAGGAGAGCAGGGCGTAGGCATCGTCATGGCCGGCCATGACGTTGAGCGAGTGCTTGGAGACGACACGCGCCGCGACTTGCAGCACGAAGCCGCCGACCTTCTTGCCGACAGTGACGTAATGCGACTCGAGGCCATAGAGGATGCCCTGGCTCGACGACGCGTTGGAGATGTACTGGCCGCCGGTGAGCGCAGCGCCGAGGGCGCCGCTTTGGGCCGAGTGTTCACCCTCGGGACTGAAGAAGAAGGGATGCTTGCCCCAGACGTTGAGACCACCGTCGGCGCGCAATGCCTCGTAGATCTCCGAAATCTCCGTCGATGGGGTGATCGGGTAGCCGATGACACCGCCGCAGACATGGCCCATGACATTGGCGACTGCGCCGTTGCCGTGAATGACGGTAGAGATACCTGGATATTTCGCTTTCATCGTGCCGCGTCCCTATGTGTTGGTTTTGCTCTGCGCTCCACCTTGTCCGTGTCACGCGCCTGCTATCTCTGCCGGGGACCGCAATTGCTGCCCTCTATCTAGCTGTTCCCGCTGCTTCAGCGCCCAATGCCGAGGGCACACGAAGTGCCTCGCCAGCATGGGCGAAACGTTCAAACGACATGGTTATTGGTCCGGATCCCCACACCGGTACCTTGCGGGCGCCGGTGCAGAAACCCCTCACGATGCGGTCGGAGATCAGGTCCGACCTGCTGGACGGAGAAGCGGGTTGGCGTTTCTCCAGCGGGCATGGAAGCGGTTGGGCCGCCGCCATGTTCGTGACAGTTTCGAGTATATGCAATTATCGCGGCGTTGCAACAATTAGGCCGATTTCCGGCCAAAAACGCCTTCGTATTGCGAGATACGGCTGCGCCTTTCGCAATATGAAATCTAATCGCCTACCTTGTCGGCAATGCCGAGCTTCTTCATCTTTTCCCAGAGATTCTTGCGGCTGATGCCGAGCTTTGCCGCCGTGTCGGCGATCCGCCCGGCGCTGCCGCGCAAAGCCTGCTCGATGTACTCGCGCTCCTTGCCTGCCAGATAGCCGGTCAAAGTGACATTCGGCTCCAGATTGCCGCTTTCGGCGAGCGTCGGCAGTTCGCCGAACAGCATGCGGGCAGTCAACGCGCCCTCGGGATAGAGAACGCTGGCGCGCTCGAGGCAATGCTTGAGTTCGCGGACATTGCCGGGCCATGGATGTTCGAGCAGCGCACGTTCTGCCGACGTGTGCAAGGTGCGCGCTGGCTTGCCGTTTGCCGCTGATTCAAGGAGGCGGTGCGCCAGCCAGGGAATGTCGTCGCGACGCTCGCGTAACGGCGGCACATGCAGATGGACAACATGAATGCGGTAGTACAGGTCTTCGCGGAAGCTACCTGCCTCGACCATTTGCTTCAGATCGCGATGCGTGGCGCAGACGAGGTTGATGGTCACCGAAATCGGTTTTTCATCGCCGAGGCGGACGACCTGACGCTCCTGAATCGCCCGCAATAGCTTGACCTGCATGAGCGGCGACATCTCGCCGATTTCATCGAGAAACAAGGTGCCGCCGTGCGCCAACTCGAAAACGCCCTTCTTGTCACGCACGGCGCCGGTGAAGGCGCCCTTGACGTGGCCGAACAGCTCTGCCTCGAGCAGGGTTTCGGTGAGGGCACCGCAATTGACCGCCACGAACGGCAGCTTGCCATCGGGGTCGCGGCGTCGGTGCAGGGCGCGGGCGACTTCTTCCTTGCCGACCCCGGAATCGCCGGTGATCAAGACCGAACTTGCCGTCCCGGCCAGTTGCGGCAGCATGGCTTCAATTCGGCGCATGGCGCTGGATATGCCGAGCGTGTAATCCCCATGCCTGTCGGCGGGCGGCGCGTTGGCCGTGCCGCGCAGGCGTTGCAGAACGCCTAGCAGGGCTCGGATATCGAGCGGTTTGGTCAGGTAGTCCACGGCGCCGAGCTTGAGCAGGCGGACAGCCGAGTCGATCTTGCCGTAGCCGGTGATGAAGATGAACGGTGGCACCGTTTGGTTGCTGGCCGTGGCTTGCTGGAATAGATCCTCGCCATTGATATCCGGCAATTGGATGTCGCAGATGGCGGCGGCGAAGGATCCTGACGTCAAGGCTTGCAATGCGCGCTCGCCGGTGCGGAACCACTGGCAGTCGTAATCTTCGAGCGACAGGCGATCGGAGAGTGCCTCGCCCATGACCTCATCGTCCTCGATGAGGCAGATCGATCCCAGTTGCGATTTCATGGCGCCGGCTCCGCGGTCGGCAACTCCACGTCGAAGCACATGCGCTGATCCTTGCACTGGGCGGTGATCGAGCCGCCGAGTTGATGAACGATCTGGTAGCAGACCCAGAGGCCGAGTCCGTGACCGTCCTCGCTGAGTGGCGAGAAGGGTTCGAACAAGTGGGTCATTTCTTCTGCTGTCAGCAGGCGACCATCGTTGGCGATCGAAACGGAAAACTTGTTGCCAGTTTGCGCCAGATGGCAGGCAACGACGCCGTCGGTGTTTGCTGCCCTCACTGCATTGAGCAACAGGTTGATCAACACCTGACGAACCAAGGTCGCCGGCAGGGCTACCGCGCCGGCAATCTGGTTATGCCAGTCGATCTTCAGGCGTTTGCCATGCGCTTGCGGCAGGATCAGGACCAGGACATCCTCGATGTCGCTGGTAGTGAGGTTGCGACTCTTGGTCTTGGCTTCGACCAGCAGTGCGCCGACAGTCTCCTTGATCTGGCCCAGGCCACGCTCGATCAAAGCAATCGTCTTGGCAGTGCGGCTGTCGATCACGGTGTGGCTCTTCAGTGTATCGATCGCCATCAGCATGCCGCCCAGCGGATTGTTGATTTCGTGGGCGACGCCGGCGGCGAGTTGGCCCAGGGCAGCCAGGCGATCGGACTGGACCACTTGCCGCTCCAGTTCCTCGCGCGCCTTCAGATCCGTCAGCATCTTGTTGTACGTCTTGAACAGGCTGCCCAACTCGTCGCGATGGGAATAGACCGCCGGATCGAGCGTTTCCGGCAACTGCTTGCCGACGTTGCGCATCCGCTCGATAAGCTCTACCAGCGGCTCGGCCATACGCCGCCCCCAGTACCAGTTGAAGGGCAGCAGAATGCAGAGGATGACAGTTCCGACCAACAGTCCGCGCAGGGCAATTTCCGAGAAGCGCGGCAGCACGCTCTGCCTGTTCAGCGACAGGATGAGGGTGCCATAGCGAACTTCGTGATCCGTGATTGGCAGGACGAAATACTGGCGATCCGAGTTGGCTGGCGTGATGGCAAAGCCACTCTCCGTGGTATCCGATTGCAGGCGTTCGGCGATGCTCGCGTAATCGCTGTTGACGTTGCGCAGTTCGGTCAGCATGGGGGCAACGGTCGGTGGTGCGGCGACGTAGACCCGCGACGCGGTGTCGGCAACGACGGCCGAGGAAAACTTGGCCCGCTCAGCCTCTCCTGTTCGACTGAGTGCGGCGGCAATCGATGTATAGACAGACCAGACGTCGTCACGGCTCATTGCCGCAGAGAGCGCCGGTTCCAGGGCAATGCCCAGCGTCTGGGCGTCGATGACCAGATCGTCGCGCAGTTCATTGAACGCGTCGATGATCAAAGTGGCCGAAACTGCCAGGGTGGACAGCAGAATCAGCATGCTGCCCCAGAGGGGAATCTTGTAGCGGAAACTGAGATTGAAGAAGTTCACAGTTCGCCCATCACCTTCATCATCTCCAGGACTCCGTCGTAGAGATGCCGGTCGCCGTCGACGAAGCCGTCGATGTTCAGATCGGCCAACAACGCGGCACCCTCGCGATCGTCGGCCATGTCGATGAGCACCTTCCGCATCGCTGCCGCTTCGGTCGGCGACATCGATTGTCGGGCAACGATTGGCGGGAAGCCGTATTCACCCGACTGGGCGACGATCCGCGTCTTTTCGGTCAGCGAGGGCCGCAGGCGGGCCAGCGACTCCCAAATGAATCCGTCGACCATGCCGCCGTTGGCAAGGCCGATCGCTACGGCTTCGACGACGCGCTGATGGCCATGAGTGAAAAAGGTCTTGCGAAAGAACTTCGCCGGATTCTTGCCGCCCGTCTGCAATTCGCTCCGCGGTACCAAGTAGCCAGTGAAGGAATTGGCATCGGCGTAAGCGAAGATCTTTCCTTCCAGATCGAAGATTGAAGTCGTGACCTGGTCAGCGACAGGGACGATGAGCAGCGCGTGATAGGTGGCACTGTTGCGATGGATCGGCGTCACCAGGAGACGGGCGCGATGCGTCTGCTCCAGAGTGACGTAGGGATAGTCGGATACCCAAGCGAAGTCGAGCAGATCGTGCTTGATGAGCTCCATGGTATCGCTGTAGTTCTCGCGAACAACGAAAGTCACCGGGCGGCCGAGTCTCTTTTGCAGGTAGCTCCGCCACGCCTCCAGCAGCTTGGCTTGGTCAGCGACGATCACCGGGGTCAGGCCGAAGCGAATCGGGCGACCTGTTTCTTCCGCCGCTGCCAGCGACGCGACCAGGCAGAAGAGAATGGTCAACAGCTGCCGAACCGCTCGTTGGATCTGCGCTGCGAATGTTACGTGTCGGTAACGTGCTGGTGAGCGGGTAGCCATATCTGTTACTTATTGGTAACCATGTCTCGTAGATCCAATTCGAACGGGGCCGATTTGCCCTCCGGGTATGACAACCCTGCCCCCACTGCACCGGACAAAACCCCTCAATGCAAGTCCTGTGCCCCGCAATTGATGCCCTTGGCGGTGCTGCAAGTACTGGATTTCGAGAGATTTGGCCAATTCCCGAACGCTGGCGCGGGTAAGAACATGGGGCATGTTACCTAACAGTAACAACGTCGAGCGCCTTTGGCGAGAACTTCCGCGGCCTACGCCGTCCGGCGGCGCCTTGATCGGATTCTGTTGCGGTAGCCCAATCATGCTTAAGTCTCGTTCCAATCAGGGTTAACAGGCTGTCGGGGGACGCGGCGGCGGTTGCCGGCAGAGAACTTCGACAGTTTGCCGATCCGGGCACGCCTCTTGCGGAAGTAGCTGCAACTGCGCGCAGGTGGCCTCGGTCGCAAGCCGCAAGGAAAGCAAAAAAACACGCCCACGCCGTTATAACAAGCTGCAAATCGTTTCGGAGATTCAAATGACTTCAGGCCGTTCCAACATCGCGACGCTAAGCGTAGCCGTCGCGGTTTTTGCTGCGTCTTTTTCCTGTAGTGCGCTGGCGGTGGATGTGGATGCCGCCAAGGCGCTGGCCAGGCAGAACAACTGCTTCAAGTGCCATGCCGTCGAGAAGGAAAAGGACGGTCCCGCCTACAAGAAGGTTGCCGAAAAATATCGCGGCAAGCCGACCGCCGAAGCTCGCTTGATCGAGCACATCACGTCTGGCGAGAAGGCGAAATTCCCCGACGGACACGAAGAGGACCACAAGATCGTCAAGACCGATCCGCCCAAGGATATGGCACAGATCAAGAATTTGGTGGAGTGGATTTTGGCGCAATAACCGCAGTTCGTCATCGACTGTCTTTCAGGGAGATTTGCCATGACCATCCGAGGGCAACTATTTATCGCCACTGGTATTGCGGCGATTCTGCTTTCGACGAGTGTAGCGGCCGCCGACGTGGATGCGTCTGCGGCCAAAAGGCTCGCCCGCAAGGAGAGCTGCTTGCGTTGCCATGCCGTGAACAAGAAGAAGGAAGGGCCGGCCTACGAGTCGATCGCCTACAAGTACAAAGGCCACCCGGAAGCTGCCGACAAATTGATCGACCACATCACTTCCGGCGAGAAGGTCAAGCTATCAGACGGTCATGAGGAAAATCACGAGATCGTCAAGACCAAGGATCCGGGGCAGATCAGGAACTTGATCGAGTGGATTCTTAGCCGGTAGTCGCCCAGCGGAACCGTTCGCGATCACAGCAGTTATTGGTTTGGGGGAGGAACATGAAGCTCATTGGAAATGTGTTGATGGTCTGTGCCGTGCTAGCAGGTATGGCGGCCTCGGCTTTCGCTGCCGACGGTAATTACCTCCCGGATCTCAGCGCGGGCACCGTCAGGCCGGCGTCGCCGGACGCGGCGCTGAAGAAGGATGCCGTCTGCACCCGCTGCCACGACGAATCCGAAGCGATGCCGATTCTGTCGATCTATCAGACCGAGCACGGCGTCCGCGGCGATGGACGGACACCGACCTGCCAGTCCTGCCACGGCGAGAGCGAGAAGCACCTGCATGGTGATCCCAATGTCAAGGGCCGGGCAAAACCGGACGTGATATTCAACAAGCATACCTTCCCGATGTCGGAAGCCACCGAGCGTGCAGGTGTTTGCCTCACCTGCCACAAGGGAAGCGCGCGCAGCCATTGGGAGGGCAGCCAGCATCAGGCCAATGGTTTGGCCTGCAACGATTGCCACAAGGTTCACCAGCCAGTGGACAAGGCGAGGGACAAGAAGACGCAACGCGACGTCTGCTTTACTTGCCACAAGGAACAGCGTGCCGACACCCACAAGGCTTCGACCCACCCGCTCGACACCAGCAAGATGGCCTGCTCCGACTGTCACAACCCGCACGGTTCGACCGGTCCGAAGCTGATGAAGAAGAACTCGGTGAATGAGACCTGCTGGTCCTGCCACGCGGAGAAACGCGGGCCATTCCTGTGGGAACACCAGCCGGTCAGCGAAGACTGCACCAACTGCCATACGCCCCATGGCTCCAACATCAAGCCCCTGCTGAAGAATCGCCCGCCGATGCTTTGCGACGATTGCCACGATGGCCCCCACAACAGTCAAGCACCCTATGGCGCGGGCATGGCCGGCAATCAGGGTACGACGGTGACCAATCCTCTGACGAACGCCAACAACGCTAGTTCCTCGGCCGCCGGACGTGCTTGTATGAATTGCCACGTCATGGTGCACGGTTCCAACAGCCCGGCCGGTGCACTGCTGCATCGCTAATGAGGGGAGATCGTCAAATGAATGCGAGCAAGAGAAATCTGTCCGTCAAACTGACTGCCTTGGCGGT
>Ga0182021_10007813_pt1 | contig 12678 bp, 12 predicted proteins | sample 612E3MmetaG_FD_120493 | JGI IMG/M metagenome (GOLD analysis project Ga0182021, IMG submission 120493) | Permafrost microbial communities from Stordalen Mire, Sweden - 612E3M metaG (Illumina Assembly) | ecosystem: Environmental > Terrestrial > Soil > Wetlands > Permafrost | place: Sweden... | reverse complement strand
TGGATCGCCTGGGCGATGAGCTCCTTGCCCGTGCCCGACTCGCCCTCGATGAGGATCGTGGCCTTCGACGGCGCCACCAGGCGCACGCGGTCGATCACGTCCTTCAATTGCTGGGAATGGCCGATGATCTGCTCGAAGCTGAATTTCTCGTCGAGCCGTTCGTGGAGCTGCTTCACCTCGACCTCGAGCGTCTTGCTCTTGAGCGCGCGCTGGATGAGGAGCTCAAGGCGCTCGATGTTGACGGGCTTGGTGAGAAAATCGACCGCGCCGCGCTTCATCGCCTCCACGGCGGATTCGACGTTGCCGTAGGCGGTCATCATGATGACGGCGGGCCGGCCGGGCAGGGCGAGCGCCTTGTCGATGATCTTGAGGCCGGACTTTCCCGGCATGCGCAGGTCGGTGACAATCGCGTCGTATGACTGCGCCTCCATGAGGTTGAACGCCTCGTCGGCGTTGGCGGCCACGGACACGTCGTAACTCTCCGCGAGCGCCTGCTGGAGGCCTTCGCGCGTGTGCTTCTCGTCGTCGACGATCAAAACACTCGGGACCATGGGGCCGCATTCACACGCCCTTCGCCCGGCCGGTCAAGCGCCGGGTGCGGCTGCGGTAGCACGGCGTCCACCCGTTCATGCCCTTCAATGGCCCTCTCCTTTATGGCCTTGGGAAGTAGCGCAGGCCTCCGGCCTGCATCGGTAAAGGAGGCAGGCTGGAAGCCTGCGCTACCAAGATCCAGACCTTCGGAATTCCCTGCCTGAAGATCTGCCCGAGCCGGGCCTCGGCGGCCGATCCGCCGGTTCGCTCAGCTCTGCAGCATGCGCACACGGCGGTCTTTGCGGGGGAACTGGAGTGTCACGATAGTGCCCACGCCCTCCTTGCTTTCGAGCCCCACCTGCCCGCCGTGCTCGCGCATGATCCGCTGCACGATCATCAGGCCCAGACCCGTGCCGCCAGGCTTGGTCGTGTGGTAGGGCTGGAAGAGCCGCACCAGATCCTCCGCCTTGATGCCACTGCCGGTGTCGCCGAAAAGCAGGTACACGTCGTCATCGTCGGTGCGGGTCTTGATGCGCAGGCGGCCGCCGGGCTGCATCGCCTCCATCGCATTCTTCGTGATGTTGAAGAACACCTGTTTCAACTGGTTGCGGTCGGCCATCACGGCCGGCAGATCGGCGGACGTCTCCGCCTCGACCGCGAGGCCGCGGTCGGCGAACTCGCTCTGCTGGAACCGCAGCACCTCGTCGAGCACCTCGCCGAGGTTGGTCTCGGCCAGATCGGGCGGCTGCGGGCGGATGGCTTCGAGGAAATTGCTGATGATGCCGTCGAGGCGTTTCACCTCTTCCTGGCAGATCCCGATGGAATCAGCGAGCACGCCGGTGTCCTGGCTTGCCTTCAATTTCTTCAGCTGGCGTGCGATGAGCTGGAGGTGGATCGTGAGCGCGTTGAGCGGATTGCCGAGTTCGTGCGCCACACCCGCGGCGAGCAACAGAATCGACGACGTGCGCTCGTTCTCCAGCAGCTCCGCCGTGGTCGCCTTGTCGCGTGTGATGTCGTTGAGGATGACCGCAAATCGCTGCGGCGCGACGCGGCCCGCCGCCCGGAACGGCACCATGTAAAGACGTACCGTGCGCGGCTCGGGGTAGGTAAGGGTGAACTCGCGCGCCACGACGGGAAGTGCAGCTGCCGCGCCGTCGGCGTTGCCGAAGGCGGCTTCCAACGACGGGCGCAGCCCCGGCACGAGGCGCCAGAGCGTCTCGCCGGCGAGTACGTCGTCGCCCAGGCCGATGAGCCGGTGGGCCGCGGCGTTGGCGTATTCGATCACGCCGTCGGAATTGATCACGAGCACGCCTTCCTGCAGGGCGTTGAAGATGTCCTCGAACAGACCGCGCTCGCGGGCCAGGCGCTGCACGAGGTTGGCAAGGTTGACCGAGTCGAGCGTGTCGAGGCGCCCGAGCACGCGGTCCAGCGAAGTGTGGCGTTTGGTGGCCATGGGGCGGGAAATGACTGGCTAGGAGTTTGTCGGGCTTAGGATAAAAGTCCGGAAAAAGCTCGGGATTTCGTCGTGAGGCAATCCGCCGCGATCGACAAACTCCTTAAACCGCCGCGAGGCGGCGGAAAATCGAAGGAGAGATCCGGTTTTCGCAGCGCGGAGCGCTGCTTAAGGAGCCGGTCGAGGCAGATTCCCGCCATCCCAATGAAATTTCCCGAAGAAGAAATGGCATTCATTAGCACGTCCGACAGGCTCCTACGATTCGGTCAAAAAGTCCATCTGCGCCGGGTCCACGCGTTTCGCGAGCAATTTGCGCAGGAACATCTCGCGGTGCTGCGGGCAGCGGCCGAGCCGCAACACCGCGTCGCGGTGCTCTTCGGTGCCGTAACCCTTGTGCTGCGCCAAGCCGTAGCCGGGAAACTGCCGGTCGAGGCCGTTCATCAGCCGGTCGCGCGTCACCTTCGCGATGATCGACGCCATCGCGATGCACAGCGACCGGCCGTCGCCGCGCACGAAACCGGTGTGCGGATAGGGAAAGTGCTTCAATGCGAGCCCGTCGATCAGGATGCGGCAGTTCACCGCCGGCTGGAACTGCGCGCGCTCCTCCACGCTGGCGAACAAGTCCGGCTCCGTCTGCCTCGCAAATGCGCCCGGCGGATAGATGCCCTCGAGGGCGCGCCGCATGGCGAGCTTGGTCGCACCCAGGATATTGTGGGCCTCGATCTCCTCGACGGAGGCCACGCCGTAGTTGGCGTGAATCTCGCCCTGCCTTTCGAGCGTCTCGAACTCGAACCACAGCTCCTCGCGTTCGGCCGGCGTGAGCAGTTTGGAGTCGTTGACGCGGCCGGCGCGGGTCACCGCCCAACGGCCTTCGAGAAACGGCTGGTTCACGAGCACGGCCGCCGCCACGACCGGACCGGCCAGCGCGCCCCGGCCGGCCTCATCGACGCCGATGAGGCTGTCGAAGCCGTAGATCTGCTTCAGATCGAAGCCGCGGAGTTGGCGGCGGACGGGCATCGGCTCCTATTCTTCGCCCCAGCCGAAGCGGGCCTTCGGCTCCGGCAGGGGCAGCTCGCCGAGTTTGCCGGCGGCGGAGACGACCTCGTAGGCCGTCCGGAAATGCAATTTGGCGAATCCGCCGAGGGCACGCGCGCCAAATTTCTCGATGATTTCCGCGGCCTGCTTTTTCACCAGCGCGCCTGCGCCCTTCTGGAGTTTCCCGCCAAAGCGCCGCGAAAGCTCATGCATCTGCCGCACGTACTCCGCGCGGGCCACGATCGAGGCAGCCGCGACCACCGGGTCCTCCTCGGCCTTGGTGCGCATCTTGAGTTCGAAGTTCTTCACGCCTTTTTTAGCCAGCTCACGCTGGGTAAGCGGCTGCTCGCTGAACTGGTCGAGCAGGCCGCGCGGCACCCAATGCTCGGTCAGTGCCTGGGCGCAGGCCGTGGCATGCTGCCAGGCGAGGAGGCGGTTGAGGTTGGCGCCGGGCCGGCCCATCAACTCGTTGTATTTCGGCATGCCGCAGAAACAGGTCTTCGCGGTGGCGCCCATGGTTCCGCGGATGAGCTTGTCGAGCTTCATGATCTGCGTATCGGCGATCTTCTTGGAATCGCGCACGCCGGCCTTGATCCACGACTCAATGGCGGGCCTGTCGGCAATTACGGTCGCGGCAATTACCGGGCCAAAGAAATCGCCCTTGCCGCTCTCGTCGAGACCCGCGTGCGGCTCGAACCAGTCGGGATGCAACACCTCGTCGTAGCCGAGCTTGGGCGCCTGCGTGACCTCGGGCTCGAGCGTCATCGTCACGAACTCCTCTGTGCCCTTGCCGGCGACGACGAGCTTGCCGCTGGTGTAGGCGGAGACGTTGCAGTCGGGGCCCTTGAAGGCGAAACGCGTATAGGCCACCTCGCACGGCATCCAGCCGCGCGCTCGCAGAAGCGCACCGAGTTTTTCCATCTGCGCGTCGTCGAGCTTGATGGTGTAGGTCGTGAGCTTCTTCGGAGCGTCGGTATCCGGGTCCGGCTTCTTGGGCATGCGGGGAGTAGAGCCGCAAAAAGGGCCGCAAAGCGCAAAGGTAAATCTCGGCGGGCCACGCTTCGGCGTTGCCACTCCTGGGCGGCCTTGCGTGAGTCGGGGTTCACTCCTCCATGTCGTCTCCTCCGGGCAAACGCGTGATCGTCGTCGGTGCCGGCATCGCCGGACTGGCGGCCGGCCATACGCTTTCGCGCCAGGGGTTCTCGGTCAAAATCCTGGAAGCCTCATCCCGCGTCGGCGGGCGTATGACCACCGACTTCGTGGACGGGTTCGTCATCGACCGCGGCGCGCAGTTTCTCTCCAGCGATTATCTCAGCATGCCTTTCAGCGAAGGCGCCGCGGAGTCTGGGATCTGGGCGGCACAAACGATCATTCGCGCCCACGAGAAATGCCGAACGCCACCGGCTGATCAGGTCGTCAAATGAAGAGCTCCAGTGCGTTTGATTGATCCTTCGATGCTGATTTTCCTCCGTCTTCTTCTTCTCCCACGTAGCCACGAGCGAGAGCGAGTGGAAGCGCTTCCACTCGCTCACGCTCGTGGCTACAGCCGAACCAAGTCAGAGCCAGCTTCGGGGTATCGGACCCATCGCGAATGAAGGTCCCCCAAAACACTCCCCATACTTTACCCGCCGGCCGCGCTGATTTCCAGCGCGCCCTGCTGGCATGGTACCGCGCGAATCGGCGTCCGCTGCCGTGGCGCGAGTCGCCCTCGCTCTACAAAACGGTCGTGAGCGAGTTCATGCTCCAGCAGACACAGGTAAAGACGGTGCTCCCCTACTTCGCGCGCTGGCTGGCGGCGTTGCCGGACTTCGCTGCGCTCGCCGCCGCCCCGGAAGATCGCGTGCTCAAACTCTGGGAGGGTCTCGGTTATTACTCCCGGGCGCGCAACCTGCACCGTCTGGCAAAAATGTTGGTGGCGCTCCCGGCACCGCCCCGGACGCCCGCCGAGTGGCGTGAACTGCCGGGCGTGGGCCCGTACACCGCAGCGGCAATCACGAGCATCGCCTTCGGCTGGCCGGCCGCGGTTGTCGATGGCAACGTCGTGCGCATCCTCACGCGCCTCACGGCGGATGACAGAGAGTGGCGCGACAGTGCGACTGCGGCGAAAGCATTCACGCCGCTCGCCGGGAAACTTCTGAATCACGCCGCACCTGGTGATCACAACCAGGCGATGATGGAGCTCGGCGCGACGATCTGCTTCCGCCAAAAGCCGCTTTGCACCGTCTGCCCCGTTTTCAAACTCTGTGCCGCCGGCCACTCGGGCGATCCCGAGCGGTATCCACGACTGGTCCCGAAACAGATCGAGCAACGCGCCGTCACTCGGGTCTGGTGTTTGCGGGCGGGGCGGCTGCTCCTGCATCGCACGGCCGATGGCGCCCGCCGCCTCGCCCGACTCTACGAATTGCCGACGCCCCAGCATATCGGACTGACCGAGGCCGCTGCCGCCCGCGGCGTGTTGTTGCTCAAGAAAAGGCGCGGCATCACACGGTACCAGATTACTGAATCCATCAACGCCGCGCCCGCGCCGCGGGGAAAACTCGCCGCCGGCCTGCGCTGGGTACCCGTGACCGAGCTTGATGCTCTCGCCCTTTCCGGCCCGCATCGCCGCTGGGTGGCGGAACTGCTCCGCGCCAGGGAACCCGCGTCAGGTAAAACCGGACCAAAGGCGCGATGAAAACTCCTACCGCGCTCATTTTCGCCTCCGCTCTCGCCGCGCTCAGCTCCGGCTGTGTTGGCACCGGCCCCAATACTCAGCAAGGCGCCGTCGCTGGCGGCGCCCTCGGTGCCCTGGCTGGCGCTATTATCGGCAACAACAGTGGACACCGCACACTGGAGGGCGCCGCGATCGGCGGTGCGGTCGGGGCAGTGGCCGGCGGCACGATCGGCAACAGCGTCGATCAACAACGCGGCACGATTTACCATTCGCAGGCCGAGGCCACGACCAATGTCGTGGTACAGGAAGTGCCGACGCCCCCGCCGCCGCAACGGGAGGTAATCGTAGTTCAACCTTCGCCGGCGGCGATTTGGATTAACGGCTATTGGGCCTATGAAGACCGTCGCTACGTGTGGGTGCCCGGTTACTGGGAAGTGCCACCGCCCCAACGCCGCGTTTTTGTTCAACCGCATTGGGAGCGCGACCGAGGCGGTTACGTCTACATCCGCGGTTACTGGCGGTGAGTCGGGCGCAGCGGCGTGGTCGGCGATCAAGGCCACCTTAACCGAGAGAACGGACATGGCGGCAGACCCCGGCCGGTTGGACTTTGCCACGATGGCTGAGCGCGGATCAAGTTGGGCGCATCTGCCGATTGACGGTGGCGCAAGTGGCATGGGCATCTTGCCCATGTCCGAGGGCTTGACCCAAACCCACGGGTAAGATGCCCGTGCCACGGCGGGCATCCCAATGCCACCGTCAATCGGCAGATGCGCCCGATTGAGTTGCCCCTTTGCGAATAAGATTGATCGCCCCCGCCGGGTATGATGCCCAAAGTCTCCGCGATGCGCAGGGGTTCCACCCACCAATTCCCCTGCGGACCGTCCTCGTCCTCAAGTTTTCCCTTCCTCCCTGCTTAGTCTCAAAAACCTCACCATGGTCCAACCCGCCAATACCCAACCGCGCGAAACTCTCAAGACGCTGCCCGGCGACGACGTGCGCCAGATCATGTGGCGGTTCCAAGACCGCTACGATCTGCAGATGCTCATCCAATCGACGCGCGCCGTGGCCCGCGGCATCGTGGCACATCTGGTCGCCGATGGCGCGCGCAACACCCACGAGTGGACGCCGGAGAAGGCGCAAATGTTGAAAGCCTTCGACGAGGCCGGCATCACCACTTGCTTCATGGACCCGCATCAGGGCGGTTTCATCGAGGGGCCGAAAAATCTCGCGCTTTCCCTGGTGGCCTTGGAGTTGTCCTGGGTCGATGCCGGCGCCGCCACCTGCAGCCTCGCCGGTAACCTCGCGCTTTCGCCCATCCACGAACGCGGCACGCCCGCCCAACGCGACACCTACATGAGCCGTTGCGTGCCACCCCAGCCGGGTGAGCAAAGGCAGGTCTGGCGCGGCGCGTTCAGCCTCACCGAGCCGCTGCCTTACGTGGGCGTCGAGACCGGCCTGCTCAGCGGCAAGGTCACCATCGCCGAGTGGCAGGACGGCCAGGAGCCGATCCTCCAGGTGGAAAAGCGCGCCCGCTTCATCACCAACATGGGCTTCGCCAACTTCACGACCGCCGCCGTCGACAGTGCCGATCCCCGCATCAAGGGCAGTTGCATCATTATCCTCGAGGAAACCGATCCGGGCACGTTTGACCGTGGCGTGCCAGCGCGCAAAATGGTCCATCAGCTCTCCTCGACCAACGATCCCGCCTTCAGCCTCAAGGTTCCGGCCAGCCGCATCATCGGCGGCTATACGGTGAAGGACGGCGTGATCGTGCCGAAGTACAGTCACGGTGAAATCATCGAGGCGGTCTTCCGTCGGACTCGGGTCGGCGTGGGCCTGATGACCTCCGCCAAGCTTCTCTCCGCCGTGGAGCCGGTGATCCGCTACCATCGCAGCCGTTTTCGTGGCGCCGCGAGCGTCAACCCCGGCACGCCGCGCTTCGACCAGGGCCTGCAACAAAAGGAAGACTGCCTGCAACGCCTCGTGGACGTCTGGGCCACCGGCGAAGCCGCCACGTCCCTCGGTCTCGCCGCCGCCCGGCTCTTCGACGAGCTCGATCCGATCGAAAAGATCAAGGACCAGAAATTCGCCGAGCAGGGCATCGCGCCCGGCATGGCGCAGATGAAGGCATTTCGGGTCATCGCGAAGCAGGCACTGGAATTCATCGAGCTTGCCGCCAAACCCGCCGCTGAGCGCGACACCGCCCGCTACGAAACGCTCAAGGCCGACGTACTCGTGCAGTTTCTCATCCTCGACTCTCAGGCCAACGTCCTGTGCCCCGCCACCAAGCTCTGGAACACCGGCCACGGGGCCAACGTCATGCGCGACGCCGTCAGCCTCGTCGGCGGCTACGGCATCACCGAGGACTGCCCCGGATTCCTCGGCCACAAGTGGATGGACGCCCAGCTTGAAGCCACGTTCGAGGGGCCCGAGGCCGTGCAGCGTCGCCAGCTTTCGGTGACGATGACCAACGAGGTCTTCCTCGCTTCCTTCCGCAGTTGGGCCCGCGAGCTGCGTGGCATCGGCGCCACCCACTCCGGCATCGGCGCCTGCACGCTGGCGACCGCGATGGAGCTCTGGACGTGGACGCTCGAGCACTTGCAAAAGAACACCGACGCGCTCGGCGCCAAACTCTACTCGAGCAACCGCCAGGGCGTAAATTTTCCCCTGGCCGACGCCCTGTGCTGGTTGCTCGCCGCGCGCTACCAGATCCTCGACGTGCTCGAACTCGAGACGAAAGGCACGGCCAGCGCCACCATCGCCGAAGGGCTCGCCGGCTATGTCAATTTCTTCAGCGATCTGTGCGCCGTACAGGCGGCCAGCGCCGCCGGCGAATCCGCCCGCCTCTGCGCCGAGCTCGTTTACGGCTACAATGAACTGCCCGCCTGCCCCGACGAGAACTGCACCTGCGGCCAGGCCGACGCCTCCGGCGCCGTGGCCGCCGCGTTGGAGCCATTCGTCCGCCTGCGCGCCAAGGTCGACGCCGGCCTGTCCGGCTCACGTCTCGCCAAAGACCGCGCCGCCGAGGCCCTCACCCAGGTGATGATTCCCGAAGCGCTCGACTACCCGGCCTGAGAAGAGTTCCAATATGCGCGACGTTGCACGTGTGTTGCCTGATCACTTGTCTAACATCGGCTCTTCTCTTTCGTCATAAGCAGCATGAAGCCTCATTTGATTCTAGTTTTGACAGCTAGTCTGTGCTTGACCGCTCGGGCACACACCGGCGGGAAAGTCGAGATGGTCTGTCCGCTTGATGGTACAAAGTTTGAAGCGTGGCAGGACTTTTCGGGCACATCGTTTGGCGCACGGCTGGATTTCAAAAAGGAGGGTCCGATCGCCCAACCATGGGCTCTCGCCCAATGCCCGAAATGTCGATTCCCGCTCTTCAAACCCGAGAAAGACCTAACTGCGGACGAGATCACGCGCCTCAAAGCCATCGTTTCCGATGAGCGTTTCCTCAATGAATCCAAGGGAGCCACCGCTTACTATGCGCTCGGGCTCATCAAAGAAGCGCTGCAGGCCGAGCCGCTCGAGATCGGTTGGGCGTATCTGTGCGCCTCTTGGGAGGTCGAAGGCGACCCGGCGAAATATTTGGCTGCCGCGAACAAGGTCATTTTCTGGCACGACGAGGCGGCCAAGCGTCTGGGGGACACGAATGAAAAGAACGCCGATTATTTCACTGCTTGCTACCTCCCCATCGAGATTAGCCGGCGTCTAGGTAATTTCGCGGAAGCCGATCGCCGCATCACCAATTTTCCGCCAGCGACCAAGGCGGCACCCGAGTGGCTTGCTGATACCTTGCGTTTCCAGAGGTCACTTGTCGCCAATCACGACAATTCTGCGCATACTTTCGCTGAGATCGAGCCCAAGAAAGAAGTTGCCCTGGCGGCCGCACCGAGGGGCCTCAAACCTCCCGCCGCCAACGCGTCCGTGGAGGAGAAAGTCCGGTATAACCTTCGCCGGTTGTCCGCTGCCGCCGACCAATACATGCTGGAAAATGGCGTGTCCGAAGCGCCCTATGCCAAACTGGTCGGACCTGAACCAGAGAAAACCATCAAGCAACTTGATCCTGTTGCCGGCGAAGATTATTCGAAGCTGAAAATTGCCATCGATAACGAGGAAGTTGTCGTGATCCTGCCCAATGGATCACGCGTTACCTACAAGCGATAGTCCGTGTTTGGGCCATCCCTTATTGAACTTCGCGAAATACAGTGACGTTGGTCGTCGGCTTGGTAGGTCGGGCTTTATGGGCCCTTTATGCCCGACATCCGGGGAAAACCTGTCGGGGATAAACCCCGACCTACAGTCCGATCGCGTCACCCTATATCGCGAAGTTCAGTAAGCCCACTGGCGCGCGGTCATCATCGGCGAGGGGCGGGCAAAGGGGGCGGGGGTGAATTTTGACAAACCCGCCCCGTCGGAACCGACCATGCCGATGAAAGGATGAAATTCGCCCCGGCAAATCGAAGCGGCAGTTCGATCCGCCCTGTAGCGGCGGTCTCTGACCGCCGACCGAACGCAGCAGTTTCACTGAGTGGTTTCGGCGGTCATAGACCGCCACTACCGGCAGGCGTGGGAGTACCGACAACCGGAAGATGCGCCGATCTCGCGCCGGCGAAGGGCGGACTGTTTGACCGCGCGAGTTTTGTCTGACAAGGCTTCGTCCATGATCACCAACGTCCGCACGTTTCTCCGCGATTTCACGACCTTCAAGGCCAGGGCCCGGAAAGACGAAACCGTGCGGGTGCTGGACAACGAGGGCGAGTTCGTGTTCTCCGCCGTCGGGTCGCGCAAATCGCTCCTCGGCACGGCCCGGGGCAAGATCACGTTCCACGGCGATCAATTCGACCGGATCATCACCGCCACAGCCAAAGTCCACCGGCTCCCGCTCGTAACCAAAGACGCCAACATTACCGATTCCTCAATCGTCGCTACCGTCTGGTAGCAGTAGCCAAACATGAAAAACTCTCTCCTCGCCCTTCTGACCTTCCTTGCTTTTGCGGTTAGCGCCTCGCTGCACGCCGAAAACTTCTCACCCGAGCCCGGCTTCACCCTCCTGTTAAACGACAAGGATCTCACGGGCTGGCACCACCAGGACGGCCCCGCCCTCGACGGCAAAACCGATGCCGGCGACGGTCGCTACACGGTCAAGGATGGTGCCCTCTCTGGCAACTCCGCCAAAGGCCGGGTGCTGCTCTGGACGACCCAGGCCTACCCGGGAAATTTCATTCTGCGCTTTGAGTTCCGCGCGGCCGAAAAATGCGATGGCGGTCTGTTCTTCAACAAGACCCAGCTCCAATGCGGCGACTATGGCAATTACGCCTACAAATCGTGCAAATCGTACAAACCGAATGATTGGAATGCCATCGAGGTCACCGTGCAGGGCAGTGTGGCCCGCTGCACTTGCAATGGCGAGCTGCTGGAAGCCGCGCTGAAGATCGCCGAGCTCGGTCAGATCGGGTTTGAAGCCGACAAACAGGCGATCGAGTACCGCCGCATCAGGATAAAGATTCTCCCTTAGCACGCGCGGCCAGGCGCTGGGCAATGCCCGGACCACCTCCTGACAACCTCTGAGATCGCGGTCGACTCTCCTCCAGCGACTGGCGGGTTGACATCCACCAGGGTTAACTCAAGATGAACCTCACATGAACACGTTGATCAACGCCAAGGAACTCCGGGGTTCGCTGCCGACCGTCGTCAAGCAGGTTCGCCGCGGTGTGCGGTACACGGTCGTTTACCGCAGCCGCCCGGCGTTCCAGTTGATCCCGGTCGAGGATTTGCCCATGCCCGCCGGTGATCTGGCCGGCGATCCGCTTTACCGCGCCGCCGCGCTGGGTCGATCCACCGATGGCGGGACCGCGGCTGACCACGACCGTCTGCTCTACGCCAAGTGAAAGCCCTCTTCGTCGACACCGCCGGCTGGATGGCATGCGCCGACGCCGCCGACCCGGCTCATCGCGCCGCCATCAAGGCCCGCGACCTCTGGCTCGAACGGGGTGGCCTGTTCATCACTACCGACTACATCGCCGACGAGACCCTCACCCTTATTCGCCTTCGGCTCAGCCACGCCGCCGCCGAAACGTGGTGGCGGCAAGTCGACGGCAGTGCACGCCTGCGGTGGGAATCCATCACTCCAGCCCGCACCGATAAAGCCCGCAGCCTCTTTTTTCGTTACCAGGACAAAGATTTTTCCTTCACGGACTGCACGAGCTTTGTCGTCATGCGCGAGCTCAAGCTGCGCGAAGTCCTGACCACTGACCATCATTTCGCCCAGATCGGTTTCACGCTCGTTCCCTGAAGTTTTGTTTGCTCTCAAGTCACGATTCCGGGTTATCCTGTCGATCCGCGCCCCCTCCGCCACTGCCGCCGGAAGCGCCAACCCATCTTCCCCGCATGCATCTCCACGCACTCGATATCGGCATCATCGTAGGCTATTTCCTGGTGGTCGTCCTCATCGGCCTTTGGGTTTCGCGCCGGGGAGCAAAGGACCTCGACGGCTACTTCCTCGGTGGGAAAACCCTGCCATGGTACCTGCTCGGCGTGTCGGACGCCTCGGGCATGTTCGATATCAGCGGCACCATGTGGCTGGTCTATGCTTTGTTCCTGTACGGCTTGAAAAGCATCTGGCTCCCGTGGATGTGGCCAACTTTCAATCAGATTTTCCTGATGATGTTCATGAGCGCCTGGATGAGGCGCTCCAACGTGCTGACCGGCGCGCAGTGGATGCAGACGCGTTTCGGCAACGACCGCGGCGGTACGCTCGCCCACCTGAGCGTGGTCGCTTTCGCGCTCGTCAACGTCATCGGGCTGCTGGCCTACGCGTTCAAGGGCATCGGCAAATTCGCCGTCGTCATGCTGCCCTGGCACTTCACCGGCGCCACCTCCGGCCTGTTCATCGATGAGAATATTTACGCCATGATCCTCATGGGCCTCACCGCCCTTTATGCCATCAAGGGCGGCATGGTGAGCGTGGTCATCACCGAGGTCATGCAGTTTACGATTCTCA
>Ga0182021_10007812_pt1 | contig 12678 bp, 9 predicted proteins | sample 612E3MmetaG_FD_120493 | JGI IMG/M metagenome (GOLD analysis project Ga0182021, IMG submission 120493) | Permafrost microbial communities from Stordalen Mire, Sweden - 612E3M metaG (Illumina Assembly) | ecosystem: Environmental > Terrestrial > Soil > Wetlands > Permafrost | place: Sweden... | reverse complement strand
TCTCGGTGGCGACGAAGAGGTTCTGCAGATCGCTGTTCGCAGCGCCCAGCTCGTCCACCTTCTGGCGCAGCTCGGTGTTGACCGTCTCCAGTTCCTCATTGAGCGACTGCAGCTCCTCTTTGGAGGTCTGCATCTCCTCGTTGGCTGACTGCAGTTCTTCGTTGGTCGAGGTCAGCTCCTCGTTCGAGGACTTCAGCTCCTCGTTGGAGGATTCCAGCTCTTCGACGGTAGTTTTCAGTTCCGCGCGCGTTGTGCGCAGCTCGTTCTCCAGCTGCTCGACGGCGGGCTCGGCGGCCTCGCTGGCCCCGGAGTCCTCAGTGCCGCTTTCTTCGGGCGGCTCCGTCTCTTGCAGTGCCACCAGAAACAGGCCCGCCTCAGGTTCGGCCGCTGGCATGGGCCGCACCGTCAGGTGCACGCGACGAGTCGAGTCCTCGCTTTCGACCGAAATGTTCTTGTGCACGATTTTGCGCCGCTTTTCGCCGGCGGCTCGCAAGGCCATGCGCAACTCTTGCCTCAGGTTCCCGCGAAAGGCCTCAAGCAGGTTGGTGTTGGTCAAGGCGCCCGCGGGTAGTTGCAGGTGGCGGCTGAGTGGTCCGGCCACAAAGAGCACGTCGCCGCGCTGGTTGATGACCGCCGCGGGCGCTGCGTATTCTTCGAGAACCGTGCGTTCGAACGCGGCGCCGATCCTTTCGTGCGGGGTTTGCGTCCGGCGCTCGAGCATGCCCTGCGGGTTGGGCGAGGCTACCGAAGCGCGTCCGGCACTGCGGCTCGAGAGAGGAAATTCCACCACCGGCCGATTGACTGTCTCTTTGCGGCGGAAGATTCGATTTCGCTTGTCAGCGGGCTCGAATAGCTCGGGGCTGCCGGAAATGCCCTCAGAGGGACCGAGGAACAGGAAGCCGCCGGGGCGGAGCGCGTAGTGGAAGAGCGGCACCAGTTTCTTTTGCAGCTCGGCGCTGAGATAGATGAGGACATTCCGACAGGAAATGAGATCGAGCTGCGAAAAGGGCGGATCGCGGATGAGGCTGTGCTCGGAGAAGATGCACATCTCGCGCAGCTCTTTTACTGCCTGGAAGTCGGCCGCGTGCGCGGAACCCGTCGGCGGGGCGCGGACAAAGAAGCGGGCCAGGCGTTCGGGGGACACCTGTTCGGCGATGTCCGCCGGGTAGCGACCATGTCGGGCCTCGGCCAGCATCGCCGCGTCGAGGTCGGTGGCGAAGATCTGCACGAATCGTCGCGTTTCAAGGCGATCGAGGTGCTCGCGCAGCAGCATGGCGATGGAGAAAACCTCCTCGCCCGAGGCACAACCCGGAACCCATATGCGGATGGGCGCGTCGGCGGACTTGCCTTGCACAATGCGGGGAATGATCTGTTGAGCCAGGGCCTGGAACGCCTCGGGATCGCGGAAGAACTGGGTCACGCCGATCAGAAGATCCTTGAGCAGGCCTTCCGCTTCCGCAGAGTCATTTTCCAGAAGCTGCAGATAGCCCTGGACCGACTCCAGGTGGTGGACCTGCAGCCGGCGCCGGATGCGACGCAGAAGCGTTCCCTCTTTGTAGCGGCTGAAATCGTGACCGGTGCGCTGATGAATGAGCGCGCAGATCTTGCCGAGGTGGGCAGCGAGCTGCTCGTCGAGGTTCTCCGCAGCGTCAGCAGCGGTGAATTTGGTCAGGTGCTCTGCGTGCTCGGTGATGATCGCGGGCATCTGTGCGACCGGGACGACGTGATCGACCAATCCTGCCCCGATGGCACTCTGGAGCATGCAGTCGTGCGTGGCGGTTTCAGGCGGCTGGGCCAGGGTGATCCCTCCGTGCTCCTTGATAGCCCGGAAACCGACGGTGCCATCGTGGCCGGCGCCCGAGAAGAGGGCCCCGACGGCCCGCTCGCCCTGGTCCTCGGCGAGTGAGTGAAGGAACGCGTCGATGAGCGAGCTAGACGGCCCCTCGGACGCGACCACATGGAAAACGCCCTTGTCGATGGTCAACAGGGTGCCCGGCGCGATGACGTAGACGTGGTCAGGCTCGGAAGCCAGTCCGTCGCTGGCCTGCAGCACAGGCATGGCGGTGTGCCGAGCCAGCAACTCGGCCAGCATGCTGGGGTGGTGGGGTTCGAGGTGCTGTACCACCACAAAGACAAGGCCGCTTGCCGCCGGGACGTGTTCGAGGAATTCCTGCAGCGGTTCGAGCCCGCCGGCCGAGGCCCCCAGACCAACGACCAGCGTGGCTCCCGATCCGCCCTTGGGCGTTCCCCCGTTCGCAGGGTTCTTTTCTGGCTGACGACTCATGAACGCACCTCAGGCATCCCCAGAATCTCCGCGATCTTCTCTGGGCTCGGCGGCTTGGCCATGTGCGTGTCGAAACCTGCAGCCAGTGCTTGGCGCTGGTCCTCGGGTTGCGCGTAGCCGGTCAATGCGATGAGCAGGGTCGAAGCCGTCACAGCGTCGCGCCGGAGCGCACGCGCCACTGCATACCCGTCCATCTCTCCCGGAAGCCCGATGTCGCAAATGATGACCTCTGGGCGAAACTCGCGCGCCATCACCAGTCCAGCGGCGCCGTGGTAGGCGACCGCGACTCGATGGCCCGACAAGCCTATAACTTCAGACAGGCTGTCGGCCGCGTCCTTGTTGTCTTCGATGATGAGCACCTTCCTGCATCCCCGGCTGAGTGACCAGTCCCTGTCGGCAATCAACCCACTCATCTCCCCGGGGATTGGGGAGCATTGGCCGCCAGGGTCGACAGGTTGCCGCATGATCTTCCCCGGGTTGGCGCCTACATAGCCCGGCCTGAACGCCTGTGTGAACCAATTTGGCTCGGTGGATTCTGGACGCTCATGGGGTCCGTTCCCTGACGGGTGCTATCTAACACACGACAGGCTGCCCGTCAGGCCTTCCCGACGGGAAACGACCGCAAAGCCGCCTCGCGCAAGGCCTCCGAAATAGCTGCCAGGGACTCCAATCTCTCATGAACGGCTCTCTCGGGCTTCCGCCTTCGATTTCGAATCCGCGCGTCACTCCCGGACCTGGCCGACTGCCAGATTCAGTATGCGGTGGGGGATCCGGCGCTCTAGTTCATCGCCGGTTCTTGTCCTTGCACGTGCTCGGGTTTCGCGGGCGTTTGCTCGGCGAGTTGGGCGTCGCGATTGATCTCGAGGAGCAAGTCGGTGGTGGCCTGGTCAGCCGGGGAAAAAGCGTAGTTTTCCAGTTCATGCGGCGCTGCCCAGCGAAACTCGGCCACCCGAAGCGGACGAGGTTGTTTTGTGAGCGGAATGGTGGCCCGATAGAGAACCAGGTCAACGACGCAACCGTCGGAGCCGTGGGTGCGGTGGGCGATAACGTCGCCCACGTCCGCAGCGACACCGGCCCGCTCGCGCACATCCCGTCGTAGCGCGGCCTCGTCGGTCTCGCCTGTTTGGACCTTGCCACTCGGGAACTCCCACAAACCAGCCAGGACGTCGGTCGAACGTCGCTGGGTGATGAGGTATCGTCCTTGCCTTTCGATGATGGCAACCGCCACACGAATGTGAGATACGACGTCGCTCACGGTACGGCGCCGAGAGCGGCCTTTTCTGAACGCGGATCGCAGTCCGCCCTGTCGGTCTTGCGACATCGGTTGGGGTTGCGGAGCATTGGTTTCTGTCTGCCTGATCATCTCGCTGAGTTGGATTCAGCGCCCGATGGATTGTTTCAAGAGAATAGGGTCGGGCTGGAACGCACTGAGGTCGCGATGATGGAGTTCGCCCAGAAGTTGTCCGGAACGCCAACCAGATGACTCAGGCGGATACCGACGCCCTTCGTGCGCTAGGTCTCGAAGACGTCGAGATTCTCGACATTACGCTGACCGCAGCCATGCGCTGCTTTGCTAGCAAGACGTTCGACGCCCTGGGAGCCGGCCCGGACGCCGTCTACGATGGACTCGAGCATCAGTTGTCTGATCTGCTTCCGGGTAGAGCCAAGCTTGGCGGGCGGCCGATGAGGGCGTGGCGGTGCGGCACAGAGTTCCGATGGGGCGATGCGAAAGGGCGCCTCAAAAACGAGGATCCCTCCAGGGGCTTCCGGCATCAGAACAAGTGAAAGGACAGGTTCAATCGAGCGAGGGTGCAAGCATGCTCGGAAGGCTTGTTCTAGGTTTGGTCATTGTCGTGGTCGTGTGGCAATCGTCGCAAACTGTTCCACCTGGTGATGAATATGGACAAGATGGTGGGCGGTGACTTCGAGCGCGGGCTCGCCGTTCTGAAGTCCGTGGCCGAGCCGGGGTTTTCCAACATCACTGTTCGCGAGGTCGAGCACACGCTTGAGGTGCCGTCGGTTGAAGCGTTCTGGATCGCACCGGTACGCAGTACGCCACCGATTCACGCGGTCCGCGAGCATTTCGGCCCGGAACGCTGGGAGGAAGTCGCCCGCCAGTTGGTAGAGAGTCTCCGCGCAAAATGGGGCAATGGACCTCAACGTGTTACGATGATTGCCGACCTGGCCATGGGCGTGAGCTGAGCCATGAAGATCTCGGTTATTCTGGGTCACCCGAGACCTGACAGCTTCAACCATGCTCTCGCCCTTGCGGCGGTCGATGCCGCCCACGCGGCCGGGCACGAGGTTCGATTCCACGACCTGCAGGCCGAGGGTTTCGATCCGGTGTTGCCGGCCGGTGAAGAGACGACGAGCGCGCCCGTTCCGCCGATGATCGATCTTCACTGTCGCGAGATCGTGGAGGCCGACGGGATCGTCATCGTCCACCCCAACTGGTGGGGCATGCCGCCGGCCATTCTCACCGGCTGGATTGATAGGGTGTTGCGGCCGGAAGTCGCCTACCGATTCGAGGAGGGCGACTCGGGAGAGGGGACGCCCGTGGGCCTCTTGCGTGCGCGTAGCGCCGTCGTGTTCAACACCTCCAACACCTTGGCCGACCGCGAGGCCCGCGTTTTCGGCGATCCGCTGGAGCGGATCTGGAAGGATTGCATCTTCGGCCTGTGCGGCGTCCCGAACGTCGAGCGGCAGACCTTCGGCGTGATCGTGACAAGCACCCCCGCCCAGCGGCGAGCCTGGCTGGAGCAAGTGCGCGCCACGGTCGCGCGCCACTTCCCGCGCGAAAGGTAGTCTCCGCAGGCGGTTGCCATCAAGTCAACCCGGAGCTTTTGATGACCGACTGCAGTAAGCTGCAATTGCGGCGGCCGACGTGGTCCGTGAAGGCCACATGATCGCCGCCATCGAGTTCAAGTCGCAGCGGGGACCGTCATTCGGCAACAACTTCAACAACCGCACCGAGGAGGCCATCGGGAACGCCACCGACCTGTGGACGGCGTTCCGCGAAGGCGCCTATGGCAAGGGTCGGCCCCGGCCCTGGCTGGGCTGGGTCATGCTGCTCGAGGACTGCGACGGGTCGGCGCGGCCCGTGGCGGTGGCCGAGCCACACTTCAGCGTGTTCCCAGAATTTCGGGGCGCGTCCTATTGCCGCCGCTACGAACTGCTGCTGCGCAAGCTGGTCCACGAGAAACTCTACGATGCGGCGGCCTTTCTGATCTCGACCGAGAAGGGCGGGCCGCGCGGCAACTTCACCGAGCCCGCCGAGGACCTGACCATGAGGCGGCTGCTGGCCAGCTTTGCTGGTCATGTCGCCGGCTATCTGGCCGCTATCAAGTAGCATCCATGCAGCTCTCGATGCACCTCCCGATCAGTTTTCCGAAAGAGGCGTACGAGTACGGGCGGCGGTCGTCGGGCGAGACCCATGGGGTGGTGCTGACCAAGCCCCACATGGTGGAGCTGATCCTGGATCTGGCGGGCTACTCGCAGGATCGGGATCTGGCTCGGATGCGCTTGCTTGAGCCTGCGTGCGGCCACGGCGCATTCCTGGTCCCGGCGATCGGGCGGCTGATGACGGCGGCCAAGGCCGCCAGGGTGAAGCCGGACAAGTTGACCGATTGCGTGCGCGCATTCGATATTGACGAGGAGCACGTGGCCATCACGCGCGCCGCTGTGGTGGAGACGCTTCGGCTGCACGGCGCCGACGACGAAACCGCTGCTCACCTCGCCCAGACATGGGTCCGCCATGGCGACTTCCTGCTCGCGCCGGCGCAAGGCACGTTCGATGCCGTGGTCGGCAACCCGCCCTACATTCGCATCGAGCAGATCGCACCGGCGTTGCAGGCGGAGTACCGTGCCCGCTACCAGTCCATCTACGACCGCGCCGACCTGTATGTCGCCTTCATCGAGCGCGGGCTCGACCTGCTCGGCCCGCGCGGGGTTCTGGCCTTCGTGTGCGCGGACCGCTGGACGCTGAACCGCTACGGCGCGCCCCTGCGGCGGCTGGTCGCCGACAAGTGCCACGTCCAGTCCTACGTCGATCTTCACCAGGCGTCGCCGTTCGAGTCGGAGGTGAGCGCGTATCCCGCCATCTTCTCCATCGGCCGCCAGTCCACGGGGCCAGTCATGGTCGCCAGGATGGCGACTGGCGCCCCGGCCGAGTGCGAGGCGATCCGAGCTGCCATCCATGGTGGACGCCGCCACGGCGCAAGCACGGTCGAATTCTACCCGACCTGGTTCGAGGGCGACGCGCCCTGGATCGTCACCTCGCCCGAACAGAACGAGACGCTGCGCCTGCTCGAGACCAAGTTCGCGCCGATCGAGCACGGCGGCCTGGCCCATGTCGGCATTGGCGTGGCAACCGGCTGCGACCGGGTCTTCATCGTGGGCAGGGAAGCGGACATCGAGCCCGAGCGTCTGTTGCCGCTGGTCATGCGCGACGACATCGAGCGCGGCCAAATCCGCGACGCCGGCCGATACGTCATTAACACTTTCCGCAACGAGGGCGGCCTGGTCGACCTGCACGACTACCCCAAGCTGGCCCGCTACCTGAAGGCCCACGCACCAGCCATCAGAAAACGCCACGTGGCCCAAAAAGCACCGGCCAACTGGTTCCGCACCATCGATCGCGTGTACCCCAAGCTGGTCGGCACGCCCAAACTGCTGATCCCCGACATCGCGGGCGCCAACGAGGTGGTCTTCGACCATGGCCGCTTCCACCCCCACCACAACCTGTACTTCGTCACGTCCAACCACTGGGATCTCGAAGTGCTCGGCGGCCTGCTCAGCTCCCGCGTGGCGCTTTTCTTCGTCTGGTCCTACGCGGTGAAGATGCGCGGCGGATACCTACGCTTCCAGGCGCAGTACCTCCGCCGGATTCGCTTGCCAGCGCCCGAGAGCCTCGCCGCCGCCCTGTGTGGGAAGATCAAGAAGGCTTTCCGCGCCCGCGACTTCGCAGCCTTGGACAACCTGAGCCTGCAAGCCTACGGGCTCGCGGAGCTGCCCGCGTTCGATTTCGTGGATACGAGGGGGCGGTAGTTCTCCGGGCGAATCCAGTTGGAGGCGAGAGCGCCTGGCTAGGTAGCGGCCGTCGAGGTGTCCACCGTCAACGAGATCGCGCTTGCGCCTGAACACAAGCACATGCCCCTGAGCACACTGGCCGTCCATGCCCAGCGCATGGGGAAGAACGGTGGGCGCTGGAGACTGCACGCACCCGGCGAAGATGCGATCCAGGCTGGGCAATGGATGACATGTTTCGATCGATCGGATCGTCGTCGCTCGTCAGCCACTAGTACGGATACGTATCCACAGGGTTACAATCGAGGCATGGCGAAGAAGAAACGTCGCAAATCGTCTGCAAGGCAGACCGGGCGGGCACAGGGACCAACGGCCCGTGACGCGGCACTTGCCGCCGCGTCGAGATATAGGCAAGAGGAGCTGGCAGCGCTCGCCGGAGGGCTTGCCCTCGTTCCGGAAAATCTGCATCACCTGGCGCAGCTTGAATGGCTCGCGGTCGTATCTCTTTGCGGCGTCCCCCAAGGCAACCGAAGCTTCCTCCAGAGTTCCGCGACATCGCTGTTGGAGGGACCTGTCGGCGCCTGGGTCGGCCGCTATGACGATCCGTGCGACGCCCTAGCCACACAAACCTTCACATTCCATGGTGGAAATCATGTCTTCGTCGACCCCTATCCGGAGAGCCTCTTCTCGCTTCGGTTGCTGGCAACCGCCATTCTGAGATTCGATCGCTTTTCAGCGGACTTTGTTAACCAGGCCACCTTCCTTATCCAAGGATTCTGCGCGATATCTGACCTGATCGTCTCTCGTGCTGCTCTGGGGCGGAACCAATGCGTACCCGCTCCCACGCGAAGCCTCAACATTCCTTCGGACGTGCGACTTCGGGAACTAATGGCGGCTGTCCGAATAGGCGGACGAGAACTCGACGAACTATGCCAGAGGGCCGGACTCGCAGCACTCGGTGCGGGGGGACTCGGCAGGCTTGCCGAGCGTACCGACGTTGCGCGCCTGCCGGATGATCCATGCGACGTCAAGCAGATCCTTGACAGTCCCCTCCTGCGACTCGGTGATGAGGTCATCGTTCTGGCACCTCATCGCCTCGCGGAGGCGCTCGTAAATCGGTTGCTTGGATTGAGTGCTGCCACAGACAACGCTTCTCCGCTCGCAGAGGCCTTTCACGAACTCCAGGTCATCGAAGTTGATCGAAATCTGGAGCACCTTGGCCTGCGTCGACAGTCGGCCGTTCTCCGGCCATGGTCGGAATCAAAGGATGCGATCGTGTCGCATTCGATCTTCCAATGTGATTTGGACAAGGCCATTCATGTTGCGGTCGTTTCTCGCGCCTTGGCGCCACCAGGGAATGAGCCCACATCGGCGTGGAACTCACCTGCCGTTGACGAGGAACTCCGACTTGCCCGCGAAGCGGTACCACGCTGGTTGGTGCAGCAAGCCCCTTCCATATCCGGCTGGCTCAGCTTGGTGGTAATCGGCGGATTCGGCCTGGAGTCGACCATCTTCGTGTCCCGTCCGAAACCGGATGAGCCAGATATTCTCCTTTTCTTTGGAAGCGACCTTGAAGCCATCGTTGGCGCGGATTTGGACGATCGCTCTCCTTTGCTCTTCTGGAAATACTCTCGGTCCGTCCGGGAATTGGAAACTCGCGCTGAGATCTGGGCTACAGCGCCGCTCGATCAATTCGGTGCGTGGCGGATGCGTTCCCGTTCCTTCTGGACGACATATGACACGGTATGGGTCGAGGCCGGTCTTGGTCGCACTCTGCACGAGGAAGCCATCAAAAGACGTGACTGGCATGCTCTACCATCGTGGGAGCCCACCAGGACCATAGAGGTCTGCAACGCTGATGGTTCAGGCTTCCCTATTCTCCTCCCCCGAAACATGGATGCAAATCGCCTGCGAATCGCAGTGGAGTTACCCAACTTGATTGTGTGGATTCTGGCCTCGGAGGATCTTGGCAACAAGGGCGACGATCGTCTCAGCTGGTTCGATATGGGCAAAATGATTGCCTACTGGCTCTGGGAGTCGTCCACCTGCCTCGTCGACGAATTCACAAGGCTAGGGAATCGATGCAACGGCGTGGTCGTGGAGTTTCAACTCTTGGAAAGATCGGTCACGGTTCCCTCAGAAGCCGGATACCAGATCGAGCGAGCGTCCTCTAGCAGGCTCTTTGCGCGAATCCATCCGCGATTCCTGGAAAGGTACGACAACACGAATGCGACTGAACGTGAGTTCGTCGGCAACTTGGTTCGAGCGGTGTTGGCGCTGCCCGGTCTTGGTTCCGGCGACACTGAGTTGCCCGAGTTCATCGACAAGATTGCGCCATTGGGCGTGAAACGGATGATCCACATCATCAATACCGCGGAGGAACCGGAGTTCATCAGTGCACAGTGCTTGCCCAAGCCCAGATATCCGGACCCAGCCGACTGCATAAGAATCCAGCGAAAGGTTCTGGCAACGCTGTCGATTCCGGGAGATCAAGCTAGCGGAGAGGCAGCGACGAAATGGCTTAATCAAGCCGTGGGGGCTGAATACGCAGACCTCCGATCGCTGGTCGGTCGTTTTGAGGTCGGGGACCTTCGCAGGAGGCTCCTGATCAATAATGAATCGCTTGTCCATGAGGACGCGGAGGCTCGCCTCACGCTCCCCTCTCATCTGGCTTGCTATCGGTCGGCAGCAACTATGACAAAGCGGCTCCTCGAAGAAGGACCGCGGCGAGCTTCTGCCCTGATGGCCACCCGCTTCCTTCTTGAGCACGTCGTCGCGGAGCCGACCGGAGGCAACCGGCCTGCAAGCGATGCTGACCTGGACGAGATGCTGGCCCTAGGGCGCGAAATCATCAGAATGGGCGTCGCAAGCGATGTGGCCCACTTCCGATTGGCGAAGGTCTCTGTAACAAAGGATGAGGGCGAACTGATGATTGACGGTGGAACCTACGACGAGGCATCGCATGGTTCACTCCTGGCGTTCACACGAGAGATCATTGATCATGAGAAGGCTCGGGAAGAGGTGGGGCGTTCTCGGACTTCCCGTCGGCAAGATGAGGCCGTGGCGGAGTTTGCCACCCTTGACAGCGCGAGCCAAGACGAGTTCGGGGTCTCACTTTCAGATATCGCAAAGGTTCTGGGAGAGGTTCTCGCGCTTGCACTTGAGCGAGGCGGGCCGATTGTGACGGTACCGGAAGGATGGCTCCGCCTTCACATTCAGGAAAGGACCTCTCTGGATGAATCAAAGCTGGACAGTGCCTTCAGTCAACTGATTCTTTTTCCGAGAACCGCGTTCCTCCAACCACCTCCTGGTTTTGAAAGAACGGACATTTGGCCATGGCGATTCAATAGAGCTTTGTCCTACGTTCGTCGGCCCCTAGTTCGATCAGCGGGCGCTGACGGCTCGATGGAGTTGCACTTCACGCCTGGCCATCTATATCGTTCTTCCAAGAATCTGGTCAATCTCATCACGTCGGGACGACTTAAGGCGCGCTCGAAGAGTCTAGCCGCTGCCATGGGGGCCTTCACCAAAGCGGCATCCGACGAGTTCAACGATTCGGTTGCTGCTGCGCTGGCCGAGCGAGGTTTCCAGGTGCGACCCCAGGTGGCAAAGATAGGGAAGGAAAAGATCGCCGACGCCAAGGGCAACACGTTGGGCGATGTTGATGTTCTATGCTTGGATGTCGGGAAGCGGCGCATCGTGGCGGTGGAGTGCAAGGACTTCTCCATGGCCCGAATGCCGAATGAGGTTAGCGCCGACATGAATGCACTCTTTGTTTCGTCGGAGAGAAGGCGGTGTGCGCAGGACAAACACCTGATGCGATTGGAGTGGCTGAAGGCGCATGTGGACCTAATCGCTGCATGGCTGGGCTGTGGGGCGACTGTGGGGCCATGGAGTGTGGAGGGCGCGTTCGTGTTTAGCGTACCGTTGATATCGCCGTTGCTTGGCAAGACGAGGCTGCCAGTGTGGACCGTTCATGAGATTCGCGACGGCCGCGGACCATAGCGGGTCATCCTCTGGTACTTCGTCTAGGGAGACGAGGGGGAAATGGGAAGCAGACTCGCCGCTTCCAGAAATCGGCTCGCCACTCTCAGGACGCTCGGAAGCGGCGCGCAACCCGTCTCCTCCACCCCAGCCCCGCGATCACCACGCCCACCACGAACAGGCTCGGTTGCATCGGGTGGCCGAGGCCGATCATCGCCACCTGCACCGCGATCCACCCGGCCAGGACCACGCCCGCCACCACGGACAGCCACCCGGCCCGGGGCCAGCGCTGAATCTCCGCCCACGCCGCCAGCGCGAGCGTGCCCCCCACCACCACAAACAGCACGATCCCAGGCACGAGGTAGCTCCTAAACGGCGACCGCGCCAGGGTAGCCTCCGTCATCCCCATCAGCCGGCCGCTGGGCTCCACCATGAACATGGCGCCGGCCGCGAAGGCGCTGAGCGCCACGAAGGCTTCGGTGATAACCAGTCAGGCGGGTCCAGCGCATGAGGAACGAGGAACGTCAGCGGGTGGAACGAGAGACGTCCCTCATTCTAATGAGGAACACCCGAGTGGACAGGAGCGGACAAATCGGCCCGGCCACAGGTTCAGACCGTAAGTGCAGAGCCGCCAGTGCAGACTTTGGCCGTTGCTGGCCGTTGGCGCGCTGCTCGGTTCCTCGTTCGTTCCTCATTTTGAATGAGGAACGTCGAAATCGGCCCCGGCGCGCTGTAAGTACCCGGAAAGATCGTAGCGGGGCCAAGACTTGAACTTGGGACCTTCGGGTTATGAGGCCCATGATTGTATAATCCTGGTCCAATGATTTCAGTAATATCGGCAAGTTCCAATTGAATTGAGCGGACAGGAGGTGACAGGAGAGGACAGGAGCGGACAGATTGCGTTCCTCATTCGTTCCTCAGTCACACAGCAGACATCTGAACTTGTGGACATCACGGGATCAGGACAACAAGCGTAGTCGCTTGACCTTCGCTATGTTGTCGAAATCGCCATCGAACGTGGCGATCGTTGAGACGTCGTTGTTAAGCATGACGGCGGCGTGGACGGCATCCCTCGCCGACACACGCGGGACGGCCACAAGAATCTCCTTGGCGCGATCCATGTCGGCCAGCGTGACCGGGAAAACCACTGGACAGACCTGCACGAAAAGATCGTACACCTGCGCTGCCACATCCCGTCGGCCCATGCCACAGTAGCGACACAAGATTTCTTGCAAGACCTCCGTGCTGGTACATGCCTCGACTTCGCCGCGCTGAACGCGATCCAGAAACCGTCGAGCTGCCTCGCGGGATGGATGGTCGCGACCGGCCACGTACATCGGGACATTTGAATCGATGAACACCTTCACGAGCGGCCAGCCTCGATC
>Ga0182021_10007811_pt1 | contig 12678 bp, 8 predicted proteins | sample 612E3MmetaG_FD_120493 | JGI IMG/M metagenome (GOLD analysis project Ga0182021, IMG submission 120493) | Permafrost microbial communities from Stordalen Mire, Sweden - 612E3M metaG (Illumina Assembly) | ecosystem: Environmental > Terrestrial > Soil > Wetlands > Permafrost | place: Sweden... | reverse complement strand
CCGTCTGATTTGTTCCTCAACGCCTCGGGCCGGGCATGCCCGGCCCCTACACCGCGTCCTTGTAGGGGCGAGGCACGCCTCGCCCTCGTGCCGCATGCTCCCTCGCGGCAAGGGAAGATATCACGCGGTCACGGTACTAGAATACATGGAAGTTCTTGTGGAATGGGATGTCGGCAAGGGGCGTGGCACGGCCAACTAGCGGGAAGGGAGTCGCAGTGACGATCGTCGGAGGAGACAGTAGACGTTATGCTTCGCCGCCGATCCGTCAGAGCCAGGCGACTTACAACATAGCGACATCGACCCTGACGATGTGCCCGGTTTGCACGAAATCGACGGCTGTGGCGATTCGCGCCGCAATTCTCCGCAGGGTCGGCCAGTGGTTCGAGGACAGGATGACGAGAGCCAACTTACGGCCCGCAAAATTCTGCCGATACCGGACATTTTGATCGCAGGTGAGCAGCAGATCGAACCCGCCCTGCTCGGCTGCGTCAAGCAACGCGCCGTTCTCCAGTCCCTGCCATCCCAATTCATCCGCGCGCACCACTTCATGTCCTCGCAAGAACCGTGCGAGCGGGGCCGGGGTGTTGGCGTCGAACAGGGTCTTCATGCAACCGCCGTGGGCTGCTCAAGCGAACTCCGGGCGAAGGCAAGGACGCGGTGCACCTGCTCTCGACTGACGGACGGGAACCATTCCAAGAACTCGTCGACGGTCGAGCCCTGGTCGAGGTGCTCGAACAGCGTGGCAACCGGCAGACGTGTGCCTCGGAAGCACCATGTCCCGCCAAGCTTCCCCGGATTCCGGTCGACAGCGTCGCAACGGCTCCAGTCCATACCGTTAGTGTATCCGTAATGGGCGAAGCGCCGGCACACTCCCCTTCCGTGTGTCGGCAAGAGATGTGATCCGGGGAAGGGGGATCGGTCCGTCCAAGTTCCGCGTGGCGTGATCCGCTCGCCACCGGTTTCGGCCGGCTTGTCATGTGCGCGCGATGGGGACAAATGCTCAAACGCGAAGCTCCGTCCGTGCTCAAATGGGGCTTGCGACTTTGAGAACAAAGGAAGACCTGCGACACATGAAGGTTACGGTTATTCTCGCTCACCCGAATCAAAAGAGCTTTAACTCCGCGATCGCCGCGACAGCCTGCCGGGAACTACGCTCGCTCGGGCATGAGATCCGCTTTCACGATCTCTACCAGGAACACTTCGACCCGGTTGTGCCACTGGCGGAGTTGGAATCCGATGCCGTCCTCGGAGAGCAGTTGGATTCCTACTGTAGAGAGATCGCGGAATCCGAAGGCATTGTGCTGGTTCATCCGAATTGGTGGGGACAGCCGCCGGCCCTCCTGAAGGGATGGGTGGATCGAGTCCTGCGGCCGGGCATTGCCTATAGATTTCTGGAGGCCGATAGCGGCGAGGGGATTCCCGTTGGGCTGCTGAAAGCGCATACGGCGGTCGTCTTCAACACATCCAACACCCCTCGCGAACGAGAGATGGCAGTGTTCGGAGATCCGCTCCAGAGACTCTGGGAAACCTGCATTCTGGAGTTTTGCGGCGTCCGGAATGTGGTCCGCAGGATGTTTGGCGTGATGGTCACCAGCACACCGGTGCAGCGAGGCCAATGGCTCGATGAGGTAAGACAGATTCTGCACGCCAGCTTTCCTCGACGGTGAAGCAGTCGCCACTCCGTTGGGTTGGACACACCTTCACTCTCGGGCTCGCGCCCGAACGGCTCTGCGCGGCAGGTGGCGTCGAACGGTCGGCGCGCGACCGGCTATTCGTGGGCCGTGGCCGGCTGCCTGGCGCGGCGGCGCGCGGGGGTCGCGGAGTTATCCCGGCAGGGGCAGGGGCTGTCGGACTTGCGTGGGAGATGGTCGGGCCTAATCCATCGACGGCCCGAAGTAGCCTTGCGCCAGCGCGGGCTCCACTTCCAGGGCCTTGCTCCAGCACGTGCGGGCTTCGTCGGAGCGGCCGTTGGATTCCAAAATGCGGCCCAGGTTGAGGAGCGCCTCGGGCATGTCGGGCTGCTGCACCAGCGCGTCGCGGTACAGGCGGACGGCCTTCTCCAGTTGGCCGGCCTTTTCGTACATCAGGCCGGTGTTGTAGAGCACCTCGGAGGAGCGCTCGCCCAGGTCGATCAGGCGCACGTGAAACTCCAGCGCGGTGTCGAAATCGGCGGCCTGAATGGCCAGCGCGGCCAGCCCGCGGAGGGCGTCCATGGACTTCTGATCGTTGTCGAGCATCTTCTCATACAGGCGCTCGGCGCGGTCGCGGTCGCCCATGCCGGTGTAGGCCAGCGCCAGGTTGGCGTAGGCTTCGGGCCACTGCGGGCGATATTTCAGGCAGCCTTCGAAGGCTTCGGCGGCGCCCCGGAAATCTTCCCGCTGGAGCCGCAGAAAGCCCAGGCGGAAGCGAGCCTCGTCTTCCTTGGGGGCTTTCTCGAGCACCTGCTTATACCAGCGCTCGGCCTCCTCGTTCAGGCCGGAGTGCTCGAGCAGCAGCGCCACGTTCCAGACCGGGGCCAGCGCCTCGGGATTGGCCTTGATGGCGCGGTCGTAGGCGGTGCGGGCGCCTGGTTCGTCGCCGCGTTTCTCGCGCACGATTCCCAGGTTGGTATAGGCCTCGCAGGACTGCGGGCGCAGCTTGATGGCTTCCTCGTAGGCTTCCGCGGCCTGTTCCCAGCGGTCGGATTTCTGGTGCGCCAGCGCCAGGTTGAACCAGCCTTCGAAATGCCCCGGCATGGCGGACACCAGCAGCGTGCAGAACTTGGCGGTGAGCCCGTGCTCCCCGGCGGCGCTGGCCCAGGCGGCCAGACCTTCCAGAGCCACCGTGGATTCCGGATGCAACTCCAGCAGGCGCTCGGAATGCCCGCGCACCATGTCGAAATCCTGCTTCGACATGCCGATCAGGACCAGGTTCGAGAGCGATTCCTCGGACTCCGGATTGCGTTTCAAAATGCGCTGGTAGATCTGCGCCGATTCGTCCGGATGGCCCAGCGACTGCATGGCCACGGCCTTCCCGAACAGCGCGTCCTCGTGATCGGCCGAGAGTTCCAGGCACCGCTCGAACGACCCCAGGGCCGACTTCGGGTCTTCCATCCGCAGGTAGCAGACTCCCAGGCCCAGTTGGGCGTCGAGGTGCTTGGAATCGAGCGTGGACGCCTTGTGAAAGGCCTCCGAGGCGCGGTCCCAAGCGTCGCCGCGTTCCAGCGAGACCGCCAGGTTGAACCAACCCATGGCGTACTGGGGCTTCAGTTGCACCAGCGTGCGGTAGCTTTTGGCGGATTCCTCGAAGTAGCCCAGCTCGAACTGGATGTGCCCCATGGCGCGGTAGATCTCGGCCGATTTCTCGTTGGCCGCCACGGCACGCTGCAACTGCTTGAGGGCATCCTCGCGTTGACCGGCCAGGTGCAACGCGACGGCGCGGGCCAGATAGCCCGGCCCGGACGACGATCCGGATGCGTTCTTCTCGGGGACCTTCTCGGGGCTCTCCACGGGGACTGTCCGAAGACTCGTCACCTTGGTGGCGCTTCTGATCGCTGTGGTGCTCATTTCTCTTGATACTCCTTGTAGCCAAACGGCGAATTCTGGGGCGCGAAAGGCGCCAGTGCGACGTGACGATGCGCGCCATTGGCGCGAACGGGCGCCAGCGGCAGGGCCACCGCGCAGGACGTGGACATGGCCCGCTCGATGGCGGCGAGGGAACGCCTCGGGGCCGAAAAGCCAGTCCGTCCGGAGACGTTCCAGAGCGGACCCCACTCGCGGACAGCCGAGGCGTTCCCATGGCAGGGAATCCACTTCCGGATCCGCGACGCGCCGGGCCACCGGATGGCGGTTGGGTTCACGGGCGCGACAAACGACGGGTACACTAAGCCCGATCGGCGGCCAACGCTTGCTAACATTCGCGGCTCTAAACGCGCATTCGAGTCGCGAACGTTTGAGAGCGGTTGTCTCGCAACCGGCCCCAACGCGCGAGCGGATGTGTGCAGGCCGACAGATCGAGGCGCGGGCGAAGCCGGCGGTAGCGGTGTCCGGCGCGCCAGCCGGCGAGATCCGAAGCCTCGGGAAAGCTCCCGCACGCCGCTGGTTCTGGGGGACGCCGCGATTCCCCGCGGGCGCCGGCTCTTTCCGAAGCAGGCGGCCCCCGGCGGTTCGACGCGGGAGGGCGCCATGCCGCCGGACCCGGCATTCGCGCGCATGGCGGCGTGCCGAAGGGCGCCGAAATCGCGCTGTTTTCCGCCGCTCCCGAGAACCCGGCGGGGGAGCCGCGCGGCGCGCGCCAGCGGCATCCGCAACGGCGGTTGAGCCTCTCGCACAGGCGCCACGGGCGCGAGTTTGCGCGCGGGGAAACGGAAGAAAGAGGTATCCGGCTGGCGCGGCTCGGAAGGCCCGGCCCGGCGAGGAAGACGCGGCGCCACGCAGCTTTCCGAGACCGTCGAGATGCGCGGCGTCGAAGAAACGGAAAGGGAGCGCAAGGATGGCAGACGCGTCCGACCGGCGGCTGGAATGCTCACCTCCGGGAAATCGCGGCGCGCGGAGGCGAAATCCAGCGGGAGCTGCGCGGCCGTGATGGGCTTGGGGTTTTCGCGCTTGCGCATGAGGCTGGAGATCTTGTTGGTTTCCGTGAGGCGGTCCATGCCGCGTTTCAGGCGGTACTGGTTGCCGTGCTCCCGCGAACAGAAATCGTCCCCCGCGCCGACCCAGATCCGGCCTAGCGATTTGCCGCACAACAAACAGGTTCTTGCGTTCATTTTACGCTTGATTATAGGCAGTTCATCGCACAATTAATAGAATATATGGCGGGAGTATCCAGATATTATCTAAGGTCACACATCAATGATAACAAAGGTTATCTATAGTTTCCAAAATGATAGGCCGGATACTCATTTTGGTAAATTAATCGAAAAAAGACTGTACTCAAACAAAAAAAATCGAGTAAAATTATCGTGGATCGACTCCGCCTTGAATGGCTGGAACCGATGGAGGCCATCGCATGAATGAATCTACTGTGCGTGCCGAGCGTTTCGAGCCGCAATCTTCCACGACACCATTTTTCACTTGGGCGGTTCCGCAAAAACCGCTGTCGGTGCGAATCCCCTTCGCCCTGATCGACCGGTTGGAACACGAAGCAGTGGAGAGTTTCCGCTCACTGCATTCACGCGGATCGGAGATCGGCGGGCTGCTGTGGGGGTACATCTCGGCGGGCGATCCGGCGGTGGTCTCGATCGACGACTACGAACCGTTGGAGTGCGACTACAGCCGCGGCCCGCTGTACCGGCTGTCGGATGCCGACACGGGACGGTTGGAGCGCGCCATGGAGCAGCGGCGCGCGGCCAACGGCCTGGTGGTGGCCGGCTTCTTCCGCAGCCACACGCGAAAAGGGCTCGCGCTCGATGCCGACGATCTGGCGCTGTTCCAGGCCCACTTCAAAGATCCGCGCCAGGTGGCGTTGCTGATCCGGCCGTTCGCCAGCAAGGCCAGCACGGCGGGCATCTTCATCTGGGAAGACGGGGCGGTGCGGGGAGAGGCCAGCCATCTGGAGTTTCCTTTCCGCTCTTCGGAGCTAACGCCGTCGAAACCCGAGGAAGAGCCCAGCCGGCCCGTCCCGGAGGCCCCCCCACCGCCGGCTCCCGAAGCCGCGGCTCCGAAACCGGCGGCGCGCGCGCAGATCGTTCCAATCGCGTCGCGGCGGGAAATCGTCGTGCCGGCTCCGCCCTCCTTTATGGAAGTGCCGGCACCCGAAAGCGCCCCTGAGAAGGATCCGGAGCCAGTGGCTGCCGCGCCCGCCCCGGAGGACAACATCGTAAATGTCTTGCCGGGCACGCTTTTCGCGAATGTGGAAGCGCCTCTGGCGGACGGTCTGCCGGCCGCTATTCGCAGCGTGAAAGTGGCGCGCCTGGCGATGGCCGCCGCGGCCGGATTCGTGGCCATCGTACTGCTGTTCATCTACCCGGGCATCCTGCTGCACCGCGGCAGCCGGCCAGCGGTCTCCGGGCAACAGGATTCCTCGCCGCTGGCCTTGCGCGTGGAACACGCGGGGGCGGAGCTCATGCTGACATGGAACCGCGAGTCCAGCATCATCAAGGGCGCGACCCGCGCGGTGCTGTCGATCTCCGACGGCGCGCAGCACGAGAACGTCGATATGGATCTGAACCTCCTGCACAGCGGCAGTATCGAATACTCACCCTCGGGCTCCGACGTGGTTTTCCGGATGGAGGTGACGGGAGCCGACCAGTCGAAGACCACCAGCGAATCGGTTCGGATCCTGCGGACCCGGCCGTCGCCCATGTCGGAACCAGGGCAGCAAGCGGCGGGATCGACCGGGACACCGGCGCCAGCCGCGGCCAAGCCCACGGGTGCTCCCAGCGAAGCCGCCGCTTCGGAATCCGCATCCGAGCAGGAGCCGGCGGCCCCGGCCGAGGCGCGGCCCACCACGCCCGCCAAACAGTTCAACGCCGCATCGCTCACGCAGAGACTTCGCCCGGTGCGTTCCGCCGACATGCCGGACGCGCCGGAAGTAAGCACGCTGGCGGCGACGCTCCCATTGGGTGTCAGCGCCACGCCGGCCCCCGGGTTGCCGTCCGCTCCGGCGGCGGCCGCGCCCCAGAGCGCTTCCACCCAGGCGCCCAATGCGCCCAAGCCAAACCCGGGTAACGGAAGGGTCCAGCCGGCCCAAGTGATTTCCCGCACGAACCCCGCCTATCCCCCACTCGCGAGGCAATCGGGCGTGCAGGGTGAGGTTGTCCTCGTGGTCGTGGTCGGCACAGATGGGAAGGTCAAGGACGTCACACTGGTGTCGGGCCATCCGCTACTGCGGAACGCCGCCGTGGCGGCGGTGAAGCAGTGGACCTACCGGCCCACGCTTCTGGACGGCAAGCCGGTGGAGTCGGAGAGCCGGATCGTGCTGACTTTCGTGCCGCGGTAGGAAGCAGCGGTGTTGGCAGACGGAAGCGTCCACCCCGCACAGCGGCAAGCCGCAACGAGCGGTGGCGATTCTCCGCAGCCGTGGCGGGCGTGTCCAAAGGCGGCAGGCGGATCAACAATCCGCCGGACCCAGAGGGTACCCCTGCAAGCCTGCCCCACATAGCGGCAAACCGCAAACGGTGTCGGCGATTCTCCGCTGCCGCGGCGGGCGCGTCCAAGGGCGGCAGGCGGATTAACAATCCGCCGCAGGTTGACAACCTGCCCCACAATTCGGCGCGGCGCGCGAAGAAGACGACCTTCAGGCGGGCAGGCGCAGGCGCGCCACGCAGCCTGGGCCGTCCGCCCGGTTCTCGAGCGTCAGCGCTCCACCGTGGCTCTCGGCGATCTGGCGGCTCAGCACCAGCCCGATTCCGGAGCCTCCCGGCTTGGTGGTGAAGAAGGGCACGAACAGGTTGGCGGTGCCCGACAGTCCGGGGCCCTCGTCCTTGACCCAGATTTCCATCATGGTCCCATCGCGGCGCCACCCGATGCGCACCGCTCCGGGCCCAGAGGGCGCCCCGGCCAGCGAGGCGTCGGTGGCATTGCGCAGCAGGTTGATCAGCACCTGCTCGAGTTGGTCCGGATCGCCCCGCACGGTCACCGCCGGCCCCGGTTCCACCTGGGCCGCCAGCCGCGTTTCCAAACTCACCGCGCGTCCTACGCAATCCGCCACGCCCAGCGGCTGCAACTGCGGGCGCGGCAGCTTGGCCAGGCGCGCATAGGCGCCGATGAAGCGCGTGAGACTATCCGAGCGCGAGGTGATGACATTCAGCCCGCGCCGCATGTCCTCGCGCCAATCCTCCGGCAGGCGTTCCCGCGCCAGGATGCTCTCCAGGCTGCCGGCGATGGATTTGATGGGCGCCAGCGAGTTGTTCAGCTCGTGGCCCAGCACGCGCACCAGTCGCTGCCAGGCTTGCAGTTCCTGCTCGCTCAAGGCCTGGGTGAGGTCCGAGACCACAACCAGCTCGAGCGGCAGCCCGCGCTCGCGGATTCTGCTCCGGCGCACTCCCCAGCGTCCCGCGCCGCCGGGGAAGGCAGCCTGCAAAGTGCTCTGCGGCGGGCCTTCCAGGCAGGAGGCCAGGCGCAATTCGGCGGCCGTCTGGCCCAGCAGGCGCTCGGAGGAAGAGGCCAGCAGGCGCTCTCCGGCGCGGTTCACCAGGCGCAGCCGTTGGCGCTCGTCGAACGCGAAGACGGCCACGTCGATATCGCGCATGACGGTGCGCAGCAGCGTGGTGGCCTCCATGGCGCCCAGGCGCTGCTCGCGCAAGGTACTGCCCAGCGTGTTGACCTCACGCATCACTTCGCCCAAGGCGTCGTCGGGGCGGGGCGAGCGGCCGCGCACCGAAAAGTCGCCTTCCCTCAGCGCGCCCAGCAGGTTGGCGAGCGTTTGCAGCGGAAACACCACCCGTTCCCGCGCCGCCATGGCGAAGCCCAGCCAGGCGCACCCGATGAGGAGCGTGAGGGTCCACTGCGTTCGCGCGGCGTAGTCGCCGGTCCAGAGAATGATCAGAGCGCAGGCAGAACCCGGCAGCCCCGCCAGCAGGGCCAGCAGCACCACGCGCCCTTCATGACTTATGGCACGGCGTCGCATAGGCGGATTTGCGGTGAGGGGGCATCACAACCCGTAGCGTTGCAGCCGCCGGTAGAGGGCGCTGCGGCTCAGCCCGAGGGCGTTGGCGGCGTGGCTCACGTTTCCATTAAAGCGCGCCAGGGCCTTCTTAATGAGCAGCGCCTCGACGTCCTCGAGGCTCATCTCCTCGATGCGGGGCGGACCTTCGCGGCCGGCGCGCAGGCCCAGGTCGGCGGCGCGGACGGTCTCGCCCTGGGCCATCAGTACGGCGCGCTCCACGGCATGGTCGAGTTCCCTCACGTTGCCCGGCCAGAGGTGCGCCAGCAGCGCCTTGACGGAGCTTTCGTCGAAGCCCGTGAGGGGCTTGCGGTAGTGTTCCGCATGCTGCCGCAGGAAGTGCGCCGCCAGTACCGGAATGTCCTCGCGGCGGTCGCGCAACGGCGGCAGCCGGAGCTCGATGGTGTTGAGCCGGAAGAGCAGGTCCTGGCGGAACCGCCCCTCGGCCACGGCGGCGTGCAGGTCGGCGTTGGTGGCCGAGAAGATGCGCACGTCCACGCGGCGCGTCTTGGAGGATCCCACGCGCTCGAACTCGCCGGACTCGATGGTGCGCAGCAGCTTGGCTTGCAGGGCCTGCGAGATATTGGCGATCTCGTCCAGAAACAGGGTGCCGCCGTCGGCCATTTCGAAGCGCCCCACGCGGTCGGCTTTGGCGTCGGTGAAGGCGCCCTTCACGTGGCCGAACAGCTCGCTTTCGAAAACGCCTTCGGCCAGCCCGCCGGTGTTGACGGTGACCAGCGGACGCGTGGAGCGCAGCGAGACCGAATGCAGGGTCTGCGCCACCAGCCCCTTGCCCGTGCCGTTTTCGCCGGTGATCAGCACGTTGGCATCCGACGGGCCGACGCGTGAAACCACATCCAGCACCGGCCGCATGGCCGCCGACTGCGCGATCAACCGCGGAAAACGCTCGGCGCGCAGGGCGCGGTTCTCGGCCTCCAGCCGCTGGCCTTTGCGCAGCGCGCGCCCCAGCTCGATCTGGGTCTTCAGAATGGCTGAAAGCCGCGTGTTGTCCCAGGGCTTCTGAATGAAATCGCGGGCGCCACGGTGCATGGCCTCGACAGCCAGCTCGACCGACCCCCAGGCCGTCATCACAATCACCGGCAGGTTGCCGTCGAGGCTCTGGATGCGATTGAGCAGGTCGAGACCTTCCGCGCCGGAGGTGGTGTCGCGCGTGTAGTTCAGGTCCATCAGCACGGCATCGAAATCGCGCGATTCGATGGCGTCCAGAGCGGCCGCGGGCGAAGTCACGGCCTCGGATTGATAGCCTTCGCCCTTGATGAGGAAGCGCAGCGCTTCGAGGACATCGGCCTGATCGTCGGCAATGAGGATGGCGGGCATGTGCGGGTCGGGAAATTTCATCTAGATTCTATTCATAGCGCAAAGCGACGATGGGGTCGATATGCATGGCGCGGCGCGCGGGAATGTAGATGGCCAGCGCGGCCGCGGCAATCAGCGCCAGAGCAATACCGACGAAGGTGGCCGGGTCGGTGGCGGTGACGCCCCAAACCAGCGAGGCCATCAGCCGGGCGAGCGCATAGGCCGCGGCCAGACCCGCCGCCAGACCCATGGCCGCGGTCAGCATCCCGCGGCGAAAAATCATGCCGAGCACGTTCTCGCGCGGCGCTCCCAGGGCCATGCGGATGCCGATTTCATGGGTCTGCTCGGAAACCAGGTAGGCCATCACGCCATACACGCCGATGGAGGAAAGGGCCAGCGCCAGCAGTCCGAAAACGCCCATCCACACAGCCACGTAGTCGATGCCGAGGGCTTCGTTGCGCCGCAGCGCTTCCAGGGTGGAGACCAGGGTGATGGGCTGCTCCGGATCCACCGAGCGGATGGCCGCCATGACCGCCGGCGCCAGGCGCGTGGGATCGGGGTGCCCTTCGGGCCCGGCGCGGACGCCAATATCCATGCCGGTCCTGGGCGCCTGCACGTAAGGGACGTAGACGGCGGCGACCGGTTCGCGGTTGAAGACGCTTTGCGGCGCGTTGCCCACCACTCCCACGACGGTGAGCCATCGCCCGGCCTCCTCCGGAACGCCGATCTGGATGCGCCTGCCGACGGGTAGCGGCTCGCCCGGCCACCAGCGCCGCGCCATGCGCTCGCTGATCACCGCCGCGCGGAGACTATTCGCGCCGTCGGCCGCGCTCAACAAACGCCCGGCGAGGAGCGGAATGTGCATGGTCTCGAAATAGTTCACGCTCACCGCCTGGTAGGCGCCGGTCGGCAGGTTGCCCGGTTCCGGCGGCTTGCCGTCAATGGTGAAAACCCGCCAGGGAGGCTGGCCATTGTAAGGCATCGAGGATACCGCCACGGCGGAGCGCACCCCGGGAATGGCACTGGTGCGCTCGAGGACCTGGCGATAGAATGCGGCCCGCTGGTAGCCTTCGCGGTACTTGTTCTCGCCGATCTCGAGCTCCAGCGTGAGCATGGTGGCGGGTTCGTACCGCTCGCCGCTCGCGGCCAGGGTCTGGAAGCCGCGAACCATCAGGCCCGCCCCCACCAGCAGCACCACGGCCAGCGCGATCTCGGCCGCCACCAGGATGGCCCGCAGGCGGTGCTTGCCGCGCCCGGGCCCAGAGGCGCGGCCGCCTTCCTTGAGCGCATCGTTGACGTTGGTGCGCGAACCTTGCCACGCCGGCGCCAGGCCCGCCAGGATGCCGCTCGCGACCGCCGCCGCCAGCGTGAAGGCCAGCGCGCGGCCGTTGAGCGAAATGTCTTTCCATCCCAGGACGTGCTTTTCCACTTCGGGCGGCATGCCAGCCCGGTTCAGGTCGAGGCCCCAGCTCGCCACCAGCAGCCCGAGGGCGGCGCCCAGCAGGGATAGCAGGACACTTTCGGTGAGGAGTTGCGCCACCAGCCGCCCGCGGCCGGCTCCCAGGGCGGTGCGCAGGGCCACTTCGCGCGTCCGGCCGGTGGCGCGCGCGAATTGCAGGTTGGCGACGTTGGCGCAGGCGATCAGCAGCACGAAGAGCACGGCGCCGAAGAGCATGAGGACGTACTGCCCGGTATAAGGGCCAATGAGAAACTGGCGCACCGGCATGGCCACAAAGCGCCGGTTCTTGTTGGTGTCCGGGTACTGGCGGGCGAGGCGCGCGCCGATGGCGTCGATCTCCGCCGCGGCCTGCGCCGCCGTGCGGCCCGGTTTCAGCCGGCCCATGGCTTGGAGTTGCCGCCTGGTGCGCGAGTGCATCTCGTCGGGGTCCAAAGCCAGCGGTGTCCACAGCTCGGCGGTGGGTGGAAACGCGGATTTTTCCGGCATGACCCCGACCACCGTGTAATTATAGCTATCCAGCCGGATGGGTTTGCCGAGAATTTCGGGATCGGCGCCAAAGCGGCGGCGCCAAAGCCCGTCGCCAATGACGACCTCGTGCTGCCGGCCGGGCTGGTCCTCGCCGGGTTGAAACACGCGGCCGCGCGCGGGATGGACGCCCAGAACGTCGAAGAAATTCGCGGAGACCTGGTACCCCTTGACGCGTTCGGGTTCTCCCGCAGCTCCCACGATGTTGGCGCTCCCGCCCTCCCAAAACGCCATGTCATTGAAGGAGGTGTTTTCGCGGCGGATATCCTGGGCGTCGGCCGGGGTATTGCTAACCCAATCGTTGGGGTCGTCGGGGAGCCGTTGCATCACCATCACCAGTTGTTCCAAGTGGGGCAGCGGCAGCGGCTTCCACAGCATGGCGTCGCAGATGCTAAAAGTAGCGGTGGTAGCGCCGATGCCCAGCGCCATGGTGACCACGGCGGTGAGGGTGAAGCCGGGAGCTTTGCGCAGCGTGCGCGCGCCGTAGCGGAGGTCTTGCCAGAGGCTCATATGAACTCGGGGAGGTGTGTGCACGGGAGCGGCCATCGGTAACTGACTGAAAATGCGGGTGCTACGCCCGGACCAGATGTCCGGTTTTGGGACGCGGGGACGCGCCGGCGGAACGGGGGACGTCTGACGCAGATTCCGGTGCATGATCGGTACAAGGAGTCGACCCTCGTCGAGCAGGCGTTTCGCACGTGCAAAACCGCGCACCTGGAAACCCGTCCAATCTACGTGCGCACCGCGGAACACACCCGCGGACATGTGCTGGTGGTGATGCTGGCCTATCTGAT
>Ga0182021_10007810_pt1 | contig 12679 bp, 11 predicted proteins | sample 612E3MmetaG_FD_120493 | JGI IMG/M metagenome (GOLD analysis project Ga0182021, IMG submission 120493) | Permafrost microbial communities from Stordalen Mire, Sweden - 612E3M metaG (Illumina Assembly) | ecosystem: Environmental > Terrestrial > Soil > Wetlands > Permafrost | place: Sweden... | reverse complement strand
TCGCGGTACTTTACATCGGATGAAATATCCGGAAATATAATCATAAATTCAGCCCTTATTTTATTCGATTCATCTCTCGCATTTCTGTCCGAACTACTGTAAATCTGTATCCTGAAACCATCCATGTCACCATCCCCATTTTGTTGAAGCACCTTATTGGCCAGAATATAGCGATATATTAATGTATCAACATTTGGTTCCTGAATAATGTTCAGCGAACCTGATTTTTTATCTGATTCTGGTCTGCTAAACAGATCAGTTGTTTTAAAAAAATCCTGCGCTATGCAAATTTGTACAACTGATACAAATACAATTATAATGGAAATTACTTTTTTAATCATGCTGCAAAAATAATACTTAGGTCAAGAAAAAATCAGTAAAAGGAAGAAATTAATTTCTTACTGTACTTGCTCCGGAACAGGACTCTTCAGGCCGAGGTAAAATCCACCCCCATTTGAACCTGCAACTATAATGTTACCATCATAATTAAAATCCAGGTACTGACCAAAGACATCAGTTTTATTTGAGTCACAAACACTGAATGTTCTGATTTTGCCGGTTTCAGATCCATCGACCATATTTAAAATATTAATTATAAAACAGTTATGATTAAGCATTAATACCTGTCCGTTTTTGTCAATGATCAAGGATGCACCAGTATTTGAGTTTTCGAGATACGTTTTCCAGATGATGGTTCCTACACTTGTCAGTGAGGCGGCAAATGAATTGTTGGCTGTACCTGTTGAAACAGGAAGTTCTGTTTTTCCGCAGACATAAATATTCCCCGTATTATCAAGTAATATTCCTGTAGTTGTTGCACCATAAATAGGATTGTTATAAAGCTCAGTCTCAAAGATCTGATGAAGCTGATTGTCATATTTTGCAACTGTGGCTTTTGATTTTGATCCTGTATATTGCCGTGTAAGAGCAAGATAAATATTCCCGGAATTATCAGTTATAACTCTGTTGGCAGAAATAAATGCACCATCTTTTATTTCCTGTTTTTTAATTATTGAACCCGAGGTATTCAGCCAGACGTACAAAAGACTTGAAGGTCCGGGCAGTATAGAATCCGGTTTTTCAGAACCTACAACAAGCATTTCACCGCTACCGAGATAACAAACTGATGAATAATCAATATGGTAACTGGAGATAAAGGTCGTATCCCATAAGAGGCTATCTTTATTATTAAGACATGTTATCAGCATTCTTCCATTTGTATTTCCGGCCGCTATGGTTAGATCTCCGTCAGACCAGGCAGAACTATATAATCCATTCGCATTATATTTATAATCTGATGTCTTCTTTTTGTTCTTGTCGAGTTTAATAATATAGGGCTTTCTTCCCAATTCACCGCAACTTAACAATCCTGAGTCGGCAGCGGCTTTTAAAAACATTGCGGTTCCGGAGCCATAAGAACTTTCCCAAAGAGAATTGTTGGTGCTTTTCCTGCAACCCGATAAAAGAATCAATATCAACGTCAGGAAAGCAAGTAATCGGTTCATGGTAAATGAATTAATTTAGATTTCTAGCCAAGCTCATCAGCAATTTCATCAGTCATTTCCAGATTATGATATACATTCTGAACATCGTCATCATCTTCCAGGGTATCAACAAGCCTCAGAATCTTCCTTGCCGAATCCAGATCAAGTTTTTTGGTGTCATTCGGGATCCTTTTTAATCCGGCATCTTCCGGCTCAATTCCAAGTTCATTAAGCTTCTTGTTCACGCTCCCGAAATCCTCCATGGCGCAAGTAATTGTCATTCTGTCTCCATCTACTTCGAAATCTTCAGCACCTGCGTCAATGAGGTCAAGTTCAATATCTTCAATATTAAATCCTTCATTTTTAATCAAAAAAATACCCTTCCGGTCAAACAGAAAACTCAGTGACCCGTTAGTACCCAGGTTTCCTCCATGCCTGTTGAATGCTGCACGGACAGCCGATACAGTTCTATTATTATTATCGGTCAGGCATTCAACAAAAACTGCGATACCGCTGGAACCGTAACCTTCAAAAGTTATTTCGGAATAATGTTCCGCATCAGCACCAGATGCTTTTTTAATTGCCCTTTCAATGTTTTCTTTGGGCATATTTGCACCCTTTGCATTCTGAACAGCGAGCCTCAGCCTGGGATTTGTTTCAGGATCGCCACCGCCTTCCCTTGCTGCAATGCTTATCTCTTTGATTATTTTAGTAAAGATTTTTCCTCTTTTGGCATCCGCTGCGCCTTTCTTCCTTTTGATTGTTGACCATTTACTGTGACCTGACATAAAGATGAATTTAATATTACAGAATTCACAAAATTAAATATTTCTTTGATAAGTGACCTCTGCTAATTTTTAATAATTTTGTCAGCCTGATTTTGAAGGAAAGAAAAGGTGATGAGGAGAATGGGTGAAAAGGAGTATTAAGTAAGTCAACCATTTTATATATCGTGAAGAAAAAATTATATATAGAAACATATGGCTGTCAGATGAATGTCGCTGACAGTGAGGTTGTTGCTTCAATCCTGAGTGATTCAGGTTATAAATTAACTGATACAATAAATAATGCTGAACTTATACTTATTAACACCTGTTCTATCCGTGAGAATGCCGAACAAAGAGTATGGGGTCGGCTTGATTTTATAAAAAATCTTAAAAGGAAAAAGCCAGAGATAGTTGTTGGTGTCATAGGGTGTATGGCAGAAAGACTGAAAGAAAAACTTATTGAGACAGATAAACTGGTGGATATAGTTGTTGGTCCTGATGCCTACAGGGGTCTTCCTCTTTTAGTTGCAGAAGCAGAGTCGGGAAATAAAGGAGTCAATGTTCTGTTATCAAGGGAAGAGACATATGCCGACATATCCCCTGTAAGAATGGATAAGAACGGGGTTACTTCATTTATATCCATAATGCGCGGATGTAACAATATGTGTGCATATTGTGTTGTTCCGTATGTTCGCGGGGCTGAAAGAAGCCGAAATCCGGAGTCAATTATTAATGAGGCAACTGATCTTTTTGAAAAAGGATATAGGGAGGTAACTTTAATAGGACAGAATGTTGACTCCTATATCTGGAAAAACGATATTCAGACGATCCGTTTTCCAGAACTCCTTGAAAAAGTTGCACTTGTAAATCCTAAACTAAGGGTAAGGTTTTCTACATCGCATCCTAAAGATTTGTCTGATGAGCTCCTCCTGACTATGATCAGATATGAAAACATTTGCAGGCACATTCATCTTCCTGCTCAAAGTGGCAGCAGCCGTATTCTTAAACTTATGAACCGTGAATACACAAGAGAATGGTATATGGATCGTATAACTGCTATAAAAAAAATAATTCCTGATTGTTCAATATCGACCGATATGATAACAGGTTTCTGTACTGAAACAGAAGAGGATCACGAGGAATCTTTATCGCTCATGGAATGGGCTGAATTTGATTTTGCCTATATGTTTAAATACAGTGAGCGACCTGGGACCAAAGCTGCAAGAAAGTACAAGGATGATGTTTCTGAAGAAATTAAGGCATTGAGGCTCAATGAAATTATTTCACTTCAGAATAGACTTTCAGCCCGAAGCAAAAAAACTGATGTTGGAACAATTCAGGAGGTCTTGATTGAAGGAACATCAAAAAGATCTGCCAGTCAGCTTTATGGACGCAATTCTCAGAACAAAGTTGTCGTATTTCCAAAAGGTGATTCGGTAAAAGGAGAATACATAAGAGTTTTTATTGAGAAAAGCACATCGGCAACTCTAATCGGTAAAAATATTTAACCGCTGAATTATTTGCTCTTTTTTGTACTTCGGTGTAACTTGCACTTAACTTTTAAATCATTAAATATGAAAAACAAAATAATTTTAACAATAATTGTTGTCATTTGCGTGTTTCAGTTTGTATCTGCACAAAAATCTGATAAAAAATCTGATAAAAAAATCACTATTACCGGTACAGTATTTAATATAAACAAGCAGACTGTTGCGGGGGCGTATTTTTATGTCGACAGTGTCAAAACCGATTATAAATCAAGGAGTGATGGCTCTTACAAAATTAAAGTAAGTCCATCAGCTGTTAAATTAATGGTTCGTTCAAAAGAATACGGATCCCTGGAAACTTTAATCAATGGACAAACCATAATCAATTTCACACTTGACGCTGTTGCTGAAAAACAGATATTAAAACCGGGAGATGCAGTGGAAAAGAATGAAAATAAGGAATCTGGTTTTCGAGTAGCCAATCCAAATTCCAAAAAGTTAATTACTTATACTGATATATATCAGATGATCCGTGGAGAGGTAAGGGGAGTTGTTGTAAGCGGAAAAAGCGTGACTATCGAGCAGGGACACTCTTTCTTTGGCAGCAGTGAACCGCTCTATGTGGTAAATGGCATGGTAGTACCCAGCATAGATTACATTAATCCGCAGGAAGTTAAATCAATCAATATCCTGAAAGGTTCATCAGCAGCAATTTACGGAGTACGAGGCTCAAACGGAGTCATAAGCATCACTCTGAAAAACGGTTCTGAAAGATAATGGTAATCCTCCGGGAATAGGGAAAAACATAAGATCTGGTATGAGAATATACTTCCTCGTTTTGATGGTACTTTTGTCCTTTTCTGTTTCCTCAGGACAAAAAAGCAATAATAAAATCACTATTTCCGGAACTGTCCTGGATGCAAACCAGAAACCGGTTCCTGATGCTATCATATTAATTGATAATCATAAAACCAATATTGTTACTGATAAAAAAGGGGCCTATAAAATTAAAGTAAGCCCGAAGGCAAAATTAATTTCAGTTTTCTCCTTCAGGAATGGAGTAAGTGAAGCTGAAATAGGCGGAAGAACGGTAATTAGCTTTGTTATGAAGACGGCTGCAACATCTGCCAAATCTGAAGTTCTTAATTCTCAAAATGAAGAGACTGTTAATGTCGGGTATGGAACAATAAAGAAAAAAGATCTGACAACCCAGGCAGAAAAGATAGATGGAACAAATAATAAGTATGCATCTTACGCAAATATTTACGATATGATTCGCGGAGAATTTCCCGGGGTCCAGGTGATCGGGAAAAATATTGTGATTCGGGGAACTTCATCACTTATGCTTAGCAGCGATCCTCTTCTGATTGTAGATGGAATGTCGGTTAGTTCATTAGATGACATCTCCCCTGTTCTGGTAAAGTCAATAGAAGTTCTGAAGGGCCCAGCTGCTGCAGTATATGGATCGAGGGGAACCAACGGAGTGATCCTGATCACTTTACGTGGCGCTCCTGAAGAAAAGAAATAATTATCCTTTTTTTTCTATTTTGATATTGATCATCAGCTCATCAAGTTGTTGATTTGATATAGTTGACGGAGTATCAATCATTACATCACGACCGGAATTATTTTTAGGGAAGGCAATAAAATCCCGGATAGAATCCTGTCCTCCGAAAAGGGCAACCCACCTGTCAAATCCGAAAGCTATACCTCCATGAGGTGGCGCTCCATATTTAAAGGCATTAAGAAGAAAACCAAATTGTGAATCAGCCTCTTCCTCTGTAAAGCCAAGAACTTTAAACATGAGTTTCTGAATCGATGAATCATGTATCCTTATTGAACCTCCGCCTATTTCTATACCATTAATAACCAGGTCATAAGCATTAGCTCTGACTTTTCCTGGATCGGTTTCCATCAATGGCATGTCTTCCGGTTTAGGGGAGGTGAATGGATGATGCATTGCATAAAATCGTTTTGTTTCTTCATCCCATTCCAGAAGTGGAAAATCGACTACCCATAATGGACAAAAATTGTCCGGTTTTCTCAGACCCAGCCGGTTACCTATCTCTAGTCTTAATTCGGACAGGGCAGTCAATGTCTTTTTTCTATCACCTGCCAATATCAGAATAAGGTCTCCCGGCCTTGCTTTGGTAATTTTAGCCCATTCTGCCAACTTTTCCTGTGAATAAAATTTATCAACTGAAGATTTAAGGATGCTGTCAGTGCCATATTTCACATAAACAAGTCCCTTGGCCCCAATCTGCGGTTTTTTAACAAATTCAGTCAACTCGTCAAGTAGTTTCCTGCTGTACTCTGAACAACCTTCAGCACAGATAGATCCTATATATTCTGCGCTATCAAAAACCGCAAAATTCTGCCCTTTTACAATTGAGGTCAGGTCATGAATTTGCATGCCGAAACGAAGATCAGGTTTATCAGTTCCGTAGAAATTGATTGCATCCTCATAGCAAAGCCTGACAAACGGTTCCGCGAATTCCACTCCTTTCACCTCACGGAACAGGTATTTTGTAAGACCTTCAAAAGTGACCAATATATCATTTTGTTCAACAAATGACATTTCGCAGTCAATCTGGGAGAATTCAGGCTGGCGGTCGGCACGCAGATCTTCGTCGCGGAAACACTTCACGATCTGGAAATATTTATCAAAACCTGCCACCATCAATAATTGTTTGAAAGTCTGCGGCGATTGAGGTAAGGCATAGAAAGTTCCAGGTTGTAGCCTCGATGGAACCACAAAGTCACGTGCTCCTTCGGGAGTCGATTTAATCAAAACAGGAGTTTCGATCTCAACGAATCCTTGTTCATCCATATATTTTCTCGTCTCCTTTGCAACCCGGTGACGTAAAATGATATTATTTCTGACAGGAGTACGCCGAAGGTCCAGATACCTGTATTTCATCCTGAGTTCTTCTCCACCGTCAGTGACATCTTCAATTGTAAATGGGGGCAATTCACTGCGGCTCAGAATATTCAACTCATTGACAAAAATTTCAACGTCGCCTGTTGGCATTTTGAGATTTTTATTACTTCTCTCCTCCACCCTTCCTTTCGCCTGAATAACAAATTCACGTCCGAGTTTTCTTGCAGTTTCACATAATTCACTATTTGTCTCCATGTTAAAAACAAGCTGGGTTATACCATAGCGGTCGCGAAGATCAACAAATGTCATTCCTCCATGATCTCTTGTTTTCTGAATCCATCCGCATAATTCAACATCAGTTCCTTTATCATTAAGCCTCAATTCGCCGCAAGTGTGAGTTCTGTACATGTCCCGAATTTTAATTTTAGCAAAAGTAAACAATTATTTTGTCCTGTTTTCTTACTACTTTTGAATTAAATAATGAGCGTGTGTGAATAAATGTAAAAAATACACTTATTAAATAAAATGGCTAAGCAGGCAAAAGACATGCAATTTATGAAAGCGGCTCTGGAAGAGGCAAAGAGAGCTTATGAGAAGCAGGAAGTTCCTGTCGGAGCAGTTGTTGTCTGCAATGATATTATTATTGCCCGTGCACATAATCTTACTGAGACTTTACGGGATCCGACTGCCCATGCAGAGATGCAGGCAATAACTGCCGCTTCAAATTATCTTGGAGCCAAATATCTTACTGATTGTAAAATATATGTTACTGTTGAACCTTGTCCGATGTGCGCAGGTGCACTTAACTGGAGCCAGATTTCTGAACTGATCTTTGGCACCAAAGATGAGAAAAGAGGTTATTCCATAATTAAATCTCCATTGCTGCATCCTAAAACAAAAATTAAAAAAGGTATTCTTGAAAATGAATGCAGCGAACTAATGGTCAGATTTTTCAAAGCAAGACGTTAATGATTCTCATACAAAACAACTTAACTTAATCTGTAAATGACATTTGATAACAGCAAAACAATCATCGGCCTTAGAATCAGGATTTTTATGGCGACAGTAATATTACTGACTTATGTTGTTCTGGCTTACATAGCTGAAGTTATTACTGATCCATTTCTTGGTATGAGTGAAACAGTGTGGACCATTGCGCTGATCTTCATTTGGTTTGTCATGGCAATTTATCCTATGGTACTCAATTATCAATATGTATATTATTCCGATGAGGGTGAAACAATTGTTTTGAGGTATTTCATGGCGAGTATATTTGGAGGAAAGAAAAACTCAATTGAGATAAATAAGGTCAATTTTGCCGGTTATAAAACTGAAACCAGATATTTCGGATTGATGCATAGCCTTACATTGTTCCAGCAATTGAGAGAGGGTGTCGCCAGGTATCCTCCGATTTATATTAGTAACCTCACTGGCAAAGAAAAGTCCAGAGTTCTTAATTCATTGTATTTATATACTCCTAAGGATGTGAAAGATGTCACCAGGGAACATGAATAAAATCATATAAAATAATTATTAGCCGATACAACTTTGTACATTCCATTCTGACAGATAATAAAAATCTCAAAAACCAATCATATGAACGTAGATAAAATAATGAACAACCTTGAAAAGAAGCATCCCGGAGAGGTTGAGTATTTACAGGCAGTTAGGGAAGTTCTTGAATCAATAGAGGAGGTTTATAACGAAAATCCACAGTTTGAATCAGCTAATATCATTGAACGAATTATTGAACCCGACAGAGCATTGACCTTCAAAGTTCCCTGGGTAGATGATGAAGGGAATGTCAAAGTGAACCTGGGTTACCGGATACAATTCAATAATGCCATTGGACCGTACAAAGGCGGGCTTCGGTTCCACCCGAGTGTTAACCTTTCCATACTTAAATTCCTGGGATTTGAGCAGATATTTAAAAACTCTCTCACGACTCTGCCGATGGGTGGAGGCAAAGGAGGTTCTGACTTTGATCCGAAAGGAAAATCAAATGCAGAGGTAATGCGTTTCTGCCAGTCATTTATGCTTGAGCTGTGGAAACATATCGGCGCTGAGACAGATGTTCCTGCAGGAGATATTGGAGTAGGTGGTCGTGAGATTGGTTTCCTTTATGGAATGTATAAGCGTCTTTCAGGTGAACATACAGGAGTACTTACCGGTAAGGGGATTAACTGGGGTGGCTCACTGGTTCGTCCTGAAGCGACAGGTTACGGGTGTGTTTATTTTGCAAAAGAAATGCTTGCGACACGAGGTGAAACTTTTAAAGAAAAAAGAGTTGCAATATCCGGATTTGGTAACGTAGCATGGGGTGCCGCTTCCAAAGTAACAGAACTTGGTGGAAAGGTAATAACAATTTCAGGTCCTGATGGTTATGTCTATGACCCGGAAGGCATTTCAGGCAAGAAAATTGATTACATGCTTGAACTGCGATCCTCAAATGAAGATATTGTCAGACCCTATTCTTTTGAGTTTCAGGGTGTCCAGTTCCATGAAGGGAAGCATCCATGGGAAGTAAAATGCGACATTGCCCTGCCCTGTGCAACACAAAATGAACTTACCGGAGAAGATGCAGAAAAACTGGTAAAAAACGGATGCATATGTGTCTGTGAAGGTGCAAATATGCCATGCACACCAGAAGCAGTTGTGATCATTCAGAAAAACGGACTTTTATTTGCACCCGGTAAGGCTGCCAATGCAGGTGGAGTTGCAACATCAGGTCTGGAGATGTCTCAGAATTCAATGAAACTCAGCTGGAGCAGCCAGGAGGTTGATGGCAGGCTTCATGAGATAATGTGCAATATTCATGGCCAGTGTGTAAAATACGGGAAACGCGAGGATGGCTATGTCGACTATGTTAAAGGTGCAAACATTGCCGGATTCCTTAAAGTAGCCAATGCAATGCTTGATTTGGGAGTTATTTAATTTATTTAATATTTTTGATTTAAAAGGATCTTATTTCTGAGATCCTTTTTTTATATTTGCTTATTGTCTCCTATTCTTGTGCTATGTCGGAAACATCTTTAAAGCATAAAATAGCTTTGAGTCTGATTCCAGGTATCGGTGATATCAATGCCAGAAAGCTTGTATCTAACATTGGAAGTGTTGAAGGCGTATTTTCAGAATCATACAGGTCATTGATAAAAATTCCAGGAATTGGAAATAACCTTGCCAGATCTGTTTGTGACAGATCTTATTTGAAGATCGCAGAAAAAGAGGCAGAATATGTCACTAAAAACAATATAAGAACATACTTTTACCTTGATAACGATTATCCTTATAGACTGCGTCAATGTGATGATTCCCCGGTAACTTTTTATTTTACAGGTTGTTGTGATCTGAATGCTTCAAAAATACTAAGTGTTGTAGGTACCAGAAACGCCACTCCAAGAGGAAAAGAAATTTGTGAAAAAATTATCAGCGGTCTGGCGGAAGGTCATCCTGAACTTGTCATTGTAAGCGGCCTGGCCTATGGAATTGATATTGCATCTCACAAGGCTGCTCTTAATAACAATCTTCAGACAATCGGGGTACTTGCACACGGATTCAGTACTATTTATCCATCGGTCCACCGGTCAACAGCTAACGAAATAACAAAAAAAGGAGGTCTTGTAACTGATTTTCTGTCAAATGCCCTTCCTGAAAGAAATAATTTTCTGAAAAGAAACAGGATAATTGCAGGTTTGTCTGATGCCACTCTGGTAGTGGAGTCAGGCATAAAGGGTGGCGCCCTGATTACTGCCGACATAGCCGGTTCATATAACAGAGATGTATTCGCAGTTCCCGGACGACCGGGAGATCAATGGTCGGCAGGTTGTAATAGTCTGATTAAAAATAACAAAGCAGCTCTTGTAGAAGATTCGGAGGATGTTGAATACTTTCTTACCTGGAAACCTAGCGGGACAAAATTGGCAGTCCAGCGAACCCTGTTTAATGAAATGGATGATTCAGAAAAGCTAATCTATGAGAATCTGAACCGAAATGGAGAAATGAATATTGACCTGCTATGCCGGACAATTGATATTCCAATATACAAATTATCTGCATTACTCCTCCAGATGGAATTCAAGGGACTTATAAAGTGTTATCCGGGGAATCTGTATCGTGTGGTCAGCTGAATGAGATAGCAATTACAACAAAACTGTAATTAATGATTTATATCATGCTTAATGAAACTATTTTTAGCATATCTTTGAACTTTATATATCTGAATTACTGTTACTTATCACATATTATAAATTATTCTTATCATTTACTTTACAAATCATCGATCTCCAACCGATTTCCTTAATGTTTATTACTTTTTCAATCTTTTTCATAAGAAAAAAATAGCGGAAAATTTATAATCCAATAACTTAAAATCAACTATTATGGATCCAAGAGTACAACAATTCATGGCGATGATAAAAGCCAAGAATCCAGGTGAAAATGAATTTCATCAGGCAGTGCAGGAGGTAGCAGAATCTCTCATCCCCTTTATTGAGGATAATCCAAAGTACAAGCATGCAAAAATACTTGAAAGAATTGCTGAGCCGGAACGGACAATTATTTTCAGGGTCCCCTGGCTGGATGACAAGGGTGAAATTCAGATCAATCGAGGTTTCAGAATAGAGATGAACAGTGCAATAGGTCCTTACAAGGGAGGACTGAGGTTTCACCCTACTGTAAACATGGGCATTCTGAAATTTCTTGCTTTTGAGCAGGTATTTAAAAACAGTCTGACCACGCTTCCAATGGGTGGTGGAAAAGGTGGATCGGATTTTGATCCTAAAGGAAAATCCGATAATGAGGTTATGAGATTCTGCCAGAGTTTCATGACAGAGTTATTTCGTCATATCGGAGCAGATACTGATGTTCCCGCAGGCGATATTGGCGTAGGTGGCCGGGAAATAGGTTTTCTGTTTGGTCAGTACAAAAGACTTAAAAATGAGTTCACCGGTGTTCTAACCGGAAAAGGAATTGAATGGGGTGGTTCTCTCATACGCCCCGAAGCAACTGGTTATGGTGCAACCTATTTTGCCCAGGAAATGCTCTCAACCCGTGGTGAAAGTCTGAAAGGTAAAACAGTTTGTATTTCGGGTTCTGGCAATGTAGCTCAATACGCTATCGAAAAAGTGACCGATATGGGAGGCAAAGCTGTAACTTCATCAGACTCTGATGGCTTTATCTACGATCCAAAAGGAATTGACAAGGACAAACTAGCATTTATTATGGAACTTAAAAATGTCAAAAGAGGAAGAATCAAAGAGTATGCTGAAAAATATGGAGTTGAATATTTTGAAGCCAAAAGACCCTGGGGAATCAAATGTGATGTTGCAATGCCTAATGCAACTCAGAATGAGATCAATGGAGATGAAGCAAAAACTCTTGTTAAAAACGGATGTATTTGTGTATCAGAAGGCGCCAATATGCCATCCACTCCGGAAGCTGTTGAGGTATTTATTAATGCCGCAATACTTTTTGGCCCCGGCAAGGCTGCTAACGCCGGTGGCGTTGCTACATCAGGTCTGGAAATGACCCAGAACTCAATGAGACTGCCCTGGTCCAGGACTGAAGTTGATGAAAAACTTCACACAATAATGAAAAATATTCACTCAACCTGCGTTAAGTACGGAACCAAAGAAAACGGATTCATTAATTATATTGATGGAGCAAACATAGGCGGTTTTGTAAAAGTTGCTAACGCCATGATTGCACAAGGTGTTGTTTAGAATATATTAAATTATAGAAAGAGGCTACATGTTTTTTGCAGCCTCTTTTTTATTTTTCATATTTTTGCAACCTAAAACAATCGCATGCAACTTATTGATACACATACTCACTTTTACCTTCCCGAATTTGACAATGACAGAGATGAAGTTGTGGAAAGAGCTGTTAATAACAACGTTGTTAAACTCCTGATGCCTAATATTGATATCCGTTCTGTTGATGCAATGATAGCTTCGGAAAACAGATACCAGGGAATCTGTTATTCGATGATAGGCCTTCATCCCACATCGGTAAAGGAAGATTATCTGTACCAGCTTGACATACTTGAAGAAAAAACAAATC
>Ga0182021_10007809_pt1 | contig 12682 bp, 14 predicted proteins | sample 612E3MmetaG_FD_120493 | JGI IMG/M metagenome (GOLD analysis project Ga0182021, IMG submission 120493) | Permafrost microbial communities from Stordalen Mire, Sweden - 612E3M metaG (Illumina Assembly) | ecosystem: Environmental > Terrestrial > Soil > Wetlands > Permafrost | place: Sweden... | reverse complement strand
CGGCAATCCAGAGTACGGCGCCGAATCGCCGTGGATCACGCAGACGCAGAACCTCTTCGCCGAATGAAATGTCCAAGTGGTCGTGCTTGCCCGCGGCCTCCTTCGATGACGCCAGGCGCAGGCTTCCCGACATGCCGAGGTGGATCAGCAGATGACCGCTATCAAACTGGAACAACAGATACTTGCCCCGCCGGCTGATGTGGGCAAGCGTGTGGCCGACAAGCTTGGCGCCGAGATCTTCGCACAGCGGATAGCGCAGCGCCGTCGTTCGCGCTACCACTTCGCTGATCCGGCGTCCGCTCAGGTGCGGCGCCAGACCCTGACGCGTGACCTCGACTTCGGGCAGTTCGGGCATTCCTGTCAGTGCCTTTCCGTGGGCGAAACTGCTAACATCAGTCAGCTATTGTATGTGAGCTTGGCCCGCGCGCCAGCCCCGAGATGACTGATCGATGAAACCCTACCTGTTCTGCGTATTGCTTGCCGCCCTGTCTGCGGGTGTTCGTGGCGAAGAAACGGCGGAGGTGCCAGAGGCGGCCACCGACACCGCGATCACTGACCGGCTGCCCAGCGTCGAGCTTACACCGGCGCTGTTCTACCAGTTTCTGCTGGCGGAAATCGCCGGTGGTCGCGGCGAGGTGACGCTGGCCAGCGATACCTATCTGAAGCTTGCCGAGACGACGCGGGATCCCCGTGTCGCCAAGCGTGCTGCCGAGGTGGCGTTGTACTCCCGGCGCCAGGATGTCGCGTTGGCGGCGGCGAAGCTGTGGTCCGAGCTCGAACCGGATTCCATCCAAGCCCAGCAAATGGTCACCAGTTTGCTGGCGGCGGTTGGCAAGCCGGAAGATCTGGCTGAACATGTGTCGCGCCAGTTGGCTGCCGCCAAGGGAAATATCGGGCCGATTCTGCTGCAGTTGAACCGAATGCTGGCGCGACACGAGGACAAGGAGGTGATCCGGCGGTTGGTGTTCGAAGTCACTGCCCCCTACCTGGGCATCGCCGAAGCCCACTTCGCCCGTGCTCAAGCCGCCGCCGGCGTCAATGACAAAGCCGGCGCAGCCACGGAAATCGATCGCGCGCTGGCCCTGCGGCCCAACTGGGAGCACGCGGCGCTGATACGGGTTCAGCTGCTAAATGATACGGCGGCCGCGGTGACGTTTCTCGGTCACTTTGTCGACGCCAACCCGGCCGCGCGCGAGGCACGCATGGCCTACGCGCGGGCATTGGTCTCCGAGCGAAGTTATGCCCTGGCGCGGGAGCAGTTCGACAAGTTGTTGGCCGCCAATCCAAATGATGTCGACGTTGTTTACGCGGTCGCGGTGCTGTCGGCGCAGCTCAAGGATCTTGACCGCGCCGAGAAGCACTTCAAGGCGTTGCTGACGCTGGGCTACAGCGACAGCAACAACGTGCGCATCTACCTCGGGCAGATTGCCGAAGAACGTCACCAGTGGGACGACGCGCTTGCCTGGTACGGACGCGTGACCACAGGCGAGCAGTATCTGGCCGCGCGCGGCCGCGCCGCCCACGTGTTGATGCAACAGAAGAAACTCGACGAAGCGAGAAAGTTCCTGGAGGAGTCCACGGCCTCGACGGTCGAGGAGCGCGACCAGTTGCTGATCCTCGAAGCCCAGATGCTGCGCGATGCGGGGCGCGCCGAGGATGCCTATGCCGTGCTCGAGGGCGGGTTGGCGCAACGTCCCGATGAGCCGGATCTGCTCTATGAGGCGGCACTGACCGCCGAGAAGGTCGGTAAGACCGATGTTCTTGAGAGTCATCTGCGTCGCCTGATCGAAATCAAGCCCGACAATGCCCACGCCTACAACGCGCTGGGCTACTCGCTGGCTGACCGCAACGAGCGTCTTGACGAGGCTCAGAGCCTGATCGACAAGGCCTTGAAACTGGCGCCGGAGGATCCGTTCATCCTCGACAGCAAAGGCTGGGTGGAGTTTCGTCGCGGCGATGGGGCGGCGGCGCTCGACACGTTGCAGAAGGCATTTGCCCTGCGCGCCGATCCGGAAATTGCCGCCCACATTGGTGAAGTACTCTGGTCGCTCGGGCGCCGGGACGATGCCCGCAAGACTTGGGCTGAGGCGATGAAGGCAAGCCCAGACAACGAGCTGCTGGTTGGCACTGTCAAGCGGGTTAGCGGGCCCTGAAGCTCGCAGCCCTGGTCCTCGGCCTTGTCCTTGCCGGCTGTGCCAGCCAGCCGGCGCTGATCGTGCCTCGATCGGCTGACGCATTTGACCTTGAGGGACGGCTTTCCGTGCGCCAGGCCGACATCCGGCATTCCCTGACCATCTCGTGGCGGCATCGACCGGCGGGGGACCGCATGCTGCTGGCGACGCCGCTCGGGCAGAATGTCGCCGAATTGACTCGCGATGCTACGGGTGCTCGGCTGGTCTTGGCCGACGGTCGAAGTTACGTCGGCGCCAATTGGGACAGTCTGTCTGAAGCCTTGTTTGGCAGCCCCTTGCCCCTTGACAGTCTGCCGGCCTGGCTGGCTGGCCAGGCTGGGCCAGCGCCGGCCGGCTGGCAGGCGACGGTGCTCGATGCACCGGGAGCGGCCGCAGGCGGACCGACGATGGTCGAATTTGCCCGCGGCGAATTTGCCGTGCGGCTCAGGATCGACAGCTGGAGCGCGCCTTGAGCGATTGGCAGCGGCTCTGGCCAGCACCGGCCAAGCTCAATCTTTTTCTGCATGTGGTCGGGCGTCGCCCGGATGGCTATCACCTGTTGCAAACTGTATTTCGATTCGTCGACTACGCCGACGAACTTCGCTTCTCGCCGCGTCCGGATCGTCGCGTCGTCCTGGCGACACCGGTTGCCGGCGTTGATCCGGAAAGCGACCTGACGGTGCGCGCGGCTCGCGCTCTGGCTCAGGCGAAGGGCTGCGACCGAGGCGTCACGATAGAGCTGACCAAGCGCATTCCAATGGGCGGTGGCCTCGGCGGCGGCAGTTCGGACGCGGCGACGACGCTGCTGGCGCTCAATCGTCTCTGGGGATGTGGACTCGACCTGAGCGACCTGCAGACGATAGGCTTGACCTTGGGTGCTGATGTGCCCGTGTTCATTCACGGCCGCAACTGCTTTGCCGAAGGTATTGGCGAACGTTTTTACGATGTTCGGTTGCCGCCCGCCTGGTACTTGCTGGTGGTACCGCCGGTGCAGGTGCCGACTCTGGCCGTATTCACCGATCCCGGCTTGCGCCGTGATACACCGCGGCTCGATGCCGCCTGCTGGCAGCCGGGGTCGGGCGGCAACGATCTCGAACCGGTGACATGCCGCCTTTTCCCCGCGGTGCGAGAAACGCTGGATCTGCTCGGCCGTTACGGGCGGGCGCGCATGAGTGGATCAGGCGCCTGCTGTTTCGTCGAATTTGCTGATGAGCAGCAGGCGCGTGCTGTCTTGGCGGTCTTGCCGGCCGGGGTCTGCGGCTTCGTTGCCCGCGGTCTTGACGCGCACCCAATCCAGAATTGACATTGCACCGCAAAAACAGGACAATTCGCGTCCTTTCGGCGCCCGGTTAACGGGTTGTTGAGATTGGGGCTTCGCCAAGCTGGTTAAGGCACCGGATTTTGATTCCGGCATTCCCAGGTTCGAATCCTGGAGCCCCAGCCAGAATTTCCTCGGGCAGACGATCGTCTGCCCATGTCTTTTCTGCGGATGCGGCCATGGCTTACGACAGCATGATGGTTTTCACCGGCAACGCCAACCCGAAGTTGGCGTCGGACGTCGTCAAGCGACTGAACATCTCGCTTGGCCGTGCTGCGGTCGGTCGCTTTTCCGATGGCGAAACCAGCGTCGAGTTGCTGGAGAACGTGCGCGGCAAGGATGTCTTCATTCTGCAGCCGGCTTGCGCGCCGACCAACGACAACCTGATGGAAATCATCATCCTTGCCGACGCCCTGAAGCGTGCTTCGGCAGGGCGCGTCACCGCTGCGATTCCCTACTTCGGCTACGCCCGCCAGGACCGTCGGCCGCGCAGCGCCCGGGTGCCGATCGCGGCGAAGGTCGTCGCCAACATGCTGCAAGCCGCCGGCGTCCAGCGTGTGCTCACCGTCGATTTGCACGCCGACCAGATACAGGGATTCTTTGACATCCCCGTCGACAACATCTATTCGACCCCGATCCTGCTCGGCGATATCTGGCGCCAGCGCCACGACGACCTGATGGTGGTGTCGCCGGACGTGGGCGGCGTGCTGCGGGCACGCGCCGTCGCCAAGCGACTGGAAGCCGATTTGGCGATCATCGACAAGCGGCGGCCGCGCGCCAACGTTTCGGAGGTCATGCACATCATTGGCGATGTCGAAGGCCGCAGCTGCGTGATCATGGACGACATCGTCGACACCGCCGGCACGTTGTGCAAGGCGGCGCAAGCGCTCAAAGAGCACGGCGCCAAGCAGGTCGTCGCCTACTCCACGCACCCGGTACTTTCAGGTAGTGCCATCGCTCGTATCGAGGAATCGCAACTCGATGAAATTGTCGTCACCGACACCATACCGCTGCGTGACGATGCCAAGGCGTGCTCGCGTATTCGCGTAGTCTCGATTTCGGCGCTGCTCGCCGAGACCATGCTGCGCATCAGTAACGAGGAGTCCGTGTCCTCGCTGTTCATGGAGTAAGCCATTTCGTAGTTTCTCAACCCACTGCCTGGTCGCGGGCAGTTCATTTGGAGCAAATATCATGTCAATCGAAGTCAAAGCCACCAAGCGCGAAGTACAGGGCACGGGTGCGAGCCGCCGCCTGCGTCGCGCCGGCCGTGTCCCCGGCATCATCTACGGCGGTCCCGTTCAGCCGCAAAATATCGAGTTCGACCACAACCATCTCTGGCAACACCTGCGTAAGGAGTCGTTCTACTCCTCCGTTCTCGACCTTGAAGTCGACGGTACCAAACAGATGTGCCTGCTGCGCGACGTGCAGCGCCATCCGTTCCGCCAGTTGATCCTGCACGTGGACTTCCAGCGCATCGATGCCACCCACGCGATCCACCAGAAGGTGCCGCTGCACTTCGTGAACGCTGAACTGGCACCGGGAGTCAAGATCGATGGTGGCATGGTCCAGCACGTCATGACCGAGCTCGACGTCAAGTGTTTGCCGAAGGATCTGCCTGAGTTCATCGAGGTGGATCTGAAGGACCTGCAGGGCAACAGCTCGATGCACGTCACCCAGCTCACGCTGCCGGCTGGCGTCGAAGCCGTGCTGCACAAGGCTGAGGATCCGGTCGTCGCCACCATCGTCATTCGTGGCGCGGGCGCAGCGAGCGATGAGGTTGCCGAGGCCGCGCCGCTCGAGACCCAGATCACCACCGAGAAGAAGCCGGCCGAGAAGGCGCCTGAGAAAAAGTAGTCTTGGCCCCCCACGCTCGCAGAATCGGCTCGCTGCCCCCCACGGGGGGGCGTACGCCTCCTAGGGACGGCCCGGCGGAGGCGTAGTGACCCAGTCTGCACTGCGCTTGATCGTCGGTCTCGGCAACCCCGGGGCCGAATACGCTGAAACCCGGCACAACGCCGGGTTTTGGTTTTGTGAGCGTCTCGCCAACGACCTCAAGGCGCCGTTCAACAGGGAAGCGCGCTATCACGGCTGGGTTGCCAGTGCCCGCGATGCGGGTATCTGGCTGCTGCTGCCGGCTACCTTCATGAACGAGTCTGGTCGTGCCGTGCAGGCGTTGATGCACTTCTACCGCATTGAACCGTCCGAGATGTTGGTGGTGCATGACGAACTCGACCTGCCGCCCGGCCGGGCGCAACTGCGCTTCGGCGGCGGTCTTGGCGGCCATAATGGCCTCAAGAGCCTGACTGCGTCCGTGGGCACGCAGGACTACTGGCGGTTGCGCGTGGGCATCGGCCATCCGGGCGACCGCAACGAGGTGGTGAGCTATGTGCTGAAGCCACCACGCAAGGAAGAGCGCGAGGAGATCGACGCGACGCTCGATCGTGCACTGCTGGCCTGGCCGCAACTGGCGAAGGCCGATTTCAACGCGGCGATGCAGAGGATCAATGCCAAGCCGGCGGCACCGAAAAAGGAAGAATCATGAGTTTGAAATGCGGCATCGTTGGCCTGCCCAATGTCGGCAAATCCACCCTGTTCAATGCCCTGACCAAGTCGGGCATCGCGGCGGAGAACTATCCCTTCTGCACCATCGAGCCCAATGTCGGGATCGTCGAAGTGCCCGATCCGCGCCTCGAGGCCTTGGCGGAAATCGTCAAGCCGCAACGCATGCAGCACGCCATCGTCGAGTTCGTCGACATTGCCGGCCTGGTCGCCGGCGCCTCGAAGGGTGAGGGACTGGGTAACCAGTTCCTCGCCAACATCCGCGAGACCGACGCCATCGTCCATGTGGTGCGCTGCTTTGCCGACGAAAATGTGGTGCACGTGGCCGGCAAGGTTGATCCGCTATCCGATATTGAAGTCATTGACACTGAACTGGCGCTGGCTGATCTAGCGTCGGTCGAGAAGGCACTGGCGCGCTATACCAAGCAGGCCAAGTCGGGCGGCGACAAGGAGGCGAAGCTGCTGGTCGATGTGCTCGAGAAGTGCCGGGTTCAACTCGATCAGGCGAAGCCGGTGCGGGGGCTTGATCTGTCCAAGGAAGAGTGGGCCAACGTGCGCCCTTTCTTCCTGCTTACCGCCAAGCCGGTCCTCTATGTCGCCAACGTCAAGGACAATGGCTTTGAACACAACCCGCATCTCGACGCGGTGCGGGCGCACGCGGCGACCGAGGGGGCTGAAGTGGTGGCGCTATGCGCGGCAATCGAGGCGGAAATTGCCGACCTGGCAGACGACGAGAAGCTGATGTTCCTGGCCGACATGGGCCTGGCTGAGCCCGGCCTCAATCGCCTGATTCGCACCGGCTACCACCTACTCGGTTTGCAGACCTATTTCACCGCCGGCGTGAAGGAAGTGCGCGCCTGGACCATCCATCAGGGCGACACAGCGCCGCAGGCAGCGGGTGTGATCCACACCGACTTCGAGCGCGGCTTCATCCGCGCCCAGACCATTGCCTTCGACGATTTCATCGCCTGCAAGGGCGAAGCGGGTGCCAAGGAAGCCGGCAAGATGCGCGCCGAAGGCAAGGAATACGTCGTCAAGGACGGTGATGTCCTGAACTTCCTGTTCAACGTCTAGCGGGCCGTTGTCCTGCCAGGTCGATCAGCGTTGGCGGCAGTATGTTGACTATCACTCCCGGTGGCACAGTAAACGTACTGGGATCGAAATTCCTGTCGGCAGCAATGATTTGTACTCTTAGGGGTGCTTTAGCCACGACGGCGCCAGCCGAATTGCCGGCATCGGCAGAATTGCTGCCAGAAGCCAGAGCCGACGACGAATTGAGGGTGGCGTTCTGGGACAATTGAGCAAAGGGAATGGTGCGAGCTGTGCCCGTAGGGAGGTAGGTGGCCGTCAAGGACTTGTTGCCCACCGCGTCTATCCGGAACCTGCCATCCAGCAACGTGCCCTGGGTAACGCTTGTTGTGGCGCCATCGCGCAACAGAATCGCGAACGAGCCCTCTCCCGCTTCCACCAGGCCGACAAAGTCGTATGGTATCGGCGGGAAAGTCGCGGATGATTCTGCTGCGTCTGGCTGACTGCCGGAAGAAGTCCGAATCGCCTGGCTCGTCTGTCCAGAAACGGGAGCCTCGGCATTTGCGGACTGCATGCCGACCAGGGCGACTACTGCAACAAACCCAGACCAAGTTCTGATGGCTATCGATCGCATGAAGTGCGGCTCCCAATGCATGGCCAGCTACAGGGTGATGGTATGGCCTTGGAAGCCGACTTGGCAGGCGGCCGGTCCGGCGGTGCCCGCCTTGGTGAGCCCGAAGGCTACGTCCTGCGTACCGAAAGCCGTGCTGTCAGCGTAGAGCGTCACCGGCTGTGACAACGTCCAGGTGCGATTGCCGTAGATGTCGTTCGGCCCGGGAGTAAGACTCAGCGGCTGTGGCCTTTGCGTGGCGGAACCGCCGCCAGTCGCCTCCGATACCGCCAGGGAAGCGGAGTCGATCGGGTCGATCGACGTGCATCTGACCGACAGGAAGTCGATGACCAAGCGCTTGCCCGCGGGAACCTGGTAGATCGGATTGCCGAAGCTGCCGCCGAACATGGCGGCGACGTTGACCGACGTCAGTACCCGTACCGGCGTGCGGGCGGGATTTTCCACGTCGCGCATCGGGCTGGAATACTGCGCCAATGAGGGGACAGAGAGGGCGCCGAGGAACGCCAACAACAGAATACGGCGAGCAAAACGGATCATCATGATCTCCTTGTCGGTTGGGGGAAGCGGTTCAAGCTCTAGGCCGGACGAAATGGTCGGCCTGAGTCTCAGTAAGGGTAACGAACGCGGTTGGCTGCAAAGGCCAGCGCTAGCAAGGCGGTTGTCATGAGCAGTAAGGACCCGGGCTCGGGGACACTGCCGCCGCCGCCACTGTTGGCTGCCAGCCAGGCGAGGCTGGCGTTGACATAGCCTTGCCCCAGGGCGCTGACCAATGTGGGCGCGGCGCTGGTGGCGGCAGTGAAGCTGTCCAGCACGGAGCTGCCCTGGAAGTCGTTGGCGATGGCGTAGAAGAGATTCGCACTGTCGTCGTAGGCGAGGCCGCCGGTGAACGATTCGCTGCCATCACCCAAATTCGCGCTGACCATCGACAGCGTGGCGATGTCGATGGCGTTGACGATGCTCTGAACGCCAAAGACATCGGCGGAAATTCCGTACAGCTTGCCGTCGTCAGGATTGTAGACAAGGCCGCCGTAGAAGCCGACCCCGATAGCCCCCAGCGCAGTGACGCTGCCGCCGGTGGCGCTGATGCGATTCAGCGTCGCGTTGCCGGAAACGTCGGATGAGACCGCGTAAAAGAAGCCATCGGCGCTGTTGTAGGCCAGCCCGCCCAGGAAACCGCTGCCGAGAGAACCGACGGTACTGTAGCTGCCGCCACCGCCCAGAGTGAACGACACTAGGCTGGAAGAGCCAAAACTGTCATTGGCGACGGCATAGAAGCTGGTGTTGGCGGCACGATAGGCGAGACCGCCATTGAACCCGAGCGAGCCATCGCCGAGCAGAAATTGATTTGCCGTGCCGCCGCTTCCTACTGCATCAAAACTGCGCGGAACATAGTTGCCGTCCGGGCCAACGCTGTAAAGATCGGCAAACGCGTTCCCGGAAATCAGGGAGAGAACAAAGACCGCTACCCCAAGAACCGGCCCACGAAGTAACCCCAAACGAGACCCAAGCATATCCCCCCCTGTTGATTTGTTGGATGAAATTGTTTGTCCTGCCTCAGCAATATCTGAGCCAGTCTGCTAAGGGCCGGATTGCATTGTCGTTGTTGAAGAGAACGACTCTGTTGCGGCGCCACAATGTAATTAATGTCGACACCGCAGAAGACTTGCGCTGGCGATGCCGCCTCGGCGCCCTGGGGCGTCAAGCGCGGTCAATTGACCGCCGACGGTTCAGCGTCTGGATTGCTCGCCGACCTCAGTGCTTCTTCACGAACGTTTCGATATCGCCACCGGGAAATCCGTCGAGCACGAGCTTTCCGGCGGCATTGCGACTGGCACGGATAGGCGTCTCACCGGATAACACGTCCGCTTTGCACTGCAGGTCGAGACTTCGCGAGGAGGCGGGGAACTCGAGCATGAATCGCTTGGCGGCGACCTTTCTGATCACCACGGTTCCGGGACGTCCCTCCCAGGTTCCGACCAAGTCCGAACAATCTTCAACCTGACCGCAAGCCGATACAGCCAGCGCAATCGAAATGGCCCAAATGCTGCGCATTTTTGTTCCTTTCTCGCCTCTGCGAACAACGCCCCCGAACGATTAACGGCCACAATCTCGCGGAAGTTTAGAAAATATATCAATAGTTGGGCCCAAAGGCTTGAAAATTATTCGAATTAGCGCGACGATTCACGCCCGGTGATGCGTACGGCAACCGCAGAGTGTTGGCCGGTCGGGAAGCTGGATGACAGGTACGGGTGATTCGATGGACGCAGTCGGTTTCGATTCGACGACCGGATTTCTGGATCGTGGCGGTTGCCTACGGACGGCCGTTCGGTTGGCCGATGCCAGTCGTAAGGAAAGACAACCGCTTGGCGCCTTATGGCTCGACCTTGATCGGTTCAAGCAAGTTAATGAGTCCTTCGGACATCTCGGCGGTGACGCGGTCATCGGTCGCCTGGCGGCTCAGCTTCGTGACGAGTTTTCCGCGCGTGCCGAGATCTGCCGCATGGGTGGGGATGAATTCGTCTTTCTCGTGCCGAATTGTTCGCGAGCGCAGGCCGAAGAAGTTGCTGGCGACGTATTGCGTGCCGTGTCGCAACCCATAGAACTTGGCAACATACGGCTGCGTCCATCCGGCAGCATCGGCGTGGCGCTCTTCGATCCAGTCGAGGACCCCCTGTCGTTTCTGGAGCGCGCCGATCGCGCGATGATCGAAGCCAAGCGCTTGGGCGGGGGGCGCTATGTGATCTCCGGCGACGAGCGAGTGCCTGGCCGCCTTGGAGTCTTGTTGGCGCGTGAAGAATTGGCGATTGAGAGCAAGATTCACCTGGCGCTGGAAAGTGGCGGCCTGACGCTGCACTACCAGCCGATCATCCACTTCGATGGCAGCATCGAGGCCGTTGAGGCGCTGATGCGCTGCAATGTCGCCGGCGAATCGATTCCGCCGAGCAAGATCATTCCGGTCGCGGAAAAGACCGGCTTGATCGTTCGGCTTGGCGAATGGAGCATGCTCAATGCCGCGCAACACGCCCGGCACCTGAGCGATCTGGGCCTGCCTACCCGGGTCGCAGTCAACGTGTCGCGGGCGCAACTGACAGCGCCGCGTTTCATCGAGGCGCTGTACAGCGCGTTCTACTGCGCCGATATCGCGCCGGAGCTGCTGGAACTCGAGCTCACCGAGTCGTTGTTCATGGATGTCTCGGATACGGTGCAGGCCAATTTGCAGGCCGCCAAGAAGGCCGGCGTTTCGCTGGCCATCGATGATTTCGGCACCGGATATTCTTGCCTGGCCGACTTGAAGAATATCCCGGCGAGCAAGCTCAAGCTGGACCGTGCTTTCATTCGCGTGCTGCCCGAAGACAAACGTTCTCTGGCAGTGGTGAGAGCGATCGGCCAACTGGCACGGGAACTCGGTATGATCGTGGTTGCCGAGGGGGTCGAGACGGTAGAGCAATTCGAGCTGCTGGCGGACATCGGCCTCGATGCCGTGCAAGGCTTTCATTGCGCGCGGCCGATGGATGGGCAGGCCCTGGTGGCATGGCTGAGGAACAGGCGATGACAGACAAAGTGTTCTCGGCAGTCACGCTTGGCGACGCAATCGATGTGTCGATCAACGATATCGGCATTCCGCCCCGGCCGGCGATCCTGGACCGCATTGGCCGGGAAATGCATTTACCGGAGCCCGATTTTCACCATCTTGAGCAACTCATCTGCTCCGATGTGGCATTGGCCGCGGGTTTGCTGAAGGTTGCCAATTCGGCCTACTTTGGTTTTCGCACCCGGGCGAGAAACGTCATTCAGGCGCTGACGATGCTCGGCTTGGACGTCACCAGCCGCGCCCTGGCGGGGTTGATCCTGCGCCGCGTCTTCAAGACGGTGCATGGTCTCGAACAGTTCTGGGACTTCTCGGCTCGAGTCGCCCGTACCTCTGGTTGGGTCGCGCAGCAACTGGAACTGCCAGGCATCGTGCCAGCGGATGAGGCCTACACCTTCGGCCTGTTCAGAGATTGCGGCATTGCGATTCTGACCCGCAGGTTGCCCGGATATATCGATGTGCTGCGCCTCGCCGATGCCGACGGGGAAAAGAACTACACTGCCATTGAAGACGCCGCTTGCCCGACCAATCACGCTCTGGTGGGCAGTCTGCTGGCGCAGGATTGGTGGCTGCCTGCCGAAACGTCGCTCGCCATTCGCCATCATCACGATGCTTTGGTGCTCGACCACGGAGAATCTGTGCTCTCGACTGCCAGCGGACACTTGATTGCCGTCGCGCAGCTATCCGAACATCTGGTGCAGCGGGCGACGCAACAGTTTCAGAATCGCGAATGGGACAAGTTGGGCGCCGCCTGCCTGCGCCAGTTGAACCTCGACGAAGCGGCAATCACCGCTCTGGAAAACGACATACCGCCCGAGGTGGTCGCCGACGGAGTCTAGGGCCTATTTTTAATTGGTCGCACACGTCGCCCAGTTGAGAACAGGCCCTAGGTCTTGTCTTCTTCGGCAGCGATTTCCGCGCGCACCTTGTCCATATCGAGTTGACGCACGCCCTCGATCAGTTGCTGCAGGCCGGCGGGCGGTAGCGCGCCGGCATCGGCATAGACGATCACTTTCTCACGGAAGGCCATCAATGTCGGGATCGAACGAATGTTGAATGCCGCAGCCAACTCCTGCTGTTCCTCGGTATTGACCTTGGCGAAAACAATGTCCGCATGTAGCTGGGCGGCACTTTCGAACGTCGGCGCGAAAGAGCGACAGGGCGCACACCAGGACGCCCAGAAGTCGATAAGGACAATGGGGTTGCTGTCGATAGTGTCCTTGAAGTTGTCTTTGGTTAGCTCGATCGTGGCCATGGCGATCCGTTCATCCGTTGGTTGATTATTAGGGGACGCTAATGCTACTCGTTTCGCTGCAACGATGCCACCCACACCGCCGACAGGCTTGACCTACGTCGGTCGCTTCGCGCCCAGCCCGACCGGTTCG
>Ga0182021_10007808_pt1 | contig 12682 bp, 10 predicted proteins | sample 612E3MmetaG_FD_120493 | JGI IMG/M metagenome (GOLD analysis project Ga0182021, IMG submission 120493) | Permafrost microbial communities from Stordalen Mire, Sweden - 612E3M metaG (Illumina Assembly) | ecosystem: Environmental > Terrestrial > Soil > Wetlands > Permafrost | place: Sweden... | reverse complement strand
TCTGCTGATCGAAGTTCACGAAGTCGCCCAGGCCCGCGCCATCTTCGAACAGCAGGGCCTGCGCCTGCTCACCCAGGAGGAAATGCTGCGGCTGTAGCCGCGCTACCGGAACTCCTCCAGGACATCGAACATGGCCAGCAGGTTCTCGATGGGCGTGTTGGCCTGGACATTGTGGATGGTGCAGAAGACGAACCCGCCGCCGGGGCCAAAGGTCTCGATGCGTTCGCGCACCTGGTCCCGCACCTCCTGCGGTTTGCCGAAGGGTAACGTTTTCTGCGTATCCACGCCGCCGCCCCAGAAGACCAGTTGATCGCCGTAACTCCGTTTGAGGGCGCGGGCGTCCATGCCCTTGGCGGAGCATTGGACGGGGTTGAGGATGTCGAACTCGGCCTCGACGACGGCGTCCAGGAGTGGAGCGATGCCACCACAGCAGTGCATGAAGGTCTTCCATTGGGTGTGCCGGTGGACCCAGCCGTTGATGCGTTTTTGGTAGGGCAGGAATAGGTCGCGGTATTTCGCCGCGCTCAGGAATGGCCCATTCTGGGTGCCGAAATCGGTGCCATTAGTTTGGAGGATGGCGGCGCGGTCGCCAATCGTCGAGTGAAGGCGCTCGAGGTTTTGAATGGCCACCTCGGCCTGCCGCTCGAATACGGCTTCGATGTAGTCCGGGCGCGCGACGGTGCTGACATACCACTCCTCGATGTCGCGGATGCCTTTGGGGCGGCGCAGAAAGGTGGCGGGCACCAGCGCGATGTCGCCGAAGGTCAGCCCGCCGAACGTGCAGAACAGGGCCTTGTCGGTGGTGGTCGCGAGGCGCTCGGCGAGGCTGCGGTAGTGGTCAAGCTCGGCGTCGGGGACAGGCTGGAATTCCTCGGTATTGTCCGCGGGATTCAAGTCCGCCTCGTCCAGGGGTTGCTGGCGGATGATGGCGTCGAAGAAATGGCCGCCGGCGGGCATGCGGCCACTGGGGGGCACGGAGCGGTCATTGGCGGGCCATTGAAGCAGGTCGCCGTTGGGCTCGTAGTGCGTGTTGAAGTCCTTGGGCACGAGCACCGGGGTGCTGTCGGCGAGTTGCCATTCCTTGAAGTCGGTTTGTGGGAAGCCGAACATGGTGCCGGTGCCGTGAAGGCTAACGGTATCAACGCCGAGCGCCGCCTGAAGATCAGGCGCGATCTCGCCGAGCATCTGGTAGATCTCGACTACCTTGACGGGCGTGCCGGGCGGGTCGAGCCCGAGGGCCTGCCGGAGTTTATAGACCATGCTGACGTGGATGCCGGTCTGGAAGCCGCCGCCGAAGTCAATCGGGAGCTTATCCGGCTCTCGGTGGGCGCAGGCGGCCAGGATGCGTTCGCGGGAGGTCATTGGGGAGAAGTCTGAAGTCTCAAGTCTCGAGTCTCAAGTCCACAGTCCACAGTCCACAGTCAACGATCCGAAAACGACTCCGAGCACACCGATCTGCATCTTCAATCCACTAGTTCCGTCTCAAGCTGTTCGAGCGTCTTGCCTTTCGTCTCGGGCAGTTTGGCCCGGAAGAGCAGGAAGCCGAAGAGACAGATGGCGGCGTAAATCCAGAAGGTGATGGCTGGGCCGAGGTGTTCCCGGAGCAGCGGGAAGGTTTCCGTGAGCACGAAACAGGCGATCCAGAGCGAAGTCACAGCGACGGACATCGCGGCGCCCCGGATGCGATTGGGGAAGATCTCCGCAATCAACACCCAGGTAATCGGGGCGAGCGACATGGCGTAGCACGCGATGGCGGCCAGGACCAGCGCCAGCATGTGGATGCCGCGGGTGTTGAGCGCAAAGCACAGGCCCAGGATGACGAACAGCACCGTCAGGCCGGCGTAGCCGAAGAGCATCAGCGGGCGGCGCCCCCAGCGGTCCACGGTCTTGAGGGCGACCAGGGTGGCCAGCAGGTTGACGCTGCCGATGAAAACAATGCTGATGAGAATGTCCGCAACCTTGAAGCCCGAGTCCTTGAAGACGTCTTTGGCATAGTAAAAGATGACGTTGATGCCGCACCACTGTTGCAGCACCGCCAGAGCGATGCCCAGAAACAACATGCGCTTCAGCTTCGGCGCCAGCAGATCGCGGAAGTTAACCTGCTGGATTTCATTGACCAACGTAGCCTGGATGTCGGCCAGGGCGGCGCCGGCGTAGTCGCCGCCGCCGATGCTGGCGAGGATGGCGCGGGCTTGCTCCGGTTTGCCGTTCTTGGCCAGCCAGCGCGGACTCTCCGGCACAAAGAACATGCCGATTAAGAACAGCAGCGAGGGCGCGGCGGTGACGCCAAACATCCAGCGCCAGCCCGTCTGCCCGCTCCACGAGGCGGCGATCTGATCGGCGGTGGGCTGGTCGGGCAGCGGATGGAGGCTGCCGATGCGCCAGTTGACGAACTGGGCCAGCAGGATGCCGATGACAATAGTGAGCTGATTGAGCGAAACCAGCCGACCCCGCGTTTGGGCGGGTGCGACCTCGGCGATGTACATGGGCGAGAGATTCGAGGCCAGGCCAATGGCCGCCCCGCCCGCAATCCGCCAGAGCACAAACACGGCAAAGGAACCGGCCAAGCCCGTCGTCACGGACGACACGGCGAAGAGCAGCGCCGACAGCAGCAGCAAGCGTTTGCGCCCGAAGCGGTCGCTGAGCGCCCCCGAAACCAGCGCGCCGAGCAGGCAGCCGAGCAGCGCGCTGCTCTTGGCCCACCCGACTGCCAGCGAGGAGGTCAGATGAAAATGCGCTTCATAAAACAGGTCTGTGCCGCTGATCACGATCCAGTCGTACCCGAACAGCAGGCCGCCCATCGCGGCGACGATGGAAATCATCCAGACGTAGGCTGTGTTGAAGCCGGCCGGGGAGTGGGTGGCTGCGGGTGGGGTTTCGGTGGATGCGAGCATGTCTTTGACGGTTTATGGCGGACGGTGGGCGGGAACCTGGTAACCGCCATGATTGGCAATGACTGCGAGCAACTCGATCAAGGTGAACGCGCGCAGTGAACGGTAACTTGCTGGCGGGCGGCAAAGCCAAATCATGGCCGGGGGCGAAGCCAGCTCTTGAGACTGTCGTTCCATATCGTCGCTGGGCCTGTTTGTACCCCGGCCACTCGATTCAGGCAACTGCTTGTTTGGCCGGCGCATGGCCAATCTCTTTGAGCGCGCTCGCCGCTTGGGAAAAAGCGGATAACGAGGATGGTGGGCGAGACAGGACTTGAACCTGCAAGGGTTACCCCACGTGGTCCTAAGCCACGCGCGTCTGCCATTCCGCCACTCGCCCAAACCTCCGGCGCAAACAGGATGCTTCCCTCTTACCATCAAAAGCAGACGAGCGAAAACAAAATTCCCACTTAAAAGGATGTTCTTGGTTTTGGTCTGGCTTGGCGCATCTGAGACTGGCATTATTTCTCGGATGCAGGATTTAGAATGGTTCGTGGCGCATACCCGCCCGCGCAGAGAGAAGAAGCTGAAGCAGTACTGTGAAAAGGAAGGCATCCTGGTTACTCTCCCCTGCTACCGGACGGTCCACAGATACCGCGGGAAAACCGCGAGTTTTGAAAAGCCGTTGTTTCCTGGGTACGTGTTCCTTCAACTTCAGGCCGAACAGAGGCAGCAAGTTCAGCGGAATGATCATGTGGCGAACTTGTTGGTGGTGCATGATCAGGAGCTGTTTACGCGACAGCTTGGTGAAATCCTCAAGGCCCTGGATACGAAGCTGGAAATTTGGCTGGCTCCCGAGATTGGTGTCGGGTCGAGAGTGAAGATACGGTCTGGCCCTCTGCGCGGCCTTGACGGTTGGGTTGAGGGGCGGTACGGGATGACCACGGTTCTCCTCCGCCTGGACTTCATTGGACAGGCCGCGGCGGTCAAACTGCAGGCGGACGAGGTAGAGATGATCTGATTCTCAGAGGCCCGCCCCGGTAGGGACGCATTTCACTGCGTCCCTGATCAATCCGCTGGAAGACAGATGGGGACCCAGTGGAATGCGTCCCTACCAACCACTCGCGAATGCGCCCCCTGGCCCCGGGCGTTCGATTAAAGGAGCTAGAACACCTCCGCTGGCAGGCCGGTCATCTGCCGCACGATGTGGGCAATGCGAGACAGGACCTTGAGCGGCAGATGGCCACTGGCGGAGTTGAGGGAAGGGCGGGTGGCGGAATAAATCTGCACCAGGGAAATCTGGGCGCCGCCGTTCTTGAGCTCCAGCAGGCGGCGGCCGTATTGCTCGATTTCTTCCAGCGGCGGTTCTTCGTCGTGGATGGCGGGGAAGAGGCTCTGAATGACCACGGGGCGTTGGCGGCCGAGCAGCAGAATATTGGACAGGATCTTCTCCAGCCGAACCTCCGAACGGTTGACCTGGTTAACGTAGGCCTGCGTGCCGCCGTCGAGCTTGGCCCAGACTTCGTCGCTGCGGGTGAAATGCCGCAGCCCGTGTTGCACCTGGGGCAGGTCCAGCCCCGTCGCGTTAGTGATGAGCACGAGCTTGAAGAAAGAAAAGCCACAAAGGGCCCGAACATGCACGACGGCCTGGAGGGCTTCGGCGAAGCCGGGCGAGAGGGTAGGCTCGCCGTCTCCACTCAGGGCCACATGCCGGAGTTGGAGCAATTCGTCCGGCAACCCGCGATACCAGGGGCGTTCGCGCAATCGGCCACCGCGCACGAAGATCAGCGTCTTTCTCAATTCCGCGGCCATCGCGTCCACGTCCAGCCGTTGTTCGCGCAGTTCGCCGTTGCGGGGCACCTCGCAATAAATGCACGAAAAATTGCACGTCTTGTCGGGATTCATGTTCACGCCCACCGACAAACCTCGCGCGCGGGCCGAGACGACTAGATAGACGAAACGGTTATCCAGAAAATCGCGGGGCGAACCAAACGCGGTTTCGGGGGCGCCGTCCATTGGCAGCGGAACCTTTCGCTTCTTTTCGGCGGGCTCGGCCAGGCCTGTGGTCTTTTCACGGAGTTGTTCCACAATTTCGATGCCACGCTAAGGTTGCCGCCCATTCCCCACTACACGATGCTTGGCAAAGAATGGACATTTTTTGGCGGGTTACCGGCCAATAAGGACCAGACCGCCGGTTGCCTCGTGTCGGCCTTTATGCCCAAGCGATTGGCGCGGCGCCGGGAAGAGATTGGAAGGTTTACTTTCGGCCGAGAATGGACTGCAAGGGGCTGAGGCCAACATGAGCAATTCACTGGCCTCGGCACGGTCAGCGAGACTTTCTCGCGCACGCTCGCCAAGTTCCGCCAGTACAAGCTGGTGACCGTCAAAGGCAAGACCGTTGTCGTGCTGTCTCCCGCAAAGCTTAAGGTGTTGCTCCGCTGCAACCTCGGCGAATAAGCCAGGCAAAGACGACTGGCAAAAACGACTTGCCAGCCCGCCGCCGCGGGTGTTTATTAAAGGAGGGCATAAGGAAATGAACGAAGCAGTGGCCAACAGGTCCGGACGCGCACACAGCCGCGAGAAGGTGATTTTTGTGGTTGACGACGAAGCGCTGCTGCTGGAACTCGTCTCGGTGATCCTGGAACCGTGCGGCTATCACATCAAAACCTTCCACGACCCCGAATCGGCCCTTCGGGCCTACGCGTCCGCACAGCCGGAGCCCGCCCTTATCATCACCGATTACGCCATGCACACGATGAATGGCCTGGAACTGCTGGCAGCTTGCCGACGCATTCAGCCGCGGCAAAAGGCGCTGCTGGTCAGCGGCACCGTCGGGCCGGAGGTTCTGGACCATGCGCCTTGCCAGCCCGACCGCTTCCTGTCTAAGCCCTACCAGGCTAAACAGCTCATTGTGGCGGTGAAATCACTGCTGGCCGATTGACCGGGAATTAACCCAACCAGCAAACAAACCAAACCATCCTTTAAATCACAGGCTTATGAAAAAACTTATCTTTCGACTCTTGATCGGGCTGATAGTGGTCATCGTGCTCGCGGCCCTGGCCCTCGGCCTGTTCTTGGATCGAGCCCTCAAGACCGGCATTGAAACCGTTGGCCCGAAGCTGACGCAGACGGATATCAAGCTGGAATCCGTCAGCCTGTCCCTGCTTTCGGGAGCGGGCAAGATCAAGGGCCTGGTGGTGGGGAATCCCAAGGGGTTTAAGACGCCGTCGGCTATCAAGGTCGGCACTGTCAGCCTGACGCTCGCACCCCGCACGCTGCTTTCGGACAAGATCGTCGTCAAATCCATCATCGTGGAAGGCCCGGAAATCACTTTCGAGACTGATTTGCGCGCGAATAACCTGAGCAAGATTGTAGCGAACCTGCAGGCGGTCACGGGTGGGGGCGGAGCGGAAACGGCCAAAGCCCAGCAGCCGGCCCAACCCCAGGAAGCCAAAGCGGGCAAGACGCTTGAGGTGGATGACTTTTTGATCACCGACGGCAAGGTGCACGTCAGCGTGACGGCCTTGGGAGGAGAGGCCACGACGCTTTCGTTGCCGGCGATTCACCTGCAGAATTTGGGGAAGGATGCGAATGGCATCACTCCCGCCGAGCTGGCGAAAAGAGTGTTGGAGGAGATCGCAAATGCCGCCACCCAGGCCTCCTCCGGCACGGTCGCGGACATCCAGAAAGGGGCTCTTTACGTCACGAAGGAATTGAAGGGCGGCGACACGAACGTGGCTGAGAAAGTCAGCAAAGGGCTGGGAAACCTCTTTAAGAAGAATTAGCCGCAGGGTTCTGAGCCAAGTTCTTAGTTCGCCGGCACGAAAACCGCGCACACCGGGGAGCCCACCTCCACGACTTGCCCGGTGGGCTTGAGCCGGCCGGTCTGCTGGTCAATGCGGAAAACAACGATGTTATCCGAGTCCTGGTTCTCGGCCAGCAGCCATTGGCCGGTTGGGTCAATACCAAAGTGCCGCGGCGCTTTCCCCTGAGAGGACTGATGCTCCACGCAGGCAAGCGCGCCGTCCCTGGGATCAACGCCAAAGACGACAATGCTGTCATGGCCCCGATTTGACCCATAGACGAATCTGCCCGAGGGATGCACTTGCACTTCGGCGCAGGACTTGGCGCCGCTGAATCCCGGGGGCAGTGTCGGAACGGTTTGCCGCTCCGTCATGCGGCCGCCTTTTGCGTCGTAGGCAAAGACGGTAAGCGTCGCGCTGATTTCGTTGATCAGATAGATCACGCGCCCATTCGGGTGGAAGGCAAGGTGGCGCGGTCCGGAGCCCGCGGCCACCGCAGCAAACGGCGGATCATTGGGCACAAGCGCGCCTTTGGCCGGGTCCAGGCGGTAAACGAGCACTTTGTCCAAACCCAGATCGCAGGCGAGGGCGAAGCTATTGGCGGGGTCGGCGGTGATGAAATGAGCGTGGGGACCCGCCTGCCGCTGCGGGTTCACGCTGGAGCCCTGGTGCTGAATCACCGCGCCCGGCTGCTCGGCCAGCCGGCCATCGGCCTGCACGGGAATGGCGGCAATGCTACCGCTGCCGTAGTTGGCGACCAGGACGCATTTCCCGGATTTGTCCACGGCGAGGTGACACGGGCCGCTGCCACCGGAGGATTGCTGATTGAGCAGGGTCAGTTGGCCGGTTTTCTCCGCGATGCTAAAGGCAGTCACCGCCCCCAACCGTTTTCCGCCCAGGTTGGTTGTCTCCCCCACCGCGTAGAGGCAGTGTCCGCCAGGAGAGACCGCCAGGAAGCTGGGGCTGGGCGTTTTGGCCGCCAATTCGGGAGGGCTCAATTCTCCGGTGGCGGAGTCGAATTGCGAAACGTAAATGCCCAGGCTCTTCCCGCCGGTGTATGTGCCGATGTAAACCCGCAGGAGGCTGTTGGTCAAAGCGGCTTTCGCAGGCATGGCCGGATGGTAAACCAAGCCGGCGGCAAGCAAAGGCCAAAGGAGGCGAAACGGTAGCGGCAATTTCATGCGGCTAGAAACCATGAATGGCGCCGCTTTTCAACTCGGAAGACATGAGCCAGACCCAAATGCAGGGCTGCATCAAGCTGGAGGTGCGGCGCGTCTGTCTGGTAGGGACGCCTCGCCGAGGCGTCCGCATGAGCCCAAACACGGACGTTTCGGCGAAACGTCCCTGCCAAGCTTGATCGGAACGGCGAGCTTGATGCCGCCCTGGCCGAAATCGCTGCCCAAACAAATTGTGCACAAGCTCGACTTTTAGATTGCAGAAAGCGGCGAGCCTTTTTAGAGTGTAAAAAAGGCGCGCAGCGCGAAAGGAACACGATATGTATTTCGGTGTTGACTATCATCCGGAACAGTGGGTTTACCCGTACGGCGGCACCAGGGAGAAGCCCGAAGCTGCCTGGGAGCGTGACGTAGAATTGATGCAGACCGCCAGCATCAACGTCGTCCGTATGGGCGAGTTTACCTGGGGGATCTGCGAACCGGAAGCAGGCAAATACGACTTTGCGTGGCTCAAGCGGGTCATGGACCTAATGGGCAAGGCCGGCATCCAGGTCGTTTTGGCCACGCCCACCGCCGCGCCGCCCATTTGGCTGGCGCAGAAACATCCGGAGATTCTGCCCGTGGATGAGCGGGGCCTGGTCAGACGTGAAGGCACGCGCCGCGCGGTCTGTCTGGCCAGTGATGTATTTTGGGACTACTCCAAACGCATCGTGGAGAACATGGCCAAGGCCCTCGGCCAGCATCCCCAGCTCATCGCGTGGCAAATTGACAACAGCCTGGGCGGCAATTTCACCGAGGCTTCTTTCAATGAGGACTCGCGCCGGGAGTGGCACCTCTGGCTGGAGGCCAAATATGAAACCGTCGAGCGTCTGAACGAATTCATGGGCCTGCGGCATTGGGGCCAGGTCGTCACGAGCTGGAACCAGGTGCCCATGCCGATGGCCGCGCCGGCGGTCCACAATCCGGGGCTGGTGCTGGACTGGTGCCGGTTCTGCAGCGACACCATCGTGCAATTCGTCAAGATGCAGGCCGACTTGCTGCACCAACTGACACCAAACTGCCCGGTGACGACCAATCTGCGCCCACTGCTCCACCGCTTCGATCATTTCGACCTGGCGGAAGCGATAGATTTCGTCTCGATTGAAAGCACGGCGGCCCTCAAACCCAAGTCAGCGGAATTGGCCTGTGAGATTGACATGCTGCGCTCGCTCAAGAAGTCGGACATCCGCACCCCGGATGGCGACACCGGCTTTTGGGTTATGGAGCAGAAGGCCGGTCATGTTACCTGGCAGGACGTCAACGCGCTGGTGCGGCCCGGAGTTCTGCGGATGTTCACCTATCAGTTGGTTTCACGGGGAGCAACGGCGATTATCTTCTTTCGCTGGCGGCAACCTCGCTTCGGCAGCGAGAAATTCCACGGCGCGGTCCTTCCGCACACGATGCGCACCGACAACCGCGTTTTCAAGGAGGTCGCGCAACTGGGCGAGGAGATGAAGCTGCTGGCCCCGGCGCTCAAAGGCACACGCGTAGAGGCTGAAACCTGCATTCTGTACAGCCACGATAACGAGTGGACCCTGCAACAGCCCATGCAACCCAACAAGTTCTTCAATTTGCGGGAGCATATTCAGCTCTTTTACAACGCGCTCCATGACCGGAACATCGCCGTGGATTTCGCGCGGCCGGCGGATGACCTCTCGCGGTACAAGCTGGTTCTGGCGCCCTCCCTCCACTTGCTGTCAGGCGGGGAAGCGGACCGGCTAAAACTCTACGTTCAAAACGGCGGCACCCTGGTCGGCACGTTCAACACGGGCCTGGTGGACGCCCACAACATCGCCCCCGACGACGGGTATCCGCATGATCTGACGGATTTGTTCGGCCTGGAAGTCATGGAGTTCGACCAGTTGCCGCCCGGGGAAGAGAATCATCTCATCTTCAAGGGCACCTTCCCCACCAGCCACCTGCACCCCGCCAAGCTGTGGTGTGACCTCATTGAGCCCAAGGATTGCCAGGTCCTCGCGACCTATGCGAAGGACTTTTACGCGGGCCAGCCAGCCTTGACCCTGCATACGTTCGGCCTCGGCAAAGCGATTTACATAGGCACGCTGAGCCACCAGCATTTCTATAACGACCTGGTGATCTGGCTGCGCCAGATGTGCAACCTCCATCCGTTGCTCAAAGTGCCCGATAATGTCGAGGTCAGCTTGCGCCAGAGAGACGACACCAAGGTTTTCTTCCTGCTCAACCACCAGGGTTCGCCGGTGCGCATTCAATTCTACAAGCCCATGCACGATTTCCTGACCGGAAGTATTGTTTCCGGCAATTACGATCTGCCCCCGCACGGCGTGCTTGTGCTGGATGAACAGCCCGAGGCCAAAACGTGACGGGTAAAATGTTACCCCCTTGGCTCCGCCACAGCCCGCCGCTCGGACCGGGAAAAATGACCGCGCGGCAGCGAGTCTTTGCTCAATGGCGGGGCATTGATCTCGCGCCGTTCGAGCGGGCCCAGGCCCTGCGCGCACAACCGGCCAGCGCCGTTCTGCCGCGGGTGCTGGCCGACCTGCGCCTGGACCGACGCCGGGCGGAAGCGGAAGTGGTGAAGGTCTGGAACAACTTGCTGGATCCGAACATTGTCGCCCACGCCCAGCCCACTGGCATCCGCAAAGGCACCCTCTTCGTCACCGTGGATAGCAATGTATGGCTGAGCGAGATTGTGCGCTACCGCCGCAAGGAAATCCTCGACCGGTTGCAGCACAGCTTTGGTCGGGACTTCATCGCCAAGATCTCGTTTCGCGTAGGGTAAACTGAATCGGAGACCACGCCCGCCCTCGGGCGTCGCTGGAGTTGTCACCCATCGGCGGCAGCGTCCAACCAGGCCGGGTTCTTTTCCGCGTGCTGGGCAATTTCGGTCCAGATGGCTTCGAGCGTGGTTTGCGGTTTCCAGCCCCAGGCTTGCGCGGCTCGGCTTGAGTCCAGGACGAGCCAGGGGATATCAAAAGGCCGATTCTTCGGTTCGGACCCAACGGAGTGTGCACCGAACCGCTGCGCGCACCAGGCGCTCAACTGCCGCAGCGACGCGCTCTGATCCAAGCCGCCGCTGACGTTGAGCACGCGCGCCGCATCCGTGCGCGGATTCAGGATCTGTTGCGTTATCAGTGGCAGCAAGTCGCGCGCATGGAGGCAATCGCGCACCTGGCGCCCTGTGCCGTCGAAGCCGATGTACTTCAGCAGCCGGCGCCGGCAGTAAGAGTGAATCCAATAGGAGAAGATGCCCTGGTCAATCTTGCCGAACTGGCCCGCGCCGGCCAGTACCCCGCACCGGAGTACAAACGCCGGCAGACCAAAACTTTCGGCATACTCGCACGTCAGGAGTTCGGAGGCGCGCTTGGAGCTGCCGTAAAGCGACAACGGCGGCTCGGTCGAGAAATCCTCCGTGACGCCCTGCGCGCTGAACCCCGGAATCTGCGCGCCGCCCCGGGGCACAAACCGATCGCCTTGAGCCTCCACAGGGATGGCAGCAAGCGCGCGAATTGAATAGACGCGGCTGGTGCTCAGAATGGTGAACCCGCAGCGCCAGCTCTTGAACAATTCCAGCATGTTGATTGTGCCCAGGAGATTATGCTCGATCAATTGGCGGCTGCTGGTCTTGCCGTCCAAGCCGGCGAGCACGCTCGGGTTGGCGGCCGCCTCGATGATCCAGTCGCAGCGCGGCAGGGTCTCGAGGTCGCTGGGGTTGCGCACGTCGCCGTGGAAAAGCTTCACCCCGACATCACGCAAGGCCAGGCGATTGGTTTCGCTGCCGGCGCGGACGAAGTTGTCCAGGCCAACAATCTCCCAAGCCGGGCAGCCTTCCCGCAGGCCACGAGCGAGCGTGCTGCCCACAAATCCGCAGATGCCTGTGATCAGAATGCGCATCTTCACTTGGCTGACATCCGCTGCCGCCAGGAGGCAACAATCTCCTCGAAAATCCGCGGCAGGCTGCGGGTGAGTTGCCAGCGTGGGTAGTGCGACTTCATCTTGCGCAAGTCGCTGTAGTAACAGATGTGGTCGCCGCTGCGGGCCTGGTCCACGTAGGTGTGGACTTGCTGCTTGCCGGTGCAGGCCCTGGCCATCTCGAAGGCTTCCAGGATCGAACAGGAGTTCTCTTTGCCGCCGCCGAGATTATAGACCTCGCCCGCTCGCGGAGCCTGGTAGAACTCGAACATGAAGCCCGCCACATCCACCGAATGAATGTTGTCGCGGACTTGCTTGCCTTTGTAACCGAAAATCTTGTATTCGCGGCCTTCGAGGTTGCACTTCACCAGGTAGCTCAGGAAGCCGTGCAGTTCCACGCCCGAATGGTTCGGGCCGGTCAGACACCCCCCACGCAGGCAACAAGTAGGCAGGCCGAAATAGCGGCCATACTCCTGCACCATTACGTCGGCGGCAACCTTCGAGGCGCCGAACAGCGAGTGTTTCGATTGGTCAATCGAGAACGTCTCCGGTATGCCCTGCGCAAACTGCGGGTCGGCGTAGTCCCAACGCCGGTCCAGTTCCTTCAGGGCAATGGTGTTGGGCCGGTCGCCATAGACCTTGTTGGTGGACATGTGAATGAAGGGCGACTCCAGGCAATGACGCCGCGCGGCCTCAAGCAGATTCAGCGTGCCCACGGCATTCACGTCAAAATCGTCGAAGGGAATACTGGCGGCCAAATCATGCGACGGCTGAGCGGCGGTGTGGATGATGACGGCCGGCTTGAGCGTCTCGACCAGCTTCAGCACGGCGGCACGATCACGGATATCGAGTTCGTGGTGCGTGAAGCCAGGCAGCGTCCCTTGCAGGCGCGCCTGGTTCCAGC
>Ga0182021_10007806_pt1 | contig 12682 bp, 5 predicted proteins | sample 612E3MmetaG_FD_120493 | JGI IMG/M metagenome (GOLD analysis project Ga0182021, IMG submission 120493) | Permafrost microbial communities from Stordalen Mire, Sweden - 612E3M metaG (Illumina Assembly) | ecosystem: Environmental > Terrestrial > Soil > Wetlands > Permafrost | place: Sweden... | reverse complement strand
TTCGTCATCAGGTCGATGCCGATGAAGGTCGGGGAGGTCTCGACGATGAGATGGTCGCCGCTGATGTCTTCCATGTAACCGCCGCGTCCGTCGCGGCTCTTGACGTAGATGCAGTTCTCGACGCCGGAGAGGGTGCAGCGCTCGATGCGCACATGGCGGATGCCGCCCGACATCTCCGTGCCGAGACCGATCGCGGCGAACCGGCTGCTCCGCAGTACGCTGTCGCGGATGAGCACGTTCTCCGTCGGCCGGTGCAGATTCATCGCCGCCAGCCCGCGCCCGGATTTGAGGGAGATGGCATCGTCGCCCCCGATGATGTCGCATTTCTCCACGAGCACGTCCTTGCAGGAATCGATGTCGAGCCCGTCGCCATTGCTCAGCGCGGAGCGGATCGTGACGCCGCGAATCGCCACGCGCTCGCACAGCATGGGATGCACCGACCAGAGGCGCTGGTAACGCACGGTAATACCTTCGATGAGCAGGTCCTTGCATTCGGCGGCCTCGATGATCACCGGGCCGCGCCCTGTGCCCGGACCGCGCGGACGAAGTTGCGCGAGCGCGAGGGGAGGTCCGACCAGGGTGCCGGGGCCGACGATGGAAACATGGTCGGCCTGCTCGGCGGAAAGCAGCGCCCGACGGCTGGGGCGGAATTCCCCCTCCCACCGCGCCAGCACGAATGGATAATCGGCCACGTCGGGCGAACCGGTGACGGTTGCGCCCTGCTCAAATCGCAGCGTGGTCCGTCTGCCCAGCACGAGGCTGCCGGTAAGATAATTGCCGGCGGGCACGAGCACCTCGCCGCCACCCGCAGCGACGCAGGCATCGAGGGCCTGCTGCAGCGCCGCGGTGTCCTTGGTCGCACCGTCGCCCTTCGCCCCGAAATCGCGCACATTGAAAACCCGCCCGGTTACCGGTGGCGCGGGGGCGAAAGGCACCGATCCCTTTTGGGGCGCGAACCAAGGGGAGGCGCAGCCGGCCAAGAAGAAAGTGGCGAGGAAAAAGATCGGAGTCGTGAATTTCATTTTGCGCGCCAAGTACGATTGAGCAGCCTCGCCGGGAAGCAAGTCCCGGACAGGCGCTGGCGCGCGGACAATCCGAAATCCGTGGTTTCGGTTTTCTGAAGTTCGGCTGCGGCGGAGCCGCTCGGAACTTTCCGAGGCAATTACTGGGAACATGGCTTACGGATCCCGGTCCGGAAGATTCGCATGCGCATTACCCTTCTGCTGCTCCTGTTCAGTCCCCTGCTGCACGCTGATACCTTGGCCGACTTGAAGCAACGGCTCGCTTCGCTCAACGGCGCGACCCCAATCACGGCGAAGGTTGACTATGAATTTTCGAGCGAGGAGGGCGACGACCTGGCCGTGAAGACCGAGGGTCGGGCCAGCGCGCGGGTTGAAGACGGGCCCGATGGTATCACGATCACCTGGCCGCGCGACGTGATCGCCCGGGCGGATGAGGAAGCCAGGGTGCCGGGCGGCACCGCGGATAAAAGGCCCGGCACGCGCCGCGCCGTCGGCTACATCGGTCCCGCGTTGGTGCACGACCATTTGAACGCCGCCGTCGGCCTCCTGCAGATGCTTAATCAGGCGGAATTGTTGGAGGAAAAACGCGACACCTGGGAGGGACAGCCCGCCACGCTGCTCGCCCTGAAGGTAAACCCGCAACTCAACGCGCAGGCTCGCAAATACGTCAAGGAGCTGACGACCACCGGCCGGCTGTGGCTCGGAGCGGACGGCCTGCCGCTTGCGTCGGAGACGCAGCAGCGCCAGAAGGGCCGGGCTTTCCTGGTCATCAGTTTCGAGGTGACCGACCGCCAGGAATATCGTTACACGACAATCGGCGACAGGCTGGTTGTGCTCCGGCACGCCAAGGAGAACGAAGGCTCCGGCGCCGGCCAGCGCTCCCGGACAAAAGACCTGTTCACCATCCAACTGCAAAATCCACCGCCCGCTGTCGCATCGCCGTGATCGGGAGTTTGTCGGGCTTTGGATAAAAGTGCGGAAAAAGCTCGCAATTTCCGCCGCGAGGCAGGGCGCCCCGCCCGACAAACTCCACAGTATCCCGATGGATCCTTCACCCCGGTCAGGATGACAAACCGGAGCTGGTCATCAGCACCGCAGCGAATGATCCAATTGGGGTTCGCCGCGAAACCGTGCCTCTGATGGATTCTTCACTGCGTTCAGAATGACAAATCGACTTTTGAAAACACACCCTGGAAAAGATATCTCCTCCTTGCGCCGCAGTTCGACCAAAACCTTCCGGCGGATTCTCCTCTTCGGTTGCCTCGTGAGTGTCGTTTGCCTGGTCGGAGGCTGCGCGAACTACGGCCGGCGGCGGGCGTTGCCGGCGTTGTTGCGAGGGCAGCCCCAAGCCGTGCTTCCGCCCGATCCGAGCTACGAGGTCGTTCCGCTGCGCACCAAGGATGGCACGAAGATTTTCGCCCAGTTCGGTCGGGCCGAATTTTCGTCGGGGGCATCGAGTCGCGACCCGGCCCACGCGCCCACGGTCATTTTCTTCTATGGCGCCAAGCAGAATTTGACCGCGCCGCACAATCAGATCGTGTTCCGGGGACTCCGGGCCATGGGGGTGAACGTCTTCATCCCCGAATATCCGGGCAACGGCATGAGCGAGGGCTCGCCCAGCGAAGGCGGGTGCTACGCCGCGGCCGATGCCGCGCTCGATTATCTGCTGAGCCGGGACGACATCGACCACGCGAGGATCATCGGCGCCGGACAATCGTTGGGCTCGGGCCCGGCCGTCGATCTCGCCAGCCGCCGCCCGCTCGCGGGATTGATTACGGTCAGCGGATTCACCAACGCCCCCGATGTCGTGATGAGCGTAGCCGGATGGATGCCCCGCTGGGTGGCCCGTTCCCTGACCGCGGAAATTCGCTTCGACAATCTCGCGAAGATCAAAACCGTCACCTGTCCGATCCTGCTGGTTTACGGCACGGAGGACACGGTGGTGCCGCTGTGGATGACGGAACGCCTCGCGGCTGCCACGACCGCTCCAGTCACCAAGCTTCCGGTGCCCGGTGGCCACAACGGCCTCTGGAAGTCCGCCTATTTCGGGCTCAACGGCTCCGTGCGCGACTGGATGCTCGCCCGCTGACCGCGATTGTCTGAGCCCGACCGGGTCCGCTTGTCTAGGGACAGTCGTAGGGGCGCAGTCTTGCTGCGTCCCTTCGTTCAGTGATTGTTCCCGGAGGGCGCAGCCCTTCGATGCACTCAGGGCCTTGAGTTTGTCGAAACGGCAAGTCTGCGCCCCTACGAAATCCGCTCCTACAATCTGTACGCGATACCTCGGGGCTTGCCCCGATGATGTTCCCTGAGTTTTGGCCTACCTGACCTCCAGAGTGAAACTCTCCGAGTGGCTGTTGAACTCCGGCGCGTACATGCACTGGATTTCCGCGATGCCGGTCTGGTAGTGGCCCTTCAGCTGCACGCGTGTCGAATACTCGAATACATAAACCCCCTTCGGCAGGTAATCGATGAAGAAGTGGCTGGCGGTATCGCGCGTGCTTTCGTAGTAGCCGAGGCCGTCCTGGTATTTGTACCGGCTCAATACGTTCACCGGCTCGGTCCCGCTGCCGCGCTGGTCCTTCAGGTGAACGTATTCCATGTCGCGGTCGGTGCGCAGCTCGATGCGGACCACCAGTTCGTCGCCGACGGACAGCGGGCCGGTCACGGCCTTCAACACCTGGCCTTTGCCGGTCGTCTCCTTCACGAAGAGCGTCTTCTTAAGCTTCAACGGAGTACCCTCGTGCGGCGTGACCTTGCTCATGTCCTCGAGGTACTGCCAGTGGACGCTGCCCCAGCTCACGCCGTCGTCCACCTTCTTGACGGTGATCTGACCCATCGCGGGTTTGATCTCATTGCGGACAAACCTCTGCTCGTAGAACCCGGTGCCGGCTTCGACCTTCTCCGGCTTGATCGTCTCCCCGCCGAGCGCGACCTCGACGAGCGCGTCGCTGGCGAGCAGGTTGTCGCCGCGTAACAACAGTCCGTAGATGGCGTCGGCCGTGGCCTTGGTGGTCTTCCAGTCCTGCGTCTGCTTTTGTTTCAGGAGCCAGACCTTGCAGTCCTCGACGGCCTGCGTGTCCTCAGTGACCTCGGCAAACGCCTCGATCATGGTCGCCTGGGCCTCGATTGGCGCGCGATACCACCACCAGCTCAGCTCCTGGTCGCGCCAGAACATGCCGAGCTCCTCGTTGCTGACGCTGCGCTCCTTGAGGGACTTCATGATGGCCGGAGGCGTTTCCTTGTCACCGAATCGCTGCAGTGCGAGGGCAAGCTGGGCCTGACACATCCGGCAGTCAGTCCGCAGCCAGAATTTGCGCGACTGACCGAGGAAGAAGTCGACGGCCTCGCGATGCGCCGCGGCGATTGGCCGGTCCTTCAAAAAGAAGCTGCGGCCATAAAGGTAGATCGCTTCGAGGTGGCCCGGGATGTAATAGTCGGGATTCGGCAGCCGGCGGATTTCGCGGTACCGCTCATCCATCCACGCGTCGAGTGCCCCGAGCGCCTTGACGGCTGGCGCCACATCGACCTCCGCGTCGAGGTGCCGCAACCGGCCGAAACCGGTCGCGATGTAGAGGCTGATGTACTCGCTCGGGCGGCCGCCGGGGAACCACGACCACAAGCCTTCGCTGAGTTGCTGCTCGGAGAGCTTGCTGAGCGTGCGTGCAGTCTCTTCGTCGAGTCGGTTGGCGTCGAAGAGCAGGCCGACATTCCGGCGGGCCTGGCTTTCGGCCGTCGCCTGGCGGAGCCACGGCGTTTCTTCGAGCAGGACCGACTTTAGGTCCTGGTTTTTGGTCAGCGGGCTGTCGAGCGCGGGCGTGCCTTTCCAGAGATCGAAGATGCGACGGATCTTCGGGTCGGAATTGGCGATGTGGCGGGCGAGAGCGTTGGCATAGTAGCGGTTGAAGATCTGCTCGCTGCACTCGTACGGATATTCCATCAGATACGGCAATGCCATCACCGCGTACCACGCGGGCTGCGACACCATCTGCACGGTCAACGACTGACTCCGGAGCGTGTCGGACTTCCCCGACTCGAGGAGCTTCGTGAATTCGAACTGCTTTGCCTGCCGGTCGCGGATGGGCAGCGGCAGCGACTCCGTCACCAGAATCCGCCGGCTCAGCACCGGCAGAAATCCTTCTTCGCCGTCGCTGGCGTGCGCCGTCGCGCCCACCGCCTTGTAGGTGAGGAAGCCCATGCCGTCGGGCACGGCGATGCGCCACGAGTAACTGCGCGATTGTTTGGCGGGCACATCGAAACTCTGCTCGGTGGCGCGGTTGCCGAGCGCATCGTCTACGGACTTCAGCGAGGCGGCGTCGGCGAACGTGAGTTTCACTTTGCCGGTCTGCAGCCGGTCGGACTGGTTGCTGACTTTGACGGTGAACTCGATCGCGTCGCCCTCGCGCACGAATCGCGGCGGGTTGGGCTCGACCATGAGGTCCTTGGCCGTGACAACCTTGTCGGTGAGGAATCCGGCGCGGAGTCCCTTGTCGTGCGCGAAGCCGAGGAATCTCCATTCGGTCAACGCCTCCGGCATCGTGAATTGGATCTTCACCACGCCGTCGGCATCCGCGAGCAGGTGCGGAAAGAAGAAGGCGGTTTCGCTGAGATTCTTGCGTGCGGTGATTTTGCTGAGGTCGGGCTGGCGAGCACCGTCCGAATTGGCCTCATACTTAAACACCCCGTTGATATCCATCGAGCCAGTATCAGCCAATTGCTCCTTCGTCACCACCGTGATGGACGCAGCGATATCGCCCAGGTTCGAGTTCAAGCGGCTTCCGGCCAGGGTGTTTTCAGCGAAGTAAGCCTTGTCCGCTGTCCCCTCCACCATAAAGGGACTCAACTGGACAACGTCACCGTCGACGCCGACGACTGCATCGCCGCCGCCGCCAGGTGCGCGAGCCCGCACGGCACCGTAGCCCAAGAGGTCGGCGATGATATCGGGCGGGAAAGCGCGGTAACGCCAATCCACATTGCGGAACGAGGTCCGCCAGCCACTTCGGATCTGTTGGAAGTCGAGCTTGGCATTCTGGAACGCGGCATTTACCCGATTCGACTCGCGCCGGAACACGTTGAACCCTTGTGGCCAGTTGTGCGGGAGAAATTGATCGAGCGAGGCGTCGTAAAGTGTGGCGACCATCTCGGCGGCGGTGCGTTTGGCGTCGGGGCCGGTCACGACTGCTGTCCAGATCTCTTTCTGGCCGGGTGTGAGTTTGGAGCGAAAGTTTTCCCATTTCACGGTGAGCTGCTTGTTCGACCACGGCACGTCCACGATCCGCTCATTGAGATAGGCGCGGTTTTCGCGAACGTAGGTGACCCGCAGCGTCACTCCGCCGCGCATCTTCTCCGTGACGGGCAGCTCCACCAATTCCTGCGTGCGGTCGGCCCCCGTCCAGTAGCTCTTCAGCGGTTTGCCGTCGCACTCCAGTTCGACAAATGCGCGGCCCGTGTCGTAACCAGTGCCCCAGAGCGCGGAGAATTTTTCGCCCGGCTCGACCGACCATTTTGAGGCCGTGAAAAGATTCGGCAGTTTCACTCCGTAATGCCGTTCCTGCGGGTTGATCACCTGCACGGTCCGCCGGGCGGTGACCGTCTTGCCGAACCGATCCTTGGTTTCCAGCGATGCACGGTAGATGCCCGCCTTCAGCGGCACCGTGACCTGCGTCTTGCCCGTCGCGTCGGTGGCAAACGCCTGCGCGACGATGCCCCGGCCGAGTTCCCACGAATCGGGATTCGATGGATCGGCTTTCGGCTCCTCGCCGCTGTTGCCCCACCAATATCGTTGGCGTTGCAGCGGCGCGCGCTCGACCCGGGCGGGCTGCTGGAGCGCGTAGATCGTCACGGTGCCCTGCGCCGGCTGGGGATCGCCGTCGAGCGACTGCGTGGCCACGGTGAACTCGACCGGCTTGTCCGGCGTCTGCCACTCGCCGGCGCCCAGCGACCCTTGCAACGCGGTGTACCCGGCCCGCACCGTGCGATCGCTGGAACGCGCTTCGCCGGTGGTATCCGTCACGTCGGCATGAATAGTATAAACGAATGTCGGCTCGTTCTTCGGCGGCACGGCGCGGTCCGGGTCGGCGGCGAACTGAAGCTTGAATGTGCCGTCCGCCTCGGTCACGGCGGCGCCATGCGCGATCGCCTTGGCTGCGGCCGGCTGCCACCACCAGCACCAATACGGACATTGCACCCCGCGTTCGACGCGCCATTTCACCTTGGCCCCGCCGATCGCCGCGCCGGTATAGGCGGTGGCTTTGCCGGTGAGCTGCACGGGCTCGCCGAGCCTGGCGGCCTCGGCGGGTGCGTTGAGTTCCACTTGGAATTTCGGGCGTTTGTATTCTTCGACGCCGATCGAAGTACTGCCGGGCCGGTCGAGAACCTTGATGGTCATGCGACCCATCATCCGGTCGCGCGGCGCAGTAAAGGTGCCATCGAACGAGCCGTAATCGTTCGTCTGGTGGGTGGCGCGGGCGATTTCTTTGCCGTTGGAGTCATTGAAAACGACCGTGAGTTTCAGGTCGGCAATGGCGGAGTACTTGCCGGCGCTCTGATCGTGGCGGATGGAGATACCTTTGTAATTGATCGTCTGGCCGGGCCGGTAAAGGGCACGGTCGGTGAAGAACACCGTTTGCGAATCGGCGCGGTCGGGAGCCTCACTGCCGCTCCAGACCTCGTGGACGCTCGCAACAGCTTGGCCGTCGTGCTCGGCGAGCAAAACCACCGATCTATTCATTGTCCATTCTTCGAGATGGCCGTTCTCGAACACCATCGGGGTGTACTGGAACCGACCATCCGCGTCGGTCTTGGTCGGCGCGATCGGTTCGAAGTTCCCGTTAACCCCGCGCCGCCACAGACGCACGGTCGCGCCGGCAACCGGTTCGCCGCTATTGGCTGTGAGGACGAATCCGCCGCCCGGCGCACCGTCCTGCCGCGATTGCAGCACCAGCGCGAGATCGCTGACCCAGACGGTGGCGAAGCTGACCTGATCAACCCCTCCGCCAAACGAGCCGTCGTGGCTGGCCAGAATGAAGTAGAACCCCGGCTTGAGCGAGGTCGGCGCGGGCAATTGTTCCGTGCGCGGCTTGAAGTCCTTGGTCGGCGGCAGAGCGGCATTCCATGCGAGGATGGGGGTAGCTTCGAGTAATCTCTTCTGCCGCTCCTGATCGATGCCGCCGAAGCCCCAGCGGGTTTGCCGCATGTAGTCGTCGAAATCGACCGCCACGGCTCGAAAATAGACCTTCGTCACGTTCCGGTAGGTGACATTGAGCGTAGGCCACGGTGCGTTCCAAACCCGCTCGGTATCGAGCTGGGCGGACTTCGCCTCGATCTGTTGGATGAGGTTGAAGCACATCGCGCCACCCGCGCTGGTGGGAAAGGCGGCGAGACCGTGCCGGGCGAGCTCGTGTGCCTTGGCCGGCTCGCCGTCTTCGTTGACCTGCGTGGCCAGCGCATCGAGCGCACGGGCCGAGATCTCGTACCCGGCGGTGGCATCGATGAACCGCTGGAGCGCGGCTTGGTAACGGGCGCGCTTGCCTTCACCGACCGCCTGGTTGTGGCCATAAGCCAGACGGGCGAGGTCGGCATCGTAGAAGGCGGACCGGTCGGCGTCGGACTGGTGGAATCGCAGGAGGTCTTGGTAAAGCTGGATCGCGCGCAGCGTTGGCGAGGTGTCGTCGGTAGATTCCAGCCGGCCCTGAGCGCCGTCGCCGGGGCGCCAATTTGCAAACTCGGCGGCATCGGCAAAGATCGGGCTGTTGGCGTCGAGTTCGAACTCGTCCTCGGCTTTGCGAGCCGCTTGTTCACCGGCCTGGTAGAATTGCAGCGCATCGTACGCGAGGAAGTCGAACATCGTCGGCCGGAAACGGTCCGGCACGCTGCCTGTCGTGAGCAGATCGTTGTACGCGCTGACCGGCGTGGCCTTGAGGGTTTTCTCGTCGGCCAGCGCGGCGGTGAAATGCCGGTCGATCTCGGCGAGGATGCGCGCCAGATCCCAGGTCAGGAGGTCTGGCCCCGGGGACTCGGCGGTCTGGGTGCGCTGCATGAACCGCCAGCGGTTCTGCTGAAAATACTGCCAGTACCAATGCGCGAGGATCGCTTCCATGGCCGGCCTCACCTCGGCGGGCGTTTTCTCCAGTTCGGTCTGGAGCCGGAGAATTTTCTCCTCGGGTTTGTTCCCCTGGATGTTGCCTTCCAGCGCGATCTTCCGGCCGATGGCTTTGATCGCCTCCGCGTACGACTGGTCGGCCAGCGCCTCGGCGATGATCGGTTCCAGTTCGGCGATGGCAGTCTTTGGCAGTCCCTTTTTCACCGCTTCATCCACCTTTTCCCATTGCCTATCGCGCGGCCCGGCCAGGACGCTTGCGGCCAACGTCAGGAGAGCAATCACTCCGAAAAGAAAACGTGTTTTCATGGCGATGCTTGGTCGGTGGGGTGAAGGTGGCGTGGATGTTGGCACGGATGCACGACAAAGGGAACTGGCTGCCTAAAAAGACACGGAAGACGCCCTATTCTTAGTCATCGGGTTCGGAAATGTCGTCAAGGCCAACACAATAAGCACCCGGAAGCAGGAAGGTGAGGGCAACCCACGGCCTCTTCGGCCCGGTATTCCGGCCAGTCTTCATGCGCTACATCGCTCCGCCTGCCGAATTGGCGATTTTAAAAAATCCGATCATCTTGTCCGGCTTAGTCGGAACGCTTTGTCGAATCATTCAATCACGATTTCATCCGCTCTCCTCCCAAGCAAGCCATGAGCACCACCGGCCCAACTTCGCTGACGAACACAACACCAGCTACGACCATTGCCGCTCCGCGCCAGCCGCGGTTCCGCCATCTCCCGACCGTCGTCCGTATCCTCATGGGCCTCCCTTTGCTGGTGTTCGGCCTGAACGGATTCCTCAACTTCATCCCGCCGCCATCGACGCCATTGCCTGCGGGCGCCGCGGCGTTCGCTGGGGCTTTGGTGCAGAGTGGTTACATGATGCAACTCATCGGGGCGACGCAGCTGGTTGTCGGCGTGTTTCTGGTCACGAACCGTTTCGTGCCGCTCGCGCTGGCGTTGTTCGCCCCGTTCATCGTCAACAGCATTGCCTTCCACGTTTTCCTGGAACCTTCCGGCCGCATCATGGCGGGGATCTTCCTGGCTGCCGAACTTTACCTCGCGTGGATCTATCGCGCGGCATATCGCCCGATGCTCGCTGCGCGGGTTGCGCCATTTCCGCTGGCGGGAATTGCTGAGCGTCAACGCCCCGACGAGCGGTCCGATCAGAATTAGCACCGATTAGCGTGGATTAGCGGTTAAACCTCTTCGTCAGAGCGGCGCCCGCCGCTCACCGCCTGCTCCCACCATCAGTCCCAGATCGGTCGCCAGTTTTTTGGATACGTGGTGAGCTTGTGCAGCGACTCCATCTCGGCGGCATCGAGGCGGTAGCCGGCGGCGCCGAGCGATTCCTGTAGCTGGGTCGTGGTGTTGGCGCCGATGATCGGACAAGTGACGACCGGATTGGTCAGCAGCCAGGCCAACGCAGTTTGCGCCACGGTTTTCCCGTGAGCGCGCCCGATCGTCTCCAGTCCGTCGATCAGGGCGAAGCCGCGATCGTTGGCGTATTCTTCCTGCACTTCGCTGGCCCGAACGCTTTCGACCTTCGCGCCGCGGCGGTATTTACCGGTGAGAAATCCCCGGGCGAGCGGAGAGTAGGGCATCACGCCCAGACCGTGATGGCGGCAAAGCGGCATGGCCTCGATTTCGAAGCCGGCGCGTTCCATCAGCGAATACTGCGGCTGGTAACTGACAAAGCGGACATAATTGTGCCGGTCGCTCTGCCAGAGTGCCTCCATCAGACGCCAGGCGGGATAGTTCGATGCGCCGATATAACGCACCTTGCCGGCGTGCACCAGATCGTCGAGCGCCGACAGAGTTTCGTCGATCGGCGTATCGAGATCGACCCAGTGGCATTGGTAAAGATCGACATGATCGGTCTGCAGGCGGCGCAGCGAATCCTCGCAGCAGCGGATCACGCGGGCACGCGAGAGGCCTTCGCCGTCCGGGCCCTCCCACATCTGGCCCCGCACCTTCGTCGCAAGGACGATCTGCTGGCGATTGCCGCGCGCCCGCATCCACCGGCCGATGATTTCCTCCGACTCGCCGGCAGCCGCCAGCCCGCGCGGTCCCCACATCGTGTAGATGTCGGCCGTGTCGATGAAATTGCCGCCGGCGGTGAAATACGCGTCCATCACGGCGACCGAGTTCTTGTCGTCGGTGGTCCAGCCAAATTGCATGGTACCGAGGCACAGTTCCGAAACCTTGAGACCAGTGCGGCCGAGTTTGCGATAGATCATGTTGGAATATTCCTAAAGGTGGAATTCTCGCGTATTCCGGTCAAACGAGTCACGAGATTTCTCTGGCCACCAGTCCGGAGGGCTGAGCCGGAACGATGCAGATGGAAGGGTCGATTCAAACAGGATCAGGCCAGTTTGAGTTCGCGCAACGTCGCTCCGACTGCACTGAGATTCTCCGGGCGCATCGCCGCATGACTCGTGGAGATGACCAGGCCGGTGCCGCCGCCGCGGAAGATCGCCTGGACTGCGTCCCGGACGCTTTCCGGGGTGCTGTTCTGCAACTGCACGTCGATGCCCAGACCCGGGCAGATCCGCGTCTGGGAGCCAGCCACCCCGTCCACCGCGCGCTTGGTCTCCCGATAGACGTAGTCGCTGGAAAACCGCTCGAACTTCCCGCGGGGAGTGCCGTTGATGGGCTGCTCCTTCAGCTGCGATTGGTAGTCGGACGCGGACCGGCCGATGATCTCCGCATACGATTTTTCCTTGAGGTCCATCACGCTGTACTCGAAGTCGAGCATTTGCTGCCGGCTGAGGTCGCCGAAAACATTTTGCGTGAGACTATCCACATACGAAGTCATGCGCTCGCCGGCGGGATTGTCGTAGACCACTGGCTTCAGAAAATCGGCATACTCTGTATAGGGGCGGTAGTCCTGTTCGGCCCGGTACAGCGGATTGAAGGCGATGTTCTGCCAGATGTGGAACCCGACCTGTACGTCGGGCCGGAGCGATTTGGCTTTGGCGTAGATTTCGCGTTGCATCTCGCGCATGCTGTCCGCCCAGAACGTTTCCCAGACCAGCAGTTCCGGATGACGCAGGAGAATCCGCCAGAACTCCACATAGTATCCGTCCCGCGGACGCTGGCCGGCGCGGCCGGCCCGGACGAAGGGTTCCAACGCCAGGTACGCCTTTTTCACGCGCTCGATGTCGATGCCCTGTTTGGCCGCCTTGGCGGCGCAGTATTCGCAAAAACAGGAGGTGCGACCGGGATCGCTCTTTGCGCCATGGTGCCAGGCGCCGAGGGCGTTACCCAAGGGACCCTGGCGTTCCGATCCCCGCTGCACGCCGTCGACCTCGTAGGCCCGGATGGAATCTTCGATCACGCCGGAAATCAGGTTCCGAAAATAGGGGTTGTTCAGGCAAGGTCCTCCCGGATGGCCGCCCGTTCTCCGTCCATGAAGATCGATTTCGTAGAGGCGGTCCAGGTCCTTGATTTTTTGGGGAGGACGATTGTCCTCCTCCATCCACGCGAAAATCTTCATGCCGCGCTTTCGGGTCTCGGCGGTGATTTTCTGCATCGCGTCGGGCAGGTCGAAGTCGCCCGGGCTCAGACC
>Ga0182021_10007805_pt1 | contig 12683 bp, 9 predicted proteins | sample 612E3MmetaG_FD_120493 | JGI IMG/M metagenome (GOLD analysis project Ga0182021, IMG submission 120493) | Permafrost microbial communities from Stordalen Mire, Sweden - 612E3M metaG (Illumina Assembly) | ecosystem: Environmental > Terrestrial > Soil > Wetlands > Permafrost | place: Sweden... | reverse complement strand
CGGGTTCTCGTTCTTGCCATCGCCATGCGTCAGTTGCACGTACTCTTTACTTGCAACATTCATGGTGAATATGTTGAAGGCCCCTGTGGCGTACCCTTGGGTCCACGCGAATGCGATACGCTGCCCGTCCGGGTGCCACGACGCATTGGAAGCCTCGCCGATACCCGGTGTCAATCTCTCTAAGTCGGCACCATCCATACTCATCCGGTAAACCTGTTGCGGACCGGAGCGGCCCGAAGAAAACACCAAATCGGCCCCAGTCTTCGGATTTACTTTTGGCTCGACTTCGATGGCGTTCGACGAAGAGATCGGCCGAAACCCCGTTCCGTCTAAATTCGCGGCGAAAATCCGGCAACACCTTCCCGTACCCGCGGAAGAAGCATAGACAATCTGCTTCCCGTCGGGCGTAAACGAGCCAGCCTGATTCACAGACGCGGCCTGATTGTAATAGCGCAAATCCCGGACCGGATCCACCGAAAAGACAAATATAGCAGGTTGTCCCTTCACCCAGCTAGTGAACGCTATTTTCGATCCGTCCGGCGAGACTGACGGATAGGTGGAGATGTTGTTGAACCGGGTGATCTGGCGCTGATTCTTGCCATCGGGATCCATCGCCCAGATTTCCTTGTGGCCGGTACGGTCGCTGGTGAAATAGATGTGGGTGCCGTAGAGGGATTGGCCGCCGAACAGCGTAATGATGTCGGCGGCGAATTCGTGCGCCACCTTGCGGGCGCCGGCTTCATCCACCGTCGCCAGGTAGCGCTTGCCGACCAGTTGGGCGTTGGCCGGGGTATCCTTGCTCAGGTCGTAGAGCCAGCCCTGGAGCACCAGCACCCCATTCTGCGGGGCGGTGTAGCCGAAGGCCAGGTAATTGGCCTGGGCGGGAGGCCTGGACCAATCCTCCATCCAGCGTCCTCCGCCGGTGGTGGGCACGACGGGTGGCGGCGGTTGGTTCCTGCTCTTGCGTCCCCGGGTGGGCGGCGCGGCGGGGGGCGGGGTGGGCCGCTGGAAATCGGCGGGCTGCTGGGGGACGAAGGTGGGGAGCGACGTCCTGGCGACGAGTTTGAGGCGACCGCAGGCCTTGACGTCGGCGGAGAGAGTGTCGTTGAAGGCAGCCATGAACTTCTGGGCGTCGCCGGTGCCGCGAAAGTCGGGTATCGCGATGGCCGGGATGCCGCCCTCCCTGGGCACCCAGATGGTGGCATCCTGCGCCGTGAGGGTGCACAGGGCGCCGGACAGCGCGACGGCGAAACAGACGATTTTTTTCATGTGCCTCGTCTACTCCTTCAGTTGGAACAAGAACTCGATCTCCGCCTCGTTCTTGGGGAACTGCGGCGGCAATTGGGGAAACGGCGCAGCGTCCATGACGGCGCGCTGCGCGGAATTATCCAGGGCGGAAATGCCGCTCCTTTGGGTGATGTGGATGCCGGTTACGCTGCCATCGCGGCGCAACGTGAAGGTCACGCCGACCACCGGCGCATGGTTGGCGCGAATGTCGGTGGTCTTCCAATACTGCGCCACCCGGTTGCGCAGCAGGTCGGCATAAGCGCCGAACTGATTGCCGAAGGGAGAATTGTTGCCGACACCCACGCCGCCGCCGCCGGCCACCGCATAGTCCCGGGTAGCCACACGCGTTCCCGCGGTGCTGTAGAGCTGGTTGGGCAGATCCTTCTGCGAGGCGCGCCACTTGTCGGGAAGCGCCGCGGCTGGCGACGGCCGGGACTTGGCGGTGCGGCTCGGGATGGGAATGGCCTTGGGATCGGGCGCCTCCACTTTCGGCGTGGGCTTGCTCTTGGCGAGGGGAACGGGCACGGCGGATTCCGTATCCGTGGCCACCGGATTCTTGACGCCGGCATGCGAGGGCAGCGCGATGCTCGCAACGGGGTGCACGGTCACCGCGCCCATGCGGCCGCCGTTGGGGTCGCCCATGGAGATGGTGTTGCGGCTCTGCACCCAGCCGACGCCGATGGCGGCGCCAACCAGCAATCCGTGAAACGCCAGCGAGCCGAGGAAGGAAGGGGCGAGGCGTTCGGGCTGATCCAGGATGTCGACGTGCGGCGACATTTACTTGCGGCCCTTGGAGGACGAATCCTCGGGTTGCGTGACCATGTTGACCTGGAAGCCGGCCGCGCCCAGTTCGGCGGTGACCTGCGCGATCGGATCCCAGATGGTTTCCTTGTCGGCGCGCACGTAAACGCCCTTCGCCTTGCCGTACTTCCGCCGGATGGTGGCCGCGAGATCGTTGATGTTCACGTCGTCGGTATTGAGCTTGATGACGGCATCCTTGGTGATGGTGACCACCGGCATCTCCTGGGCGCTCTCCTTGACGGTGCGCACCTTGGGGACGTCCACCTCGATGCCGAACTCCATCACATGGGCGGTCAGCATAAAGATGATGAGCAGAACCAGGACGACGTCGACGAACGGGGTGACGTTGATCTCCGAAATGGCGGCGCTGCCTCGCCGGCCCGACCGGTATCCGCCGCCATTGGTGGAGAAGGCCATCGGCTACTCTCCGCCGAAGCTGCGCTCGGCCAGGTTGAGGAACTCGAGGGAAAAATCGTCCATGCGGGCGCCCAGTTCCCGGATCAGGTGGCCGAAGTAGTTATAGAAGATGGCGGCGGGGATGGCGGCGAACAAGCCCACGGCGGTGGCAATCAGGGCCTCGGAGATGCCGGGAGCGACCGCCTTGAGGCTGGTGGAGCCCATCTGGCCAAGGTCCTGGAAAGCCCGGATGATGCCCATCACGGTGCCCAACAGGCCGATAAACGGGGTGACGGAGGCGGTGGTGGCCAGCCAGTTCATATTGCGCTCCAGCTTGGCCAATTCTTCGCTGACGCCCAGTTGCAGGGTGCGCTCCAGCGCCGTCCGGTTGGTGACGCTGCCGCGGGCCTTGACCTGGCGCTCCAGTTCCTCGTAGCCGAAATCGAAGACGGCCACCAGGGGCGAGGGGCGGAACTGCTCGCTGGCAACCATGACGGCTTCCATGCCGCTGGCCTTGCGGAAGGCGCGCAGGAAGCGGGAATTCGCCTTGCCAGCAGAGCGCAGGGAGCCCAGTTTGGAGAAGATGATGGTCCAGGAATAGACGGAGAAACAGATCAGTATGCCCAGCACAGCCATACCGGCGGGGCCGTTATGCTGGACCATTTCCCAGAGATCTGTCTGCAGGAGGAAGGCAACGGGGGTCTCGAAGAGCAATTCGTCTCCTAACTTCAAATCTAACATAGTGACGCGGGCGGGCTTCAAAAAGTCGGTGGGGTTTGGTACGTGTGGGATTCGGTTCCCCGCGGAGACGCCGAGACGCAGAGGCCAGCGCAGAGAAGCAAACGCTATAATCGGCATGGAATGCTGCTCGAACTGGTGGTGGAGAATTACGCGGTGGTGGAGCGGTTGCGCGTCCATTTTCACCCAGGGCTGAATCTGCTGACCGGGGAGACCGGGAGCGGAAAATCGATTGTAGTGGATGCGCTGGGGCTGCTATTGGGCGGGCGGGCTTCGGCCGAAATGATCCGCACCGGGGAGGCGCGGGCGCGGGTGGCGGGGATATTCGAGGTGCGGGATCAAGCGGCCGTGCGGCGGCTGCTGGAACCGGCCGGGTTGGAGGTGGAGGACGGGGAGCTGCTGATCGAGCGCGAGATTCTGGCCAGCGGGAAATCGCGGGCATTCGTAGGCAGCCGTCCGGTCGCCGCGGCGGTCCTCAAGGACCTGGCGCCGTTTCTGGGGGAGATTCACGGACAACACGATCAGCAGCTTTTGTTCTTGAGCGAGGCGCAGCGCGACATGCTGGACGTGTTTGCGGGAAATCGCGAGTTGCTCGATTCGGCGGCGCGGCTCTATCGGGAGTGGCGGGCGGCGGCGGGGGAGTTGGAGGAACTGGAGCGCAACGAGCAGGAGAAGCTGCGGCTGCTGGATTTGTGGAGCTTCCAGCGCAAGGAAATCGAAAACGCCGCGCTCGCCCCGGACGAGGACACGCAACTGGAGAACGAGCGGCGAGTGCTGCAGAACGTCCAGAAACTACAGGAGAGCGCGACAACGGCGTACGATGCCTTGTACGAGAGCCCGGAATCGGCCGTGGCGCTGGCGCGCATCGCGGCCAAGCGGGTGGAGGAGTTGTACCGCATCGATGCCACTCTCGGGGGGCTGCGCGAGCACCTGAAATCGGCCGAATTGAGCTTGCAGGAAGCGGCCTACGGGCTACGCGACTATTTGTCGGGCCTGGAGGCGAATCCGGCGCGGCTGGAAGAGGTGGAGACGCGCCTGGAAGCCATCGCACGGCTCAAGCGGAAGTACGGGCACTCGATGGCGGAGATCCTGGCGTTTCTGGAGGAAGTGGCGGGGCAGATCGCGGGTGTGGAGTCCACTGGCGAGCGCATGGAGGCGCTACGCAAGGAGCGCCAGCGTCTGGCGGCGGAGTTCGAGAAGCTGGCGGGCGCGCTGACGGAAGCCCGGCAGGCGGCGGCGCGGCGGCTGGAGAAGCGGGTGGAGGCGGAGCTGGCGCAACTGGCCATGGAGCGGACCGTGTTCCGGGTCGTGACGAGCCAGGCGGCATGGTCCCCGGCGGGCGCCGACCGCGTGGAATTCCTGGTGTCTCCCAATGTGGGCGAGGAGCCGAGGGCGCTGGAGAAGGTGGCCTCGGGCGGCGAGATCTCACGCATCGCGCTGGCGCTGAAGACGTGCCTGGCGGGGCCCAAGACCAGCGTGGTGCGCACCCTGGTATTCGACGAAGTGGACGCGGGCGTCGGCGGCAGCGCGGCCGAGGGAGTGGGCCGGCGCCTGAAGAAACTGGCGGCGGCCAACCAGGTGCTGTGCGTGACCCATCTGCCGCAGATCGCGTCCTTCGCGGACCATCATTACCGGGTGGAGAAGCAGGAATCGGGTGGCCGGACGGTGGCGGTGATCGAGGAGTTGGACGCGGCGGCGCGGACGCGCGAGGTGGGTCGCATGTTGAGCGGGCAGAAGCTCACGCCGGAAGCGCTCAAGAATGCGGAGCAGTTGATCAAGATGAGCGTGGGGTAAAAGAAACGCAGGGCTTCAGCCGGCCTTACCATTGCAGACAGGATACGGTCGAACCTTGAAACTGGCGATCATCGGGTACGGCAAAGTGGGGCGCGCGCTGGCGCGGCTGGCGAGAGCGCAGCGCAAGGAGTATCCCTTCACGATCACGGGGGTTCATACGTTGCGGCACGGCACGGCGGTGGACGCGGCGGGCCTGGCGGCGGACGTGCTGGAGGCCGCGGAGTTCGGGGTGCGGGCGGCATCGGTGGAGGAGTTTCTGGACGCGGCGCGGGCGGAGGTGGCGGTAGAACTGACCACGCTCAATCCATCCACGGGGGAGCCGGCGACGGGGCACATTCGGGCGGCGATGGCGAGGCACATGCACGTGGTGACGGCGAACAAGGGGCCGATCGCGCACGCGTATGCCGCACTGCGCGACCTGGCGGCGCGGGAGGGGGTGAGCCTGCGGTTCGAATCCAGCGTGATGGACGGCGCGCCGGTGTTCAACCTGTGGCGGCACGCCATGCCCGGGGTGAAGGTGCTGGGGTTCACCGGGGTGCTGAATTCGACGTCGAAGGTGGTGATCGAGACGATGGAGCGCGGGGGAAGCTTCGACGCGGGGCTGGCGGAGGCGCGGCGGATGGGGATCGCGGAGGGCGATGGGGCGTACGACGTGGAAGGCTGGGACTCGGCGGCCAAGACGGCGGCGCTGGCCAACGTGCTGATGGACGCGCGGACCACGCCGCAACTGGTGGCGACGCGCGGGATCGCGCGGCTGACGCCGGAGCGGGTGATGGAGATGGCGCGCGATGGAAAGACGGTGCGGCTGGTGAGCCGGGGGCGGCGAACCAGCGGCGGCGTGTCGCTGCGGGTGCGCGCCGAGGTGCTGGAGCGGACCGACCTTCTGGCCTGCACGCCGGGGACGAGCAACCTGATTCTGTTCCATACGGACTTGATGGGCACGTTCGGAACGGTGTCGATCGCTCCGGGGGTGGAGCAGACGGCGTATGGCGTATTCAGCGATCTGGTGAGCCTGCGCTGAGGCTGGCCGGCGAGGGCGCCGGACGGACGGGGACGCCCGCCCCACCCGCTGCCCTATTGCACCGGAACAGTAACAGTGGCGCTGGGGCGGCCGCCTTGGGACAGCACCAGCGGCGCCTGCTGGGACGGCGCGATTCCGGTTGGGATGGTGGCGTTCACTTGATAGAGCCCGGTGAATCCCGGGGTCGGACCGGCAAAGAACACCGGAACGTTCTTGTCCCCAATCGTCAGCGTCACCGGATCGATCACTTGCGAGAGCGGTGAAGGCGGAGCGGGAGATCCGGCGATGGCGCGAGGCGTCACGTCCCCCAAACCAGTGCAGACGCTATCGTAAGCTAGCCACAAGAGGCGCCCCAGCCCAAGGCGGTCCTATTTTGACCGTGAAGTACTAAACTTCTGTTATGTGGACTTCGGGAGCAAGACTTCTCATCCTCGCCTGTTTCATGGTGCCCGGTCCTCGAGCGCAGTCCGGAGAGGGAGAATCCCAACTGCAGATGGCGAGAACATCGCTGACTGGCGAGCATAAGGACACCGAGAACGCAAGAAAGCTGCTACTCGAAATCGTGGACGGCGGTAGTGCGGGGGCCACTTCCGAAATATTGTCCTACGCGTACGTGTATTTAGGTTACGTCGAGGACCGGGCCGGACACCGGCAGCGCGCCATCGCCTGGTTCGAGAAGGCGCTGGCAGTTGAGGGAGGCTCGCCTGGCATCCTGGAGGTAGCCCGATTGGGTTTGGAGCGACCGGTCACGTGGATTCGACACCTTGATGCGGCGCGGACATCGTCCGAGGTTCCGTCCCGTCCCGCAGAGGCGCCGAGGCCGGCAAAGGCGTATGTCACGGCGCAGCCCCCAACGGGAATGACGCTCTCAAAGAATCTCTCGGCGCAGCAACGGCGTGAGAACTTCGATGCCCTTTGGAACGCTATCGACGCCACGTACGCGTGCTTCAAGCTGAAGTCCATCGATTGGCGGGAAGTTGGGCGACGCTACCGACAGCACCTTGATACTACAAGCAACGACGACGATTTCTACGCGCTGATCTTTCGGCTTGTCAATGAGCTGAAGGATACTCATTCGTGGTTACAGGGCTACAGAGATCTCGTGCTGGAGGACGCAACGGACTTATCCATCGATCTATTTGGGGGAAGACCATTCGTGGTTGCAGTCAAACCTGGCTCGGAGGCGGCCCTCGCCGGCGTGACACCGGGCTGGGAAGTCCTGTCGGTCGACGGATTGACTGTAGCGGAAACAATGGAGGCGCTGAGGCGGCATCTTCATGCGTGCTCTTCGGAGCGTGCCTACCACCGCGAAGCGGGCCGGCATCTGCTAGCCGGCGAAAGAGGAAGCATCGTAACCGTGGAACTGCGATCGCCGGAGGGCAGGACGAAAACACTTACGTTGCGGCGGATATCGGGTCCGGGGATTCGGCCACCGGCCCGGGCGGCCGCTTTCGAGCTGACGCGGCAGCACTTTGTGCATTTCGGCTGTCATCCTTCAGGCTTGGGATATATTCGGATTGAATCGTTCAACGGACGCGAAGAGATCGCCGATGAATTCGATCGCGCTCTGGAGGAATTGCGGGATGCGCCGGGTCTAATTCTCGATATTCGCGATAACACGGGGGGCTTTGGGCAGCCACGAATCGTGGGAAGGTTCCTGAAGAAACGCACCTTAGTGAGTGTCAGTTACATCAAGAATGGACCAGGCTATTCCAATCTCGACAGACGCAAGGGCTATCTTGAGCCAACTGGCGGATGGCAGTACACACGCCCGGTCGCGCTGCTGGTCAATGATGTTACTGGAAGCGCCTCCGATCTGTTTGCGTGTGAATTGCGGAGCGCGCGTCGCGTCATCACCGTCGGCACAACCACTCACGGCAATTTGTCGGGTGTGGCCACCTTCGCGGTGCTCCCCTGCGGCCTGGTGGTGAGAATCTCGAACGGTTACATCAGCGACGCCCGAGACCGGCCCATTGAGGGGAACGGGAACATTCCGGACGTCACAGTCGAGCCGACAATCGACGATTTCTTGAATCGCAGAGACCCAGTTCTGGATAGGGCTGTCGATCTACTCATGAAGTAGACTGCGGCTCAAATTACTTCGGCGCCGCGCAGCCGTCTCAGGCGAACAATTCCTGAGCGCGGAGCATCCGGTCCCGCACCTGCACGCCGTTGGGACAGTGGACCGAGCAGGATCCGCAATCGCTGCACCGGATGTCGCGGACCCGCGCCGGCAGCTCCAGGAACTTCTCCCGAGCCAGAGCGAATTGCCCGTAGCCCTCGACGTAGGTCAGGAAGCGCAGCATGTCCGGCACCGGCACCCCCTTGTCGCAGACGCCGCCGCAGACCCCGCACATGCGGCAGTACATCGGGCTGATGTAGGCCAGTAGCTGGTTCAGGATCTGCTCGTCCTTGTCCGTGTACGGCTCGGCCATGGCACGCAGGTTCTCGTCGAGTTGCTCGTGATCGGTCATGCAGACGATGGCCGTATCCAGGGACTGGTTCTTGAGGGCCCACTTGATGGCCGCCAGTGGCGCGCCCTCCTGGCTGAAGGTCTTCTTCACCGCGTCCTGCGCCGCCCCATAGAGCCTGTCACCCCGCGAGACGCGGCTAAGCCCCCCGGCCAGAGTCTTCATGGCCACGATTCCCATGCCGGCCTTGCGCGCCGTCTGGATCGCCGCGGTCATGTCCGCGGCGCGCGCCGGTTGGCCGTCCAGGGCCACGTTCCTCATGGCGAAGTTGTACGTGGTCAGGACCACGTCGGTCTGCCCCAGTTTGACCAGGTACGCCAGCATCTGGTCCATGTTGTAATGCGTGCTGACGCCGGCAAACCGGATCTTCCCGGCCTTCTTGGCGCTGCGCTGGGCTTCCAGCAGATCGTCGGTCACCTCGGCCGGGGTGCTCCTGTTGTGCAGATACCAGATGTCGAGGTAGTCGGTGCCCAGTTCGCGCAGGCTGGTGTCCAGGTCGGCCAGAGCCTCTTGCCTGGTTTTGCCAATGCTCTTGCTGGAGATGACCAACTGCTTTCGCTTGCCCTTCACCGCCCCGCCCAACATACGCTCGTTGTTTCCGGACTGGTAACCGCGCGCCGTGTCGAAGTGGATAATGCCGAGGTCGGCCGCCCTCGCGATCACGGACTGGTCCGATGCGGTCATACACCCGAAGGACAGCGACGTCACCTTCAGACCGGTTTTCCCCAGCGTCCGATAGGTGAGTTTCACCTTCTGGGGCGCTGCCTGCGCAGGGGCCTGCGCCGGCGGCGGAGGGGTTGCGGGCTTGGCCAGCCCGGCCGCGGGCAGAGCCAGCCCCGCAGCCAGGAAATTGCGACGCGACGATTCAGATTTCATACAGACTCCTTCTTGTCTCGATTTTCCGCCCTTGGCTGACTCCGGCTCCGGGCCAACCCTGGGCAAGGATTTCCGTCTTGGCCTCGTGGCCACAAGCGATTATACTCCCAACCGCCCAATTGGAGCCGATTATCTCATGGGCCGATCCGGGCAACTTCGACATGGATCCCACCGCGTACTGGTTGCTGGTGACGAATCACGAAAGCAACACCGCGATGGTGCGGCGTCTTGCCGCCCGAAGGAACGTCCTGGATCAGTGTCAGCCGCCCGGTCTTGGGGTCCACCGAGAAGACGGCGATAGCCGGATCGATCGAATACGCGCTCACGAATCCCGTCGAGTTGCAGGAGTACAAGCGGCGGCCGCCCGGCGCGATCGCGAAATAGGCCGGCGCGGGAGTTTCCAACAGGAACTCAGGCTTGCTCAGCGCGCCCGTTACAGTGTCGAAATGGGAAACCGAAAGACCCTTGCCGGGCCCCGCCGTATGGGTGCCGAAATAAACCGTCAGGTCCGCCGCGGCCGCCGGTAAGAGAGCCATGGCGATGTACGCGGCCGCCGCCAGCAATGAGACTGCTCGATATCTCCTCCTCATCATCCTCCGGCTTCCTTTCTCGTCCGAACGCTACCAGCTTACTCCCGATTTTTAGCGCTGAAGGCGGAGGTAGGTGTGGGCAAATGTATACTACCAGCATTCGGCCCAGAAACTCGGAATAGCGGGATAATCCGGATGTCAACTGGCTGACCGGCTGTTCTCATGGGCATCCAGCGCGTGACACTGTACCGCTACCGCTAGGCTTCCGGCCCGTCAGGTGCGGTACGCGGTCGTTGTACCCGGCGCGGCGAAGCTGTAAGTTCGCGGTCAACGATGGTACGATCCACCCAGATTGCTACAATGGAACCGAGCTTGCTTATGACGACTGACTGCTTCACCCCCCGCAGAGACTTCCTGAAGACCTGCCTGCTTGGCAGCACCGCCGCGCTGGCCGCCGAAGCCGCGTTTGCGGCCCCCCCCGGCGCCGCCGGCAAGTTCACCAGCAGTGTCGCGCTCACCGCCGGCGACGACCGCGCCAACCTGGCGTTCAAGGCGCTGGAGCCGTTCAAGAAGGAAATCGCCGATGCCATTGGGAGCAAGCGCGTCATCGTCAAGCCCAACAACGTCATCATCGACCGCCCGCTGTGCGCCAGCCACGCCGACAATCTGGAAGGCATCCTGGAGTTTCTGCGGTCCATCGGCAAGAAGAACGTCGCGATCGCCGAGTCGCCGGCCATGGGTTCGGCTCTCGATGGTTTCGCCAATTACGGCTACAACAAGTTCGCCGGCAAGTACGGAGTGAAGCTGATCAACCTCGACAGCGAGGATTTCACGGTGCTTTCCTGCATTGACGAGAAAGATTTCCGGCCGCATGCCTGCCGCATGTCCAAGCTGATGCTTGACTCGAACAACTTCATCATTTCCGCGGCCAAACTCAAAACGCACGATCTCGTCGGCATCACCCTGTCGCTGAAAAACATCGTGGTTGGCGCGCCCATCAAGGACCCGGGCGCCGGTCTTCGCCCTGGCCCAGCGGGCGGCGGCCGATCCGACAAACCCCTCACGCATGGCGGCGGCTCGCACGGCATCAACTACAATCTCTTTGCCCTCTCGCCAAGACTGCATCCGCACCTGGCCGTGATTGATGGCTACGAAGGCATGGAAGGCACTGGCCCGGTGAATGGAACGCCGGTGAACCACAAAGTTTGCGTGGCCAGCCTGGATTGGCTTGCCGCCGACCGGGTGGCTGCGGAACTCATGGGTGTTGACGTTGGCAAGATCGGTTACCTGACCTATTGCATCCAGGCGGGAGACCGTGGCGAGGGGGATTTGAGCAAGATCGAGATCCTCGGACCGGCGATCAAGGACCACGCCAGGAAGTACCAACTGCCCAGAACCTGGGACCAGATCACAAGCTGGCAGAAGACGGTTTGACCGGCTGACAATTCGCGGGTGGTTATTCCAGATCGACGAGGCCTTTTTCGAGAACGCCGGGCCTGGACATCTGAAGACCAGCCCCGCCAGAACGGGGCGCTGGGGCCGGGGCTCAAGTTGGGTCAGCTTCGCAATCGACACCGCGATCACGTCCCTGCCAGCAACTTCACGAGCCGGTAGAGGAACTCGACGCTCTCGTAGAAGGCGTCCACCGGAAGACGCTCGTTGGCGCCGTGGGCGTTGCCCAGGTCCAGTTCGCCAAACGCGCCACTGACTCCGAAGGCAGGCATGCCCACCCGCCGCAGGGAAAGGGAGTCGCTGGCCCAGGGGTCCATCACCGGGTAGACCGGCATGCCGGGCCACATCTCGGCCGTGAGTCGCTCCACCGCGCCCATCACCTCGGGGAGCAGGGGGGATGACGGGGCCGGCGGGTTGGCGCCCGCCAGCGTCAAAGCGATCTCGGGGTCGGCAATGAACCCGGCCAGCGTGCTGCGGACGAACTCAGTGGTATCGCCGGGAAAAACGCGGCAGTTGATCACGGCGCCGGCAGTCTGCGGCAATGCGTTGGCGGCATGCCCTCCCTCGATCTGGGTGGCCACGCAGGTGGTCCGCAGGATGCTGTTGTAGTAGGGTGAGCCGTCCGCCAGCCGTTTGGCAGCCTCCAGATCCGGCGAATCCTTGGAGACGGCTTTCATATCCGCCGCCTCCGCGCCGCCCTCCGCCGCCGACATGCGCTCGAAGTAGGCCCGGGTGGTCTCGTTGAAGCGGAACGGGAAGTCCTGCGCGGCCAGCCTGGTGAGCCCCGCCGCCAGCCGGTAGATTGCGTTGTCCTTCACGGGCAGCGAACTGTGGCCTCCCTGGCTTTTTGCACCCGCCCGAAAACTGATGTTGGCCTTCTCGCCGGTCTGCACCGTCATCCGGACGCGCCGCCCTTTGTCCATCTGGCCGCCGCCCGCGTCCGGATTCAGGCAGTATTCCGCATCGATCCAGTCCCGATGGTTGCGCAGCAGCCAGGCGACGCCGTTGGCGCTTCCTCCGGTCTCCTCGTCCGCGGTGAGGGCTACGATGATGTCGCGACTGGGGACAAATCCCTCGGCGCGCAGGCGCATCAGGTTGGCGACGAACCCAGCCACGGCATACTTCATGTCGAGGACGCCGCGCCCGTAGAAGAAGCCGTCGCGCTCCGTGAGGCGGAACGGATCGAGCCCGGCGGACCAGCCTTCGCGGGGCGCGGCAACCACGTCGAGATGCGCAATCAGAATGAGGGTTTTGGCCTTTCCCGACCCGCGCAGGCGCACCACCAGATTCTGCTTTTCGGGACGCGCGCCGGCCAGG
>Ga0182021_10007804_pt1 | contig 12686 bp, 10 predicted proteins | sample 612E3MmetaG_FD_120493 | JGI IMG/M metagenome (GOLD analysis project Ga0182021, IMG submission 120493) | Permafrost microbial communities from Stordalen Mire, Sweden - 612E3M metaG (Illumina Assembly) | ecosystem: Environmental > Terrestrial > Soil > Wetlands > Permafrost | place: Sweden... | reverse complement strand
GAACCGGAGGCGGAGTCGCCTTCGACGATGAAGAGCGTGCTCTCCTCGGCCCGCTCGTCCCGGTCGCCGAGATGCAGGCGGCAGTCCCGCAGCTTGCGATTGTGGAGCGAGGCCTTCTTGGCCCGCTCGCGGGCGAGGCTGCGGATGCCGGCGAGTTCCTTGCGCTCGCGCTCGTTGTCCTCGAGCTTGCGCCTGAGCGCCTCCGCGCCTTCGCGGTTGCGATGCAGCCAGGCGTCGAGGTGCTGCTGCACGAAGGTGCCGATGAACTGGCGGATCGGCGGTCCGTCGGGCCCCATGTCGGCGGACCCGAGCTTGGTCTTGGTCTGCGACTCGAAGACCGGCTCGATCACACGCACGGAAATGGCCGCGACAATCGACTGGCGCACATCCGCGGCGTCAAAGTCCTTCTTGTAGAAGTTGCGCAGCACCTCAACAACCGCCTCGCGGAACGCCTGTTGATGCGTGCCTCCCATCGTTGTGTGCTGGCCGTTCACGAACGAGTAGTATTCCTCGCCGTAGTGCGAGCCGTGCGTGAAGGCGATCTCGATGTCCTCACCCTCGAGGTGGACGATCGGGTAGAGAATATCGCCGCTGAGGTTCTTTTCGAGAAGGTCCTTGAGACCGTGCTCGGACCGGAACGGCTTGCCGTTGAAGGTCAGCGTCAGGCCGCGATTGAGGAAGGCGTACTTCCAGAGCAAATCCTCGACGAATTCCCCGTGATACTTGAAGTCCGGCCCAAACAGCTCCTCGTCGGGGGTGAACTCGATGATGGTGCCGTTGCGTTCGCCCGTCTTCGCAACCTTGCAATCCTTCTTCAGCTTGCCGCGCACAAATTCAACGACCTTGGTCTGGCCTTCGCGAACCGCCTGCGCCCGGTAGGCGGACGAAAGCGCATTGACCGCCTTCTGGCCGATGCCGTTGAGGCCGACGGCCTTCTTGAACGCCTCGGAATCGTACTTGGCGCCGGTGTTGATGACCGACACACACTCGAGCACCTTGCCGAGGGGAATGCCCCGGCCATAGTCCCGCACCCGCACGGTGCGATCGGTGAGCTCGACCTCGATCTTCTTCCCACAACCCATCGTGAATTCGTCGACCGAGTTGTCGATGGTCTCCTTCAGGAGCACGTAAATGCCATCCTCGGCGTGGCCGCCGCCGCCGAGCCTGCCAATGTACATACCCGGTCGCAGCCGGATATGCTCGGTCGAAGAGAGGGTCTTGATGCTGGCTTCCGTGTAATCGTGATTCGCCATGAGTCGGGTGTTGAGGGGAAAAGAGGGCGGGTCGCTGGTCGTGACAAGCGCAATCCTGGCGATAGTCGCGGCAAAATCCAAGGCTGACGCTTGCCAAATCCTCCGCTAGGCTTCACTCATGCGACCGATCATCTCCGGGATACCGTTCCTCGTTTACCCGGTCCGCGACATGGCCCAGGCCAAGGGGTTCTACCGCGGCGGGCTCGGTCTCACGGCTGGGCAGTCCTGGGAGGGCCAATGGGGCGAATGCGAAGTCGGCACGGCAACCCGGGCGCGAAAGCCGGCGCCGCGGGAATACCGCGCTTCGGTGGTTCTCCTACCCTCGTATCGATAGCCCAAAGGTCCCGAAATTCGCATTCATCCATGATTACCTTATCCTCACTTGTGCACCGGACTACGGTTTTTCATCGGATCCTCGCCGTCCTGGCGACCGTGGCGATCGGGACTTCCGCGTCCGCCAGCACCAGCGATGTCCCCATGAAACCTTCCAAATCCTTCGCCGCACCGGCTTGCACCGTTGACAACGAAAAATCCGCCTGCGGTCTGCCGTCAAAGGTGGTCATCGACATGAGCAAAGCCAGGGTCAAGCACACCGCCGCCGAATGGCAGGCGTTGCTGACGCCGGAGCAATACCGGGTCGCCCGACAGCAGGGAACCGAACGGGCATTCGAGAACGCCTATTGGAACAACCATGAGGACGGCGTGTACTTCTCCGCGTGCAGCGACACTCCGCTGTTTGACAGCCGGGACAAGTTCGAGAGCGGCACAGGCTGGCCGAGTTTCTCCAGACCGATCGAGCCAAAATTCCTCACCGAGCAGACGGACTCCAGCTGGGGAATGTCCCGCACGGAAGTCAGTTGCTCGGTCGACGGAGCCCATCTCGGGCATGTGTTCGATGACGGTCCTGCCCCCACCGGCCTGCGTTACTGCATGAACTCCGCCTCGCTCCGCTTCATGCCGCGCAAGGAGTACGACGCGTGGGTCGTGCGCCGCGCCGCGATGCCGGACGCGGCGAAGCGCAATTGAAGAGGGAAAAGGGAAGAACGAAGAATCTGGGAGGCCGGGCCAAAGTCGGCTCAGGGACGCTTGGTCCGAATTGTCGGAGCCCGCTTGCAGGCGATTCTCTGCCTGCGACGACGGACAACACCCCGGATCGCCCGCAAGCAGGCTCCGACAACTGCATTTCAGCCGAGAAATCGTCGCGAGAATTTCGGTCACCCCTCTCGAAGCAAGTATCCTCATCTTTGTCTTCGTTCTTCCCTCTTCAATCGCGTTCACGGGAAGCCGGTTGACGCGACGGCGAGGCTCACCGAAATTGGCGGCATGGCCAACGTCACCCTCACCTACTATCTCGAGGTCATTTCCTCCTGGTGCCATTGGGCGGAACCGGCATGGGCCGAGCTCAAGTCGAGCTACGCCGGCCGCGTGCAGTTCGATTGGAAAATCGCGCTCATGAGTCCGGGCGATTTCCCCGTGTCGCGGGCCCAATGCGACTGGTTCTACCGGCGCAGTGGCACGATCATGCGATCGCCTTACATGCTCAACTCCGGGTGGTTCGAGCCCGGGCGGAAGGGCGGCTACCTCGCCCCCAACCTCGTGGCCGAGGCGGGCCGGGATTTCGGCGTCTCGGACGACCGGCTGCGCCTCGCGTTGTCCAAAGCAACCAACCGCGAGGGTCGCAAACTCGGCGACATGGCGGAGGCCGTCGCCGTTGGCGCGGCTGCGTTGGCAGTCGATCCGGTGAAACTTCGCGCCCGGGCCGAGTCGCCGGAGGTGCAAGCTCGCGTCGATGCCTCCACCGCCGAGTTCCACGCCCACCAGATCACCCAGCGTCCGGCGTTCGTCCTGACTGACGTGATCGGCGATAAGGCGGTGTTCTCCGGCCTGGTTCGCGTCGAGCCGCTGGCTGCAGCGGTCGAGGCGATGCTCGCCGACACCGCGGCCTACGCCGCCCACGCTGCGCATTTCGGCAATCCCCCGACGGCGTAACGGTTCCTTGAAATCCGCACCCCGGCGACCCGATCGCGACCAAACCGACCCGCATGATCGAAACCAAATGGCTGCTTTCGCAGGCTCGCGGCTATCTCGGCCTCGGCATGATTGAAGAGGCTTCGGGCGAGCTTGACCAAGTGCCCGCGGAGGCGGCGCGGCAGACGGACGTGCTGACATTGCGCGCACTTGTGCTGCAGGAACAGGCGAAATGGCCGCCACTCGCGGAAGTCGCACATACCCTAGTGGGGCGCCAGCCGGCGGAGTGTAGCTGGTGGATAACCTGGGCCTATGCCACCCGACGGAGCCAATCGCTCGAAGCCGCGGAGGTTATCCTCCTCGAAGCGGAGCGTACCCATCCGAAAGAGGCGGCGATTCAGTTCAATCTCGGCTGCTACGCCTGCCAGCGGGGCGACCTCGCCGGGGCGCGCCGTCGGGTGGAGCGGGCGCTCGCGCTCGACCCGACTTTCCGCGAGGCCGCGGAAAGCGATCCGGACCTTGCTCCCCTGCGCGCGGCGGGCGGGTCATCGTGCGGGGAAATCAGGGCGTGAGGATGCCTTCGGCCTGATCCCGCGGTTTATCTGAGGTGGCGGGGTCCGACGACCCCGCCCCACAATTCCGCACCCTGATGCGGTAGACAATGCAGGCAGCCTGCTTGCGGGCGAATTCCCGTCTCACATCGCGGGCGAGCGCGCTTCCAACAAATGCAAGGCTCCGGCTCAGCCTCTGTTCACCTTCGCCAGCAGATCGAGCCAGCGCTTCCAGCCTTCGACCATGGCGCGCTGGTTGGCAGGTGACGCGTCGCTTTCCTCGCCCGCCCGCATGAAGCCGTGGCCGGCGCCATCATAGGAAACCGGCTCGAAGGTCTTGCTGGCCGCTTTCATGAGATCGACGGTCCCGGGAACCGTTGCACCGACCCGGGCGTCGTTGCCGCCGTAGAAGCCATAGACCGGGCAACCGATTTGCGCAAGGGCGGACGCCTGCTCGGGACTGGTGCCGTAGAAGACAAACGCCGCCTTCAAATTCGCGTTGTTCGTCGCATAGCGGAAGGCCTGGCTGCCACCCCAGCAGAATCCCGCCACTGAAATCTGCCCGTTGCAGGCGGGCAGCCTGGCCACATAGCTGGCCACGGCATCCAAGTCCGCCGTTACCTGTTCGGGCGAAAGCGACATGACGGCCTTGGTCACCGCATCGCGTCCGCCGATTTCAACCGTGCCCCCGCCACCCGGAGCCAGGCCGGAGAGCAGGTCGGGCGCAATGGCGATGTACCCGTGCTCGGCCAACTGGTCGGTCACGCTGCGGGCCCAGTCGGTCAACCCGAAGATCTCGTGGATGACCACAACCGCCGGGGCCTTGTCCTTGACCTCAGGATACGCGATGAAGCAGGCAACCTCACGGCTGCCGTGCCGGACCTTGACCCATTCCAGGTGGCGAGGGGATTTTTCCAGGCGGGCAGACGCCGCAGGCTGACCGAGGGCGACGGCGGAGAAGAGCAGAAATATCACGAAGGTTCTCATGGCAGAAATGCTCATCCCGCAATGAACGCATACTCCGCGCAGGTTCAAATCCTCGGGCAATTTGGTCGTGAGGGCACGACAAGCGACGAAGGAGGCCCGCTTGCAGGCAATCTGTCATCGCCTGCGAACAAGCGCCTACGGCTCCTCCAGGATGGCGGAGCCATCTTGGCCAAGGAACCAGTCCGTTCGTTTCCTAGCCCACCTTGGGCAGGTGATGCAGGGCCTCCGCAATCTTCTCCTCGGGATGCTCGTAGTCCTCGAGGTCGCCAGCGAGGTGGGCATCATAGGCAGACATGTCGAAATGGCCGTGTCCGCTGTAATTGAACACGATGCATTTTCCGTCGTCCTTCTTCGCCTCGTCGATCGCCGCGCGGATGGCATGCGAGGTTTCCGGGGCGGGAATAAAGCCTTCGGTGCGGGCGAACTGGAGCGCGCCGTCAAACACGGCGGTTTGCGTGTACGCCTTCGCCTCGATGATCCCGAGATTTGCGAGGTGGGCCACGATGGGCGCCGTGCCATGGTAGCGCAATCCGCCCGCGTGGATGCCCTCGGGGACGAACGTGTGGCCGAGGGTGAACATCTTGACTAGCGGCGCGAGCTTGGCGGTGTCGCCGTAATCGTAGGCATAGACCCCCTTGGTGAGCGACGGGCAGGCGGAAGGCTCGACCGCGACGATGCGCAGCTTGGGATTGGCGAGTTTCTCCGGCAGGAATGGCAGGGCGAAGCCGCCGAAATTACTGCCCCCGCCGACACAGGCGATGAGCACATCGGGCTTTTCGCCAATCATCTCGAGCTGCCGCTTCGTCTCGAGGCCGATGACGCTCTGATGAAGGATGACGTGGTTGAGCACGCTGCCGAGGGTGTATTTCGTGTCCTCATGGGTGGCGGCGTCCTCGACCGCCTCGGAAATGGCAATGCCCAGGCTGCCGGGCGTGTTCGGGTCGGCCGCCAGGATGGCGCGGCCGGCATTGGTCCGATCGGAGGGGGATGCAAACACCTCGCCGCCCCAGATATGCATCAGCGAACGGCGGTACGGCTTCTGGTGGTAGCTGGATTTCACCATGTAAATGGTGCAGGCCAACCCGAAGAGCTGACAGGCGAACGCCATCGATGATCCCCATTGCCCGGCGCCCGTTTCGGTGCTCAGCCGGCGCACGCCTTCCTTCTTGTTGTAGTAGGCTTGGGCGAGCGCGGTGTTGAGCTTGTGGCTGCCCGCGGGGCTGACGCTTTCGTTCTTGAAGTAGATGCGGCAGGAAGTCTTGAGCGCCTTCTCGAGGCGAACGGCGCGGACGAGCGGCGTGGGCCGCCAGATCTTGTAGAGTTCGCGAACCTCCTGGGGAATCGGAATCCAGCGTTCCGGACTCATTTCCTGCTCAATGAGCGCCATTGGGAAGATCGGCGCCAAATCTCCCGGAGTGAGCGGCTGGCCGGTCCCGGGATGCAGCGGGGGCGGAAGTGGCTTGGGAAGGTCGGCGAGGACATTGTACCAAGACGCGGGAATTTCGGTGAGGGGCAGGTTGACGCGTTCCTTGTCCATAAAATAAGGCCCTCATCGCTAGGAGATTCCTCCGGCTGAAGCCATCCTTTTTCTCGCGCGGCGCCTTGGCTCGCATGGTCTTCTGTTTTGGCACGAGTCTCGCCTGACATGGGCGGGACGCCCATGGCACATGGCACGGGTTTGGCATGCGCGGGGGATCATCGCCCGTGGCAACCTGGAATGAACGCCTGCGCGATTGGATGGTCAGCGTGAACTTCATCCCGAAAAAATAGACCGGGAAGTTCCACGGTGCAGGCGCGAGCTCGCAAAAACGGCCCAGAAATCGCTTTTCTCGTGCCCAGTAGGATTGAAATTGAGCCAAACCACTCTGCAAATTCACTCGTAATCCATGGGTCGCTGGCGCTATCCTAGCCAAATCGATCTTACGCAGGTTACCCCAGCTTGAACAGTTGTTTTGACGGCTGCTCACACGCCTGCTCCCCAGAAACCCCATCCCATCAAGGCATTCAAGCCGGCCGCCCAATTGAGGCGCTTTCTTCATTTTTCGGCGCAAGCGAACTCCGCCCGGATTCCGGCCCGAGAATGCCGATGATGCAAGCATCAGCAAGAGGCATATGAGAACACTCGATGAATCAATTGAAGTTTATGTCGGAGAAGATGGCGATGTCTGCATCGCCCGGGTCGATATGAGTGAGGACTTCTGTGTCGCCATCCCGCCGGACCAAGTCGACGTATTGATCAAATGGCTCAAGGCAAAGCGGACCGAGGCGATCAAGTTCCGGCGGAAGGCGTCCGTTTCAAAATAGTCTGAGTCGGAACCAGGCCGTGGGAAGGTCGCTTGCGACCGATGATCGCCCGCCCCTCGACGCAGTCGTGGCCCTGAGCTGATCGAAAGGGCAAGCGGGCTTCCTGCACCGGCACATTGACCGGTGCGCGAAGGCATGGGGCTTCGCACGGCAAAGCCAAGTCAGACCATTTTCTCGTGCCCAATTATCCCGCCTTTCCGATTCTGACCACCGCCCGGCTCCGGTTGCGCGACTGGCGTGACTCGGATCTGCCTGCGTTCGCCCGGCTGAATGCCGATCCGCTGGTAATGGCTTTCATGGCAAAATGCCTGAGCCGCGAGGAAAGCGATGCGTCGGTCGGCCGCATTCGCGAGCATTTTGACCGCCAGGGCTTCGGCCTCTGGGCAGTTGAGAATATCGACGGTGCGGAGTTCATCGGGTTCACCGGCCTGTCGATTCCGCGTTTTACCGCCTCGTTCACGCCATGCGTCGAGGTCGGCTGGCGGTTCGCCGCCGACCAGTGGGGCCGGGGCTATGCCACGGAGGCGGCCCGCGCCTGCCTCGCCTTTGGCTTTGACCAGCTGGGGCTGCCGGAAATCGTCTCATTCACCACGGCGGCCAACTTTCGCTCGCGCAGGGTGATGGAACGCATTGGGATGACGCGCGACGCCGCGAACGACTTCGAACATCCCTCGCTTCCTGCCGGCCATCCACTCCGACCTCATGTGCTCTACCGCGCCCTGCCCCGGCGGACCTGAGTTCCCCGTTCCTGGCCGGGTTCACGCAGCTGCCATGGCAGAGCGGTTTCTGCGGGATTTGTCGGTGCTACTGCAGGCGCCTGGCTGAAGGAACCTGAAACGAAGGAACCAGGCGCTTTGACTCCGGGTCCCAACCGGACACACTCCCACTTCCCCGTCATGATCTCCTGGAGAATTGTCGCCCTCAGTTGTTTGGTCGCAGCCCTCGCCTCCGGCAGCCACGCCCAGGATGCACGATTTTCGAAGACCCTAAGCGCGTCGGAGTTGAAGCACTCCGGCTTGGAGAGGCTTTCTGCCGACCAACTGGCCGTGCTCGATGCGCTCATCCGCCGCGATGCGAAGATCAATGCAGTGGCAGATTCCGCCGATCCGGTTTCGGCCCGCTTTTCGCAGCGACTATCCCCCGAGGAGCGCGCGAGCGCCGGCCTTGATATGTTGAGCGCGACCGAGCTGGCCCAACTCGACGCATCGGTGCGCCCGCCGACATCCGGCAGCGTTTCGTCGCTGACGTCAAAGGCCGCCGGCCCGGTCGTGCAACCAGAACCCTCCACCCCGGCTCCCGAGATTCACGGAATGATCTCGTTCACTTTTGGCGGCGGCCGGGGCGGCTACCGGGAAATAGGAGGATACATGATGCTGGACTACCAGGATCCTGCGCACGGTCTGGAGTTGCTGGTCGGATACGGGGAATCGCGGATTAGCGGGCCATCTATTGGCCGCGGCTGTTTCCGCAGCGGCAGGTAGCGTCGGCCTGGGATTGGGATCGGCGACCGGCAGGCCGCGGCGGATGCCGCCTAACCGACATGTCCCTCGCGCGAATTTCTTCGGCCCGCTCAAAGAAAAAGGCGGCTGCGCGATCGCAGCCGCCTTGAAAGGGCGAATTCGCTATCGAAGGACCCGACTAGAACTCCAATTTCGCTCCGATCTGCAACTGCCAGCGCGAGAGGTCCGTGAACGGCGGCTGGGAGCTGACCTTCGTAGGATCAAAGGAATAGAGGTATTGGTTGGTCGTGGCGTTATAGCTCGCCGTCACCCCGGTCAGACGGTTGTAGCCGTTGTTGCCCGTGCCAAAGTCCAACCCCGTAACCGCGCCCCAGCGAGTATTCAGCAGGTTGGCGAAGTTGAGGCAGTCCACAAAGACGCTCAGCCCGACCTTTTCGAAGCGAGGCAAGGGGATCTGCTGCTCGATATGCAGATCGACGGTCTGCTGCTCGGGATTGAAGGAGCTGTTCGGCGCCACGATCTGCCCCATATGCTTCTTCAGATCCGTGCCCTGGGCAAATGCGAAGAACTGGTCGCGCTGGGTTGTGTTGGACCAGGTGATCTTGGCGTCGGCCGGGCTCAGGGGCATGTAGAACGCGTCGTTGGAACTCGTATAATCGTCGCCATTCGCGTTGTTGGCGAACACCCAGCTGTAGGCATGCCCGGTCTGGATGCGGAGGACCGCCGTCACCCTCGTCGAGGCGTTCTCTTGATGGAACAGATTGAACTGCCTCGTCGCGGCGATCACAAGCTTGTTGGGAATGACGTAGGCCGAATTGTGCGCAACATCGTCGTTCGTGTTGACGACCGAGCGATAGTTGAAATTCGACGTAGCCACCGAAGACGTGAACGGCTCGACCTCGGTCGCATGCGTGTGGGTGTAGAAGGCCGAGAACGACCAGTCATTCTTCATCGGCCGCCGGATGCCAATCGTATAGGCCTGCGACCCGCCTTTGGTCGTATTCACCAAATCGAGCACGGTGGCGAAATTGGAGTGCTGGTAAGCCGTGGCGGTCAGGCCCGTCGCCGGATCGATCCGGGTCTTGCCGGTCAGGGCGTCGGTATAGGCCGAGTAGAGCACCCGTCCGTCCGGGAGCGTGCCGACCGACCGCAGATTGATGTTCTGATAGTTGAGGCCCTTCTGCACCATGATGTAGTCTGCTTCGACCGTGGCGACGAGGCCCATCCACGGAAGCGCGTGATCGACGGCGAAGTTTCCCTTCCAGGAAGTCGGGGTCTTGAAATTCGGGTCCGTCACATTGATCGTCGCGGTCGGCGTCGCGGGCGGGGGAAGCGTCTGCACGTAGTTGGGATCCGCATGGAACGCGGGCTGCGGCAATTGGGTGATCGGGGCAGCGGTCGTGCTCGTCGTGCTGCTGCCGTATTGGACGGCGTTCAGCACGCCGGCCGTCTGGTAGGAATTGGCCACCCAAACCGCGGGATTGGTTCCCTGGAAAAGCCCGATGCCGCCGCGAATCTGGGTCTTGCGTCCGCCCAGAATTCCGGGGAGTACCGATTTCGGGAGGTCATAGTTGACGCCCAGGCGCGGGGCGACCGTGTAGTTCCCGGTCGCGGTCGAGTTGTTGCGGAAGCCGAAGGCGTCGTAGAAAGCCCCGTTGTACGGCGGGCGTCCGGGAAACCACGGATAATCGAAGCGCAAACCAGCCAGCACGGTGAGATTCTGGATCGGCTTCCAGGTATCCTCCGCCAACAGTCCGAAGTCGGTCATTGAATAGTAGGCGAATCCCTGCGGGAGCGTGAAGCCCGGGGCGGCCTGCTGGTACCGGAGGTAATTCGGAGTCCCGGCCGCGAAGGCGGCGGGGCTGGCGAATGCATAGCGGCCGTAGTAATACTGGACGAACTTGTCGTCGTACTGGTTCTTGTCGGAATCCGCGCCGAATTTAAACGTGTGGGCGCCCCACGAATAGACCCCGTAGAGGTGGCCGTTGTATTCCTTCGTGAAGAGATTGTTGAATTGGTAGGAATAGTTTGTGCCCAGGTCCATCTGGCCGGTCAGGGCGGCTCCCGTCGTCAGATTGGTGCCGGTGACACCGTTGACATAAACCTCGGGAAAGGGCGCACCGTAGGGGGAAGCCGTGCCATTGTACTTGCTGTATTGGGCCGCGGCTTCGGTGCGGAAGTTAGATGACCACTCGCTGTTGAGGCCCACGGTGAGGACGTCATTGATGCGATTCGCCTGATACCAGTGGTTGTTCAACGACGTGTAGGTCGTGCCATTGAAATCTGCGAAGTTGGGCGTCGAGCTTTGCGTCCGCCGGTACGACAGCCATGCCCGCTGGTCCTGATTGATATTCCAATCGAGCTTGGCGACGTAGGTCTTCTGCTTGGAGACCGCGTTGCTCGCCCCGTTTGTGCCCGGATCATAGCCGAATGACTTGGCCGTCGCCACGATCTGGTCGATCACGGACTGGGTGGGAGAGAAGATCTGGCCGGGAGCTGCCTGCACGCGTTTGTAATTCTCCCATCCGAGGAAGAAGAAGAGTTTGTTCTGGATGACCGGGCCGCCGACGGAAGCTCCGGCGGTGCGTTCCTGCAATTGGTCATATAGCCCAGTGACGGGGTTCTTTCCCCTCATCAAGGCGCTCTTGCCAGTGTAATAGCCGTAGACCGACCCATGGAAATCGTTGGTGCCGCTCTTGATCACGGCGTTGATCAGGGCGCCCGTGAAACCCGTGCGCGTCACGTCGTAGGGCGCGAGGTCAATGCTGATCGATTCAAGAAAATTCAGCGGAACGGGGCTGCGCAGGGAGGCGAAGCCGTTGGCGTTGAGGCCGAAGGGATCGTTGGACTGCACGCCGTCAATCAGGAACGAATTGAAGCGGCTATTCTGACCCTGCGCCGAGAGGGAGAATTCGACGGATCCCGTGTTCTCCGTAAGGCCGATGCGAGAATCGAGGTTCGCAATGTCCTGCACATCCCGGCGCACCGTGGGCACATTGTGGATCTCATCGGCGTTGAAGGTGGTGCCTGTGCTCATCTTGGCGGTGCCGAAGGTTGTGTCTTTGGATTCCTTAACCACGAGGGCCTCCATCTTGACCACCTCGGAAGACATCGCAAAATTCGCCGTCTGGTCTTGATTCAGGTCGAGGTAAATCCCCTTCTGGGACTGCGGCTGGAACTCCTTCGCCTCCACCGAAACCGTGTACGGACCGCCCACGCGCTGGCCAGAGATGGTGTACTGACCGTTCGAGCGCGTCGTGGTCGTCGCGCGCGTGCCGGAAGGCTCGTGCAGGAGCGTGACGGTCGCGCCGTCGACCGGCTTGCCGGCTGAATCGGTGACGAATCCGTTGATCCCGGAGGTCGTGACGCCTTGGGCGAAAGCGGAAGGGCCGAACGCCAGGAACAGCGAGGCGACTCCCGCGATGAGGAGACATTTCAGGAATGATCTTTGCATGGTGTCTAGAGCCGAAGCTCTTGGTTAGGTAGACTGGATGGCGTTAGGCACGCCAAGATGGTCGGGTTGGCTGGAGAGAAGCCCCTAGAAAACCGCAAGTCAAGTACCCTTAGTTCACATTGGACATGCCTCGCGCAAGTGTGACCAAAACGTCACCTTGGCGACACCAAGTTGTTCACAAGATGCTGCCATGCGGCTGGGATAAAGAGCCCAGCAGGCTCGGTTTTGGCGTCCGCCGAGGTGCCACGAGTAGGAGGTCCCCGCTTGCGCAAGTGTATCGGATTCTCCTGATTGGAAACGCCCCGTGCTCGCCCAAGAAAGGCGCAAAAATAGAAAGGCCCGAGCCTCCTGTTCGGAGCGCTCGGGCCATAACCCGGCAACGACCTACTCTCGCGGGACCTAACGTCCAACTACCATTGGCGGCTGAGGGCTTAACGGCCGTGTTCGGGATGGGAACGGGTGGGGCCCCTCGCCTGTAATCACCGGGAAGTGACGCCCCGACATCGTCGGGGCAAGGATTGAAAGTCTGAAGGGATGAAGAAATGAAGGGTTGAACTACCACCGACCCGGATTGGGTTTGGGTTTTCAGCCATTCCACCTTTCAGGCCTTTCGCGAAGTTCAGGATCTGGAAGGAGGTAAAATAAACGCCCGGAAAAATAGAGGCTGCATAAACCGGCAAGGTCATTAGTAGCAGTAAGCTGAACGCGT
>Ga0182021_10007803_pt1 | contig 12686 bp, 8 predicted proteins | sample 612E3MmetaG_FD_120493 | JGI IMG/M metagenome (GOLD analysis project Ga0182021, IMG submission 120493) | Permafrost microbial communities from Stordalen Mire, Sweden - 612E3M metaG (Illumina Assembly) | ecosystem: Environmental > Terrestrial > Soil > Wetlands > Permafrost | place: Sweden... | reverse complement strand
TCAGGTAGATGCCATCGGCGCAGATGTCCTGCGTGGACGAGGCGAAAGCGGCGATCCATAGCACCGCGATGCTGATCTGGAAAAAGCCCGGGAGCGGGAGCGTCAGCGCCACGGCGGCAAACAGCACCCCCAGCAGGAGCTCCATCGAAAGCACGAAAAATTTCTTCGTGCGGTACATGTCGAGAAACGCCGCCCAGAGCGGTTTGAGCGACCACGCCACCGCGATGCTGCCCAGCGCGACCGTGATCTGCGCGTTGGAATAGCCGAGCGATTTGTACATGTTGGCGGCAGTGCCGCTCATGATGGCGTTGAAGGGGATTCCCATCGCCAGATAGAGCGTGGGCACCCATAGCAGCGGGCGGAAATCGAAACGCGGGGACTGGTTCATGAAGTGAGGGACTGCAAGGTTAGGACGACCGAAACCAACCCGACGCCGCCGTGCGGACGGAGGCAGTACAGGAAAGCGCGGCGACCTTGCGCCATCCCGGGCCAATCGGGAACCCAGCACGAACTCTATCGTTAGAGCACGGCGCCATTGCCAGTCTGAAATCCCGATTTTCCGTGCGCCGGATCGCTCGGAAAAGCGCGATTGCGGCGGCGCGGCATGGTTTTACTCTAATCGTTAGAGTACTTGCTCCATTGGGATCCTGGGGGTAACCCATGGTTCTCGCCCCTTCGTCCCTTCCGACCGGAATCCAGCCGCCTTTCCTTTTCTCATGAACGATGCGTCTTCATCTGCGCCTGCGCCCGTCAGCCGGCCTACGCTGAAGGACGTCGCGCAGGCTTCGGGTTTTCATATCACCACGGTTTCAAAAGCGCTGCGCGAGCACCCGAGCATACCCGAATCGACGCGCCGCGACATTCAAGCCATCGCCCGCCGTCTGGGCTACGAGCGCAACCCCGTTTTCCATGCGCTGAGCCGTTTCCGGCAGGAGGGCAATGTGCACCCGCCCGCCTCGCGCATCGCCTTTCTGGAAAATTACGGCCCTGGCTCGGGCCGCTCGCGCCCGCCCCAACAACAGGCCATCGTCGAGGGGGCCCGCCGCCAGGCCGAGCTGCTGGGTTACCAACTCGAGCTGCTCGCGGTCGGTGAAGACGATCACGATTCTCGCAGCCTCACGCTTTTTCTCGGGGCGAATCAGATCACCGGCATTGTCCTCAGCTGCTTTCAACCTGGATTTGCCGAGATCGCCTTGAACTGGGACGATTACGCCGTGGCCAAGATCCATTCCCGGCACACCGAGCCCGCCGCCACCGTGGTGGGCAACGATCAATTGCGGGAGGTGCGTCGCGGATTTCACGAGCTCGCCGCCCTGGGCTACCGCCGCATCGGACTCGCCGTCGGTCGCGCCGACGAAGATGCCTGCGGTCATCGCCACACGGCTGGCTACCTGATGGAGGAAGCGTCGGTGCCGGTGGACCAGCGCGTGCCCCCGCTGCTGTTTCCCTACAGTTTCGATGAGGTCACGGTCGGGGGCATGATCGCCCGTTGGGTGCGCCGCCACCGGATTGACGCTGTCCTGTGCAACTGGACCAACATCGTCGCCATGCTTCAGCGCGAAAAACTCCGCGTCCCGGACAAGGTCGCCTGCGCCTGCCTTTGCCTGTGCGATCCGGCGCCGCCCGGGCTCGCCGGCATCCGCCCGCGCTTCGACCTGGTGGGCGAACGCGCCATTTCCATCGTCGTGGCGCAATTGAAATCCGGCGAACGCGGTCTGCCCGATTTTCCCTCTTCGATTTATGTCCAAAGTACCTGGCAAAACGGCCCCAGTGCCCCGCCCCGCCGCGCCTGAGCCGGCACCGAAGCGGTACTGCACCATGGCCGATATCGCGGCCCGGGCGGGCGTGCACGTCACCACGGTGTCGCTGGCGCTGCGCGATCACCCCAGCATCCCCCCCGCCACCCGCGCCACGATCCGCACGATCGCCACCGAGCTGGGCTACCGGCGGGATCCGTTGCTCGACGCGCTCAATTTCCACCGCTCGCGGCTCGCCCCCCAGACCCGCTCGGTCAGTTCCGCCTTCGTGGTGCACGCCAGCGCCTCGCGCCTGTTTGGCGGCCGCCATTACCAGCCGCTCGTTTACGCCGGGGCCAAGGCCGCCGCCGAGGCGCACCGCCATTCCCTCGATATTTTTGTCGTCGGCCGCGAGCACCTCGCGCCGGCGCGCCTCAACTCGATCCTCTCCTCCCGCGGGATCACGGGCGTTCTGCTCTCGACGTTTGAAATCGACCTCGAGCAGCTCGACCTCGAATGGGACCGGTTTTGCGCCGTGAAGATCGAGTGCCTGCGGCTGGCGCCGCACCTGGATTCGGTGTCCAACGACCAACTACAGGTCGCGCGGCTCGCCATGCGCCACCTGCGCAAGCTCGGCTACCGGCGCATCGGCCTGGCCACGGCCCACGAGGACCAGGCCCGGCTGGCCGAGTCGTTTGGCATGGGCGTCCTGCTCGAACAGGCTTCGCTGCCCGAGGCGGAGTGCGTGGCCCCGCTGATCTTCAGCCTCGCCGAGGTGCCCATGCTGGCCCAGTTGGTGCCGGCCTGGATTCGGGAGCAGAAGATCGACGTCGTGATTTCCAACTGGAATGAGCTTCTGGATACGTTCGCCACGGCCGGTGTCCGGTTGCCGGACGACGTCGCCTTCGCCTCGCTCGACGTGCCGCCCAGTCTGCCCCAGCTCGCCGGCGTCGTGCAGAATCATCGCCTCGTCGGCCAGCGCGCGATGGAGCAACTCGCCATCATGGCCGAGGTCCACCAGCACGGCGTCTCGCCGGTGCAGACGATCACTTTCATCCCCGGCTTTTGGCAGGACGGCGCCACGGCGCCGCACAAACAGCACCGGCATCTGGCCGAGGTCTGAGGTCGCCGGGGGCGCGCGGCGGACCCCCGGGCGCCGCGCCCGTGCTACGCTACCGTTTGAGTAGCGTAACAATTGAGCTGCGACGGCTGCCTCGCAAGCTGCGCGTCCATTGCAGCTGCGGACGACCTTGCACAGCCACCAGCTCCCCAAGCCTTCTTCCCGCCAGCTTTGCCCAGCCCAAGCACCGGATCTCATGCCGGTGGTCGTTTCACCCTCAACCTAGTTCTCTCATGAACCAGCCCAAACCAAACCTGACAAGTCGCAGCCGGTCCGGAATCCTTCGACCGGGCTTTTTCCTGTCCCTCTCGGTGTTCGTCGGCGCCGCCTTCGCGCAGAATGCCACACCCACTCCACCCCCCTCTGACCAGGACGTGGTCAACATGTCGCCATTCGAGATCACCACGACCAGGGATTATGGCTACCGCGCCTCGAATTCGATCGCGGGCACCCGCTCGAACACGCCGATCAAGGACATTGCGCTCAACATCCAGGTCTTCACCAAGGATCTGACCGATGACTTCGTCATTGCCGACCAGACCAGTCTTGAGCGGTACAATGCCGCGGTGGTCAACGGCGGCGCCGACGTGCAATCGGACAACATCATCCAACAGGCCTACAACGCCTTCCTGTTCCGCGGATTCGTCCAGAACTGGGGTCTGCGCGACGGCATTCGCGAATATGACCCGGTCGACGCCCAGGGCCTGGCCCGCGTCGAAGTCGTCAAAGGTCCGGCGGCCGCGCTCTACGGCCTCTCCTATGCCGGTGGTGTCATGAACAGCATCACCAAGCAGGTGGACATGGCCAGGAACTTTGGCAACTTCCGGTTCACGACGAGCGATCAAGGTGAGTGGCGCTCCGCCATCGATGCCAACTACGTGGGCAAAGCTGGCGATGGCAAGTTCGGTGTCCGCTTCAACGGCGCCTACACCGCAAGCCAAGACAAACGTGAGCACTCGAAGGGCAAAACGCACTTTACCCAGTCGAATCTCGAGTGGCGGCCCCTCCCGACCACCTCGATCGCCTTCCTGGTCGAAGAGAGCTGGCGCCAGAAGCCCAACGGTCTCGGCTACTTTACGCGTTCTGGTGGCACTGTCGCAGCCAAGGCATCCCAGGAACTGGGCATCGGCGTGTCGATTCCTCTCCAGATCGACCATCCGGACATTCCGTGGACGTGGAACTGGGCGTATCCCGGCGCCAACGACCGTTCCCTTGAGACCCACCTTTATCGTGGCACGTTTACACAGAAGATCGGCGACGATCTTTATGTGACCGCCTATCTCCAGGCCAACCGGCATCAGAACATCGACAGCAATGGCTGGGATGACGGTGGCAACAGTCAAAATGGCGCTGGTTGGGATGTGACCGATTGGTCTTCAACCTACCCGGCAAGTGGCTGGCTCAATCCCGATTCGGCCACTGAGAAGATCCGCAAGCTTTATCACTGGCGCGATTGGAGCAACACCATACACGCAATGGGTGCGAACGCTGTCTACAAGTTCGATGCGGCGGCGATGAAGAACACAATCACGATTGGCGCCGCCAAATGGGACGAGCGCTTCTGGTCAAACAAGATGATCGAGCCCAACATCAATAACGGTGATCCCACGACGTTCACCTTCTTCGACCTCCCGGTCCAGGCGGGGATCTCAACCGCCGTTCCCATGGGGGGCGCTCCGGTAACGTACGTGAACTGGCCCCAGGGCGGCAACCGCGAGCATAACCAGAATAGCTATTACTACGCCAACTGGCAGTTGTCCCTGCTCGAAAATCGCCTGAAGCTCAATGCCGCTGTCAATCACACCCACATCAAGAACATCCAGTGGCCCGACTATGTCACGCCCGCCTACAGTGCCAAACAGGACGTGTCGAAGAACTCCCCGATGGTCGGCATAATGTTCGACATCACCAAGGACCTCTCGATCTTTGCGGTCCATTCCACCTCGCTCTTCCCGACCACGGACAAGAACAGCTTCTTCGTGCAGATGCCCCCGGAGGTTGGCAAAAGCAACGAAATAGGCCTCAAGCTCGATCTGCTGGACAGCAAGATCAACGGCACGATCAGCTACTACAAGATCAACAAGACCGGTGGCGGCGTGAACGATCCCGCTGCGGACAACCGCACCACGGCGCTTTGGGATTCGGACACGGTGGCGCAACGCAAGGTTTACTGGGGGTTAACTGATGCGCAGGCCGCCAATGGTTCGCCCTTCCGCGCTACGTTGACCGGTGACAGCGTCCCTGCCGAATTGGAGTCGAAGGGCTTTGAAGCCGATGTGGCCTTTCAGCCGACCAAGGAACTGCAGATTGTGCTCAGCTACGCAAACAACGATGAGAAATCGACCAAGGGCGCTACGATCGGCCAGACGAACGCGGGCCACATCAAACAACAGTACTCGGTGTTGACCAAGTACACCTTTGCCCAGGGTGACTACAAAGGTTTGTCCCTTGGCGTCGGTCTGCAAGGTGCGGGCAAAGCGTATCAGGGCTATCAAACTGCTTCCAGTGGGGAAAGAGTCTACCAATACAATCCGGCCACATTCTACGCTGAGTTTTTTGCCGGTTACCAGTTCAAGGCTTTTGGCTTGCACCAGATTGTGCAGTTCAATGCCAAAAACCTCACCAAGGTGGATGACGTCATTGGATGGAAGCCGACCGGTTCCGCTGGCACCGTTGCCACGCAGCGTTATGCGGTTCCGACGTACGCCAAGTTCAGCATCACCTACGGTATCGACTTCTGAGTTCGCTTTTGTTGTTCGTGGTGTGTTAAGAGAGAGGGGCGCGCAGGCGTCCCTCTCTTTCCTTTTTTGCATGCTATCCCAGACGCGCATCAGCCCTCGCTGGCGATCAATCGGCGGTACTGCGCTCGCCCTGTGCGTTACCGCCTTCGGGTGGTGTCGCTGGCGGCAGGGGTGGAACCTGGCGTTGTTCGCCCTGGCGGCGGTGATGTTTGCCCTCGCTCTGTTCTGGCCGCGGGCCTGGGCTCCGATCCAGGCCACCCTCGACCGCGCCGCCCGCGGCGTCACAGCCATCGTGACCTGGTTCCTGCTCGGTGCGGTCTTTGTGATTTGCTTTCTTCCGGGCCGCCTGCTCCTCGCCTTGCTCCGTCGCGATCCGCTGCACCGCGCCTGGGAGCCGGCGCGGCCGAGTTACTGGGAGCCGTTGCCCCGCGCCAACGGCGCCGCACGCTTTCGCCGCCAATACTAGTCATGCGCGTCTTGGGGATTAGCGCCTACTATCATGATTCGGCCGCCGCGTTGGTCGAAGACGGTGTCATTGTCGCCGCTGTCCAGGAGGAGCGTTTTACGCGGGTCAAGCATGACGCCTCGTTTCCCCGGCAGGCTGTGAATTTCTGTCTGGCCCAGGGCGGCGGACCGCCCGACGCCGTCGTCTATTACGAGAAGCCGCTGGTCAAATTCGAACGCATCCTCAGCACGGCGTTTGCCGTGGCCCCGGCCGGCTTTCGCGCCTTTTCTGCCGCCATCCCCGCCTGGCTGCGCCAGAAGCTCTGGATTCCGGCGGAGATCGAGGACGTCGTACGCGCCGCCGGCCACGATGCCGCCGGCCGGATATTCTTCACCGCCCACCACGAAGCCCACGCCGCCAGCGCGTTTTTCCCGTCTCCGTTCGAAAGCGCTGCGATCCTCACGCTCGACGCAGTCGGCGAATGGTCCACGGCCACGCTCGGGCGCGGCGCCGGGTCGCAGCTCGAGCTGCTTCGGGAGCTGCGGTTTCCCCATTCCCTGGGCCTGCTTTATTCGGCCTTCACCTACTTCTGCGGATTTCGCGTCAACTCGGGCGAATACAAGCTCATGGGCCTCGCGCCCTATGGCGAACCCCGCTACCGCGACCTGATCCTCCAGCATCTGGTCGATCTGCGGCCTGATGGTTCGTTCCGCCTCAACCTGGATTACCTGGCCTACCTGCAGGGAGAGCGGATGACCGGCGGGCGGTTCGCTCAGTTGTTTGGCGGCCCTCCGCGCGCACCGGGAGCCGCGCTCACCTCCCGCGAGTGCGACCTCGCCCGCTCGATCCAGGACGTCACGGAAGAAATCGTGTTGCGCATGGCCCGCTGCCTCCAGCAGGAAACCGGAGAGGAGAATCTCTGTCTGGCCGGCGGCGTGGCCTTGAATTGCGTGGCCAATGGCCGGCTGCTCCGCGAGGGCCCGTTCGCGCGCATCTGGGTGCAGCCCGCCGCCGGCGATGCGGGCGGCGCGCTCGGCGCCGCGCTGGCCTTTTATCACGGGTATCACGGCGCACCGCGCACCACCGATGGCCTGCACGACTCGATGCGCGGCGCGTTTCTCGGTCCGTCCTATGACGATGACACGATAGCGTCCGTGCTCGCCGAGCGGGGCGTACCCGCCGAGCGCCTGGCCGGCCCGGATGCCGTCGCGCGACGCGTGGCCGAACGGGTGGCAGCTGGTGAGGTCGTGGGCGTCTGCCAGGGACGCGCCGAGTTCGGTCCCCGCGCCCTCGGCGCCCGCTCGATCCTGGCTGACGCGCGTTCGCCCGAGATGCAGCGGCGGCTCAATCTGAAGGTGAAGTTCCGTGAATCCTTCCGGCCCTTCGCGCCGGTGGTCCTAGGGGAGTGCGTCACCGACTATTTCGATCTGTCCGTCGCGTCGCCGTACATGCTTTTCACCGCGCCGGTTCGCGAGGAGCGCCGGCGCCCCACCTCCGGTTCCGACGGCTCGATGGCCGGCCGGTTGCAGCAGGTTCGCTCCGACATTCCCGCCGTGACCCATGTCGATTATTCCGCCCGGGTCCAGACCGTGGATCGCGCCGAGAATCCGTTCCTGCACGCGGTGCTGACGGAGTTCGACCGGATGACGGGATGCCCGGTGATGATCAACACCTCGTTCAACGTCCGCGGCGAACCTCCCGTGTGCCACCCGCGCGAGGCGCTCGACGGATTCTTCGCCACCGGGATGGACGCGCTTGCACTCGGCTCTTTCCTGATCGAGAAACGCGCGCTGTCGCCTGCACTCGTCAACGTCACCGCGCCCGTCCGCACCTTCGCTCCCGACTAATCCGGCTCCCATGCGATCCCTTCGCAACCTCGTCAATCTCCTCCGTGAGCTCTGGGCCTTTGCCCGCGAGCACAAGAAATGGTGGATCATTCCTGTGGTCGTCCTGCTGCTGCTGGTTGCCGTGTTCGTCGTCAGCGTATCCACCATTTCTCCGTTTATCTATTCGCTTTTTTGACCGTGGCCGCTCCCGCCCTCCCTCTTTGGCGCAAGCTCGCCTACGCCGCCGTCCTCGCCGTGACCGCGCTCGTGGTGCTGGCCGGCTGCCTCGAGGGCGCTTTGCGGCTCGCCGGATTCGGCGAGTCGCCGCATTTCGCCCGGCGGGTCACGCTCCCCGGCGGGGGGACGGTCTGGCGGGACAACCGCGGTTGCACCGTGCCGTTTTTCTCTCCGGCGCTCGCGCGCCGCCCGCAACCGTTCCGTCTGCCGGAGAAAAAGGCGCCGGGCACGTATCGCATCTTCGTGCTTGGCAGTTCCGCCGCCATGGGCGATCCGGAGTCTTCGTTTTCCCTCGCCCGCATGCTTGACGTCATGCTTCGCGCCGCCTGGCCGCAGCAACGGTTTGAGGTCGTCAATGCCGGCATCACCGCGGTCAACTCCCACCTCGTGCGCCAGTACGCCGACGACTGCGCCCGCCTCGAGCCCGATCTGTTCATTGTCTACGAGGGGCACAACGAAGTTATCGGACCGTTCGGCCCCGCCAGCGTGTTCGCCCCCTTTCTTCGATCGGAGCGCGCGATTCGTTTTGCCCTCTGGCTGAAAGGCACGCGCACAGGCCAGCTCTTCAGTGCCGCCGGCCGCGCTCTGGCCGGCCGGCGCGGCATTCCCACCGAGTGGGGTGGGATGCAGATGTTCCTGCGCCAGCAGATTGCCGCGGACGATCCGCGGCTCGACGCAGTCGTCCAGCACTTCCGCGCCAATCTCCTTGCGATCGCGGACGCCGGCCATCGCGCCGGCGCCACCACCTTGCTGTGCACCGTTCTGACCAATCAGCGCGATTTCGCGCCGTTCCTGTCGCAGCATCGTCCCGCCCTTTCGCCCGCCGATCTCGCCCGCTGGCAGGCCGATTTCGCGGCGGCGGAAAAGGCCGCGCGCCAGGGCGATCCGGTCGCGGCCGAGTCGGCGTACCGCGCCGCGCTCGCGCGCGATGACCAGTACGCCGAGCTCCCCTTCCGGCTCGGCCGCCTGGCGCTCGCGGCCGGGCGCGACGACGAAGCCCGCGGGTTTTTCCAACGTGCCCTTGACCTGGATACGCTGCGATTCCGCACCGACTCGCGGCTCAACGACGTCATCCGCGACCTCGGCCGGGGCGACCGGCCCGATCTGGCGGTGGTCGATCTCGCTGGAGATCTCGCCGCCCGCAGTCCCCATGGCATTCCGGGCGATGATCTGCTCTACGAGCATGTGCATCTGACCCTGCGCGGCACCTACGAGGCGGCGTGCGATCTTTTCCCCCGGATCGTGGCCGACCTCAGGCGCCGCGGCCTGACCAGCGGCCCGCCGCCGGCCCCGCCCGGTTATGAAGAAGTGCGCCGGCGGCTCGCGTTTACCACCCACGAGCAGGCGATGATCGCGCTCGGTCTGCTGGGGCGTTTCCGCGCCGCGCCGTTTACCAACCAGTCCGATGCCGCTGCGCGGGTCGCTGCTTGGGAGCGGATCTCAGCCACGGCGAACGGACTGCTCGCCCGGCCCGACGCTCTTCCGGCCCTCCGCGAGATTTACCAGCAGGCGATGACGCTGGCGCCCGACGATTGGATCCTGGCCCGCAATGCCGGCGCGATGCTGGTGGCGCGGCAGGCGCCCGCCGAGGCGCTGCCCCTGCTGCAACGGGCCGCCGCCTGGATCGATGACGACATCGACACGCTGGTGGCCCTGGGTTGGGCGCAACGCGGCTTGGGCCAGACGGCCGCCGCGGACGCGACCTTCGCGCGGGCCCGCCGCCTCGAACCCCGCTACCCCGGCCTGCCGCATTGAGCCTCCGGCCGCGGTCGCGGCGCTGATTTCCCCGTCGCCCAAGGTCGTTTGTAACCCATTAGGTTACACTTTGGATTGCCTGATTCCGCCAACCAAACGGTGCTTTTCCGCTCGGCAGCCGGGCAACATCGAAGGACGAGTGTAACCCATTAGGTTACACTTTGGCGGTGATGCGGGCGGGGCCAGCGGGGCGGGTGGATCAGGCGATGCGGCGCGCGGCGGCCCGGGCGAAGAGGCAGAGGCCGGCGGCCTTTCGCTACGAGATGGCGCGGGTCAGCCAGCCGGCGGAAGCCAGGCCGGAGGAGACGGAGGAGCCGGCGCTCAGCGAAGATATTTCATCACCGCCTCGGTGCGGGAGCGCACGTGCAGCTTGCGGTAAACGCTCTTCAGGTGCGTACCCACGGTGTCGAGCTTGATGCTCAAGCGATCGCCGATCTCCTTGTAGAGTAGCCCCTCGCTTAGGAGTTGCAGGATCTCTTCCTCGCGGGGAGTCAGCGATTCAACGACGCCGATTTGGACTGGGGAACGGTGAAAAGACTGGATGAGTTTGCGGGCGACGTCGCGGCTCAGGGGCGCGCCGTGATTTCGCACCTCGCGGATGGCGGCCACGATCTCGCCCGCCGGAGTGTTTTTTAGCAGGTAACCCGAGGCACCCGCTTCGAGGGCCCGCACGATCTGGTCCGTGTCGTCATAGATGGTGAACATCATGATTTGCATCTCAGGCAGCGCCCGTTTGAGCTGGGCGGTACATGAGATGCCGGAGCCATCCGGCAGATGGATGTCCATGATGACGACGTCTGGTGCCGCGGCGGGAATGCGCTGGAGGGCGGATTCCGCGTTGCGGCACACGCACACACACGAAAGATCCGGCGTGGCGGAGATGATGTGATTCAGCTCTTCGCAGATGCCTGCGCTGTCTTCGACGATTGCGACCTTGATTCGCATAAAGGGCGGGGCCGCATCAGCGCGACGAGGCGGGCGGCGGCAGCGACACGCGCAGCGTCACCCGGGGCCCGTGACCCGGTGCGCTGGCGATCGTCACTTCGCCGCCGATTTCCTCGACGCGCGCGCGGATATTCCGGAGACCGTTGCCATCCAGATTCCCGGTCGCGACGGGAGCAAACCCGCAGCCGTTGTCGCTCACGGCGATTTGGAGGCATCCGCCCTCATAGCGCAGTTGGATGGTGGCATCGGTGGCTTGGGAATGCTTGAGCACATTGTTGAGCGCCTCCTTGAAAGCAGCGATCAGCTGGTGCTGCAGATCGGGGGCCAGCGGCAGGGCCGGCAAATCCTCGCCGCCATCGACGAGGCAACCGATCGGGGTGCCGTGAAACAACCTTTGCGCATACTGCCGGATGAACTCGGCCAACCGGTCCAGCGTGGCATTGCGCGGGCTCATGGCCCAAACGATGCCCGACAGTTCGGTCGAGAGCCGTCGCGTGCGCCACGCCAGACCGGCCAGTTGGGGTCTCAGCTCCTGCGCCGGTGTGCCCACCAGGCGGTCGGCGAGCAATCCGACCTCGGTGAGACTCGCGCCGAGGTCGTCGTGCAGATCGCGGGCGATCCGCACCCGTTCTTTTTCGAGCGCGTGTTCCTGTTCCAGCCGTTGCAGCCGCTGCCGCCATCGGCGTTGCGCGATGGTGCGCGCCAGCCACGCGGTCAACGCGGTCAGCAGCACGATTGCGCCGAGCCGGAACCAGTACGTTTCCCACCAGGCCGGCACGACGGTGAACTGCAGCGTGGCGCCGGCGGTATTCCACTGGCCGGTGCTGTTGCGGGCAATGACGCGCAGCCGATAGCGACCCGGATGGAGGCCCGAATAGTTCGCGGCCCGGTCCGAGCCGCTCTCCACCCATTGGACATCCGCCCCTTCGAGCCGATGGCGGAGGACGACGGCGTCGGGCATCGTATAAGTCAGCGCGGCAAAACGAAAGTCGAGGCGATGCTGGCCGGATGGGAGGCGCAGGTCGTCGCGGTCCGCCAAGACCCGGCCATCGAGCTGTACTTCGTCGATCACGACGGGGGGCGGCGGCAGATCGCGTGGCACCCGCGCCGGGTCGATCATCACGGCGCCTTGCGACGTGGCGAACCAGAGCCGTCCGTCGCGGGTCCGGATTGCCGCGGGCTGGTAGTTGGCGGTGGGGGTCACGCCCACGAGGTCCTGACTGCGGCTGAACGCGTGGGAGATCACCCGGTTGGCGCCGCCCTGGACGACGGCGAGCAGTTCCGCCTTGGCCACGTAAAAAAAACCGCGGGACGAGGCGAACCAGGCGCGGCCCTGGTCGTCTTCGAGCATTTGTTGGAGGAGGTCGTCCGCCAGGCCGTGCGCCTGGGTGAGCGCGTGAAAGTGTGGGCCGTCTTTCACGATCAATCCGCTGGCGGTGCAGATCCAGAGCCGGCCGGCGGCGTCGACCGAGAGGGAGTGAATCGGGCGGCGCGGCCGGCCCATCGCGGAATCGAAATCTCGAAAACGAACGCCGTCCCATTGCAATAGGTTGCCGCCGGGCCCGCCGAGCCAGATGTTGCCCATCGCGTCTTCCGCGATGGCGCGGATGCCTTGCGGGGGAAAACCGTCGCTGGCCGCAAAGAGCCGCAAGTGATCGTCGCGGTAACAACCCAGTTGGTCCCCACCCGCGGAGAACCAGACGTCGCCATTTTTGGCCGCGAACAACAGGTGCGGATCGATCGCCGGCTCGGTCAGCCGTTCCGGCGCCCCGGCGCCATCGAGCGCCACGCGCCTCAAGCCGTCGCGCCCGCCGCCAAACCACAGGCGGTTGCGCGCATCGGCGCAGACGACGTTCGCAAAGACCGCGGCCTCGGGCCACG
>Ga0182021_10007802_pt1 | contig 12686 bp, 13 predicted proteins | sample 612E3MmetaG_FD_120493 | JGI IMG/M metagenome (GOLD analysis project Ga0182021, IMG submission 120493) | Permafrost microbial communities from Stordalen Mire, Sweden - 612E3M metaG (Illumina Assembly) | ecosystem: Environmental > Terrestrial > Soil > Wetlands > Permafrost | place: Sweden... | reverse complement strand
CTGCGCACGATCCTCAGGCAGCCGGTGCGCCCGGCGGGCGAGCAGCGCGTCGACGTCTGACCCCCGTCACTCGCAGGAACCGGACTTCTCGGGGTTATGGAGACCGGCGATCGTTCCAGAAGGAGCACGACCGAAGTTCTCGGGGTTACGAAGGCCTCCGATGCCCTCATATGCCCGACAACTTCGGTCCGACGCTTCGAGCGCGCCCGAGCCCTTCCCATAGCCCCGAAAACGTGGGTCGCGAAGCGGGCGTCACACCGGTGTTGCGACCTTGGGGCTCGTACGAGCCCGGCGGCGGCTCCACCACCAGAGCAGGGGACCGGCGATGATCATCGGGACGCACAGCCACTGGCCCATGCTGAGCCCGAGGCCCAGGACGCCGAGGTACGAGTCGGGCTCGCGGAAGTGCTCGGCGATGAAGCGGAAGACCCCGTAGCCCAGCAGGAACGCTCCGCTGATGCATCCGGCTGCCGGCCGGCGCCTGTCGTACAGCTGGAGCAGTGCGAACAGCAGGACGCCTTCGAGCAGGAACTCGTACAGCTGCGACGGATGCCGCGGCGTGTTGTCCACCTGGGGGAAGATCATCGCCCACGGCAGCGACGGGTCGGCGGGGCGGCCCCACAGCTCGCCGTTGATGAAGTTGCCGATCCGCCCGAGCCCCAGCCCGATCGGCACCATCGGCACGAGCAGGTCGGCGACCGTGAGGAACGGCCGGTGGTAGCGGCGTGCGAACCACGCCAAAGTGATGATCACGCCGATGGCACCGCCGTGGAAGCTCATCCCGCCGTCCCAGATCTTCACCATGTCCAGCGGGTGGGTGAAGTAGTAGACGGGCTTGTAGAAGAGCACGTAGCCGAGGCGGCCGCCGAGCAGGACGCCGGCGATGGTGTAGAAGATCACGCTCGAGACGTCGTCCGCCGACCACGAGGGTTCGTCGGTGTACGGCTCGTGATGTACGCGCCGGCGCAACAGCGCGTACCCGATGATGAACGCCAGCATGTACATGATCCCGTACCAGTGGATCTCCAACGGCCCGAGCTTCAGGGCGATCGGGTTCAGGTTGGGGTACGTCAACACGAGATCGGTCACGCGTGCAAGTATCGCCGCGAGCCGCCGAAACGCCGATCTCGCACGCGCACGAGCTCACGAAGACCTCCAGCGACGATGGAGACGTTTCGGACCCTGGTGTTCCCTCCGGTACCGTTGACCCGGTTGCAGCCTGCAAACGGTCCGGAGGTGTCCGACGGTGAGTGAAGCGAATCCCGACAGGGAGCGGTGGTCGCAGGACCATGCCGCGCCAACGGCGGCCGCCTCCCAGGACCCGGCTCCCACGAGCGGGCCGGCGGTGCCGGCTGATCCCGACCCCACAGTCGTGCGCCGGCCGAGGAGCACCAAGCCACGTACGGGAGCGCCGCGCGCACCGAGACCTGCGGGCACAGCCCCGCGCAAGGTCACACCGACGCCCGTGCCGTCCCCGTCCGATCCAGGGACTCCGACCCCCACCAACGAGGACACGCGCGTGACGTCTCGGTCCACCTTCTCCGCGGGACTCGACCACCTGCCCAAGGCGGGCTCTGAGAACCATGCGCCGGCGCCGTTCGCGACGCCGCAAGCCGGAACGTCCGACGCCGACTCAGCTCCGGTATGGCCGACACCGAGCTCGGACTCCACGCCCGCACCCTCTGTGCTCGAGCGTGCACGCGCAGGCGTCGCCGCTGCGGCAGCCGTAGCCATGGAGAAGGTGGCCCAGGTCAGCGCCCCCGTCCTTGCGCCGCCTGTCACTGCGCCTCCAGCCGTCAACACGGCACTTGCCGTCGAGCTGGCCCCGACCGCCGTCAAGCGTCCCCGCCGTACACGCCGAGCGCGTCTGAGGATCTCCCGCATCGACCCGTGGTCGGTGATGAAGACGTCGCTGCTGTTCGGGATCGCCGGCGGGATCATCTTCGTCGTCGCCGTCTACGTGCTGATGAGCGTCATCGAGGCCACCGGTCTGTTCACCGCGATCAACCAGATGGTCAAGGACATCCTCGCCTCGCCGACGGACACCACGACCTTCGACATCACCGCGTACATCAACACCAAGCGGGCGACAGGCCTGGCAGCGCTCATCGGTGCGATCGACGTTGTGATCTTCACGGCGCTCGCGACGGTGTTCTCGTTCCTCTACAACCTGTCCGCCACGATGCTCGGCGGCCTCGAGATCACGCTCGCCGAGGACTGAGCGAAACGGCCGAGGGAATCTCTCGAAGCCCGAGGGAATCTTTCGCGGACATTGTCGCGTTGAGCCGACGATGAAGGGAGGCGACAGCCATGACTGAGCCTGTTGCCGATGACCTGGTCTGGGACGAGATCCGCCGGGAAGCTGCGCGCGACGCCGCGCTCGAACCTGCCTTGGCCGGCTTCCTCCACGAGGCGATCCTGCGCCACCCGTCGCTGGACTCCGCGCTCGGGACGCTGATCGCCGGGAAGCTCGACGGCCATGGGCTCTCGGCGCTCTCGTTGCGCGACCTAGCGGCTGAGGCGTTCGAGAGCGACCCCACCATCGGGTCGGCCGTCATTGCAGACCTGCAGGCGGTGACGTCGCGCGACCCCGCGACCCGCGGCTACTCTCAGCCGCTGCTGTACTTCAAGGGCTTCCACGCGATCCAGGCGTACCGGATCGGCCACTACTACTGGACCCACGACCACGAGCCGCTGGCGCTGTACCTGCAGAGCCAGATCTCTGAGGTCTTCGCCGTCGACATCCATCCGGGCGCCCGTATCGGCAAGGGCATCATGTTCGACCACGCCACCAGCGTCGTCATCGGCGCGACAGCCGTGATCGAGGACGACTTCTCGATGCTGCACGAGGTGACCCTGGGCGGTACAGGTCGGGCCGGCGGCGACCGCCACCCGAAGATCGGCCGTGGCGTGATGATCGGAGCCGGCGCCAAGGTGCTGGGCAACATCAAGGTCGGCGAGGGTGCCAAGATCGGTGCCGGCAGCGTCGTACTCAAGGACGTACCGCCGCACACGACTGTCGCCGGCGTTCCTGCAAAGGTCGTCAGCTTCCCGCCCGAGTCGTTCCCGGCGCTCACGATGGACCAGTCCATCGACGGCCCGGAGTACGAGGAGCTCGCCATCGGCTCCGCGTCAGGAGCCTGAGGCCAGCCCGGCCTTGATCGCCGCGACGACCTCGCGGTAGAGCTGCTCGTTCTTCGCCGCCACGTACGGGGGGACGAACTGGCAGGTCGTCGGATTGAGATCGACACGGCTGCCGAACAGCGCGTCGAGCTCCTCCGGGCTCCAGACCTGCCCGTCGATGCTGCCGACGGTCGCCGAGGTGTGCGCGGCGATGATGAGGGCCGCCGTGTCCCACACGCTCGACGGGTTCGGGTTGAAGACGACGTCCGTGTCGTACGTCAGCATGTTCATCACCGCCGGGTTGCCCGCGAACGTGAGGCAGAACCACTCGTCGCCCAGTGCGTCGAACACCGGCGCGACGAGGTGACGGGCCTGGTGCTTGTACGCGTTCGCCGCGACGATGTGCTCCTTCGTCCAGTTCGGCATCGTCGGGCCGCGGAACGGCGCCATGATCGCGTTGTGCGTCGAGCCGATGAGCACGGTGCCGTCGTCGCGCAGCACGAAGAGGCGGCCGTCCGGTGCGGCGCAGAACGCCGTGACGAAGCGCCAGGCATCGCCGGTGCGCTGTACGACGATGCCGGCCGTGCACCAGCCCGCCCGCTGACAGCGCCACTGGTTGGAGCCGTCGGCGGGGTCGAGCAGTACGAGCAGCTGGCCGTCACGGATGTCGTCGGGGAGGTACGGGTGCTCCTCGCCCACGACCGTCGTCACAATGTCCAGCTTCGCCGTGCCCGGGTGGGCGAGCAGGTTCGCCTGGAAGATCTGGTGAGCGGCCCGGTCGACGACGAGGGCTGAGTCTCCGAGGTGGAGCTCCGCCGGGTCGTACACCTCCTGGTTGGCTGTGCTCAGCATGATGAAGTTGACCGTCGCCGCCAGCGTGTCCCGCAGGACCGCGAGCAACAGGTCCGTACGCACAGACATCATCGGCGCGTCCTAAGTCCCATGAGTCGGACTCTAGTTCGTGCTCGATGGTCGCCGGCGTCTCCACGCGGGCTGCAGGTGATCAGCGTCCGGAATGTGACCCGGTGGATATCCTGACGGCGTGATGGCCCAGGATCTGGAGACCCTCGCGTACCTCCGACGGGCCCGGGATCTCATGGACCGCGAGTACGCCTCGCCGCTCGACGTGGCGGAGATCGCCCGCGCCTCGTACATGTCGCAAGCGCACTTCTCGCGCCAGTTCAAGAAGGCGTACGGGGAGACGCCGTACTCCTACCTCATGACCCGCCGCATCGAACGGGCGAAGGCACTGCTCCGGCAGGGCGGCATGTCGGTCACGGACGTGTGCATGGCTGTCGGCTGTACGTCGCTGGGCTCGTTCAGCGCCCGCTTCACGGAGCTGGTCGGTCAGACGCCGACCTCGTACCGGGCCGGGGACCACGCCGCGCTCAAGGGCGTACCGGCCTGCGTCACGAAGGACCTCACGCGCCCGACTCGTACCTGAGCGGCGCGCACAACCTTTCGAGCGTCCGCCACAACCCGTATGACCGCGATGTCGCGCCACAAAGGTTGTGTGTGTCAGGCGGCTCCGGCCTGCAGCGGGCGGACGATGAGCAGCACGATGGACGTGCTCTGGCAGGCCGTGTACGTGGTGGTGGCGACGAAGACCGAGTGGGTCTCGTCGGGCGGGTAGACGCGCAGGCCGTCGGCGGCCTTGGGCTTGCAGGTGGTGGCGTCATAGTTCCCGGCCATCGTGATGCTCAGCTGCGCATGGGCCGCCGCTCCGGGAGCGAGGGTCAGCGTGGTGATGGGGATGCCGGCGGCCTCACGGGTCGCCGCGGCGCCCAGCTGGGTGCCCGTGCCGTTGCCCACGAACGAGACTCCCGGGTAGCCCCTGACCGTGCATGCGGTGCTGCCGCTGTTGGTCAGTACGAGCACGGGGTACGCGTGTCCCGCGCCGCTGCCCGACCCGGCGCCGAGCGTCGCCGTGAGCTGGCTGGCGAGGCACTTGCCGAGTCCCGCGGACGTGGCCGGGGCGCTGGTCGTCGTGGCGGTTGTTGCCGCAGAGGTCGCGGTCGTAGCTGCCGAGCTCGCCGGTGCCGCGGTCGTCGCCGCGGCGCTCGTCGTCGCTGCTGCGGCGGTCGTGGACCCTGACGAGCTCGTACTGGGCGTGCATCCGCAGAGCACTGCCCCAGCAGCCACGAGAGTGAGCATCGCCGCTAGTCCTACCCGTGAACCAGGTCCTGTCCCCATGGCTGGACGCTACTCCCGTGCGAGCGGGCTGTCAGCGGGATGAGAGGGGCTCGCCGTCACCTGTACAGAGCAGGATTCGAGAAGCCATCCGTGGCAGGGGTGACTACCGTCTGAGGCATGGATATCACTCTCTCCCGTGCTTTCGTCACCGTCACCGACCCGGACAAGGCGCTCGCGTTCTACCGTGACGTCCTCGGCCTCGACGTCGTCATGGATGTTCCCAACGGGGACTTCCGCTGGATCACCGTGGGCTCGAAGTCGCAGCCCGGCGTCGCGATCGTGCTCACCAACTACATCCAGGGCTCGCCGGACGACCAGTCGTACGTCGCGGGCCTGGTCGCCAAGGGCGCCCTGAACGCCGTCCACTTCCACACCGACGACCTGGACGGCGTGTTCGCCAAGCTCGCCGAAGCAGGTGCCGAGATCGTCTCGGAGCCCACGACCCAGCCGTGGGGTGCCCGCGACGGGGCCGTGCGCGATCCGTCCGGCAACCTGGTACGCATCGAGGCCTGACCGCCCGGCCCGACCCTTCGTGACAGGGATCGGGGGGTTCGAGCGCCCGTTCAACCCCTCGAGCGCCGTACGACCGGGTCTCGCGCCACAAGGGTTGTGCGCGTCAGGCGGCGCCCGCGCGCAGGTCCCGTGCCACCGCTGCGGCTGCCTGAGACACACGGTCCTCGAGGAGTCGGGCACCGCTGATCTTGTGGCGGCTTCGCCCGCCGACGCGCACGGCCACCGGCGGGTGCAGGGACGTCAGCTGGTCGACGACCAGCTGGGCCGGCTCGACGTCCTCCTCGAGGTGCACGCCGAGCACAGCCGCGCGCGCCCCGACCTCAGCGGCGACGGTCTTCCAGTCCTCCAGCGGTACATCGCTCCCGAGATAGACCGTGTTCACCCCGGCCCGCCGCAGGCATGCGGCGAAGGCCAGCAGCATGAGCTCGTGGCGCCCTCCCTCGGGAAGTCCCACGAGCACCGGTACGTCCCCGCGCGGCTCCGCGTCGTTGAAGTGCGCCGACAGGTGGCGCGCGACCGCCGCGCTCGCGAAATGCTCCTGCGCGACGCTGAGCCGGCCGCTGTGCCACGCGTCGCCGAGGCGCTGCAGCTCGTTCGGGAGCCAGCAGTCGACGACGTCGTCGAAGCTCGTCGTGGCGAAGACGTCCGTGAGCAGGGCGTGCATGAGCGCCGGGTCCAGGTCGGCGGCCGCAGTCACCAGGTCAAGCGACTCCGGGACGGGCACAGCGGGGGCGGCACCCCGCGTGGGCGTCTCCCGTACGGTCTCCGCCGCGATGGACGCGGGAACCCCGTCGTGGACGAGCGCCGCCATCGCGCGGAGGATGGCGACCTGCTCGTCGTTGTACAGCCGGTATCCCCCCGGCGACCGTGCCGGGACGACGACCTTGTAGCGGCGCTCCCACACGCGGAGGGTCGCCTCGGTCACGCCTGTCAGCGCTGACACCTGCTTGACCGCGTACACCAGCTCGCCTGCTTCCTGAATGGACCACCGCACCGTACCCAACCTTGGACAAGGGTTCAACACGGGCTTGACGGGGTAACTGGTTGCCACCTACCTTGGACCCAACCTTATACAAACATTGGACGGACGTCATGGCCTTGCAGCACAAGACACGACAGCTTCACTCGGAGGACCACGCGTCCGACGACGTCGTCCTCGTCGATGACGCCGGCGTCGCTATCGGCACCGCCCCTCGCACCGAGGTGCACACCACGGCCACGCCGCTGCACCTCGCCTTCTCCACCTACCTCTTCAACGCGCGCGGTGAGGTGCTGCTCACCCGGCGCGCGCTGAGCAAGAAGACCTGGCCCGGCGTCTGGACGAACTCCTGCTGCGGGCACCCCCGCGCTGGGGAGTCCCTCGAAGACGCGGCGCGGCGCCGGATCCGGGAGGAGCTGGGGCTCACAGTCGGCCCGCTGGTCCCCCTCCTTCCCGAGTTCCGGTACCGCGCCGTCGACGCGTCCGGCATCGTCGAGAACGAGATCTGCCCGGTCTACGCCGGGTACGTCACCGAGGCCGATCCCCGTCCCGACCCGAACGAGGTCGCGGAATGGGCATGGGTGGCCTGGGACAAGTTCGCGGCGGCCATCGCGGCGACGCCTCACGTGTACAGCCCGTGGGCAGCGCTGCAGGTCCCGCTGCTCGTGGCCAAGGACCCGGCGATCTCACCGGTCGTCGCACAGTTCCCCGACGTCGTTGCCGTCTGCCGAGATGTCGACGCGCTGCTCGCCTCGGAGATCTCCACGCTGGTCGCCGAATGGGACGGGTATGCAAACGGCAACGGCGTCGACATCCTGCCTGTCGACTTCCCGGCATGGCTGGGCGATCTGCTCGTCGGCCGTGGCAAGAGGCTGCGCGTGGCGATGAGCTACTGGGGCTTCCTGGCCGCAGGCGGCACGCACGGTTCGGCGGACTACCGCTACCTCATCCGTGCAGCCGCCGCGCTGGAGGCGCTGCACCTGTTCGCGCTGGTCCACGACGACGTCATGGACGAGTCCGCCTCGCGTCGTGGCCGCCCGTCGGCCCACGTCGAGGCCACCCGCTGGCACGCCGCCTCCCGGGGCGTCGGCGATGCCACGCTGTTCGGCACCAACATCGCCGTACTGCTGGGTGACCTCGCGCACACCGTGGCCGACCGGATCGCCGACGACCTCCCGAGGCCGTTGCGGAAGGTCTGGTACGCGCTGTGCGTCGAGCTCGTCGCGGGCCAGCGCGCCGACCTCACCGGCGCGGCGGCCGGACGCCGGGACCTCGCGCACGCCCAGCACGTCGCGAGGCTGAAGTCGGGGCGCTACTCGATCGAGCGTCCCCTCGAGCTCGGTGCTCTGGCCGCCGGCGCGATGCCGGAGGTCGTCGACACGCTCCTGCGCTGCGGCGAACACATAGGGCGCGCGTTCGCGCTCCGCGACGACTACCTCGGCGTGTGGGGCGACCCTCGCCTCACCGGCAAGCCTGCGGGCGACGACCTGCTCGAGGGGAAGGCGACCGTCCTGCTGACGCTGGCCCGCTCCCGGCTGAAGGGGCACGCCGCGTACGTCCTGGCACGACTGGGGACGCCCGACGTCACGCCCGACGACATCCCCGTTCTCGCCATCGCCATGCGCGAGGCCGGCGTCGACTCCGCGCTCGAGGAGCTCATCGAGGCCGAGTACGACGCGGCAGCGGCATGCCTCGACGCCTCGCACCTGAGCCCTGCGGGTGTCGTCGGCATCCGCGACGCAGCGATGTCGATCGCCTGGCGCGACGCATGAGGGCACCCGCCCCAGGCGCCAAGACCGTCGTGGTCGTCGGCGCCGGACTGTCCGGGCTGAGCGCAGCCATGCACTGCGCAGGCGCCGGGTACCGGGTGACCCTCGTCGAGGCACAGGACATTCCGGGCGGTCGCAACGGCAGCCTCTCCCAGGACGGGTTCCGGTTCGACACCGGCCCGGTGGTCTTCACCATGGTGAGCCTGCTCGAGCAGGCGTTCGCCGCGGTGGGTGCGCGCGTGTCCGACTACGTGTCGATGACCTTGCTCGACCCCGCGTACCACGCGTTCTTCGCCGACGGCTCGCGCCTGCTCGTACGCCCCGGCCACGAGAAGATGCGCGAGGAGATCCTGCGCGAGTGCGGGTCCAAGGACGCGGCGGCGTTCGACCGCTTCGTGGTCTGGCTCAAGCGGCTCAACGACGTCGAGCTGCCCCACTTCATCGACGCGAACTTCGACTCTCCGCTCGGCCTGTTCCGGTCGCCCGCGGCAGGCATCGAGCTGCTGCGACTGCGCGCGTTCGGCCGGCTCGGGCCGGAGATCGCCCGCCGGTTCTCCGACGACCGCCTGCGCCGGGTGTTCAGCTTCCAGGCCATGTACGCGGGGTTGTCGCCCACCAGAGCGCTGTCCCTGTACGCGGTCATCACCTACATGGACTCGATCGAAGGCGTGTACTTCCCCGAGGGCGGAATGCATGCCGTCCCCACGGCCATGGCCAGAGCGGCCTGCGACGCCGGCGTCGAGATCCGGTACGGGACCGCTGTGGAGCGGGTCGAGAGGGCGACGGGCGGTCGCGCCACCGGCGTCGTCCTCGCGGGTGGCGAACGCATCTCGGCCGACGCCGTCGTCGTCACGGCTGACCTGCCGGTGGCGTACGACCGCCTGCTCCCTGGCGTCCAGGCTCCGCGCGTGGCCCGGAACGGTCGGTACTCACCGTCGGCCGTCGTCTGGCATGTCGGCATGAAGGGCGCCACGCTCCCCGACGGAGCGGGGCACCACAACATCCACTTCGGCCAGGCGTGGGACGACGCGTTCGTCGACCTCCTCGACCGCGGACGCGCGATGGCGGACCCGTCGCGCTACGTCGCGGTGCCGTCGATCCACGACCCCGGGGCCGCGCCCGCGGGGCACAGCTCGATCTACGTGCTCGAGCCGGTCCCGAACCTCCACGTCGGCCGGATCCACTGGGAGACGGAGGCGGCCCCGTTCCGCGACCGGCTCCACACGTTCCTCGCGACCGCCGGCTACGACGGCGAGATCGTCACGGAGAAGTTCGTGACACCGAACGACTGGCAGGCGCAGGGCATGGCCGCCGGCACGCCGTTCTCGCTGGCCCACACGTTCGCCCAGACCGGACCGTTCCGGCCGCGCAACGTCGACAAGCGCGTGCCGGGCCTCGTCTTCGCCGGCTCCGGGACCACCCCCGGCGTCGGCATCCCCATGGTTCTCGTGTCCGGCAAGCTCGCGGCCGACCGCGTGAAAGGAATGTTCTGATGACGACCCTGCTCGAGACCGGCTATGCCCGGTGCGCCGAGCTGACCCGCCAGTACGGCACCACGTACTACTGGGGGGCGCTCCTGCTCCCGAAGCGCCAGCGGCGTGACGTCTACGCGGTGTACGCACTGTGCCGGCTGGCCGACGACATCGTCGACGAGCCCGAGAAGGTGGACCTGTCGGTGCCCATGACGGGCACCGAGGCCGAGCGCCTCACCGCATTCCGGGGGATGTTCTTCGACGCGCTGCACCACGGGACGAGCGACGAGCCGGTCATGGCCGCGGTCGTCAGCAGCATCAAGCGCCGCGGTACGGATCCCGACTGCTTCGAGCGCTTCTTCGACGCGATGGCCCTCGACCTGACCCGTACGACCTGGGCCACCTGGGACGAGCTGCGCGAGGGGTACATGGAGGGTTCGGCAGCGGTGATCGGCGAGATGATGCTGCCGGTGCTGGAGCCGTACTCGTCGGCCGCCAAGGCGCCCGCCCGTGCCCTCGGCAACGCGTTCCAGCTCACGAACTTCCTGCGCGACGTCGGCGAGGATCTCGACCGCGGCCGCGTGTACCTGCCGCAGGACGACCTCGCCCGCCACGGCGCCGACCCGTGGCTCCGGCGCGTGACACCGGAGTGGCGTGCGTTCATGAAGGAGCAGATCGCCCGGAACAGGGCGCTGTACGCGGATGCGGTGCCCGGCCTGGCGGAGCTGCCTCCTGCGTCCCGGCGTTGCGTGGCCACGGCCCTGGTCCTGTACAGCCGGATCCTCGACCGCATCGAGGCCGCCGACTACGACGTGTTCACCGCGCGCCAGAGGGTGCCCGGATGGGAGAAGCTCGGCGTCGCGCTCCGTACGGTCATCGCCGGCCCGCCCCGTACAGACTTCAAGCGCCTAACCCCCTCCATCGCCTGACGGCTCCAGCTGCCAACGTCGAGGGCGGGCTCCCCACGTCAGACTGAGCACCACTGTGGTCACTGAGCACCACGCACGGACGGTGCTCAGCCACGGTAGGGGTGCTCAGTCGGGGGGTTCGGGCTCGCCGGCCGTCATGCCCACGGGGATCAGCGGCGCAGCAACCCTCGTACGGGCACGGTCCACACGTCCTCGCCCGCCACTCCCCATCCGGCCAGGAGCTCGTTCGCGGCCATGAAGCCCGTGGTCGCGGCGCGTTCCATGAGGGCGACCGGGTAGTCGCACCGGACCCAGTCGCCAGCCAGTACGAGGCGGTGGCTCGGCGACGCCACTCCCGGACGCTCGTGCCAGGCCTCGGGGCCTATGAGCGTGCAGTCGTCCCGTACGAGCACCTCGCGTTCGACGACAGGCAGCGTCTCGGTCTCGGGGTACACGCGGTGCAGCTCGGCCTCCAGCTGCGCCACCACCGCGGCCGCCGCATCGCGATCAGTGGCCACCTCAGGCGCACAGGCGTAGGCGTGCAGCTCGACGACGGAGCCGAGGTGCGTCCGCGACCACGTGGCCGCGCCCTCCTCGAACCGCTCGAGCACGGACACGTTGTCGAGCGGCCCGTAGCCGGCCGTTCCGAGGAACGCCGGCCGGTCCCCGTGGACATGGCCGCCGAGCCACAGCCGGAGGACGATGAACGGCGGTGCGTTGTACGTGGCGGCGACCTGCGCCTTCCAGCCGCTCGCGTCGGGGGTCAGTGTCATGTCCGCGAGGAGCTCGCGCGCCGCGCGCGGGTCAGCGGCCAGGACGACCGCGTCCATCACGTACGAGTCGTGGGCGGTCGTGACCCGGGCCCCGTCGTCGTCCACGCTGAGCGCCGTGACCGGCTTCCCGACGTGCACCCCGACGCCGAGCTGGAGCAGGTGGTCCTCGAGAGGCCCCCAGTAGCACGTGTCGTAGTCGTCGTTCGGCACGTCGAACAGCAGGCCCTCGGCCGACCCCATGAAGTACGTGTGGAACATCGCCACGAGCTCGCCCGCCGCGAAGTTGCTCGGGTCGGCGAAGAAGGACCGTGCGAACACCTCGAGGGCGAGGGCGCGTGCGTCGGGCGGGAACCGGAGCCGGTCGAGGAACGCGGCGGCGGACTCGCCGTCGTAGTCGTCGTACGTGCCCGGGAAGTGCACCTGCATCAGCTCGAGCGCCGCCTTGACGTTGACCTTGGACAGGGTCTTCAGCGTGAACGAGTCGCTCTGCCGTACGAACGCCAGTACCGACCACGGAGGCGTACGCGGCAGGCTCGTGAAGGAGTCGCGCAGGCCGTCCGGACGCTGCAGCGGGTAGTCGGAGACGGGGACGAGGTGGCGAAGCGTCGGATCCGTACGCTTCAGCAGCGCCCGGAGGTTGTAGTACTGGCGGAAGAACGCATGGAAACCGCGGCTCATCGTGCGGTGCCCCGAGATCGGCCAGGACGCGACGCGGCCACCGAGGCGGTCACCGGACTCGAACAGCGTGACCGACGCACCGTGCTCCGCGAGGACCGTGGCCGCGGCGATCCCGGCGATGCCTCCGCCGATCACGGCAACGTGGCGGGGCGTTGTCAGCCGCTCGGCGCCGACGGGACCTGGGTGGCGAACCGCTCGGCGGTCCCGCCCTGGCAGGGACGTGCTCATGACTTCTCCCTCGGTTTCCGGGCGACGAACGTGTGCAGGATCCCGTGCTG
>Ga0182021_10007801_pt1 | contig 12686 bp, 10 predicted proteins | sample 612E3MmetaG_FD_120493 | JGI IMG/M metagenome (GOLD analysis project Ga0182021, IMG submission 120493) | Permafrost microbial communities from Stordalen Mire, Sweden - 612E3M metaG (Illumina Assembly) | ecosystem: Environmental > Terrestrial > Soil > Wetlands > Permafrost | place: Sweden... | reverse complement strand
CTCTATGACTCGGAGCGGGATGTCCGCGACATTGAAGCCATGACACTGCGGGCCAGTCTGCTGGCGTCGGCCCTCCTCGTGGCCGTCACCCTCATCCTCCTCGTGCTTGCCGGGAGGTTCTCGAGATCGCTCCGGGAGGTGACACATGTCGCGCGGCAGGTCGCTTCAGGCGACTTCAGCCGGACCATCCCCAGCTGGCGGGATGATGAGCTCGGCGTGCTGATTGCGGCCTTCAACGACATGGTGTTCAGGCTCCGCGATACCTATGCAGAGCTCAACCGCGCCAATCTCGACCTGGAGCGGAAGGTCGATGAGCTGACACGAACCCGCACCGAGCTTTCGCGCAGCCAGAGGCTCGCCTTGATCGGCGAAACTGTATCGAGGATATCGCATGAGATCCAGAACAAAGTCGGGGGGATCAGCATCTGGGTGCAGAACCTTGAGCTGCAGACTGCCCGGAATCCTCTCACTTCCGTGTACGTCGCGGAGGTGAAAAAGGCTCTCTCATCATTCCTCTCGATGCTGGTGAGTTTCAAGCGGCTGTACCGCCAGCCGCAGCTCGAACCGCGGTCTTTCGACGTCTCCTGTCTCGCGCAGCGGCTTGCAGACGGGATGAATTCATCCCGTGAGGGTCCCCGGGTCCTCTTCCATGCCTGGCCTCCCGATCGGCCCATCCGGATCACAGCGGACCCGGAACGCTTGCAGGAGGCTCTGGAGAACCTGCTGCTCAACGCCATCCAGCATTCCCCTGACGGATCAACGATTGATCTCTGTGTGGGACCGGAAGATGGGGTCCTCCTCATCACAGTTGCCGACCGGGGCCCCGGCGTCCCCGAATCCATCCGGGAACGGCTCTTTCAACCTTTCGTCACTACCAGACACGACGGGAGCGGACTCGGTCTTGCCATCGCCCACGCTGTCATCACCTCCCACAATGGAACGCTGAGCTACAGCCCGAGGGAGGGTGGGGGCTCCAGTTTCGAGATTCGTATTCCCGCATGCATCGAACCATGCCAACAATCAAACCATGAAAATCCTGATCGCGGATGACGACTCGACGACCCGGAGAGGAATCGAGGCATTCCTGAACGCAGAGGGCCACACCGTGACCGCCGTGGCAGACGGCCGGGAAACGCTCAATGCCATCCAGCGGGAAGGGTTCGACCTGCTCCTTCTTGACGTCCGCATGCCAGCCCTGGACGGGCTGGCGGTTCTCAAAGAGATCCGCAACCGGAAGCTGCCGCTCCCATGCCTTATCATGACCGCGTATGCCACGGTCGAGGATGCAGTCACGGCAATGCGGATCGGAGCCGACGACTATCTGACAAAGCCCCTGAACCTTGAGGAACTGGGCATCAGAATCGGCCGCCTGCGTGACACCTCGGCGCTCCGCGCAGAAAACCAGGAGCTGCGCAGACGGCTCCTCGAACGGGACAATCCCACGCTTGTAGGCGAAAGCCGGACGATGACGGATGCAAAGCGGATGATCGCAAGGGTCGCCGCTGATCCTGATGTTTCTCTCATCATCTACGGTGAAAGCGGGACCGGGAAAGAGCTGGCCGCGAGGTCGGTCCACGCCCAGGGGTCGCGTTCATCACACCCCTTCGTGGCCGTCAATTGCGCAGCCCTGCCTGACACCCTCCTTGAGAGCGAATTGTTCGGCTATGAACGGGGAGCCTTCACCGGCGCATTCCGGAGCAAGATCGGACTCTTCCAGGCCTCCCAGGGGGGGACACTCTTGCTCGACGAGGTCGGGGAGATGAGCTCTCCCATGCAGGCCAAACTCCTCCGCGTGCTCCAGGAACGGGAAGTCCAGCCACTCGGCAGTACCGCTCCTGTCCCCTTTGATGCCAGGGTGATCGGCGCATCGCGCGCCGACCTTAACGCTCTGATGCGTGCCGGGAAGTTTCGCGACGACCTCTTCTATCGCCTGAATGTCGTCGAGATCCATCTCCCTCCCCTCCGGGAAAGGCCGGAAGATGTGCCCGCACTCGTGGATCACTTCCTGCAGGAACGCGAACGCAAGGATGGTCGGCGCATCAGGTTCAACGCCGAGGCCCTCGAAGCACTCGGTCAGTATGGCTGGCCCGGCAATGTCCGGGAGCTGCAAAACGTCGTCAGTACCCTCTTCGTGACCGCAGAAGCGGAAACTGTCCGCTTGGCCGATCTCCCGCTCCGCCTCCTTGACACCCGGGCCGCTACACCCGGCATCTCCCCTCCACCCTGGATCTCCTCTCCTTTCACGGAGGCTCTCCGGGAAATGGTCCGTCAGTTCGAACGGGAATACTTGCTCTATCACATCAACAGAAACAACGGCAATCTCACAAAAACGTCTGAGGCCATCAGGCTCTCACGTGTTACGCTTCATAAGAAGATCCGGGATCTTGGACTTGAACCTGCACGTCCCAAAAAATCATGACCCTCGAAGATAAGACTTCTTTACACTGATAAGTCCCCTTTACGCCATCCCCGTTCTTGTTGACGTCCCCTCCCACGTTTTTCGCCGAGTTTCGCCGTTTCCCACTCCACCTTGCTCCTGGCACGCTGCGTGCAAATACCCGTGGCAACCAGACGGAAACATCCCCGCCGACACTGACACCATGGACTCCACACTTATCACCCAGACAGCATCCCTGCTCCCCTCGTTGCTCGTCATGGAGCCCGAGACGAGCCAGCGCAAGGGTATAGCGGTGGCAGTGCTGGACCATGTCCATGAAGTGCGTCTCACCGGCAGCATGGCCGAGGCCATCCGCTGTTGCATGGAGAGGCCGTTCACCGTGGCGTTGCTCTCCCTCGACCTCGCCGATCCCCCTTCATGGGAACAGCTCGGGGCTTTTCGCGCTGCCGCCCCCGCCTCCCGGATCATCATCGCTGGACCTCAGATCACAGACACAGGCAGGCTCGCTCAATTCGGAGTCCGCACTGTCCTCGAACAGCCTCTCGATGTCAGAGGACTTTTGTCAGTTTTGTCCGAACGGGAACCCTTACCCTAAACCAACGGAGGACCCATGCACCAGTTCCATGCTCACCATCTGTTGAAGAGGATGATTTGGATTCTGTGCACAGCCCTGAGCGTGTATTCGGCTCAGGCCCAGATCACGATCACCTCATCCGATATTCAGTCCGTCTATACCACCGGCAACTCCCTGAAATCGTTGCTCGCCCTCGGACCCCTGACCATCACGGTCGGTGATCCTTCATCATCCCCGCAAATCTGGGACTTCCGGGATATCGCCTTCGCCGACGCCGGCGTCATCGATCCCGTCGCTCCATCTGAGGCCCCTGCAATCCCGGACTTTTCATCCGCAAACTGTGTCCTTCGCGAGACGCTGGATGATTCAACCGGGATTCCGCTCATGGTCTACACCTACCATTCGCTCACCTCCACCGAGTACAGCATGCTCGGCATGTGTGGCGACTCGGGAAAATACGTCATACGCTACCGCCCCCCCGTCTCCCAGATGAAGTTCCCTTTCCATATGGGCCTTTCCTGGATCCAACAGTCGCCGCCAGAGACGACCGAGGTCATTCCCGGCTACTCTATCATCACGACAACATCCCACAATCACTCGGTCGACGCCTTTGGCACCCTCCGGCTGCCCGATGGAGACTACGAAGTTCTCCGCGACAAGGTGGTAACCGTCGCGGAGACCGAGACGCAGATGGGGAAGTCCCGGTCCAAGGGAATCACCTATAACTTCGTGACAATCGGGATGGGCGGCGCCACCGTCTCGCTGGACTCCACCCAGGATGGGCTTTCCACTGTGACCGCCAACGGGGGTATCGGTGCGGTTGTCCCCGGGACCGGCACGGTGTCGGTCGCGGAGCGCAACCTGGCACCGGAGGGATTCTGGCTTTCTCAAAACTACCCGAACCCCTTCAACCCCTCGACGAACATCACATTCAGCCTGCAGGAAGCCGGGACGGCAAGGCTGATCGTGTTTGACGCGCTTGGGAGGCAGGTCCAATTGCTCCTGGACTCGCGGCTTGGCAAGGGAGTCCATTCGGCGGCCTGGACGCCGGGCAGTATCTCCACCGGCCCCTACTTCTATCGATTGGAAGTGAACGGCCGATGCCTCACAAGGCGCCTCCTGTTTCTGAAATAGACAGTTTGCCGGAGTGACCTCCGGCCGGCTTGCGAACCGGTTTTGCCCTGACGTCACCGTCGGCGGCCCAAGGTTCGGGATCCCTCTGAACTCGAAACCTTCGAGTTCAGAGTCTCCGCCCGGACCCTGATCACCGAGTTGAGCCTCCGGACAGAATTCACCGCCTGCCCGGAGGGAGAGGGACACTTCTCCGGAGAGGTCGACTTTGACTTCCCCGTACTTCAAAACAGCCTTCCGACCCGGAAAGATATCATCAAGAACGTCGACGACAGCGACATCGAATAGTGGCGCTTGACTTTGAGGCTGGCGGAGGCTAAGTTGAGGATTCAGTGTCGTTCGCGTTGTCTCCGCTCTCCTCCACGCCTCCAGTTCCATCACGCCGCCGAGCCCTCTCAGCTGTCTGCCTGCGGCACTTCGGACTTGAGGGAATCTGTCCGCCGACTGCAAAGGAACTTCTTCTTATGCCCACCGTCAACCGCCGCGAGTTCCTCAAGAGATCCGCCGTTGCCACTGGGGCACTTGCCACAGCTCCGATGCTCATCCGCATCCCGCCTTCACCCGGCGAGCAGCCGGCCACCCGCATCACGCGCACCCTCGGCCGGACAGGGATGAAAATCCCGATCGTCAGCATGGGGGTGATGCGCGCCGATAACCCGGCCCTGGTTCGTGCAGCCCTCAAGGCAGGCATCGTCTACCTCGATACCGCCCACGGCTATCAGAAGGGCAAGAATGAAGAGATGCTTGGCGAGCTCCTGAAGGAGTACCCGCGTGATTCCTTCATCATTTCCACAAAGGTGCCTCCAGAGGAGTCGCAAGAGGCGTTCCTGGAGAAGCTCGACATCAGCCTCAAACGGCTGCGGATGGATCATGTGGATATTCTGTACCTTCATGGTCCAAGCAGCCGGGAAGCCACGCTGGACCCCGTGATGCTGGGGACTTTGCAGGAGGCGAAGAAAAGTGGCAAGACCCGCTTTGTCGGCGTATCAACACACAAGAACGAGCCGGAGGTGATCCTGGCTGCCGCCGAGAGCAAGGTGCACGACGTGGTCCTCGCTTCCATCAACTTCAAGCAGGACCACGCCGATCAGATGAAGGAGGCCATCGCGAAGGCAGCCGAGGCAGGAATCGGCATCGTCGCCATGAAAACGATGGCCGGGGGTTTCTTCGACCGGGACAAGGCGAAGCCGGTAAACTGCCGCGCCGCCCTGAAATGGGTGCTGCAGAATCCGAACGTCACGACCGCGATCCCTGGCATGACGACCTTCGATCAACTTGCCGACAACGCGGCCGTGAACCAGGATCTGGCCTTCACGGAAGAAGAGAGGAAGGCCCTCGTGCAGGGAGAAGCGCAGGGCGGCCTTTACTGCAACGCCTGCGAGCGGTGCGTGCCCGGCTGTTCAAAGAACCTGCCCATCCCCGAGCTGATGCGGGCATACATGTATGCGTACGGGTACGGAAGTCCGGCCCTCGGCCGGGAGCTGGTTACCATCAATGGCCTTCAACCCAACCCCTGTGCAGACTGCAGGACCTGCACGGCCGACTGCGTCAAAGGATTTGACCTAAAGGAAAGGATCGCGGACGTTTCCCGGCTGGCCGCCGTACCCGAGGAGTTCCTGGCATAGAAAGGACTCGAGCCGCACATCCCGGGCCGAACCCGCATGCCCGGACCGGAGCGAACACTGACTGGGAAGAATCATGGTCCGGGGCTGCATCTCGTACGCCGGGCCGCTCCGCATCAACTCAGCTCCCGGATGGGAGCTGACACGAAGGAATCACGAAAAGCATGCTGACACTCCTTGCCTTCCTGTGCTGTACCGGCGCCTCATGTCTCGCAGCCCCCCTCCAGCCTCCGGAGCCCACGGACCCGGGTCTCTTCCCACCGCTCACAGGGTGGACCGTTACCGTTGATACCGTGTTCTACACACCCGATAATCTTTATGACCTGATCGACGGGGCCGCCGACGTATACCTGAGCTACGGGTTCGAGAAAGTCTACCTGGCTGACTACGGGAGCGGAGACGGTACGGAGGTCCGCGTGGAACTTTACCGGCACAATTCGACGGTCAATGCGTTCGGCATCTACTCCCAGGAACGGAAACCTGATTACCATTTCGTCGCCATGGGGGCGCAGGGGTACGAGGATGAGGGGATCCTGAACTTCCTGACAGGCGTGTACTATGTGAAGCTCGCAACCCACGGTGCCGGCCCAGGTGTCCGGAGGAGTCTGCGAGCCGTCGCCCATGCCATTGCCCGGCATCTCCTGCAGGACACACTCCTCCCTTCCCCCCTTGCGCTGTTTCCGACCTACGGAAAGATCACAAACGGCGAGACTTACGTTGCGGACAACTTCCTGGGGTATGGCGTGCTACACTCGGCATATATCGCCCAGTACAAGGGGGAGAAGCCGTTCCAGATGTTCATCATCCCGTGCGAGAGCTCCGCAGCAGCACGGGCGATGCTCGAAGCATACCTGAAGGCCGTCAAGCAGCCGGCAGGCAGGGACGGTGACGGAGTGATGATGGTTAAGGACCCTCATAACGGTCCGGTAGGGCTGGTGCTGAAAGGGAGAACGCTTGCAGGTATTCTCAACATCGGGGATGACCGGCGCCGAGAGCAGGAGGCGAGGCGGCTGGAAAAGGGTTTGTAAGGGCGCCACAACTGACCGGAACCAGGGACCAGGTGCACGGCAAGAAGCCCCGCCACCCGTTCCACTCCTTCGGCCCCAAAAGTGCTCTGGACTTCAAGAATGTCCAGTCGGGGGAGGTCTATGTGGGGGGCCTGCCATGAGCAGGCTGCTCAGATGAGCACCGCGGGAGTGGTCCGAGCCTAGATCTTCGGCTCCCAACCCTTTTCGTATTCCCGCTGCCAGAGTTCCATTGCGCCGGGATCTCCGACCACATGGCCGTCACGGGTGTCCAGGGCGAGTGATCGGCCCACTTTCCATGAAATGTTCGAAAGCTGGAGCATCGTGACGCTGATGTTGCCCTCTGCAATCGGTGCATGCAGCGGTTCGCCCTCCCGGATTGCGTCGAAGAAATTGCGGAAATGCTCATCCGTCATCGAGTCAGCGCCGACAAGATCCTGGGTGGTGGTCGTCCTTCCCACGGAGTATTCATCGATCTTCTTGTCGTCAAGACTGAACACCTGGTACCCGTCCCGGTCCATCAGCACCGTGCCGTCAGTCCCATGGATGGTGGACCCGCGGCCCCTTCCGTAGTATTGTTTTCCCTGACAGCTCATGCCTTCCCATGTGACCATCTTGCCGTCATACTCAAAACTCGTCACCAGCGTATCATAGAATTCCCAGTCATCTTTGAAATGGTAGCGCCCGCCGGAGGCGGTCACCCTGGCGGGGAGGTCGACGCCAAGTGCCCACCTGCACACATCCACCTCGTGAGTGCCGTTGTTGAGTGTCTCGCCCGTACCCCAGTGCCAGAACCAATGCCAGTTGTACGGATGGACGTTGTCCTTGTACGGACGCCGCGGCGCCGGACCCTGCCACAGCTCCCAGTCAAGATATCCCGGGACAGGAACCTGTCTGCCGGTCCCAATCGATTTCCGCGTGTTACAGTACCACGCTTTCCCGAAATACGGCTTGCCGATGAGCCCTTCATGAATTTTCTTCACGATGTCAATGGTATGAGGGGATGAGCGCTGCTGGGTCCCCAACTGAACCAGTTTGCCGTATTTCTTCTGGGCCTGGACCAGGAGTTCGCCTTCATGCGGATTGTGACTGCATGGCTTCTCCACATAGACATGCTTCCCTGCCTGCAGGGCCATGATGGCCATGGGAGCATGCCAGTGCTCGGGCGTCGCGATCGAGACGGCATCCACATCGGCCGACTCCAGCACTTTCCTGAAATCCTTTTCCTTCACGGGGCTCCGGCCAAACTTCTCTTTCACGGCGTCCGCGAACTTGTCAAGTTCTCTGCTGTCGACGTCGCACACGTGGGAGACGGCGGCACCCCGGTTGGCGCGTATGGACGCCAGGTGTGCGTAGCCGCGTCCATGCAGACCTATCACTGCACAATTCACCCTGTCGTTGGCGCCGAGGATCCTGGCGTAGCTCTTTGCGTTAATCCCGATGATTCCCGCCGCCGTTCCGACACCGATGACTTTCAGGAATTCACGCCGCGTAGTCATTTGAGCCTTTCCGATTTATCAGATAACAGGGACGCCAAGACGCCTCGCAGATACCCGACGGATTCGGCGACGCCGGCCAGCGGATCCTTTTCGTCCTTTTCGAACTCGATGTGGAGTGTTCCGGAATACTTGAGACGCATCAGTGTTCCGAGCAATTTCGGGATATCGATCACACCGCGCCCGATCTCCACGGTGGACCCCGACGCCTCCGCAGCGCTGACATCCTTCACGTGGAGGTCGAAGAGCCTGTCAAAGAAGCGTTCGGCCTCGATGGATGGGTCAAGCCCCAGGCGCTGTGTGTGCCCGCAATCAATGCAGAGCCCCATCCGTCTGTCCATCTTCGCAATGAGCCTGTAGATGCTTTCCGGGCTCGGGTACCGGTTATCCGTCGGCCCGTGATTGTGAATCGCCAGCGCGATGTCCGCAGCCTTGACGGCCCTCTCGGCGGCATGCAACAGCGCTTCGTCGGGAGCGCCCACCAGGAATTTCAGTCCGGCTGCTTTTGCATAGGCAAATGCCCGCTCCACCTCCGTCACCGACGTCATGTAGACTACACCGCACGTTGACAGCCTTACACCGGCAGCCTTCATCTTCGCGAGTACTGCGGCTATCTCCTCCGCCGAGCTGGTCAGCGGGAGATGCACATCCTTCAGGGCGAGCCTTTCGATCCCGAGCCGTTTCGTCATCGCAACGGTCTGGTCGAGGGTGAACGAACGGAAGGAGTACGATGCCACGCCTAACCCGAATGTGAGGAGATTCCTCGCCCCCCCACCCTGCTTATCTTGCGTCAGGGCGGTCGAGGCAGGAAACGCACCGGCTGCAACAGCCAGGCCGGCCATCTTGAGGAAGTTGCGACGAGAGGGAGATGCCATTGGCGGACTTTCCATGGAATGGTCGAGTGCTCTACAGTGTGCGGATTTTAATGTTCCTGAAGAAGACCTGATCGCCGTGGTCCTGGAGGAGTATGTGGCCTTGGGGCGCTTCTCCGAATCCTTCGCGGTCTTTGAACTTGCTTGCGGCCTTATGAGCGAGAAATTCCTTCCCGCCCCGCTCATATTCGAGAACCTTGGTCCCGTTGAGCCAGTGCTCCACATGTTTACCTCGTACAACGATGCGGGCATGGTTCCACTGCCCGATGGGGTAGACGGTCTTGTTCGTCGCCGGGATCAGATCGTACAATGACGCAAGAGTCCGGTTCCCGTTGATCCCCAGTTTCGCATCGGGATGCCGGGTATCATCCAGAAGCTGGTACTCGAGCCCTATCGCAGACCCTGGGGACTTCGGCTGTTGTTCGATCACAAAATACTTGATCCCGCTGTTTGCGCCTTCCGTCAGTTTGAAATCCACGACCATCTCAAAGCTGCTATACTCATCCGCTGTGACTATGTCACCTCCGTATGCCGCCTCGGCTCCGCCGGATGCCCGGACGACCAGCAATCCATCCTTCACCCACCACCCCTTTGCCGGAAGGGAATCACTGTAGGCCCCGCGCCAGCCCTTCATTGTTGTGCCATCGAAGAGGAGTTTCCACCCTTCCTTCTTCTCCTGCAGGCTCAGCGTATTTGGCGCCGGTTCTGTGCCCTGTTGACACAGCGCCTCACCGGGGCTGATGACCATGAGGAGCAGGCAGGTCCAGAACTGGAGGGCAAGCACGGCGTTCAACGGTTTCACAGGTTCGCCTCATTTGGTTGTTGAATTGCTGTTCGTGCGTTTACGGTCTCCTGCTTCGCTCCTTTACCGAGTATGCAGGGCAGGTACGCCATCAACTCTCGCACCGTCCAGAGAAAAGCCGGTGACCGGGAATGCCCCTGTTAAGAGAGAGCGTGCTCGACACCCTGTTCATGCCTCGATCCCTGAAAGATTCCGATCAAACCTAAGGAATCACGCGGAGAGACGCAATCAAACAGCGTGGGACGATGTATTAATGAGGCTCCTCCAACATTCGAGATTTGCCGTGCGTCGTACAGGCGTACAGCGCCAGCCTATGAAGTCCTCCCCCACTTCCCTCGTTCAGCATGGTCTTGGGCGGAACTTTGACGTGCATCTCTTGAAATCAGGGAATGGAGTGGGTATATTGCGTGGGGCAGGGCACCCCTCAACCTCCTGCAATGCATGACCGGGGAGGCGCAGAGTGCGATGTTATGGCAACAGAGCATCCGGCCGCCTTGAGAAGGGCGAGAACCCCAGTGGCTTCGACCCCGCCCGGAGGCTCTGGGGAAGACGCGCCCGGAGCGATGCTTCGCTGGAAATCGCTGTTGGAGAGCTGGCAGAACGGCTATTGCACCGGTCTTGAAAACCGGCGCCCGCAAGGGCTTGGGGGTTCGAATCCCTCGCTCTCCGCAAGTCTGCTTAATGTCCATTACTACCCAAAAGGTCTCCTCCCACACCGAGGATGATCTCGATCTCCGCTGGATATACGATATTCAAGACAGAAGACCGGTCACGGAGGCGACCCGTCATGCTCGACCTCTGGTATCCGGCTCCGCAATCTTGTATTGATTCATGCGATGGAATGTCAGAGCACCCGTGAAGGACAACCCTCATGGAGATGCCGAGACCCTCCGAACAACACGTGGCTCTCCAGAAACCGGCCGGGGACTGGAATGGCGAGGAATAGCTTCATCCTTCGCCAGGGGATCCCAAGGGCGGGACGGCCACCGGCCGAGTTCACAACCGAATCGTATGCTGATGCTCAAGATCATCAAGAGCCTGACGTGGATTGGACTGATGGGCCTTTGCGCCTTCATCGGTGGTTGCGCGCACGTGGAACCCGGCAGAGACCGCGCCGATCTCCTCCAGACCTGGCCAGTGGGATGTTCGCCGAAAGAGATCGGAACGCGGGTTGCCGGGCGGTACCTGGCAAGCCCGTTCGGGAATTTCGGAAGGCCTAGACCCCTGGAAGCAATTGAATATCAGGAAGTGTGCACGTGGTACGGCGCCCTCTCCTTTGTCCGTAGGGCGGGCGACATGAGCCTCCGGGAGAGGCTCATGCGGCGATTTGACCCGCTCCTGGATGACAAGAAGGGGCTCGTTCCTGTCCCTGACCACGTTGATTTCACGGTCTTCGCGGCCGTCCCCCTCGAACTGTACATCCAGACGCAGGACAGGCGGTACCTGGACCTGGGCAAGGAGATGGCCGACAGGCAGTGGGGCGAACCCTTCGGGCCCCGCGCCACCGAGGAGGCCTGGGTCTACTACAAGAAAGGTTTCACCTGGCAGACACGCCTCTGGATCGATGATATGTTCATGATCACGGAGGCCCAATCTCAGGCTTATCGAGCGACCGGCGACAAGAAGTATATCGATCGTGCCGCAAGGGAAATGGTCATGTACCTCGACTCACTGCAGCAGCCGAACGGGCTCTTCCACCATGCCCCCGACGTTCCCTTCTTCTGGGGCCGGGGCAACGGCTGGATGGCTGCCGGCATGAGTGAATTGCTGCGGTCGCTGCCAGAAGACAATCCGGACCGACCCCGGATCATGGAGGGGTACAGAAGGATGATGGCATCTCTCCTCCGCTTCCAGGGGGAAGACGGAATGTGGCGGCAGCTTATCGATCATCTGGAGTCATGGCAGGAGTCATCCTGCACCGGGATGTTCACCTTTGCCATCATTACAGGTGTGAAAAACGGCTGGCTTGACGAGAAAGCCTACGCCCCGGCTGCTCGCAAGGGATGGCTGGGTTTGCTCCACTACATCAACGAGAACGGCGATGTCCGCGAAGTGTGCGAAGGGACCGGGAAGAAAAACGACCTGCAATACTATCTGGACCGGAAAAGAAACACCGGAGACTTCCACGGCCAGGCGCCGGTGCTCTGGTGCGCTTCCGCTCTGATGGAGGCCGTGGAGGGTCAGGAGAAATCCCGCTGAACCTCAGTGGCCTATGAACGAAGCACAAAGAGATCCTTGAATTCACACAGCCGGAATCCTCCCCGGCGCGTCTGGAACCGGACTCCCTCCCGGTGCACCATGAGACACCGGTTCACTTCAGAAGGACCATCCTCTGAACCCTTCTGGCCGATCCCACCCTCAACCTGCAAAAACAGACTCCGCTCGGAAGCAAGATAGCATCGCTCCTGACCGCATGTCGGCCCTGGCACTGAATTTCTCCTTGGACGGGGGGCGATACCTTACCCGGCCCGCAGGCATCCAGGTCAGTCGGGCTTGATTTCCGGTCCACACTCTACCAACATGGCTTTCAGCTCATCGATGTGGACCGGCTTGCTCATGTAGCCGTCCATGCCGGCCGCCAGGCACTCCTCGCGGTCGCCTTGTGTCGCGTTGGCCGTCATGGCGATGATCCGCGGCCGGTTTCCGTTCGACCACTCGGCGCAGATCCGCCGCGTCGCCTCCAGGCCGTCCATCTCAGGCATCTGCACATCCATAAACACAAGATCGTAGTGCTGCCGCCGGAGGGCTGCGATCGCCTCTACCCCG
>Ga0182021_10007799_pt1 | contig 12688 bp, 10 predicted proteins | sample 612E3MmetaG_FD_120493 | JGI IMG/M metagenome (GOLD analysis project Ga0182021, IMG submission 120493) | Permafrost microbial communities from Stordalen Mire, Sweden - 612E3M metaG (Illumina Assembly) | ecosystem: Environmental > Terrestrial > Soil > Wetlands > Permafrost | place: Sweden... | reverse complement strand
GTGCGTCCGACGTATTGGTCGGACATGGGCTGTGGCTGAGTCTGCGCAGTGTGTCGCGCGAGATTTTTGATTTGTTGCCCGGGAAAGCAGTTCATTTTGAGGCAACAGACGGCCGTCCAGAATACCATGAACGTGCAAATGCCTGCCATCAATCTGAACGGAATCATCCCCACCATCGCGCTGGCGCTGTTGTTGCGCAGCATCTTGCACTCGCGAGTCGCGCTGCTTATCGCGGTTGTCGCTGGCATCGTGCTGGCCGGCCCGGCTCTGGCGTTTGCGTTGGAGCGCATCGTTGGAGCGCTGGTGCCGCTGGGTATGGTGCTGATCGTCGGTGGCGTGATCGCGATCTGGCTACTACAGCGGAATTCAGAGCTGATGAGCCTAGTGAAAGATGTCCTGACACGAAAATCCACGATCACGCTCCCGTCTCAGACTGGCCAACAAAATGGAAATAATGGGAAGACGGTCATCATCGATCAATTGCCGGCGCAGAGACAAACGGTGCCCGTAGTAAGGCGCGCGCGCGTTGATCAGGATGCGGATCGGTGGGGGTTCTGATGGGAAAGGTATTCCGCACAATAGGGTTGATACTGGTGCTATTGAGCGGATGCACGATGGACCCGTGCACGTTCGATAAGTCCAGCCCGTCTTGCGCTGTCAGCCAAAGCCAGGCACACGCGACGATCAGCGCGATTGATTCTGATCGGGAACTGCGCAGCACGCAGTCCGCGATCTATCTGTCCGGGCAGGGCACCAAAGCCGCGATAAGCGCCGATGCCACGCGACAAGTGGTTCGCGCCGAGGCGACTCAGGCGACGATGAATACCGATGCGACGCGCAATGCGATTAGCGCATCGTCCACGCAGAGTGCGGTGATCTACGCCTCTACGCAGACATTCGTCGATGCCGAGGCCACGAAGGTATTTGTGCAAGTGGGTGGGGCGCTCGAGCGCGCCAATGCTGAACGTGCCGCAGTTCCCTACAACGCGGTGTTCAACGTGGTGGTCTTCTGGTTTCTCCTTCCGGCGCTGGTGGTGAGTGCGTTAGTCGTTTACGGCCAACGCACGTTGAAGCGCGCGACGGAGGCCGCCACGCAGGCGCTGCACAAGCGGGCCGCGCTGGTGACGTATGGTCCGCCGAACAATCCGCAGTTGGCGTTTGTGACGTTCGATCCGCGTACGGGGCAGCCGATCAAGTTCATTTCGTCCGAGGGTCTGATTGGCAATTACGCAGATTTGTTGAGTGGGGCCACGGCGATCGATCAGTTGGATGTGCCACCGCCGATGAAACTGGCGGCGCTGATTGAAGCCGCGAAGCGCAGCCAGGCGGCGCGGATTGCGGCCGCGACGAATAGCGCGCCGTGGGACGTGACGATGATTGACGAGCGGCAGTCACCGATGATGTCGGCTGAGCCGATCGCGCAGGTGGCGACCCCGCTGACACGGCCGCGCATTCCGACGTTTGCGGAATTGCTGAAGACGTGGCAGCCATCGGTCGATCAGCTGTTGTTCGGATTTGGCGAGGATGGGAAGCCGGTGTACGGGCGGCTCGATCAGTTGTTGAGTGCGCTGGTGATCGGACGGCAAGGGCAGGGGAAGACGACGTTGTTGCGGCTTATCGATCGGCAGTGCGCGCTGATCGGGGTGCGCGTGCTGGCCTGGGACATTCACGACGACATCAGTGAGGATATTCCGAGCCTGGAGACCTACACGCGCGCGCGGGACATAGAGCAATCGGCCAATGACCTGATCGCTGAACTTGATCGGCGGATCCGGCTGAAATTGAAGCATGACAAAGTGCAGCCGATTATGGTGTTGGTGGATGAGGTGAATCTGATTGCTGATAAGGTGCCCTCAATTACCGAGCTGATCAAGCGCATTGTGGCTGAGGGCCGGAAGTATCGGATGTTTGAGTTCATCACGGCCAAGGGCGCACCATCTGATCTGTTTGAGAAGTCGTGGGCGCGAGATTCATTCAGCGCGCTAATCTCGTTCTGGACGAGTTCACTGCAGGCACGGAATGTGGGGTTTGATGCAATTGAGGCGCGACGGGTTGAGACGCTGACGCCGGGCCATGCGCTGCTGCGGCTGCAGACTGCGCCGGCGCAGGTGGTGACATTCCCCGACCTGTCGTTGCAGGATATGCAGTCGATGGCCGCTTCCGGCCCCGCTTCTAAGGCTGCTTCCGGAGCCGCTTCTGAGCCACTTCCAGTAGTGTACAGTCCCGCTTCCAAAAAAGCGGCAAAAGCGGCGGAAGTGGACCCATTTGAGGGTGTAGAAGCGGCTGGATTGCAGAATAGTGTGCGCCAGCTGATTAAGCAGGGGAAGAGCCAGCGCGAGATTATCGCCGAGTTGTGGGGCGTGACGGGCGGTAATGCGTACAAAGAGGCGTCCAGAGAATTGAACGCCATCATTGGAGGATTGATTCCATGAGGCGCTACGTCATCATCGGACTCGTGTTGTTGCTGGCTGCGTTGATCTCTCAGGTAGCGTATGCACAGGGACCGGCGACGCCTCCCCCTCCGCCAGTGGTGACGACGCCAGTTCCGCCGGTCAACCCCGTTGACGCGGCTAACGCACGGGCCGATCAGTGGCAGACGGTTGCCAATCAGGCCATGCAGAATGCTCAGTCCGCAATCAATCAGGCGTACTCTTCACTGTACGCGGCGCAAGCCAGTGTAGCGCAGTATCAGGCGGCGTTCCAGCAGGCCGAGGCGGCTCGGATAGCGGCTCAGCAAGGCCAGTTGCAGGCGGCGAGCGAGGCCAGTCACGCGGCGCAATTAGCGGCGATACAGGCGATCGCGCTGGCGTCTGAGGCAGGGCAGTCGGCGTTGACCTCGATCCAGCAATCGGGCGAGGCATTACGCGCGATTCCAGAACTGCGCGCCAACCTGACGACCGTCACCACGCAACGTGATCGAGCGCAAGCTGAGGCGGCTCAACTGGATAAGGATCGCGTGGCGCTGGGTACGGCGCTGGTGATGGAGCGGCAACGTAGCGATTTGCTTGCTAAAGTGGCGACTGGCTTATTCCTGTTGCTGGGATTGCTGATGAGTTACATCGTGGTCGTGCTGTTGAAGATCATGCGGATATTCAATCATAAGTCGGCGAATGATCGCCTGGTAATCCTGGACGAGCGCGGCCGGGTCAAGGCGCAGATTGAAGCGCTGCGTTAGGCCCCGACACGAACACTCAGCGACGCCAGAGGACGTGGGATGAAACGCTGGACTGAGGCCGTCAAGCCAGCACCGCCCGTGACGCGAACGCCGCTACAGGACGCCGGCGTGATGGCAGATCAGATATTGCAGGGGAACGTGGTTGAGGCCAATCTGAATGATGGCACGTTCACACGGCTGATGGATGAGTTTAGGCGACGAGGCTATGAGTTGGCGAAGCGGAGCGAGGCAGAGAGGTACATGCAGCCATTCCTGTTCAAGGTTAAAAAACGACATGACGACAACCAGTGACGAAATCAAAGAAGCGGCAAAACTCGAAGACATCATCAACGAGGATGAACCGCTAACGGATCGGGAGCACGCGCGCTATCGCAAAGGGAAGGCGCACGATTCACTGACCGTCGATGTGCAGCAGCAATACTATGTGTGGAATTCGCGCCACGAAGCGGGCGATGTGTACACCTGGCTGCAGCTGCACCGCGGCCTGGAATTCAAAGAAGCGCTGGTCTACCTGGCAAAACGTTACGGGCTGGAAGCGCCGCGTTTCAGCGAGGCGGAGCAGCAGGCGTTGGTTGATAAGCGATCGCGCGAAGAGGTCTTCACTTGCGCCGCCCGGTTCTTCCATGAGGAACTCTTGGCCTCGAAAGAGGCGTTGGAGTATGTGGCCTCGCGCGGCTGGAACGCGCCGACCGGTGATGAGGTCGGCCTGGGGTATTGGAGTGGCAACACGCACCGGCTGCGTGAGTTCCTCATCGCGCAGCAGATCGATCCCGAGTGCCCGGCGGCCGTGGCACTGATCGGCCATCGCGGCAATGTAGTCGAGTGGGCGAAGAAGTGGAAGGTTGCGGTCAACATGGCCTGGCTGCGCGAGGATGAGATTCGCGGTACGCCGGGTCATATGCTGATTTACGCGCATGCGAAGCTGGGGCGGGTGGGCTATTTGTCGGGGCGCAACATCGGAGAGAAGCGGCACTATAACCTGCCCGTGGAGTTGGCCGGGGATAAGCAGGTGTTCTTCAACCAGACCTGGAAGCCACAGGCGGCGCGCGTGGTGCTGGTGGAAGGCCAGGCCGATGCGTGGACGCTGGGCCAATGGGACGTGCCGGCGATCGGGTTGGGCGGGGCGTACGCCGACGAGCGGCTGGTGGCGCTGTTGGGCAAGCATGAAACGATCTACGTGGGGCTGGATAACGATCGGGCCGGGGAGCACAATCGCGACAAGGTACTGGACGGAATCGGTCCACTGGCGCGCTGTGTGGAATGGCCTGAGAAGGATGCGAACAAGTGGCTGAAAATGGGGGCCACGGCGGAAGCCTGCGCCGCGCTATTGAAGTCGGCGCCGACGTGGCTCGATGTCGTGCTGGCACGCACGCAGGAAGTAGAGGAGGAAAAGCGCGATGACGAAATGCGGCATGTCTTTGCGCTGCTCATCCGTCTGGACATGTTTGTGCTGATGCGGAGACGGACCGATATCGCGAAGCAGCTGAACTTGAGCAGCGATACGTTTGAGGCACTATTGAAGCAGGCCAGGCGGGAAGCCGGGCTGGACGACCACGGTCGTCCGCAGTACGAGATCATGGCGGGGCGCATGTGCCAGCGGGTGTATGACAATCTGGGGCACGATCGGTTGGTGGTGTTATCCCACTTCACGGCGCAGATTGTGACGGATGTGGTCGAGGACGACGGCGAAACGCAGGCGCGCAAGTTTGAGATTGAGGGCAAGTTGCCCAACGGACAATGCCTGCCGCGCATCGACATCGAGGCCGGCGAGTTTGGACAGATGCACTGGCCGCTGGTGAAGTGGGGCACGCGGGCGGTGATCGCCGCCGGCGCGGCGACGAAGGACCATTTGCGGGCTGCGATTCTGACGCTGAGCAACGCGGTGGAGATGCGTAGCGATTACAGCCACACCGGCTGGCGCTTGATTGAGGGGACCTGGCGGTATCTGTCTTCGAATGGGGCGGTGGGCGTGAAGGGCGTCCGGGTCCGCTTAGATCACAACCTGGCGCGCTACAAGCTGCCGACAGAACCCCAGAACGTGCGCGAGGCGATGCAGGCGAGTCTGCGCTTCTGGGACGTGGCCGATTACGATATTTCGTTTCCGCTGTGGGCAGCGATGTTTCTGGCGCCACTGGCCCAGCTGATCCCGCTGTTCTTCACCATCTGGCTCTTTGGCACGACGGGCTGTTTGAAAAGCACGTTGACGGCGCTGGCGTTTTCTCATTTTGGGACGTTCGCCTTCAACACGCCGCCGGCGTCCTGGACGGCCACGCAGAACGCGCTGGAGAAATTGGCGTTCACGCTGAAGGATATGCCGCTGTGGATTGATGACTTCACGACGCAATCGACGCTCGCCGGCCAGCAGGATTTATTACGCAAGGGGGATACGCTGTTGCGCGATTGGGGCAACGGCTCGGGCCGGACGCGCATGCGCAGTGATTTAACGCTGCGGCAGACGTTTGTGCCGCGGGGGTTGATCATCTCGACGGCCGAACAACTGCCGCCGATCGAGAGTATCAATAGCCGGCTGTTCCAGATCGAAAGCGGTCCCGATCGGGTGACGCGCGGCGAAGGCAGCGCGTTGACGCTCGCGCAGCAGAACGATGCGCAGCACTACCCTCACGCGCTGGCCGGCTACGCGCTGTGGCTGGCTCCGCAATTCCCTGAACTGGAAAAGACGTTGCCCGCGCTGCAACTGGAACTGACTGAGCGCGCACGGAGCGAAGGCGGTTCGCATCTACGGCTGCCGGCTAACATCGCCACGCTGTACATCGGATTCAAGATGGGCGTGCAGTACGCGCAGTCCGTGGGCGCGCTGAACGAAGAAGAGGCACTCGCGAACTTGAAGTTGGGCTGGGATGTGCTGATGGGCCTGGGCGGCCGACAACAGGAGGTTTCCGTGGAAGAGAAGCCAGTGGAGATGTACTTCGCTGCGTTGGAGCAGATGTTCGCGCAAGGCATCTGCTACCTGCGGCACAAAGACGCGCCAGAGGATGATGGCCGGGCGTGGCCCAGTGTGGCGACCAGAACCGTCACCTGTGAGTTCATGGGCTGGTACGACGACCGCTACTGGTATCTGTTGCCGCGGGTGGCGTTCAATGCGGTGTACAAGTTCTACAAGACAGCCGGGACGGTCTTTCCGGACACCGAACGCGGCGTCCGGGTGAAGCTGCTCGAGAAGAAGCTGCTCTTTCCACAGACTGATCGATTCACTTGCGTGCTGAGAGTGGGTGAAGGAACTGTCCGAGTCTTAAGGGTGGCCAGCCCCGCCAGTGAAGTTTCAGCCTCAGCCTTAAAACCGGTAAAAAGTGAAACTGCGGTAACAACGGTAACAGAAGTAGAAGAAAATTGAAATTTGTTACACATGTTACACAAGTTACCGCAGTTTCACCCTTCAGATAGGACGGCAAGAGATTCACTGGCTGGCGCACGAATGACCATGACTCGTGTCTTATGCGCAATCTGCCGATTTGAAATGGCCTGAAGTTTCGCACCGCAAGCAGCGTAAGCGACGCCATTGATAACAACCATTCATCAGGAGGACACTAAAGTGATTCGCAAGGTGTGTATCGATTTAGGAAACGGGAACATGAAGGGCGCGGAAGTGGTGGTGACTCCTCACATGCACAAGGGCGAGGTCGTCGAGGAGCATAGGTTGAATGTGGTGAGCCTGCCCTCGCAAGTGGGCGTGGGCGATATGAACCTGGGCGGGTTGTCGCTGGGCAACGTGGCCCGACGAGCGCGCAAGGACGAGGAGCCGGTGCAGATCTCGTTCGCTGGCGGCACGTATCTGGTGGGCCACAATGTGGCGCGCTACGCCCGGCCGCTGGAGCGTTTCGATTCGTTGAAGTACAGCGATTCGATGGAGGTCCGGGCGCTGACCTACTCGTTGCTGGCGCAGCTGGTCGATGGTGGCTCAACTGATCTAGCCGTGATGGTCGCGCTGCCGGTGGAGGTGGTGATGGCGGCCACCTTCAAGGAAACCGTGAAGGGCATCGAGGGCTGGTTGCTTGGCGAGCACACGTTCACCTACGACGGCGGAACCTCGCATATCACCGTGCATGCGGCGAAGTGCATGGCGCAGCCAGTGGGCGCGTTTTTCGCCTGGGGCCTGGATGATGCTGGCGAATGGGTGCGCGAGGAAAGCGACTTGACCGAGGCGACGGTGGCGGTGCTGGACAGCGGTTTCAATACGCTCGATCTGCTACTGGTCAAGCAGGGCCGCATCGAGAAACGCTTCACCGGCGGCGATGTGCTGGGCGTGCGTGTGGCTGCCGATGAAATCGCGCGAGCGGTGAAGGCGCAGCTGGGCTTTACGCTGTCGATGGCCGAGGCCGATGACTACATTCGGCAATATCTGGATAAGCGGCATGTGGCGGTGATCGTGGCGGGCCAGAAGCGCGACCTGACGCCGATCATCAAGCAAGCCCTGAACTCGCTGGCGACGCGCACGATCGATTTTGTGGAAGGCACGTGGAGCAACGCGAACCAATTCTCGTATGTGTTGTTGGCCGGGGGCGGGGCGCTGGTGCTCGACGCGCCGCTGCGCAGGCAGATTGGCCACGCGCAGATGCTGCCCGATCCGGTGACGGCCAACGCGATTGGCCTGGCGAAGTTGGCCCAGCGGCCGGGCGTGTTTAAGGGACTGGCTGAGTGACACGCCAGGCGTCCCGCACTTGCGGGGACACGGGAAAGATTTCTGTAACAGAGTTGATGGGTAGCGCAATCCTGTTACAGAATCGAGGAAGCGATGAAGCCAGGACCACAGCCGCGTTTGATATACAGCAAGGTGCAGCGCATTTCGTTGAGTGAGGCGGAGCGTGACTTGCTGCCGTTCTTCGAGGCGCTCGATAAGTTGCCGGCGGGGCGGCGCAATGCGGCGCTCTTCGCGGCGATTCGCGGCGGGCAAGGGGCTGCCGAGAAGGAACTGGGGCGGATAGAAAGCAGCCGATCGAGTCGCGTGATTGATGCGCTGCTGGATACGTTTGAATAAGTGCGACCCCATCGCTGAAGAGAACTTAGCCTGGACGAGCACGAGGTAGACGATGACGAATAAGCCACTTGATCGCGCGGTGTCAGAAGTGAATAGTCTGGTCGCTGAACTGGCTGAAGTGACGGCCGATCGCAACCGCCTGAGCCATGAAGTCGATCGGCTCAGGGCATTAGTGACGCATTATTTCCTGGTCGATGAATTCGGGTTCCACGCTTTCATCCGTGAGGCGCTGGGTGACGAAGAGTATGCTAAGTTGTTGGCGCGAAACGCGCGGGAGGAAGATCTATGAGCCGAACGGAAACTGTCAACGCTTTGCTGGCGTGCTCGCCGCAGCAGATCTCTGACGTGTGCGAGTTTGAGCGGTTCAAGAAATGGACGCCGGAATTGTTCGCCATGCGGTGGGGCGTGAATCTGTCGACCGCGAATCGACGATTGCACCGGCTGGCACACACGGGCGCGATCGCGGTGAAGGTGGGAAGTCCGTTGCCGGCGGGTGGCCGCGAGCGAGACATTTACTATCTCACTCCCCTGGGTGCGCGGATGGTCACCCGGCTGCGCGAGCGCGGGTCAAACTACGTGACGGCGCCGGACATCAGCAACCCGATCGACAACGTGCATGACCTCACCGCGCTGGAGGTGGCGGTGCGCTCAGGGTGCTATGCTGAGTCCAGAGCATTTCAGAAGCGCGTCTACCGTGTTTCCGGGGAAACACTCACCCTCATCCCAGATGTCGAATTCGAGGTCCCCGAGCGGCGTTCGACCTTCTTCATTGAGGTGGAGCAGACCTCGAAGCCGGAGCACATCGCTGAGAAGTATCGACGCTACGCGCAACTCTTCGCCGCGCAGCTGCACCGTGATCCGTGGCTGGTGATCATCTTTCCGACCTACGACACCTTCAGGCTGCTGTTCGACGAACACATCGCTGCAGCGACGCAGGCTGCGGCGGGGCGGCCATTCAATTTCTACTCCTGCAACCTACACGAGTTGCGCGTGCAGCGCGTCACAACTTTCGACGGCCGACGCGGCGACGATCGCTATCATCTTGGATTTCTGGACAACTGCACCAGGCTGATCTATGAGTAGCCGCACACTCGTCTGCACAATCGGCGGCCTAATCAGCGCACGATCGGGATCCCGCCATTCAGCGGCCGATTGTGCGGCCCGGCAATCAAAAAAGCCTGAATTCATAGGGAAATCAGGCTTTCTTATTTTGGTGCACCAGCATGCACCAAAATGGGTGATATAGGGCTAATGTCAAATCATTTCTACATTGCCTAGCTGTATCAAGTGGTACTCTCCATCATCGCTCGATCGCCAAACTCATCAATCGCTGGCCGCCATCTCAACCCAATGCCCCCCATGTTTACTTGAAGAGATACTGCTGGCGAATTCCCCGAGTGGGCCAAGCGACCAGCCCGCTTTCATTGGACAAATTTTTCGGATAAGATCAGGCTACGCCCCCGTTGGCAGATACAGCAAGGTCATCGTCTAAAGGAGCCCAGCATGTCCCTAAAACCCCAGACCTTCGACCCGATTCCTGAAGCAACGGCCCGTGTAGCTGAGGCTGCTTTCCCCAAACTCAATATATATATGTGGAGGCGCGACAAGTTTGGCAGCCTCTATACCGACGGCACCTTTGCAGAGTTATTTCCAGCGCAGGGGCAACCCGCGCAGTCACCAAGCGGACAAAGGATCGGCATCTTGAATCGCATCGCGTTAGTCACAGGTGCGACCGGGGCGATCGGGGAAGCCATCGCGCGACAGTTGGCGGCTCAGGATGGCTACGAGGTCGTGCTGGCCTGTCGAAATGAAGAGAAGGCTCAACAGGCCGTCGAGGAAATCAGACAGGCCACCGGCAACCTGAATGCGCGCTACGAATTGGTCGATGTCTCTCGCCGGTCATCGATTCAAGCCTTGGTCGATCGGTGGCGCGGCCCGCTTCATATCCTCATCAACAACGCTGCCGTCTCGCCACGTCAGCGCCGCGAGACACCCGAAGGCATCGAACTGCAATTTGCTACGAATGTGTTGGGCTACTTCTGGATGACTCAGTTGTTCAGTGAACATTTGAAGAAGTCGGCGGCGGCGCGGGTGATCAATGTGGCGAGTTATTGGGCGGGCGATCTCGATTTGACTGATCTCGAATTCAAGCGGCGGCGCTACAACAATGGCACCGCCTACCGCCAATCCAAACAAGCGAACCGGATGTTGACGGTGGCATTCGCGGCACGTTTGAAGTCAGCGGGCGTCACCGTGAATGCCTGTCATCCGGGCGATGTGAATTCGCAGCTGAGCAACGATCTGGGCTTTGGCGGACAAACTTCGCCCGACGCTGGGGCCAACACGGCCGTCTGGCTGGCAGCCGATCCGTCAGTGCAGGGCGAGACGGGAAAATACTTTGAGCAACGGCGCATGATGCGCTGTCGGTTCGGCGAAGACCGAGCAGCGGTGAAAGCGCTGTATGAGGCGTGCGCGTCCTATACTTTGCTTCAATGACGGTTGGGTCGGCGCGCTTCGCATAACGGCGGAGCAGGGCGATTAGTCTGAAAGATTGCCAAACACGTTGGCCGGCGGCTGCGCCGAAAAAACGCAGCGGGTCAGCGTCCACTTGTTCTGTTGGACTTGCCGATAACGCGGGCCTGTCCCACCGTGTGCCGCCCGGTTGTGTTGATTGAGCAACAGATTGAGATCGCGGCTAATGAAAGTCCTGCAGTGCCCGCAGACAAAGACCCGTTCGGCTGCCTCAAACACCAGGCGGCGCTCGGCCAGATCAATCTCGATTGATTCAGCCTCAGCCCGAGGGCGCAGCGTTGCCAGCAAGCGCATCGACGCAGTGCGACGCACACTGCCCGAGACCACTTCGCCCGCTGGCGTCACCATGCGATCAATGCGCGCCCATCCCGCATCGCACAATAGCCAAGTCCCTGCTTGAATCATGGTCGGTTCGGTCACGGCGCTGGAATCATCGGCCGGCAGACATCCATCGAGACCGGGAAAATCGATCGGGCCGTCTTCGATCCGCAACGGTGCCATGTCCTGCCAGATCGTCATCTGCGCTAGCGTGAGGTTAAGCCGCGTCAGCCAATCACGTTGTTGCGCTGCCGCATGGAGGCGCTGGATCGCGTGTGCCAGTGCGCTTTTCTGTTCGCGCGTTGCCGACCACCACTGTTGAAAGTAGCGTTCCAAGCCGAAGGCCGTGATGTGCCGCAACAAGGACAGTAGGTCGCTGGCCTGCCAGTCTTGCGGATCACACGCCAGCACCTGTTGTATCTCCAGCACGGCGTCCAGCGTAGCGGCGAATTTTGCCTCGGCCAGAAACTGCGACTGTGGTTCGCTGTTCACGCTGTGCAGATACAGTTGCTGCTTGGTGCGCGTGACGGCCACGTAGAACAAGCGGCGCTCCTCTTCCAGGTTCGAGACCCGCTCACTGGTGAACGGCAATATCCCTTGATTGCAGTTGGGCACAAACACGATGGACCATTCCAGCCCCTTGGCTTGATGAATGGTGGACAGCGACACCGCATCGAGGTCCGTCTGCTGCCCGATTTTCTGTTTGGCCAACTGACGGATGTGTTGCAAGAATTCCAGCAGCGGCCCGCGTCCGCGCGCGTAGTCGATGAAGGCCGCCACGCTCAACGCCCGTCCTTCACCGGTCTGCGGAAAACCGCTGTTGTCGCGCAGAAACGTTTGAAATTCCAGCCGCTCGTCCAACGCTTTCAGGACATCGTAAGCCGGTTGATCGAGACGCGCGCTCAGCCAATCCAGGTCTTCGGCCAGCGCCGTCAGCGCATCAGCCAGGCTATCGCGTTCCTGCATCATAGCTGCCTGCTGCAATAGCACGCTTAAGGGCTGGCGCAGGTTCAACACGGCGTGAGCCAGTTGTTCGCGCAGGTCGCGGGCGAGATAGCGCTTGGGCCGATTGTGTACGTCCAGCCAAGCGTCGTGAAAGAGTTTGCTCTGATCGGCGGTCAACGACGCGCCCGATCGGATCTGTTGATCGATCCAGGCCAGGCGGCAGTAGTTGATCAACGTGATGATCTCGGCGCGCTCGTAGAAGGGCTTGCTGACGCGATAGGGAATGGCGCGCGCGATCAGATGCTGTTCGATGTAGGGCGTCTGCGCGTTGAGGCGCACGAGCACGGCCATCTCTTTCAGCGTCGCGCCCGATCGATGTAACTGTTCAATCCGGTCGACGATGCGGCGGGCCATGGTATCGGCATCAGCATCGAAGACCACGGCGGTCTCCCCCTCGAAGCCGCGTGTCAGGCTGAGACGCTTGGGCTGGCGCTGTCGGTTGTGCGCGATGACGTGATTGGCCAGCAGCAGCGGCACGGCCGGGCAGCGGAAGTTGTCGCTGATAAGATAGGTCTGCGCGCCGTAGCGCTGCGGAAAATTGAGAATGAATTCCGGGCTGGCATTGCGCCATTCATAGATGGTCTGGTCATCGTCGCCGATGGCCATGTAGTGACGCTGCGGGTAAGTGATCAGATCGAGAATCTCCGCCTGCGCCAGATTCACAT
>Ga0182021_10007798_pt1 | contig 12688 bp, 10 predicted proteins | sample 612E3MmetaG_FD_120493 | JGI IMG/M metagenome (GOLD analysis project Ga0182021, IMG submission 120493) | Permafrost microbial communities from Stordalen Mire, Sweden - 612E3M metaG (Illumina Assembly) | ecosystem: Environmental > Terrestrial > Soil > Wetlands > Permafrost | place: Sweden... | reverse complement strand
TACGTGGGTTTGCCGGGCGCGACGACGCACGGTGCGCGCTACGCCGCTGCTGCTGTGGCCGCTGGTGCCGTCGCGGTCGTGACCGACGAGGACGGCGCCGCGATGGTGGGCGATGTCGGCGTGCCGGTGGTCGTGGTCGGTCAGCCGAGGCTGCACATCGGCGCCTGGGCAGCAGAGGTGTACGGGCGCCCCGCGAGCCGGATGCAGACGTATGGCATCACCGGTACGAACGGCAAGACGACGACCATGTATCTGCTGGCGTCGGCGCTGGAGGCCGCCGGTCGTACGGTGGCCACGATCGGTACGATCGGCGCTCGCGTCGGGTCCGAGACGATCCCCATGAGCCGTACGACGGTCACGACGCCGGAGTCTCCTGATCTCCAGGCGCTGCTCGCTGTGATGGTCGAACGTGGCGCGGACACGGTCGTCATGGAGGTGTCCAGCCATGCGCTCGCGATGCACCGCGTCGACGCGGTGGTGTTCGACGTGGCGGGGTTCACCAACCTGGGGTGGGACCACCGCGACTTCCATCCCACGCAGGAGGACTACTTCGAGGCCAAGGCACGGCTCTTCCTGCCCACCCAGTCGCGCTCCGCGGTGATTGCGACCGAGGACGCGTGGGGTCGGCGGCTCGCGGATCGGGTTGCCGGCGCCGGGATGCCGCTGCTCACGACGGGTGATGCCGGAGATGTCCGGGCGACGTCGGTGGCGAAGCTCGCGGGCGGCTCGCAGAGCGTGGGGATCAACCTGCCCGGGCGCCACGTGGACGTGACACTGAGCCTTCCGGGGAGCCACAACGTACGCAACGTCGTGACGGCCGTCGCGATGCTGCAGCAAGGCGGCGTGGCGCTGTCGGAGGCGATCAGCGGCTTCGCCGGCGTGACGATCCCTGGTCGCCTCGAGCGGGTCGACCTGGGCAGCGACGCTCCCGACGTGTACGTGGACTTCGCCCACACCCCCGAGGCTGTCGCGGCGGCCCTCGCTGCGGTGAACGACCGCCGGACGATCTGCGTGCTCGGCTGCGGGGGCGACCGGGACCACTTCAAGCGTGGGCCGATGGGCGCGGTGGCGGTCAACGGGAGCGACCAACTCGTCGTGACCGACGACAACCCTCGTACGGAGGACCCCGCGGCGATCCGCGAGGCGATCCTCGAGGGGGCGCACGAGGCCAAGGAATCAGCCGTACCTGCCAGCCGCGCCGCACGCTGCGACATCGTCGACGGTGGCGATCGTCGCGGTGCCATCCGGCGCGCGCTGGACGCGGCACGACCAGGCGACGTCGTGGCCATCCTCGGCAAGGGCCACGAGCACGGCCAGGAGATGCGGGGTAGCGTGACCGCGTTCAACGACGCCGAAGTGGCCCGCGAAGAGTGGGCCCGTCTGCGAGAAGGAGCACCCACGTGGAGCTGACGCCCCTGGCAGCCGTCGCGCGCGCCGTCTCAGGCACCCTCGGCGCAGGTGATCCGCAGGCCATGATCGGCCCGGACGTGGTCATCGACTCGAGGCTCGCCACGCCTGGATCACTGTTCGTGGCGCTGCCGGGCGAGCGCGTCGACGGGCACGACTTCGTGGCCACCGCGGCCGCTGCAGGCGCCGCTGCCGCGCTCGTGAGCCGTACGACGGGCGCGCCGCTCGCCGAGATCGTCGTCGACGACCCGCTGGCCGCTCTCGCCGACATGGCACGCGTCGCAGTGGCTGCTGCGCAGAAGCACGGCCTGCTGATCGCCGCGATCACCGGTTCGGCGGGCAAGACCAGTACGAAGGACCTTCTCGCTCAGGTGCTCGAGGCCGTCGGCGAGACAGTGGCGCCGCGAGGATCGTTCAACAACGAGATCGGGACGCCTCTGACCGCGCTCAAGGTCGGTGCCGAGACCCGGTTCCTCGTCGCCGAGATGGGCGCGCGCGGTCCTGGACACATCCGAAGCCTCACCGGGATCGTCCCGCCGGACGTCGGTGTCGTCTGCAACGTCGGTACGGCTCACCTCGGTGAGTTCGGCAGCGTCGAGGCGATCGCGGAGGCGAAAGGCGAGCTCGTCGAGGCCGTACCGGCAACGGGGTGGGCCGTCCTCAACGCCGATGACCCGCGCGTCCTGGCCATGGCCTCGCGGACGCGGGCACAGGTCCTCCTCGTGTCGGCGGCCGGCAACCCGGGGGGCGACCACGCGGTGTGGGCCGAGCGCATCCTGCCTGACGACCAGGAGCGGTACGAGTTCGTGCTGCATGCTGTGGGTCAGACTCCCCGGCCTGTACAGCTCAAGGTCACCGGCCTGCACATGGTCCGTAACGCACTGTGCGCCGCGGGCGCGGCGGTGGCGCTCGGAGTGCCCCTCGACGTCGTCGCGACGGCACTGTCCGGTGCGACCGCCAGGTCGCCGTGGCGTATGGAGGTGCACGACCGTCCCGACGGTGTGACGATCGTCAACGATGCCTACAACGCGAACCCCGACTCGATGAAGGCAGCCCTCGACACGGTCGCCCGGATGGTCGACGTCAGGCGTACGACCGTCCCGGGCGCCAAGCTCTTCGTCGTGCTCGGCGAGATGCTCGAGCTCGGTGAGGACGCAGTAAGCGAGCACGCGGCGATCGGACGGTACGCGGCCAGGTCCGGTGCCACGCTGGTCCTGGCCATTGGCGCCGAGGCCCAGCACATCGTCTCCGCGGCCGCGGCCGAAGGTGCGGATGCGCTGCGGCTCACCGACAAGGCGGAAGCCGTGTCTGAGCTGAGCGGGCTGCGTCCCGGCGATGTCGTTCTGGTCAAGGCATCGCGTGGCGTCGGCCTGGAGACGGTCGCTGCCGATCTACTGGGAGCACCATGCTGAGCATCCTCACGGCCGGGGCCATCGCCATGACGATCACCCTGTTCGGCACCCGCTTCCTCATCGAGTTCCTGTCCCGTCGCGGGTACGGCCAGTTCATCCGCGACGACGGTCCGACCGAGCATCACACGAAGCGCGGGACGCCGACGATGGGCGGCCTCATCCTCATCGTCGCGGTCGTCCTGGGCTACTTCGGTTCTCACCTCTTCTTCTGGCGCCCTCTGTCTGCGTCAGGGTTGCTCGCCCTGTTCTTGTTCGTCGGTCTCGGGTTCGTTGGCTTCCTCGACGACTGGACCAAGATCCGCAGGGCGCGCTCGCTGGGCCTCAATGCCAAGTGGAAGCTCATTCTCCAGGTGCTCGTCGGCGTGGCGTTCGCCGTACTCAGCCTGATGTTCCCCGACAATCGGGGCGTCACCCCCGCGTCCAGCGCGGTGTCGTTCCTGCGGGACATCCCCGGACTGGCGCTCCCTGCGGTCGTGGCCGTGATCTGGATGATGTTCATCATCGCGTCGTTCAGCAACGGGGCGAACCTCACCGACGGCCTCGACGGGCTGCTGTCGGGCGTCGCAACGTTGGTGTTCGTCGCGTACGTGATCCTCAACATCTGGCAGGCGGGGCAGTGGTGCGGGACAGCGTCAACGATCGGTCCGCGCTGTTACGAGGTACGCAACCCGTCAGACCTGGCGCTTTTCGCCATTGCCGTCGCCGGCGCGTTGTTCGGCTTCCTGTGGTGGAACGCGAACCCGGCGAAGATCTTCATGGGCGACACGGGCTCGCTCGCACTTGGCGGGGGAGTGGCCGCGCTCGCGATCATGTCCCGTACCGAGCTGCTGAGCGCGGTCATCGGCGCCATGTTCGTCCTCGAGAGCCTTTCGGTGATCACGCAGGTCGGCTACTTCAAGCTCACGAAGGGCAAGCGGCTCTGGCGGATGGCGCCGATGCATCACCACTTCGAGGCGCTGGGGTGGGGCGAGATCACCGTCGTCGTACGGATGTGGATCCTCTGCGGCCTCGCCGTCGCGTTAGGGATGGGGTTGTTCTACACCGAGTGGGTGACGGCTCAGTGATCGGTTGGCTCGCCCAGGCCGACGGCCTGTCGCCGTGGCACGAGGCGACCGTGCTCGTTCTTGGGCTCGGCCGTTCGGGCGTCGCGGCGGCCGATGCCATGTTGTCGCGTGGCGCGTCTGTCGTGGTCGTCGAGTCGGCGACATCGACCCCACTCACCGAGGCGGGCACGATGCTCGAGGTGCTGGGCGCGACGGTGATCATGGGACCCGATGCGCCCGCGGTGCTGCCCGACGGTACGGACCTCGTCGTCACCTCACCAGGCGCCCGTCCCTCGTCACCCCTGCTGGTGGACGCCGTACGTCGGGGCATCCCCGTGTGGGGCGACGTCGAGCTGGCGTGGCGGCTCCAGCACCCTGATCGGGTCGTACCGTGGCTGGCCGTCACCGGCACCAACGGCAAGACGACGACCACGCAGATGCTCGAGTCGATCCTGCTCGCCGCCGGACACAAAGCCGCGGCTGTGGGCAACATCGGGCGACCGGTCCTCGAGGCGATGGCCGACGACGTGTCGTACGACGTGTACGCGGTGGAGCTCTCGAGCTTCCAGCTCCACTGGACCCACTCGCTCGCGCTGCACTCCGCGGCCGTGCTCAACCTCGAGCAGGACCATCTCGAGTGGTACGAAGACAGCGCCGACTGGTCCGAGTACGCCGAGCCGCTGGACGCGTACGGCGCGGACAAGGCCCGTATCTACACGGGCGTCACGCACTCGTGCGTGTACAACGTCGAGGCGCCCGCCACGGAGAAGATGGTCGAGGAGGCCGACGTCACCGACGGTGCGCGCGCCATCGGCTTCACCACCGGTGTTCCCGCGGTCTCGATGCTCGGCGTCGTCGACGACCTGCTTGTCGACCGTGCGTTCACCCCGCAGCGGCGCGACTCGGCGATCGAGATCGCCAAGGTGTCCGATGTCGTGCCGAATGCTCCTCACAACATCGCGAACGCCCTTGCCGCGGCGGCATTGGCCCGATCCTTCGGCGTGTCGCCGGCAGCCGTGTCCAAGGGCCTGAAGTCCCTGACGATCGGCGGCCACCGGATCCAGACCGTCGCCGAGGTCGACGGGATCACGTGGGTGGACGACTCCAAGGCGACGAACCCGCACGCGGCCGACAGCTCGCTGCGCGCGTTCTCGCGCGTGGTCTGGATCGCCGGTGGGCAAGCGAAGAACACCTCGTTCGACGACCTCGTCGCCCGCCACAAGGATCGGCTGCGCGGGGCAGTGCTCCTCGGCGTCGATCGCGAGCACATCCGCGAGGCCCTCGCCCGACACGCGCCCGAGGTCCCCGTGATCGTCGTGGACAGCACCGACACTGGGGCGATGGACGAGGTGGTAGGCGCTGCGCGCTCCCTGGCTCAGCCGGGTGACACCGTCCTACTTGCGCCTGGATGCGCCTCGAAAGACATGTACTCGGGCTACGACGCGAGGGGCGACGCATTCGCGACCGCCGTCAGACACCTTCACCCCGAGACCGGCTGAGGTCGCCACATGCCAGTCCTCACTTCCCCCAGGACGGTTCGTACCGAGTCACCTGCAAGCAAGAAGGGCCTGATCCGCCATGCCCTCGACACGCCGCTCGCCAGCCTGTACCTGGTGCTGACGACCGCTGGCCTGCTGATGGGTCTGGGCGTGCTCATGGTGCTCTCGGCGTCGAGCGTGTTCGCCGAAGTGAACTACGGCGACCCGTACTACTTCGCCAAACGTCAGGTCATGTTCCTGGCGATCGGGCTCGGACTCGCCTGGCTGCTGACGCGTGTGTCGCCGCGCTTCATGCGCTCGATGGGCTGGCCGGCCCTCATCATCACGCTGATCCTGCTGATGCTTACGTTCACCCCGCTCGGCGTCACCGTCAACGGCAACCGGAACTGGGTCCAGTTCGGCTCGTCCTGGACACGCCTGCAGCCGTCGGAGTTCGCCAAGCTCGCGGTCGTCCTATGGGGCGCGGATCAGCTCACCCGCAAGGAGAAGCTGCTCGGCAGACCCAAGGAGCTGGTTCCGTACCTCCTGCTCACGAGCGCCGTCGTCGGCCTTGTCGTGCTGCAGGGCGATCTCGGTACGTCGCTGGTCCTGGCAGCGATGATCGTCTTCGTGCTGTTCGCCGCCGGGATACCGCTACGGGTTCTCGCGGCGGTCGCCGCACTGGCAGGGACGATCGTGCTCGGACTCGTCCTCGCGTCGCCGAACCGGATGCGCCGGATCTTCGGCTTCCTCAACCCGAACGCGGACACCGAGGGAGTCAATGCGCAGTCCCTGCGGGCGATGTACGCGCTGGCCTCTGGTGGGTGGTGGGGTGTCGGTCTCGGCCAGTCGAAGCAGAAGTGGGGCATGCTGGTCGAAGCCCACAATGACTTCATCTTCGCCGTGATAGGCGAGGAACTGGGTCTCGTGGGTGTGGTTGCGGTGATCCTGCTTTTCGCGGTGCTCGTCTATACGGCCTTCCGCATTGCGAGCCGCTCCGACTCCCCGATGTGTCGTCACGTGGCCACAGGTGTGGGCGCCTGGATGATGTTCCAGTCCGCACTCAACATGGGCGTCGTGCTCCGACTCCTGCCGGTGCTGGGTGTACCGCTGCCCTTCCTCTCCTACGGTGGATCCAGCCTCCTCGCGAACGTAGTTGCCGTCGGTCTGCTCGTCTCCTGTGCACGGCAGGAGCCTGCAGCACGTAAGGTGCTGGCGCGGCGTCGAAGTGCCAAGGCGCGCGTGACTGCGGTGGTGGACGGACGGGGTTAGGAGGTCGGCGTGGTCAGCATCATCCTCGCCGGCGGCGGATCGGCCGGGCACATCTCGCCCATGGTCGCGACCGCTGAGGCGTTGCGCGCTGCCGATCCCGGCGTGACGCTGGCCTGCGTCGGGACTCCGAAAGGGATCGAGTCGACCGTCGTACCCCAGGCTGGGCTCGACCTGACGTTCATTCCAGCCGTCCCCTTCCCGCGCGCGCTCAACCTCGACCTCCTCACCATGCCCGGACGTCTCGCGGGAGCCGTCATGGCCGCCGGCAGGATCCTCAAGAAGCACAAGGCGCAGGTTGTGGTGGGCTTCGGCGGGTACGCGTCGCTGCCGGTGTACCTCGCCGCGAAGTCGATGCGGATCCCTGTCGTCGTTCACGAGCAGAACCCGTTACCCGGGCTCGCCAACCGGATCGCCGCACGGTTCGCCGACCGGGTGTGCGTGTCGTTCCCCGACACGCCGCTCCCGAAGGGTGAGTACGTCGGACTGCCTGTACGTGCGGCGATCTCCGAGCTCGACCGGCCGGCTCTGCGCGACACCGCCCGACGCGAGTTCGGGCTGCCCAGCACGGGCCCCGTACTCCTGGTCAGTGGCGGGTCGCAGGGCGCCGCGAGCATCAACCGTGCACTCGACGAGGCGATGTCGGACCTGCTTGCCGCCGGAGTGTCGATCCTTCACGTACTCGGGCTGAAGAACATGACGCCGACGACGATCGCACGCACGGACGTGGGTGCCGGGGCTGTGTACGAACCGGTGGCCTATGTGAACCAGATGGAGCGCGCGTACGCCGCGGCCGACCTCATGGTGGGCCGGTCGGGCGCCGGGACGGTCGTCGAGACGGCGATCGTGGGGCTGCCTGGCATCTTCGTCCCCTTGCCGCACGGTAATGGCGAGCAGGCGCGCAATGCCACCTCCCTGGTCGACGCCGGCGGCTGCGTGCTGATCCCCGACCGCGAGCTCACCGCGGACAGGCTGCGCGACGAGGTCCTGCGAATCATCCAGCACGAGGATGTGCTGACCCGGATGGCGGCGGCGGGCCGAGGAATCGTCCCGGCGGATGCGGCCCAGCGGGTCGCGGCGATCGTGCTCGAGGCGGCGCGACGATGACGCTGCTCGACCCGATCCCCGTCCTTCCCGCCGACGATGTCGGTCCGGTGCACTTCATCGCGATCGGCGGCGCTGGCATGAGCGGCATCGCCCAGCTGTACGCCGAGCGCGGCATCGAGGTGACCGGTTCGGACCAGGTCGACTCGCCGGCCCTCCGGCGCCTGGCAGCGTCCGGGATCGGTACGTACGTCGGGCACCGCGCGGAGCAGATCGGCAACGCTCGTACGGTCGTGGTCTCCAGCGCGGTCAAGGAGTCGAACCCGGAGCTCGCCGCGGCGCGCGACAAGGGCCTGCTCGTGTGGCACCGCAGCGCCGCGCTCGCCGCGCTCATGCTGGGACGTACGGCCATCTCCGTCAGCGGCACCCACGGCAAGACCACGACGTCCGCGATGACGGCGATGATGCTGACCGCCGCCGGAGCCGACCCCTCGTACGTGGTGGGCGCCCCCTTGCAGTCCTCCGGGTCGAGTGCCCACCTCGGCGCCGGTGCGCCGTTCGTCGTCGAGGCCGACGAGTCCGACGGCAGCTTCCGGCAGTACCCGACGTCTGTCGCAGTCGTCACGAACATCGAGGCGGACCACCTGGACAACTGGATCACGCCGGAGGCGTACGCGGCGGGCTTCGTCCAGTTCTGCACCTCCCGTACGGTCCGCGCGGTCATCCTCGACGCGGACGACCCCGGCTGCCAGCGACTGGGCGCCGCGTTGCTGGACGGCGCCAGCACGGTGACGACGGTGGGGGAGAGCGAGAGCGCGGACATCCGGCTGACCGACATCGTCGACGATGGCGGGACCGCGCAGGCGACGATCAGCTGGCCCGGCGGTACGGGCGAGCTCCGGTTGGCCCTGCCCGGACGTCACAACCTGCACAATGCCGCAGCGGCGTTCGCGGTCGGCCACCATCTGGGTCTGGATCCGCAGCAGCTGCTCGAGGGTGCTGAGCGTTTCGCCGGTACCCAACGGCGGTTCCAGCTCGTGGCAGAGGTCGCGGGCGTCCGGATCGTCGACGACTACGCGCACCATCCCACGGAGATCGCCGCGACCATGAAGGCGGCCAGGGGGGCCGCCGGTACGGGGCGAGTCGTCGCCTGCTTCCAGCCCCACCTGTACAGCCGGACGCGCGACTTCGCTCTCGAGTTCGGGAGGGCGCTCGCCGCGGCCGACGTCGTCATGCTCACGGATGTGTACGGAGCGCGAGAGGAGCCCATGCCGGGCGTCTCCAGCGAGCTCGTGGTCACGGCGGCACGCGACGCCGGCGCCGACGTGCGGTACGTGCCGGCGCTGAGCGACGTCCCGGCGGCGCTGGCCGGCCTGGCGCACGATGGCGACCTGATCCTCACTCTGGGCGCCGGCGACATCACCACCGTGGGGCCGGCCCTCGCGACGCTCCTTGAGGCGGGTCGTGGCTGATCGTCCGCGTACCGTCGACGCGTCCGTACGGCTCGCCAACAAGCGGCGGCAGCGCCTCCGGCGGAGGATCCTGATCGTGTCCGCGGTCCTCGTCGTGGTAGCTGCGGTGGGCGGGGCGCTCTGGGTGGTCTTCATCTCCCAGGCTTTCGCCGCGACGACCGTGTCCGTCACGGGCACCACGGTCCTCACGCCCGCCGAGGTCACCGCTGCGGCCCGGGTCCCGCTCGGCACACCCCTCGCTCGGCTCGACACGGCTGCGATCGCCAACAGGGTCAAGCAGCTCAAGGCCGTCGCCGACGTCACGGTGACGCGGTCGGTGCCCCATGGGGTGAAGATCGCGGTCAAGGAACGTACAGCCGTGTATGCCGTCTCCGCAGGGAGCGGCTTCGACCTCGTCGACGCCTCCGGCGTTCCGTACACGTCTGTCACGGACGCGCCGCAGGGGCTCATCGTCGCCAGCATCACCGGGGACGACGAGCGGTTGCGGCACGATGTGGCGACCGTCGTCACGGCATTGCCCAAGGCGCTGCGCGATCGCGCCGTCCTCATCACCGCTGACACCCCCGACAGCATCGTCATCGAGCTGAGCGGTGGCGCTGAGGTGGTGTGGGGGAGTGCCGAGAGCTCGGCGCAGAAGGCTCAGGTGATCGTGGCGCTGCTGTCCGTGAAAGCGAGCGTGTACGACGTGAGCTCGCCGAGCCATCCGACCACCAAAGGCTGACGCGGCGGCGTGGTCAGCCCGACCCTGAACCACAGGTCGAGGGATGCGGCGAGTCGTCCGGGCCAACGTGGCAAAGGATCGGCCACTCTCGTAGCCTGACGGCACAGGGAACCGGTGGGTACCCAGGCTCTTCTTTCGACCGAGCGAGGCTTTCAGTGGCAACGGCATCCCAGAACTACCTGGCCATCATCAAGGTCGTCGGTGTCGGCGGCGGTGGCGTGAACGCCGTGAACCGGATGATCGAGGCCGGGCTGCGTGGGGTGGAGTTCATCGCAGTCAACACCGACGCCCAGGCGCTCCTGATGAGCGACGCCGACGTGAAGCTCGACATCGGCCGGGACCTGACCCGCGGCCTGGGTGCCGGCGCCGATCCCGAGAAGGGCCGACAGGCCGCCGACGACCACGCCGACGAGATCGAGGAAGTGCTCAAGGGCGCCGACATGGTCTTCGTCACGGCGGGTGAAGGTGGCGGTACGGGCACTGGCGGCGCTCCGATCGTCGCGCGCATCGCCCGCTCGCTGGGAGCGTTGACGATCGGCGTCGTGACGCGTCCGTTCAGCTTCGAAGGCCGACGTCGTTCGACACAGGCCGAGAACGGCATCTCCACCCTGCGCGATGAAGTGGACACGCTCATCGTCATCCCCAACGACAAACTGCTGGAGATGACGGACCACCAGGTCGCGATCCTCGACGCGTTCCGTCAGGCCGACCAGGTACTGATGCAGGGCGTCTCCGGCATCACGGACCTCATCACGACCCCCGGCCTGATCAACCTCGACTTCGCCGATGTGAAGGCCGTCATGTCGAATGCCGGCTCGGCGCTCATGGGCATCGGTAGCGCGCGCGGCGAGGACCGTGCTCGCGCCGCCGCGGAGATGGCTGTGTCGTCACCGCTGCTCGAGGCGAGCATCGAAGGAGCGCACGGGGTCCTGCTGTCCATCGCGGGCGGCTCGGACCTCGGCCTGCACGAGGTGTCCGAGGCGGCCAACCTCATCGAGGCGGCCGCCCACGAGGATGCCAACATCATCTTCGGCACGGTCATCGACGACGCCCTCGGCGACGAGGTCCGCGTGACGGTGATCGCGGCGGGCTTCGACGGCGGAGTCCCCATGCGGCGCCAACCGGGCAGCCAGATGCCGACCCGGGCCACGTCCTCACGTCCTGCCGCCCCGAGCACGCCGTACGTGACGCCGGATCCCGCCGTAGTTGAGCCGTCCCGCGGCGGCTCCGACGAGCTGGACGTCCCGGACTTCATGCGCTGACGTGTTCGTCGCCGCGTTCGAGCCGTCGGCCAACTCCGGCGTCGGGGTCGCCTTCACCGACCGCCTCGGCGGGGTCAGCCAGGGCTCGTACGGGCCGCTGAACCTGGGACGTACGGACGATGACGACCTCGTCGCCGTTGCCGCCAACTTCGCGCTGGTACGTGCGGAGCTGGGCGTCTCACGGATCGCGACCCTCCATCAGGTCCATTCCGCCGACGTGCTCGTCATCGACGACACGACGTTCCCGGCCGGTCGCCCGGGTGGTGAGCTCGGAGGATCCGCTCCCGGCGGCCTCAGCCTTCCCATCGCCGACGCGATGGTCACCACCTTGTCCGGCGTCGCGCTCTGCATCCGCGCGGCGGACTGCGTTCCCGTCCTGCTCGCCGATCCGAACGCCCGCGTCGTGGGAGCCGCGCACGCGGGCAGGGTGGGTCTGGCGGCCGGTGTGCTCGCGGCCACGGTCTCCGCGATGAGAGAGCTGGGCGCCGACCAGATCACGGCATGGATCGGGCCCCACGTGTGCGGTCGGTGCTACGAGGTGCCGGCGGAGATGGCCGAAGCAGTGGCTGCCGTCGTGCCCGAGACGGCGTCCACGACGAGCTGGGGGACACCCGCGCTGGATCTTGGGGCGGGCTGTGAGGCCCAGCTAGGGCGATTGGGGGTACGAGCCACGCATCACGGCGGCTGCACGCTCGAGAACGGGCTTCTGCACTCCCACCGCCGCGACGGCGCCGCGGCAGGTCGCCTCGGAGCCCTCGTGTGGCTCGCTACGGGCGACTGACGGGCGTGTCGGGTGCCGCGTCCGAGGATCCGGGCGCAGCGCGGGTTAGCCTCGGCGGGTAGACGTACGGGAGGACTGACATGCCGGACTTGATCAAGCGGGGCGCTGCCTGGCTAGGACTGGTCACGGACCATCGCTACGACGACCGCGGGGAGCTCATCCACGAAGAGCTCACCGAGTCGATCGGCGAGGATTCGCAGCTGGTCGAGCACACGGCGAGCGTGACCGCTCTGCCGAGCCGTTGGTCCGTGGCTCCGGAACCCGCGGACCTGTCCCGGATCGTCACGGTGCACCCGAAGACGTTCAACGACGCCAAGACCATCGGTGAGAGCTTCCGTGACGGCTTCCCCGTCATCATGAACCTGACCGACATGGAGGACTTCGATGCGAAACGCCTCGTCGACTTCGCTGCCGGCCTGATCTTCGGCCTGCGCGGAACGTTCGAAAAGGTCACGAACAAGGTCTTCCTCCTGAGCCCGCACGAGGTCACCGTCACCGCGGAGGATCGCGAACGGATCGCCGGCGGTTTCTACAACCAGAGTTGAGGTCGTCCGCGTCGTCTCTGCGGGCCCGGGCTGAGGCAAGTCTCGACCTGTAGTGCAGGTGGCAACCGCGCTACGATGCCTTCACCGGCATGTCCTTGGTCCCCTAGGAAACGCTGCTATAGCCTGATTTCGCCGATCGCAGGGTTGAACCTGCGCCGGTGTTCCCGGCGCACAGCCCCGCTACGAGTCTCTTCAGAGGTGCACAGATGACGATGACGCTGGACGAGGTCCGCAAGACCCGGTTCCACATGTCC
>Ga0182021_10007797_pt1 | contig 12690 bp, 8 predicted proteins | sample 612E3MmetaG_FD_120493 | JGI IMG/M metagenome (GOLD analysis project Ga0182021, IMG submission 120493) | Permafrost microbial communities from Stordalen Mire, Sweden - 612E3M metaG (Illumina Assembly) | ecosystem: Environmental > Terrestrial > Soil > Wetlands > Permafrost | place: Sweden... | reverse complement strand
GAATTCGATGTAGCCGGATTTCCTGTGGCACAAGTAGCATTTGATGTCAATACGCAGGTTATACTTTGGCCATTGATTGGTATATAGGTGTATGTTGGACTGTTGGTTCCCTGATTTACCCCATTGACTTTCCATTGATAAACAGGGGTTGTTCCGCCATTGGTCGGGGTTGCTGTGAAGGTAACTGAAGTGCCTGCACAGACAGGATTTGCGGAAGGAGCTATTATTACACTGACCGGCAGGTTCGGATTGACGGTCATGGTAATCGCATTCGAAGTGGCGGGGTTACTGGTAGCACAACTAAGATTTGAGGTCAAAACACAAGTTATGATATTGCCATTGGTTGGTGTAAATATAAATGTCGGACTGTTGCTTCCCTGGTTTCCTCCATTTACCTTCCATTGATATGAAGGTGCACCTCCCCCATTTGTAGGCGTTGCTGTATATGTTACTGCCGTTCCTGCACAAACCGGATTTGCGGATGCTGCAATGGAAACACTAACCGGAAGAATATTGTTGACAGTAACGTTGAAAACTGTAGGAGTCGCTGTGGTGCAACCGAAAGTGTTTGTATAGCTTACACTGACGGTCCTCGCTCCTGCAGTACCCCATGTCACCGTTACAGTGTTGCTTGTTGCTGTCCCACCTCCTGTAATCGTGCCCCCGGCCGAGACAACCCAGATATAACTTGTCATACCTGCCTCAGTGGTATAAACGTTTCCTGTGGAATTTACACAAGCTGAAGAAGGCCCTGTAAGAGTCGGTACCGGCCGCGGGTTGACCGTTACATTTAAGACGGTGGGTGTTATAGCGTAACAATTGTTTCCGTTCATATAGTCAACGCTTACGGTCTGAGGCCCTGCAGTATTCCAGGTAACCGTTATTGTCCGTGTTCCTGCTCCTCCGGTGATCACACCGCCGGCAGAAACAACCCAGATATAATTGGACATATAATTATCGGTCCTGTAAGTGTTTAGAGTAGACCCGGCACAAACGGAAGTTGGTCCTGTTAAGGTTGGTATTGGCCGGGAGTTGACATCCATTGTAATCGAATTTGAAGTGGCCTGCCCGGAAGCACACCAAAGACTTGAAGTTAATACGCAGGTGATAACATCGTTATTTGATGGATAATAAATGAACGTTGGACTGTTTGTTCCGGAATTAACTCCATTCACCTTCCATTGATAGGAAGGTGAGAGTCCACCATTGGTGGGCGTAGCAGTAAATGTTACCGGATCTCCTGCACAAATCGTAGTTGCCGATGCTGCAATGGTAATACTGACAGGCAATATTGGTTTGACCGTCATGGTTATAGTATTCGAAGTTACCGTCGCCGGTACCACACAGGACCCAAGATTTGAAGTCATTGTGCAGGTTATTTTATCAACATCAACGGGGGTATAGGTAAATGTAGGACTGTTTGTTCCCTGGTTCACTCCATTGACTTTCCATTGGTAGCTTGGAGCGGTGCCTCCATTCGTTGGTGTAGCCGTAAATGTTACTGCTGTTCCGCTACAAACCGGATTTGCTGATGCTGCAATGGAAACAACAGCAGTAAGACTATTGCTGACCGTGACGGTTTTAACAGTTAACAGAGAAGGACATCCGTTCGTGCCAGTATAGCTTACACTTACCGTTCTTACTCCGGCCACGCCCCATGTAATTGTAACTGAATTATCGTTAATCCCCCCCCCTGCTGTAATCGTACCACCGGCTGAGACTGTCCAGACATAGTTGACCATACCAGGCTCAGTGGTATAAACACAACCTGGTGTATTAGGACAAACAGCAGGTAATCCTGCAATAATAGGGATTGGTTGTGAATTGAAAGTTATAACTTGTACAGATGAAGTGCTCCCGGTATACCACCAGGTATTGATCATTTTATTATGACATAACCACGGCCAGTCATGGCAGGTGGAGGACGCAGGAACACATCCTGTAAGATTTACGCTTGTAGGGGGATCCGAACATGGAGTTGTTCCGCCCGTTGCGGTTAGCTGAGAATCATCCCAATAGAGCAGAGGCGCCAAAAGCCCCGGACCTAATGGCCTTACCGGGTAAACCTTATAACCATTCGGGTTTCCTTCGACATCCCAAATTGGTAAATTTGTGAGGCCATTTAAATAATCGACAGTAATAGTAAGAATAGTTCCATTAAGAATCAGACCTCCATGACCATCAAGCCCATTCCAGGGGATTGTATTATTCCCGGGAACAACATCGGCAACAATGAATACATCATAGCTCGGATCACCATATGGTACATCAATTTTAATTACAATCCTTCCTCCTTTATTAACATTTATAACAAAAAATTTATTCCAGGAGCAGGGTTCATCGGGATCATTACTGTATGACACACTATTCAGCATACCATATTGACCATCTGGATAGATAGTGGGGTCGGGATTATTAAGAAAAACCTTATAGTCTGCTATTCCTGGAAAAGTGGGGACAGTAGTTCCATTCTTCGACTGCCTGTCAACATTGAAATTACCTGTATTTAAACAACCTACTGAATTACAGAAAATGGTTCCTTCTCCAAGATATACACCAGAAAAAGCAAGTTTAGTTGTAATACTGTCATCAGAATAAACATAAACTTTAGCATTGAAATCAAAATGGCCGGGCGTTTCCAGTTTGGCATACATCTGCCAGGCTTGCGACCAGACACGTCCGTTCAGAGTATCGGCAGGGATTGCCGGTGTATGTGTTCCATTAACTACCTGGAAGTCCCACAAATCAAACCTTGCACAATCAGCAAAGCTGGGATCCGTTCCAGCAGGAACATTTTTGATCTCAAACCACCAGTCACCAACCTGATCAGCCGTAAATGCTAAGGGTGTATACCCGCCAGAGGCAGCGAACGGACCTATTACTGCTTGCCTGTAGTAAGTGATAAAACCAGCACCTGATTGGGAAAGGGTAGCTCCATTTACTGCGTAGGTTCCATCAGGCCTTCTTAAATTGTAAGTAACATTTGGACCTGGAGTCTTCAGACCATATAATATCTTCTCATTAATATTCTTAACATGAATGTATAACCTGTAATTTGCTGCAGCGGTGTAATAACAAAAACGGGTAAAGTTTGGATCCGTTATATCCACCATCAACTGTGCATTCGAAATTGTCGAATCGGGCCTGACCTGTTTTGTGCCTTCTGCATATACGGAATGCTGCAGGCTGAGCATGAGCATTATGCCTGCAGAAATTGCAATAAAAAGCCTTCTTATTCCCTGTAGAAGGTATTTCATGGTATCAAACTAAATTTCAAACAAAAATCAGCTTCTAAAATCTGACCGGGATTGCAGCAGCATTTTTAACTGTTAATCAAATGATAATGTGAACAGTGATAAAAAAGCTATTCCCTTCAGAATGAACATTAAATCAGTTTTACGGCCAATTAAATTAAAAGTTGCATTTGTAACTGATTCAGTTACATTTGTAACTAAATATTGTTTCTTTACAAAATTGACTGGTTTAACAGAAAGCATCAGTAAACACTGGAGGTATAAATGAAATTAACAGGGTTTAACGGAATGAATATCCTCTTCCTCCGTTGTATCTAATAAAAAGTAGAAAGTCTGTTAATTCTCCCATATAGTGGGCGGGTTCTTCCATATGCAAAATCACTTAATACTAACTGCAGTCACCTAGGGTTTGCAAAGGGTATGCCACCGAAAAGGATTTTTTTTATTCGGAAGGGTAACTTGAAGTAAATCAATATAATAAACCAGGATAAGGTCATATTTTCTTGTTTTTTTTAAAAGGAGTAATGAAAAAATAAAATTTGTATATAAAAAAAACGCACAAATGTGCGGAAAACGGATAGAGGTTTCCCGTAATTCTCAATGCATACTAGATCCAAAAAATATATTTAGCTAGGTATAATTGAAATTAATTTCTCTGGAAAACGTAAGATTAATTTGAATATCCGGAATCGCTCTATTCGCTTGATAATGGATAGCAAATTCACGTTGGAAAAGGATTTCAGAGAAGTTTTAAATTATGTTTTTCGGCGATTGGCCGACCCTTTCCATAAGAAAGATTACAATTGTAAATTTCCTGATTTTTTTGTAACCTTCTTTATTTTCCTCCGTATAATTTTCCATGGTATATTTTTTGTCAGCTGAACCATCCTAAATTAACTCGGACATTAATATTGTTTCATGATAAAATTCATCCCCAGCCTATGAAATTTATCTTTTCATACTTAGTAGCGTTGATCCTGCTCACAACTGCAGGGATCGCTTCATCTCAGACAATTCATAATTCCAAAGAGGATTCCCTGTTTGCTGCAAACGGAGAAATCTATTTCAAGTTCCACCTGAATGAGAAAACCCGTGTTGACTCTATCTCGAGTATGATCTCGATTGATAACTATACGAATGGAGAAGTGTATGCATATGCCAGAAGAGACCAATTTATTCAATTTTTAAAGCTTCATATTAAGTATATTCTCCTACCTCAATTAGGTCCTCAAGTATTGAATGAGGGTGATTTGCATAGATCCACACAGAATATGACGCTATGGAATTTTTATCCTACTTATAACCAGTATTTGACATTCATGAGCGGGTTTGCCTCCAACTACCCTTCGATTTGTAAGCTAGATACAATTGGAACCACACCAAATGGTCATCTTTTGCTTGCGGTAAAAATCAGTGACAGCATTAATTTTGAAAGAGGTGTCCCTCAGGTTCTTCTTACTTCATCAATTCATGGCGATGAAGTCACGGGTTATACATTGATGATGCATCTTATAGATACTCTTTTAAACTCGTATGGAACCAATACAAGAATTACAAATCTAATACATAAGGCCCAAATCTTTATTAATCCACTTGCTAATCCTGATGGAACATTTTACAGCGGAGATGGGACCATAACTAATAATCACCGGACTAATCAATTTAACGTAGACATGAACCGAAACTACCCAGATCCTCGTGTCGGCCAACACCCTGATGGATTGATGTGGCAGGCAGAGACCGTGGCATTCATGTCCTATGCTGATCACCACCGCTTTAGCCTATCAGTCAACTTTCATGGGGGATCAGAAGTGGTTAATTACCCATGGGATAGCTGGGTATCAAGTACAAAAGTTACTGCAGATAATAGCTGGTGGCAATTCGTGTCCCATGAATTCGCAGATACCGCAAAAAGATATGCCCCTTCAAAATATTTTACGGATGTTACATCCAACGGAATCACTGAAGGGGGTGATTGGTACGTTATTTCCGGAGGGCGGCAGGATTATCATAATTATTTCAAACATGACAGAGAAGTCACCATTGAAATATCTGCTATAAAACATGTTATGCCTGCCGATTCGATGCTAATTTACTGGAAGTGGAACAACCACTGCTTTCTGAATTTTATTGAAGAGGCAACCTATGGGATCAACGGCAAGGTATATGATTCTGTAACCTATGCACCAATAGCCGCAAAAGTCTTGATTTCCACACATGATGTCGACAGTTCTTATGTTTATTCCACTCTTCCAACAGGTTGGTATTTCAGACCCATTGACACAGGTCCATGGAACCTAACATTTTCTGCACCTGGATATTATCCGAGAACTATCTCGAATGTCAGCTCGACAAGACATGTAACGAACAGACTGAATGTTAAACTTCGACCTGTCGATGTAAATTGGCCAAGGAGTTTCCTGGCAACTGCAATAAGTGGAAATGAAATCGATCTTTCATGGGGAAAAAACGGAAACGGGAACCCGGTCATGATTGCAGCAAGCACTACGAATACTTTCGGAACCCCGGCTAATGGAACAGCTTACAGCGCAGGATCAAGTCTTGCGGGTGGAGGTACCATCATATACAATGGGGCTAATATTTCCTTCGCTCATACGCTTCTTGACCCGAATACTACCTGGTATTACAGGGCCTGGTCAGTAATGGCCGGAAATACTTACTCAACATCATCTAATGCAAGCACGACTACATTATGCGGATCCTACAGTTCATTCCCCTTTGCTGAAAGCTTTTCAACAGCAACAACACAATTGCCGAACTGCTGGTCACAGGACGCCCTTGGAGATAATGCAGCTTATACGAATCCCTGGGTGCGATCAAATACAACCCAGGCGGGAGGTAGTGCTTATGAAATGAAATTGCTAACCAATGCAGTAAACCCGGGAACAATGCGTCTAAAAACTTGCAGTTTCAACACCATCGGGATCTCAACTTTAACCCTTAGTTTTAAACATAAATTTACAGGCAGTGGCACAGGCGCAACACTGAGCGTTCAAACGAGTTCGGATGGTATAAACTGGACACCCGAATCCTGGTCGGTAGCATCGGGTAGCAGCACAGTAAGCGGCCCAATAAGCCTGAGCATTGTCAATAACCTGAACAGTCCGGCAACGATGATCGCCTTTGTAGTTACGGGAAATCTTAACAAAGTAACAAGCTGGTATCTTGACGATATCTCAATTAAAGCTCCCGGATATTGGGTTGGAGGGACATCCGGAATGCTCACCGACTGGAACACTCCTACCAACTGGGGAGATGGTTTGGTACCTGTTGTAGCCACCAATGTTTATATCTCTCAAAGAACCTACTTGCCTGTTGTTTCCACTCTTCCTGCTTCACCCGCCCAATGCAACAACCTCGTGATCTCAAAGAATGCAACCATTTCAGTTGGTTCAGGAAAGCAGATTGTTGTAAATGGAAAAATGACGCTGAAGGGGCCCTGAAAAATTTCAAAAAGGAAGACCCCATCCAGCATTCAGTATCCAGCATCTGCACCCCTGTTTTCGTTAACAGTGAAGAATCGGGAATCTGCCTTCCCGGATGATAAATCACGATCAGAATTTCCCTACCTTTGCACTTTGAAAACCGACTTATATGCCCTTACGCTGTGGAATCATCGGACTTGCCAGTTCGGGAAAAACAACCTTGTTCAATTGCATCTCAAACACCCGTGCAGATGTGCACAAGGCTTCCTTTGCCGGTTCAAAATCGAACCTGGGGGTCATGAATGTTCCGGATCCGCGGTTGTATGAGATCGATAAATTGATCCATTCTGCCAGGATCGTACCAACCACTATCGAAATGGTGGATATTCCCGGCCTTACCAAAGGAGGCAGCAAGAATGACGGTAATAAGTTCCTCGCCGATATACGCAATGTGGATGCACTGATCCATGTTCTCCGATGTTTTGATGATCCCATGATGCCACACGTCGACGGATCTGTCAACCCCGTCAGGGATAAGGAAGCGGTTGATCTTGAACTACAGATCCGCGACCTTGAGTCGGTCGAGAAAAAACTCCAGAAGGCCGAGAAATTGTCAAAAACGGGTGATAAAGATGCACGCAAGGCTCAGGATGTCCTGAATATCTATAAAGAGCACCTGGAATCCTTTCAATCCGCCCGAACCGCTCCGGTTCAGAAAGAAGACCGAAAATATATCGAAGATCTTTGCCTGCTTTCTGACAAACCTGTTTTATATGTTTGCAATGTAGATGAAAAGTCAGCCATTACGGGAAATGAATACGCTGTTAAATTCCTCGAATCTGTGAAAGATGAAAATGCAGAAGTGCTGATTGTAGCCGGAAAACTTGAAGCTGAGATCGCTGAACTTGAAACGGCGGAGGACCGTGCAGTTTTTCTTGCGGATGCCGGTCTTGCAGAACCAGGAGTAAACCGCCTTGTACGTACTGCATTCCACCTGCTCAACCTTCATAACTTCTTCACGGCCGGCCCCATGGAGGTAAGGGCATGGACCATCAAAAAAGGCATGACTGCACCCCAGGCTGCCGGCGTTATCCACAGTGACCTGGAACGGGGATTCATCCGGGCAGAGGTCATGAAATATGAGGATTTTATCCGGCTGAAAACAGAACATGCCTGCCGGGAAGCAGGGAAACTCTTGATCGAAGGGAAAAATTATGTGGTGGATGATGGAGATATCATGCATATCAGGTTTAATGTATAAGAATAAAGGAATTCGGGAATTCGGGAATGGAGATTGAAGATCGAACATTGAATATTGAATAACGAATGGTGAATGAAATTGAAGACATTTTAAAGAAAAAAACGTTCTCGAAGGAAGACCTGGTCAGGCTGTTAGGAGCAAATGAGGAGGACAGCAGGAAGATCTATGAAAGGTCAAAAGCTGTCAAGGAAGAACAGATCGGAAGGAAGGTCTATTTCCGGGGACTGATCGAATATTCCAATTATTGTTCCAAAAACTGTCTTTACTGCGGGATCCGTGCAGGAAACAGCCGTTACATCCGCTACCAGATGCCCGATGAAGAAGTGCTGGAAGCTGCTAAATATGCCTATGAAAATAATTTTGCTTCCATTGTTATCCAATCGGGTGAACGGAATGACAGGAAATTCATCGATTCTATAGAAAGATTGCTGAAGGAAATCCAACGGATGTCGGACGGACAGCTTCATGTTACCCTTTCCCTTGGAGAGCAAACGGAAGAAACCTACAAACGATGGTTTGCAGCCGGCGCCCACCGGTATCTCCTTCGCATAGAGGTTTCAAATCCTGAACTTTATAAAAAACTTCATCCCAACGACAATCATCACGATTACAATGAAAGGCTTGAGGCGCTCAGACGACTCCGGAAAGCAGGATACCAGGTTGGTACAGGCGTGATGATCGGCCTCCCCTTTCAAACCATTTCCGACCTTGCCGATGACCTGATCTTCTTTCGTGACTTCGATATTGATATGGCAGGAATGGGACCGTACATCGAACATGAAGACACTCCACTCTATGAATTCCGGAATCAGCTCCTCCCCCTTCGCGAACGTTTTCTTCTTTCCCTGAAAATGGTGGCCCTTCTCAGGATCATCATGAAAGACATCAACATCGCTGCCACCACAGCCATGCAGACAATTGATCCGCAGGGGCGTGAAAAAGCCCTGCTGGTAGGTGCGAATGTGATCATGCCTAACCTGACACCTGTTAAATACCGCCAGAATTATCTTCTCTACGAAAACAAACCCTGCCTGGATGAAGAAGCAGAAGAATGCAAAAGCTGCCTGGAAGCCAGAATCGCCCTGGCAGGAGACGAGATCGGTTACGGGGAATGGGGAGATTCACAGCACTTTAAGAACAGAAAGAATAGCTGATGAGCTCATCAACTCATCAGCTCATCAGCTAATAACCATGCAGGAAACAATATTTGAAAATATAGAGATCCTCGATGCCGGTTCGGAAGGAAAAGCTATCGCGAAGATCGGTGAACTGGTGATCTTTGTTCCGTTCGTGGTTCCGGGAGATATAGTGGATATCCAGCTGGTCAGGAAAAAGAAATCATACCTGGAAGGGAAAGCCATCCGGTTTCATCATTATTCTGAAAAACGGCAGGAAGCTTTCTGCGAGCATTTCGGAACCTGCGGCGGTTGCCGATGGCAGAACATGAAATACGAAGAACAACTTTTCTACAAGGAAAAACAGGTAAAAGACGCCATCCAGCGCATCGGGAAGATCGAAAATGCAAATATCCATCCCATCCTGCCCTCTCCGGAGAGCATGTATTACCGGAATAAACTGGAATATTCATTTTCAAATCACCGCTGGCTGACGGCAGCTGATAAATCAGAAGACGGAAGGGTCGATCTTAAAGGGATGAATGCCCTCGGGTTCCATATTCCGTTACTCTTTGACAAGGTACTCGACATAAACCATTGTTACCTCCAGGCGGACCCGTCAAATGCCATACGGCTGGAAGCCAGGAAATACGCTATGGAACGCAACCTCTCTTTTTATGATGTGAGGATATGGAAGGGATTCCTGCGCAACCTGCTGATACGCACCTCCATTGCCGGGGATGTGATGGTCATTGTCGTCTTCCGAACCGATGAAAGAGATGAGATTGAGCCGCTCCTGGATCATTTGCTTGTAAAATTTCCCGGGATCACCTCCATGTATTATGTTATCAATGGGAAGAAAAATGATGTGATCAGCGACCTCCCTTTTATTCATTACCGGGGGAACCCATATATTCCGGAGAAGATGACCACCTTTAACAAAGAGAAGGAGGTTGAATTTCACATCCGGCCGGCATCCTTCTTCCAGACCAATACAAAACAGGCATTTACTTTATACCGGAAAGCAGCTGAATGTGCCGGTTTCAGAGGGAATGAAACCGTTTACGATCTGTATTGCGGGATCGGCACCATTTCCAGTTTTATTGCAGGATCGGTAAAAAATGTTATCGGGATTGAATCGGTGCCCTCTGCGGTTGACGATGCCAGGGAGAATGCCCAACGGAACGGAATCACCAACACCACATTTTTTTCCGGGGAAGCCGAAAAATTACTGACTCCTGAATTCATTGAACGGGAAGGAAAGCCTGACATCATCATAACGGATCCTCCAAGGGCAGGAATGCATGAAAAAGTAGTCAAGGCCATCCTGAATGCAGCTCCGGAAAGAATCGTTTATGTGAGCTGCAATCCGGCCACACAGGCAAGGGATATTGCCCTGATGAAAGAACAATACGAATTGGTCGAATGCCAGCCAGTTGACATGTTTCCTCATACACAACATGTTGAAAACATTGCCTTGCTTGTAAAAAAGATCCCTCCTACCCTGTAAGTCTTTTAATCAGATCTGCCAGGGCTTCCAATTCATCCACCGGTCCCTCAATGATATGATCCGCCTGAAGGTAATAGGGCTCTCTTTCCACCAGCTGGTTCCGGATAAACTGTTCGAGATCATCCAGGGGAACATTCTTCAGCAACGGACGTTTCCTTTTAACACTTTTCAGCCGGCCGGTAAGATCCGCAACATCCATTTCGATATAGATGCTGATCCCATGTGCTTTGATAAACCGGATATTCTCATCTGAACAAGGTGTTCCTCCCCCGGTGGCGATAATCGTATTCTCCAGGAACTCCGTTTCCAGCAACAATTGATGTTCAATTTGCCGGAAAGCCGTATCCCCGTATTTATCAAAGAAATCGACAATCCCGATCCGGTACTTCTCTTCGAAAACCTCATCCAGGTCAACAAAGGAAAGGCCTGTCATGCCGGATAATTCCTTTCCCAGCTTTGATTTGCCCGATGCCATGTACCCTATTAGGTAGATCTTCATTCGGTTTTGTTTTGGATGAAACCGAGAAACAACATCCGTTTTTAGCAAAATCGTAACTCTTTATCCCTGATATCTCAAAACAAGATATCCAATTTCCTGACGAATATACAGAATTAGTGAGTATTCAAATTTATATTGGTTGATTTTTCTTACTTTTGCACCCTGAATCAGGAAAATCCAACCATGAATAAGAATTTGGCAGCCATAATGATCTTTTGCGCCGGAATTGCTCTTTCTTCCCTGACCTCCTGCAATAACAACCGGGTCACCTCGGATGTGATCGAAAACCCAAACACGGCCAGTGGAAAAGGAGACCTTTCTCAGCTTCCTTCATTTAAATTCGAACAGGAATTGCATGATTTCGGGACGATCATGCAAGGGGAAACTGTATCGTACCCCTTTATATTCAAAAATGTCGGAAAATCCGACCTGATCATCTCAGATGTCAGCACATCCTGCGGCTGCACCGTTCCTTCCTTTCCAAAAAACCCCATTCATCCCGGGCAGGACGGCACCATCAAGGTTACATTCAACAGCGCCGGAAAACATGGTTTTCAGAATAAAAACATTGTTATCGTTGCGAATACCCAGCCCAACACCCTAATCCTTAGAATTAAAGCGGAAGTGATGATGGCAGGGAGTCAGAAATAACAGGCGGAAATCAGAGATCAGAAATCAGAGATCAGAGATCAGAGATCAGAGATCAGAGATCAGAAATCGGAGAACAGGAAACGGAAAACAGAAATCAGATCACGGACAAGAAAATCGACAAATAAAAGATATTACCAATAATTCGTAGTAGAATATTAACCATTTTTAAACCCTTTCAAGATGAATTTATTAAGCATTATTTTAATGGGACAGCCCGCGGGCGGAGCAACAGGTAACAGCTCAAGCACCTGGTATTCTTTTCTTCCCCTGATCCTTATCGTCGTTGTTTTCTATCTTTTCTTTATACGTCCCCAGATGAAAAGGTCGAAAGATCAGAAAAAATTCAGGGAATCACTGGACAAAGGCCAGAAGATCATCACCATCGGCGGGATCCATGGCCGTATTGTAGAAATCCAGGACACAACAGTAACCATTGAGGTTGAAAACCAGGTTCGGTTGCGGGTGGAAAAATCTGCCATTGCCATCGATAACTCACAAACCATTGAGAACAAATAAACTCAAGGTTTCCTAACCAGAACAACTTGGAACCCGAATTCATTGAATTTATACGGAATGCCAGAAAAAGAAAAGTTGATAAATTCCGAACTCAGCTTTCTGTTTTCCTGGTTTGCCTGATTCTTTCCATTTTTCTCTGGATACTGGTTCATCTTTCAAAAGATTATTTCTACACAGCAGAATACCGTTTAAATTATAAGCAGGTACCCTGGAACCTGAAAATGACAGGCTGTTCTGACAGTACACTCATCCTAACCATCCGCCTTCAGGGATATGAATTTTTCTCAGAACAGTTTTTCAGAAGAAGCAAACGGGAATGTGATGTCAGTCTGAGAGGCTTAAAAATGAAGATCAGCGAGGATCAGGTAACTGGGTTCCTGCTTACAAGAGGAATTGCAAAGAGTATTGCTGAACAAACAAACTACCCTCTTGAGGTCT
>Ga0182021_10007795_pt1 | contig 12694 bp, 12 predicted proteins | sample 612E3MmetaG_FD_120493 | JGI IMG/M metagenome (GOLD analysis project Ga0182021, IMG submission 120493) | Permafrost microbial communities from Stordalen Mire, Sweden - 612E3M metaG (Illumina Assembly) | ecosystem: Environmental > Terrestrial > Soil > Wetlands > Permafrost | place: Sweden... | reverse complement strand
GAAGCCGACCTCATCCTCATGGCGAGTTTCGATCCGATCGAGCTGCGCGATGCCTGGCTCGACGCCTGGCCCGAAGCGCGTGCGGTGGTATCGCTGGACTGGGGGCCGCTGCACCATCGCATCTTTCCGGAAGGCGAGCGCGCCTACGGCCATCTGCCGGGGATGCTGGCGCAACTCATGCCGGGCGCAAAGGCCGACAAGGCCGCGTCCTGGGGCGTCGCGCGCCTGCAGCAACTCAAGGACGACGTGGCGCACATCGTGCGCGCGCGCACGCCGGCCAAGGGCATCAGCCCGGCGGCGCTGTTTGCGGCGGTAAGCGCTCAGGCGAGCGCGGACTGGATCATGACGGTCGATGTGGGATCGCACCGCATACTCGCCAATCACGTGATCCGCTGCCGCGTACCCGGACAGCTGCTGCAGTCGAACGGCCTGGGCTGCATGGGCTATGCGGTGCCGGCGGCGATCGGCGCCCAGCTGGTGCATCCGGGCAAACCCGTGGTGGCCATGCTCGGCGACGGCTGCATGCTCATGACCCAGGGTGAACTCGCCGTGGCCGCCGAGAGGAATCTCCCTATCGTAGTGGTGGTGCTGAACGACGCCAGCCTGTCGCTGATCAAGCTGAAGCAGTCGAAAATGAACATGGCCGTGCGCGCTACCGATTTCGTTTCACCGCGCTTCGATATCATTGCGGAAGGTTTCGGCGCAAAGGGGGTGCGCGTCGATACGCTTGCTGCGTTCAATGCGGCCTTGGGCGAAGCGGTGGCGAGCCGGCGCTTCACCGTGATCGACGCGCTGATCGATCCGTCCGAGTACTGGGAACAAATGTAAGCTGGTTGTGGTTCCGGACAGATCGACGCAAAAGCAGGAGGCACCATGAACGCACGCAGCCAGCTCGACATACCACCCATGCAGTCCAAAGTCACGCCGCAGGAATGGGCGGTGCGCGTCGATCTCGCCGCCTGCTACCGGCTGGTGGCGGACTTCGGCTGGGACGACCTGGTGTTCACCCACATCAGCGCGCGCGTCCCCGGCACGGCGGATGCGTTCCTGATCAACCCCTACGGCATGATGTTCGAGGAGATCACCGCCTCCAGCCTGATCAAGGTCGATGCTCAGGGCAACAAGCTCGTGGATTCCCCGTTTCCGGTGAATCCGGCGGGATTCACCATACACAGTGCGGTGCACGGCGTGCGCCACGACATCGCCTGCGTGCTGCACACCCACAGCCTGAACGGCGTGGCGGTGTCGGCGCAGGAGCAAGGCCTGCTGCCGCTGTCGCAGCAATCCATATTCATCCTCGCGAGCCTCGCTTACCACGACTACGAAGGCGTGGCCCTGCGCGACGAGGAAAAACCGCGCCTCATCGCGGACCTCGGCGACAAGACCTTTCTCATGCTGCGCAACCACGGCCTCCTCACCGTGGGCGAGACCATCGCCGATGCCTTTGTTTCGATGTATGCGTTCGAGGCGGCGTGTGCGATCCAGGTGCGCGCTCAGGCCGGAGGCGGCAAGCTGATTGCTGTCCATGCGCAGATCATCGCCGGCGCTCAGGCCCAGGCCAAGGCGGTGACCAAGGGACTGGGCGGTATGCTCGCCTGGCCCGCCCTGCTGCGCCGTCTCGACCGTCTCGACTCTTCCTACCGCAGCTGACACGCGCTGTACATCCGAGGCGCAGCGGCATGTCCAAGGTAATCTGCGTCGGGCACAGCGCGCTGGACCGGGTGTTCACGGTCGACGCCTGGCCGCAGGAGAGCGCCAAGGTGCGGGCGAACAGCTTCGTCGAAGTCGGCGGCGGCATGGCGGCGAACGCGGCCGTGGCCGTCGCGCGGTTGGGCGGCGAGGCGCATTTCTGGGGACCGGCAGGCGAGGACAGCGTCGCTGACGTCATGAGCGCGCAACTGCAGGCCTCGGGCGTGGACGTGCGCGGCCTGCGCCGCTATGCCGGGCTGCATTCCTCCACCTCGGCGATCCTGATCGACGCGCGCGGCGAGCGCCTGATCGTGAGCTATCGCGGCACTGCGCTCGAGGCGGCGGCCGACTGGCTGCCGCTGGATCAGATCGGCGCCGCCGGCGCGCTGCTTGCCGACGTGCGCTGGCCGCAAGGTGCGATCGCCGCGCTGCGCGCCGCGCGCCGCGCCGGCATCCCGAGCGTGATCGACGCCGATACCGCCGAGCCCGCAACGCTGCAAGCGCTGGCGGGCGAGGCCGAGTACGCGGTGTTTTCCGAGCCCGGGCTGGCATGTTTTGCCGGATCAGGCGATATCGAAGGCGGGCTGCGCCGGGCGCTCGCGCTGGGCGCGCGGCTTGCCGCCGTGACTCTGGGCGAGCGCGGCGTGTTCTGGATCGAGGCCGGCGAACCGCAAGGCTTGCGCCATATGGCTGCATTCAGCGTGCCCGTGATCGACACACTCGCTGCCGGCGACGTATTCCACGGCGCTTTCGCGCTCGAGTTGGCCCGCGGCAGAGCACCGGCGGACGCGTTGCGCTTCGCCGCCGCGGCCGCGGCAATCAAATGCACCCGGCCGGGAGGCCGCAACGGCAGTCCGTCGGGGGATGAAGTGGAGAAATTCCTGCTCGGCGCCGCCGGCGAGCGATACCAGTAATTCGGTATATACGTTACCGCTCGCGCCAGCGTAGTCTCGCGCCATGCCGTGGCCCACTGATTTCGAATGCAAATACGTCGGTGCTGCGCAGCTACCGGCATGAACGGCGCGCTGAAACTAGGCTTTCCGCCGTTCGTGAACGAACAAAGTCTGAGGTCCGCGATCGTATGGGTTTGCGCCGATTTCGGGCGTGTAAAGCGGTTGCGAATTCTTCCCGCGGGCCGAACGCCGAATCTGAGCTGTGCTTGCTTTCTGCAACTGGATTCTGCGCCAGCCAAGATTGAGCTGATGTCAAAACTGCAGGTAAGCGAATTCGCCGACGACCTGCATTTCCTCGCCGACGTGGATGAGCGATGGACCGGCGCGACCATGTAGGTTTGACGCGCAAGAGGCGGCCCAGTGGTGGCTGCCATATAGTCGGCCAGCTGAGCGCCTGCCTGGATTAGGGGGAATCTCCCGCTAGGCTCCCCTGAGTCGGGGGCCGTTTCGGCAATTCTGCAAGCGGCTCTAGGCTATGCCCGCGGCGAGTCCAGCGTTGCGCGCGGCGCGCGCCGCTCCGGGTCGGGTGCCCGCAGGTGTTCACCCGCAAGCACGTAGGCGGGGTCGAGCGAACTGATGGGGATGCCGAGGTCTGCGGGTATTCTGCCCGACAGTTGCAGCATCAGGTAGCGGCCGCAACAGACGCGCAGGAACGAGGCGAAATTGTCGACCTGGCCGCGCGCATCGACGAGTTCGTCGTGCAGCTTGGTAATGAGCTGGTTCAGCCGCATGCCGTCGCGCGCGCCGATTTCTTCCAGTATCCGCCAGTAGAGCGTCTCCAGCCGTATGCTGGTGGCCACGCCGTGCAGCCGCAGCGAGCGGGCCTTCGACTGCCACAAGCGGGGATCGGAGTTGATGAAGATCTGGCACATGGCGGCGTCTCCTCGCGGACGAATCGCGGACAGGGCGTCCGCCGATTCGCTTTAGGATGCTCCGATCAGGTCCGCGGCGCAATCAGAGCTTTACCTGATACAGGGGACCTACAGGGGGCGGCAGGAAGGAAAAGCGCCGGCCGCTTCCTTGAGCCCCCTGGTTCCGTTGATCCTTCCAGGACAATCCGAGTCAGTGGGTAATCTTGGTGCCCAACAGCTGCAGGAACTGGGCTATCCACGCCGGGTGCGCGGGCCACGCGGGGGCCGAAACCAGATTGCCGTCGGTGTGGGCGCCGTCGATGGCGATATCGGCGTAGCTGCCGCCGGCGATTTCCACTTCCGCGCGGCAGGCGGGATAGGCCGAGCACTTGCGCCCCTTCAGTACGCCGGCGCCGGCCAGAATCTGGGCGCCGTGGCAGATGGCGGCCACCGGCTTGTTGGCGCTGAAGAAATGCCGCACGATCTCGAGCACGCGCGGGTTGAGACGCAGGTATTCCGGCGCCCGGCCGCCGGGAATGACCAGGGCGTCATAGGCCTCGGGCTTGACGTCGGCGAAGTTCGCGTTGAGCGCAAAGTTGTGGCCACGCTTTTCCGAGTAGGTTTGCTGCCCTTCAAAATCGTGTATGGCGGTGGCGATCGAGTCGCCGGATTTCTTGTCCGGGCACACGGCATGCACCGTGTGGCCGACGGCGAGCAAGGCCTGAAACGGCACCATGATCTCGTAGTCCTCGCCGAAATCGCCGACCAGCATAAGTATGCGTTTTGCTGCCATGGGAATTTCCTCCTGTGGTTGAATCGCGGCGGATTCGCGCCTGAGCGCGTCGCCGGGGAAAAGGATTGTGCGTCCGGCGCGGGCGGCATGGGTGGTAATCGGTTACCGCGGCGGGGTGTAGGCCGCAGTCAGATCAGGATCCAGGCCCAAGCTTGGATCGGTAGAATGTGCGCTGCTATGCGCAATGTCGTTTTTCTGTTGCTCGCCTTGTGTCTTGCCCCTGCCTGGGCGCAGAGCGACCCGCTGTTCGAAGCCGTGGCGGCCGGGCGCATCGAGGAGGTGGAGCGCCTGATCGGCGCCGGGGCGGCGGTAAACGCGCGCAACGAGGACGCCGAGACGCTGCTCTATGTGGCGGCGGAAAAGGGCCATGCCGAAATCGTGAGGTTCCTGCTCGCCAGGGGGCGCGGATGTGAAGGTTCCCACCGCGAACGGCGAGACTGCGCTGCACGCCGCGGCATTGAACGGCGACCCGGCGCTGCTGCTGTTTCTGCTCGATCGTGGCGCCGAGGTGAATCGCGCCAACCGCGACGGCGAGCGGCCGCTGTTCTGGGCCGCCGCTGCCGGACGCGGCCGGGCGGCGAAACTCCTGCTCGAGCGCGGCGCCGAGGTCAACGCCGTGGACCATCACGGCAACAGCGCGCTGCACGGCGCCGTCGACGGAGGGCACGATGCGGCGGCATTGATGTTGCTGAATCAGGGCGCCAAGCCGTCGCTGCGCAACGCTGCCGGCGATACTGCCCTGGATATCGCGCGGCGCCGGGGCGAAGCTGACGTCGTGAAACTGCTCCAGCCTCGCTGAGCCGCCGCGCAGCCGATTCGATGCTGCGCCCTGTCAGGTCTTCGCCGGGAGCCTGGCCCGGATCGGGCGCACGACGCAGCGATTGCGCCCGCCGTGCTTGGCCTGATACAAGGCCTGGTCGGCGTTGTCCAGCACCTGATCCCCGCGCTCGCCGTGCATCGGATAAGCGGCGATGCCGGCGGATATGGTCAGCGACAGTGTCGTGCCGGCATAAGCCACGCGCATGGCCTCAACGGCCTGCCGCAGATGCTCGGCGCGCTCGTGCGCCACCTCCGGCGTTGCGCCCGGCAGCGCCAGCACGAATTCTTCGCCGCCGTAGCGGCAGGCCACGTCGCCGCTGCGGGTATTTGCCGCGAGCAGTTGTCCCAACGCCTGCAGCGCCGTGTCGCCGGCCCTGTGCCCGTGCGTGTCGTTGAGGACTTTGAAATGGTCGATGTCGATCATGACGATGCCGAGCGGCCGGCCCGAGCGGAACGCCCGCGCGATCTCCCGCTGCAGCGTCTCTTCGAGATAGCGGCGGTTGAACAGGCCCGTCAGCGAATCGCGTATCGCCAGTTCCTGCAGCTTGTCCTGCAGCGCCTCGATCTCAGCCACATGCGCCTGCAGTCGGGCGTTGGCGTCGCGTAGCTGATCCTCGGCCATCCTGTGTTTGGTGATGTCGCGCAACACCAGGAGCAGGCCGTGGCGCCTGCGGCGTCTTTCGTGCAGCGGCACGGCGCGCACGTCCAGGTGGCGGCCGAGCACGTGGATTTCGCCGTGCGCTTCGGTCTGGCTGTTGCAGTATTCGAGCAGCTGCGGCCAGCTCCCGAGCAGCGCCGGCGCGTCCCCGCCTATGCATGAATCGACGGAAAGGCCGAGGAAGAGCATAGCCGCGGAATTGATGTCGGCGATGCGGTGCTCGTTGTCCAGCACCAGTACGCCCTCGATCATGTTCTCCAGCAGGGTGTGGCGCGACACCGGCACCAGGTCGAACAGGCGGTAGCGCTGCAGGGTGTAGGCGTAGATCACTCCGGTCAGGGTGAAGGTGAAGGGCGTCGGATCGAGGCCGGGCACGGGGGCGAAACCGCTGAGATAGGCCATGTTGGCGATCCAGGTGACGATCGCGCCCGCGAGCAGGAAAATCGCCTGACGCCGATCCACGTCTTTGCCGTGCAGAATTGCGCCGAGCAGCGCCACCGTGCCGATCAGGACCAGCAGGTAGTTGTACAGCGCCATGATCCAGAAGCCCACGCCGTGCCCGTATATGAGGTGCGAGCCCGGTTGGTCCGACGCGGGTCTTATTTCGCTCCACAGCCAGCCGTGCCGCTCGTTGCTGAACACGAGCGCCAGGGCCGCCGCGGGAACGATCCAAAGCCAAACGGGACCGAGCCCCGGCGTGACGCGGTCGCGCCTGGAATATTGGCGCGTGAACAGGAACCACAGCACGGGCACGGTGGCGATGCCCAGGTATTCGAACCTGGCCCAGTAGATCTTGGCGCCCGGTTCGATGGCGCCCGCTTCGAGCACGCGAAACAGCTCCCAGGTCGCAGTCGCGATCATCATCAGAACGAATGCTGTCCCGCCTGGTGCGCTGCGCCGCGGCCAGGCAACCGCGGCGATGCCGCAGGCGATCAGCGCGGCGAGGATCAGGGCGAATGTGTAGCCGGGAAAATGCCAGGCGTCCACGCTAGGGCGCCTTGATGACCGCGACCGCGAACAGGGCCCACGCGGCGATGAAGGCCGCGCCGCCCGCCGGGGTGATCGCGCCCAGCCAGCGGATGCCGGTCAGCGACAGCAGGTAGAGGCTGCCCGAGAACAGGACGATGCCGGCGAGCATGGCCCAGCCCGCTGCCTGGAGATAGGCGGATTGCGGCAGATGGAAAGCGGCCAGGCCGACGAGGATGATGCCCAGGGCATGATGGAAATGGTACTCGACGCCGGTCTTGTATACCGCCATCAATTCCGGCGCGATGCGCGCCTTCAGCCCGTGCGCGCCGAACGCGCCGATCGCAACTGCGAGCATAGCTGCCACGCAGCCGATCGCGAGGAACAACTTGGCGGTGCCGGGCATGCTCAAGAAACCTTTTTCCAAAAACCTTCGTATCGCCGGTTTGCGCCGGGCGGATTGGTCGCATTCTGCTGTGGTTTGCTCCGGCGCGCAATCGTGCCGACATTGCGCCCGGCGTTTCATGGCAGAATAGCCCCCCTATGAACGACATTACCCAGTTGCATCTGCACATCGGCCAGGAAGTCGGCGTCTCCCCCTGGTTCGAGGTCGGCCAGGAACGCATCGACCGTTTCGCCGACGCCATCGTCGATCCGCAGTGGATCCATATCGATCCGGAGCGCGCGAGGCGCGAGTCGCCCTTCGGCGGCACCATCGCGCATGGCTTTCTCACGCTGTCGCTGCTGTCGCACCTGCTGGAGAGCGCGGTCGACGTGAGCCGGATGAAAATGGGGGTCAACTACGGGCTCAATCGGGTGCGTTTCACCGATGCCGTTCCGGCCGGCTCGCGCATCCGCGGGCGCTTCGTGCTCGCCAAATTCGAAAACATCAAGGGCGGAACGCAACTCACCTGGGGCGTGACCGTCGAACGCGAGGGAACGGACAAACCGGCCTGCATCGCGGAGTGGGTGACGCGGCAGTACGGCTGAAGCCGCGAACAAGAATCGGCGGCGCCGCGCGCGCACAGCAAGGCCGCAGGAGGGGAAGCATGCAAGACCGGCATTTCAAGCACTGGCCTAGGGGCGTGCCTAGGCAGTTCCCGCTGCCCGAAACCAGCCTCTATTACAACCTCGAGGTCGCGGCCACGCGCTATGCGCGCAAGACTGCGATTTACTTCTACGGCGGCGAACTCGCTTACGCCGAGCTCAAGGCGCAGGCGGACGCGCTTGCGGGTTACCTGCAGCAGGATTGCGGCGTGCGCCGCGGTGACCGGGTCCTGCTCTACATGCAGAACAGCCCGCAGTTCGTCGTCGCCTATTACGCCATCCTGCGCGCCGATGCGGTGGTGGTGCCGGTGAATCCGATGAACCTCACCGCGGAACTGGCGCACTTCGTGTCCGATGCCGGGGCGACGCTGGCGATCTGCGGCCACGAACTGTTGCCGCGCATCGCGCCGCTCCTCGGGGCGCAAGGTCTCGAGCGCATCATCTACGCCAGATACGCCGACTACATCGACGCGGCTACCGACCTGCCTCTGCCGGATTTCTTCAGGCTGCCCGCGCCGGCGGGCGCCCCCGGCATCGTCGGCTGGGGCGAGGCGCTGGCGGCAGGGCGGGTGCCCGGCCCGCATCTGGCTGGGCCGGACGACCTCGCCGCCCTGCCCTATACGTCGGGCACGACGGGCAGCCCCAAGGGTTGCATGCACACCCACCGCACGCTGATGGGCACCGTCGCGCTCGCCGGCGTCTGGTCGCGTGGCTCGGCCGAAGACGTCACGCTCGCCGTGGTGCCGTTCTTCCACATCACCGGCATGCAGATGCTGATGAACGGCAGCATCTACCTTGGCGCCGGGATCGTGGTGATGACGCGCTGGGACCGCGAACTGGCGCTGAAGCTGATCGAGCGCCACCGGGTGACGGGCTGGATCAATATTCCGACCATGGTGATCGATCTGTTCGCCAGTCCGAATTTCAAGTCCGACAGCTTGGCGAGTCTGCGCAGCATTGCGGGCGGCGGCGCGGCCATGCCCGAGGCCGTGGCGAAAAGGCTCTACGAGCTGACCGGGCTCGAATTCCTCGAGGGCTACGGGCTCACCGAAACCGCCGCGCCCACGCACAGCAACCACCCCAGCCGGCCGAAACGCCAGTGCCTGGGTATTCCCCTGTGCAACACCGATGCGCGCATCATCGATCCGGACACGCTGAAGGAACTGGGGCCGGAGCAGACCGGCGAGATCGTCTCCTGCGGCCCGCAGGTGTTCACCGGATACTGGAACAATCCGGAGGCGACCCGTGCGGCGTTCATCGATCTCGACGGCAAGCGCTTCTTCCGCACCGGCGATCTCGGGCGCTACGACGAGGACGGCTATTTCTTCATCGTCGACCGGCTGAAGCGCATGATCAACGCCTCCGGCTTCAAGGTCTGGCCGGCCGAGGTGGAGGCGATGATGTACGCGCATCCCGACATCCAGGAGGCCTGCGTCATCGGCGCGCAGGACGCCTACCGCGGCGAGACCGTGAAGGCGGTGGTGGTGCTCAAGGCGGCGAGCAAGGGCCGCGTCCGGGCCGAGGACATCATCGAGTGGTGCAAGGCGCACATGGCCGCGTACAAATACCCGCGCGTCGTCGAGGTCGTCGACAGCCTGCCCAAGTCGGCGACCGGCAAGGTGATGTGGCGCGCGTTGCAGGAGCAGGAGTCGGCAAGGGCGAAGGCATGAGGGGACTTCCGGGTTTCGATTTTGCGCGGACGAAAAAACGTCCGCGCGGATCGCCGATTGCCCACGGATGAAAAGCCATCCGTGGGCAATCGGCGATCTGGTATAAAACCACCATGCTGTCCTTGCTGTTAAAACAATAACCGTGTTTTTGGTACGGCTGCTTTATCCGTACCAAAAGCACGGTTGGCGCGCGCAGCGCGCAACTGTTGGCATGTGACAACACTCGAGATGCCTTGTATAAATGTCCGGAGATAGGCAAATGTCGCAGCGATGGAAGCACCGCCCGCCCGGATCGAACTGGGGCGATTTCGGCCCCGATGACCAGCGCGGCCGCATGAACCTGGTCACCCCGGAGAAAGTGCTGCAGGGCGTGGCCGAAGTGAAAACAGGACAGCGCTTCTGCCTGTCGCTGCCGCTGGATTACCCCGGCGGCAACAAGATCAACCCGCGGCGGCGGCCGCCGCGGCGCTTCGCCACGGACCGTTCCGGCCGGGTCAACTTCAATTTTCTGCTTTCCGCCGACAACCCGCAGCACACCGACGTGGTCTGCGACGACGGCGTGCTGATCTGGCTGCAATATTCGACGCAGTGGGACAGTTTCGCCCATGTCGGCGCGCAGTTCGACGCGGACGGCGACGGCGTGGCGGAAACCGTGTTCTACAACGGCTGGCGCGCCGGCGAGCACATCGCCGCCCCCCAGCACGCCGAGGTCTCGCCCTGGGGCTGCTATGAAGGCAGCGAGGCGAAGCGCCTGGGCATCGAGAACATGGCGGAAACCTGCGTGCAGGGCCGCGCGGTGATGATTGATCTGCACGCGCACTTCGGCCGCTGCCGCAAGGCGGTGAGCTACGACGAGCTGATGCGGGTGATGGAGGCCGACAAAGTGGAAGTGGAGCCAGGCGACATGGCCTGCTTCTACACCGGCTGGGGCGACGTGATCATGGAGATGCAGCGCGACGTCGACACGAAAAAGCTGGACGCCGCCTACCTCGGCCTGGACGGGCGCGACGACAAGTTACTGCAATGGGTCACCGACAGCGGCGTGGCCGCGCTGATCTCGGACAATTACGCGGTGGAATTGCTGCCGGCGCGGGCCGGGTCGGGCCAGCATGCCTTTATGCCGCTGCACGAGCACTGCCTGTTCAAGCTCGGCGTGCACCTGGGCGAAATCTGGTACCTGACCGAACTCGCGCAGTGGCTGCGCGCGCACCGGCGCAGCCGCTTCCTGCTGACCGCGCCGCCGCTCAGGCTGCCCGGCGCAGTCGGCTCTCCGGCGACGCCGGTGGCCACGGTATAAGCTTGTCCTCTCCCGCTTGCGCAAGCGGGAGCTCGAACACCAAATCAAAGGATATCGCCATCATGGAACTGAAAAACGCAGTCTGCATCGTTACCGGCTCCGCCAGCGGCATCGGCGCCGCCAGCGCCATCATGCTCGCCGGCAAGGGTGCGCGCGTGGTGGTCAACTACAGCAAGAGCGAGGACGCGGCGCGTGCGACCCTGAGGGCGTGCGAGGCCGCCGGGGGCGAGGCGCTGCTGGTGAAGGCGGACGTGGCGCAGGACGCCGATTGCCGGCGTCTGGCGCAGGCGGCTCTGGACAAGTGGGGCCGCATCGACGCGCTGGTCAACAACGCCGGCGCCACCAAGTTCGCCGATCATGCCAACCTCGATGCGCTCTCCGCCGAGGATTTTCTGCGCATCTACTCGGTCAACGTTGTCGGCGCCTATCAGATGGTGCGCGCCTGTGCCGCGGCGATGAAGAAAAGCGGGCACGGCGCCGTGGTCAACGTGTCGTCGATAGCGGGCAAGAACGGCATGGGATCGAGTATCGCCTACGCTGCATCCAAAGGGGCGCTCAACACGATGACCATGTCGCTCGCGCGCGTGCTCGGGCCGGAAATACGCGTCAACGCCGTGTGTCCGGGCATGGTGGACACCAAATGGCTGCGTGAAGGCTACGGCCCGCGCTATGCCGCGATCGAGGCGCGCTATCGCGAGGGCACGCCGCTCGGCCGCCCCGCCAAGCCCGAGGATGTCGCCGGCGTGATCGTCTGGCTGATCGAAGGCGCGGACCTCCTCACCGGCGACACCATCATGGTCGATAGCGGCATGCACATGGGCTTGATTCCGCGCAAGGTTTGAAGGACCGAAGGACCGCCCGCGCCAATAGGACCGCCCGCGCGAAATGCTTGCGCGGGCTGTTTCAGGACTCGTGCCCGTGATGCGCTGCAATTGCAAGTATGATGACCGATGAGGCTTCGATGAAGATCAACAATCTCGGCGAAAGCGATCTGCGTATATCGGAAATCTGCCTCGGCACCATGACCTGGGGCGAGCAGAACAGCGAGCGCGACGCGCAGCTGCAACTGGATTTTGCGCTCGATCACGGCGTCAATTTCATCGACACCGCGGAGATGTATCCGGTGCCGCCGAGCGCGCGCACCTACGCGCGCACGGAGACCTATCTGGGTCCCTGGCTGGCGAAACAAAAGCGCGACCGGCTGGTAATCGCGAGCAAGGTGGCCGGCCCGGGGCGGCGCGATTGGGTGCGCGGCGGGCGCACCGAGCTCACGCGCGAGAACATCACCGGCGCGCTCCATGACAGCCTGGCGCGGCTGTGCACCGATTACCTGGACCTGTATCAGATCCACTGGCCCGGGCGCAACGTGCCGATGTTCGGCGAGACCCGCTTCGACCCGGCCAAGGAGGCGCCGGGCGTGACTACCCTCGAGCAGATCGAAACGATGGCGGATCTCATCAAGGCGGGCAAGATCCGGCATTACGGCCTGTCCAACGAAACCACCTGGGGAGTGTGCGAATTCGTGCGCCAGGCGCGCGCGCACGGCTTGCCGCAGCCCCTCGCCATCCAGAACGGCTACAGCCTGGTGAACCGCATGTTCGAGGGCGAACTGGCCGAGGCGAGCTATCGCGACCAGGTGCCGCTGCTCGCCTACAGTCCGCTCGCCATGGGAATGCTCACCGGAAAATATGCGGGCGGCGCGAAGCCGCCGCGCGCGCGCCTGGCGCTGTACGCCGACTTCGGCGAGCGCTACAAACGCGAGCGGGTGGCGCAAGCCGCCGACGAGTACTGCAAGCTTGCGCAAAGCCGCGGCCTCACGGTCACCGAGATGGCGCTCGCGTTCGTGCGCACGCGCTGGTTCGTCGCCTCGACCATCGTCGGCGCGACCGATCTGGCGCAGCTGAAGCAGAACATCGACAGCGTCAAGGTCGAGCTCGACGCCGAGACGCTG
>Ga0182021_10007794_pt1 | contig 12694 bp, 9 predicted proteins | sample 612E3MmetaG_FD_120493 | JGI IMG/M metagenome (GOLD analysis project Ga0182021, IMG submission 120493) | Permafrost microbial communities from Stordalen Mire, Sweden - 612E3M metaG (Illumina Assembly) | ecosystem: Environmental > Terrestrial > Soil > Wetlands > Permafrost | place: Sweden... | reverse complement strand
GGAGCGACCACGGCCGGCTGTCGCTCGATGGACGCTCGATAGCCCGGCGCGAAGCCGGGATGCGGCCCGGGCCAGAAGAGCACTGAACGATGGCCATCCTGCTTGACTCCAGCGCCGTCCTGGCGGCCGCGGATCAATCGGATCTGAACCACCGTGCGGCCGTGGCGTGGTTCGGCCAGGTGAACGAACCGCTCATGATCGGGGCGCTGACGCTGGCCGAGCTGGATCTGCTGCTTCAGCGGGAGCTTGGTCTACGGGCGACCTTCGCGTTGCTCAAGTCGATCGGCAGCGGGGCCGTCAAGGTGGTGGCGCCGACCACCGCCGACCTGGTCCGTGCCACTGAACTGATGCGCGAGACGACCGAATACCGGCCGAGGCTGACCGACGCGGTGCTTGTGGCTACGGCTGAGCGTCTTGGAGTGACCCGCGTGGCCGCCTTCGATCGGCGGCCCATTGCGATCTTCCGGCCCAAGCACGTACGCGCCTTCGACCTGGAGCCCTAGCGGCCTCAAGTCCCGTCGGTCGCCCCCGACGCCTCTGGTGGACAGCCGGATCGCCAGGAACCGCGCGGACCCGCCCGAAGAAGTTCTCCCGCAGCTGGTTGTGGCGAACCGGCTTTCCGATTCCGCGCGGGCGCGCAACCAACCCAGCGGCGTGAGGGCGCAGTTGTACGGGCGCGGGTCAGGCCGGCAGCAAGTCTTGAACCTGGATCGCGTTGCCTTCTTCGCTCCTGACGATTCGCAAGGCGATGCGGGTGGCGTCGACACGGCCCGAGTCGAACCCGGACGCTTCGTCGGTTGGGGCCGTGAGTGGCGGAGACTGCTTGGTCAACATGGCCAGAATCACGTCGAATGGCTGTGAAGTCCGCCGCTCGACGATCTCTGCAATGCGCGTCGGGTTGTCGGCGACCTTGCGAATCTTGGCTCTGTCCAGCCTCGGCCAGAGCAGCATTGCCCGTTCCAGGTAGCACGACGTCGTCGGCCGCACAGCACGGCAGGCGACTCTTGGGGCGGGGGGCCTCATACCCTGCGCAGGTCCCCGAAACGGAGCCTCGGCGCCAACCATGGGCGCGACAGCGTGCGCTCGCGACATGGCATTCCCCGTGCGAACACTGGAGACGCTACTGAGTATTCGGCTAGCCGGGTGGAATCTTTAGCGGCCGCCATTTGCGTGCTGTGTCAGATTCGTCGCAGCCCGTGAAACCTGCCGCAGGCTCGCGCGTCGCACGCGAACTCTTCTCCTGCGGGGCCCGACTTCCAGCCGTTTGGGGTCTGCCCGGCAGTTCACGATTTCCATGAGCAGGCTGCGTCGGTGCGGCTGCAACCGCAATACCCCGGTTGAGTAATGCCGGACGGGCTACGCTCGAGGCTCATCGATTGGTCCTTTGGGCGCCTGATCGCCCCCATCGCGCCGTTGTTCGTCGGCGAGATCGCTGAGGCTTTGCTGGCGGCGGCGCATGCCCTCCGATCCGGTGGCCATTGGGTCCGAGTCGGGCTGGCCTTCGATAAGCGACTTGCGCCGCGTGGCACCATGTCGGGCTTCCCTGAGACGGTCGAGCCGCTCACCGATCTTGACTTCTGCACCCAGTTCGCCCGGGAAGTAGTAGCGGCGCCCGACAAGCTTGTCCGGCAGATACTGCTGGTCGACGTCGTCGCCCTGGAAGTCATGCGGGTAGCGATAGCTCCGCCGGCCGGCGCCGCCGGAGCGCAGGTGCACCGGAACCGGGAGGGAGCCGTTCGCGAGGACGTCGGCCATTGCGGCAAAGTAGGCCCGACCGGCCGCGGTGCTCTTGGTCGTGACTGCCAGCATCACGGTGGCCTGTGCCAGGGCGTACTGGGCTTCTGGCAAGCCGACCCAGTCCAGGGCCTGGGCCGCTGCGACGGCCACTTCCAGAGCGCGCGGATCCGCCAGACCGACATCTTCCGACGCCAGGATGATGAGTCTCCGGGCAATGAACCGTGGATCCTCTCCGGCGGCGATCATGGACGCCAGCCAGTACAGCGCGGCGTCCGGGTCGTTGCCGCGAACGCTCTTGATGAAAGCGCTCACGGTGTCGTAGTGGCCGTCGCCCGCGCGGTCGTATGCCAGGGCTCGCTGCTGGGCCGCGGCCTCGACGTCCTGGAGTCGGGGCGTAACACGTCCCTCGGCGTCCCGAATGCCCTCCGAGTCGGCGATCGATGTGGCCCCTTCGAGGATGTTCAGGGCCTGGCGGGCGTCGCCGGCAGAGAGTCCGACGAGGTGATCGAATGGCTCGCCGGCGAGGGCGACGCCGCCGCGAGGTCCAAGGTCGCCGGCCAGGCCGCGGTCCTGGTCGGCGAGTGCGCGCCGCACCACGGTCGCCACCTGCTCGTCGGTGAGTGGCTCCAGGCGATAGACGCGAAGCCGTGACAGGAGGGCCGAGTTGACCTCGAAGTAGGGGTTCTCGGTGGTCGCGCCGGCAAGAGTGACTGTGCCCTCCTCGACATGCGGCAGGAGCGCGTCCTGCTGGGCCTTGTTGAAGCGATGGATCTCGTCGATGAAGAGGACGGTTCCCTGGCCGTTGAGAACGAGCCGTTCGCGAGCCTCGGCCACGAGAGCTCGGACCTCGGCGACTCCGCTCATCACCGCCGAGATGGTTACGAGCCGGGCGCCCGCGGCGTCGGCCAGGACGCGGGCCAGGCTCGTCTTGCCACTGCCCGGCGGTCCCCACAGCAGAAGCGAGCCGAGATGGCCGCGCTCGAGGGCCAGTCGAAGTGTCCCGCGCTCGCCAATGAGTTGCTCATGGCCCACCACTTCGTCGAGCGTCCTGGGGCGCATCCGCGCTGCCAGAGGCTGGTGGCCGCGCGGCGGCACGAACGCCGGCTGTTGACCACGGGCTTCGCCGGGGTTCGTGTGGTTGGTGCGGTTGGTGCGGCGTGCTGCCATGCTCACGCGATGCTACAGGCTGACCGGCCCGTCGGTCGGGGTTGCGTGCCGGTCGGCTCTCGGGCGGCTGGCAGAGTCGGGCGGCCCGCAGAATCGGTCGGCGCAGATGCGATCAACTGCCGCCCGGTGGGCCCTGTACGATTCGGCCTGGCATGGTGAAGTTGTTCGTCCGCCGATTTGCCCGGAGCGCGTCCAGTCTGGCCGCGCGGCGCCGGCCGTCTCCGGACGAGGCCGCCCGAGCCGTAGCCCATGCGACGGTGGTGCAACGTGTCATCGATGCGGTCGACGCGCTCGTGGTTGTGGCCTCGCCGGAATGCACCTTGTGGCTCTGGAACCAGCGTTGCGACGCGACGTCGGGTGTACCGATCGGCGAAGTGGCCGGGAAGCCGCTCTGGTCCCTCATGCGTCTTCGGCCGAACCTTCGTGGCCCGGCCCAGCAGGCTTTCGACCGCCTCATCTCGGGCCAAGAGCGCAGCGTCGAGTTCCAGGCGCAATGGCTGCGCAAAGACGGCCGCAAGGCTCGGGTCTCGTGGACCGCGCGACTTGTGGACGGGGGCGATGGAGACCGCTACGTCGTCGCAACGGGCACCGAAACCACCCGCGGCCGGCAGGCCGTCCGGGAGATGGAAGAGACCGAGTCGCGCTTCGAGAAGCTACTCGAGGTGTTGCCCGACCCTGTTGTGGTTCATCAGAACGGACGGCTTGTCTTCGCCAACCGCGCCGCAATCGAACTGTACGGCGGGCACAGCTTCGAGGAGCTGGCGAAGGACCCTATCGTCAAGCGTGTCGCAGCCGCAGATCAGACTCTGGTGGCCGCCAGGATCGCCCGGATGCTGGGTAAGGGAGAGACCGTACCGCTGGTCGAGGAAAGGCACATCAAGCTCGACGGGACGGAGTTCGACGTAGAGGTCGTTGCCACGCCGGTGACTTTCGACGGACGACCCGCCGTGGAGCTCATAGCGCGGGACATCAGCGCGCGAAAGCAAACCGAAGCGGCCCTCCAGGCGAGTGAGGCGCGTGTGCGGGCCGTTTTCGACCAGTCGGCGCTCGGGATGCTGCTGGTCGACAAGGACGGGCGTTGGCTCGAGGGCAACGCAGCCTTCCGCCGCCTTCTCGGCTACGAGAACGCCGAACTGAGCGGGCTCAACGTCTTCGATATCACGCACCCGGCGGATCGAGAGGCTGGAAGGCGACTGCTCGACGACCTGTTTGCGGGCCGCAATGACGGCTACGAGGTCGAGAAACGCTATATCGCCAAAGGCGGGCGAGAGATATGGGTTCGGGTGCATGTCTCGCCGGTGAGGGAGAGCCCGGGTCAGCCCCAGATTGCCGTCGGGACTGTCGAGGATCTGTCCGAGCACGAGATCCTCGAAGAGCAGCTGCGCCAGGCGTCCAAGATGGAGGCTCTCGGACGGTTGGCAGGCGGAGTGGCACACGACTTCAACAACCTGCTGACGGTCGTCAACGGATACGCCGATCTCCTGGTCATGTCGTTGGACGGCGACGAACGGGCGGCGGACGCGCTCGAGATACGTCGGGCCGGGTCGCGCGCGGCCGAACTCACGGCTCAGCTTCTCGCCTTCGGGCGGCGCAGCAAGCGGGCCCTGGAGGCCGTGGATCTGAACGGCCGCGTCGAGGCGATGGTGCCCATGCTCCGGCGCCTCCTCGGGGAGGATATCGAGTTCAGGGTGACGCTCGACCAGACACTAGGGGCCGTCGAAGCCGACCCCAGCCAGCTCGACCAGCTGGTCATGAACCTCGTGGTCAACGGTCGCGACGCGATGCCCGGCGGCGGGTCGCTGGCCCTGGCGACGTCGCGCGTGGCGTCGGCGGGAATCGGGAGCCGCGGTCCAGAGAGGGGCTGGGCGCGGCTCGAGATCGCCGATTCGGGGGTCGGCATAGAGCCCGACGTGCTCGAGCATATCTTCGAGCCCTTCTTCACCACGAAGCGGCAGGGGCAAGGCACCGGACTTGGCCTGGCTACCGTGTACGGCATCGTCCAGCAGATGAGCGGGCATATCAGGGTCGAATCGACCGTCGGCCTGGGATCACGGTTCATCGTCGAGCTGCCGCTTTGCGAAGACCCGTCGCCGCTGTCCGGCGGCCGCTCTGCGCAAGCTGGGCCGGAGCGGGCCGTCAGCGAAACGATCCTTCTGGTCGAGGATGAGCCGAGCGTTCGCGACTTCTGTAAGCGAGCTCTCGGCGCCGAAGGCTACACGGTCTACGTGGCCGGGCCGCACGACGCCCTGGGAATTGCGGAGGATCTGGGCGCCGGGCTCGACATTCTGGTCACCGACGTGGTCATGCCGGACCTGGACGGACCATCTATCGCCGCCGCCCTGAGATCGCGTCGAGCAGAGTTGAAGGTCCTTTTCATGTCCGGCTATCCGCGAGACCGCGAGGATGACCTTACCGGCGCGGTCGCCGAAGGGGCTGTTCTGCCCAAGCCATTTACGTCGCGCGAATTGTGTGACGCCGTGAGGCGAGTTCTCGACCGACCGACTCGAGAGAACTGACCAGCCACCGGAAGGCCGCCGGCCGAACCTGGCTTCTAGCTGATGGTCACCACATGGGCGACGTCTATCAGCACATAGAGCACAGCGAGGGCCGCCACGAGGCCTCCGCCGACGACCAGAATGCGACGAACGTCGCGGACGACGTAGGCGTATTCCTCGGCCGCCCGGGCTGCCAGCAGACTCTGGCCGCCGGGGCGACCGGGCCGCACGGCCTCAGTGGCCCGACTGCGGTCGCGAGCTCGCGTTCGACCTGCCTCAGCGGCCCGTTCCTGGGCAACTATCTGAGACTCGAGCTCGGCTGCGCGGGCTTCCTCGGAATCCGAGAGCGCTCCGGCCGGACGGGGCGCGGGGCGTGCCTGGGGTCGGGCGGGGCCATGTCTGTCGGCACGCCGCTGGCCAGGACGGTTCGATCCACGGGTACGCTTGGCCATGTTCGGTGAGAGGCCTCCGTTGGCTCAGTCGTCGGCAGACGCGGACAGGCGTCGCCGGTTGGCAGGTCTGGTCACAGCTTTCGCTGACGTCGAGGATAACATCCCGATCCGTGCCGCCGGAGTCGTGTTCGGATTGGCCGACCTTGTCGCGTGAGCAGGTTTTCGGTCCCGGCTGGTAGACTCGGGGTCGATCGAGCGGGAGGTACGCGTGGAATTCTTCTCTGACAATCTGGCTGCAATCGTTCTAGTCCTGGCGGGTTTGTGCTTGCTGGGGATCGTGATGCTTCAGTCTCTCCAGGTCAGCCGGCTCAGGGCACGGATCGACCAACTCACCGGAGGGGTCGAAGACGGCGACCTGGAGGCCGTCCTTGGCCAACACCTCGAGACGGTCCATCAGGTTGGGCGCGATCTGGACGAACTGACCGCTCGGATGGCCGTCGTGGAGAGCGCGGCACGCCATCACTTCGCGCGAGCCGGTCTCGTGCGCTTCAATCCTTTCCCCGACACCGGCGGCAACCAGAGCTTCGCCCTGGCATTGCTGGATGAGTCCGAGGATGGCGTCGTCGTCAGCAGCCTGCATTCTCGAACTGGCACGCGGATCTACGCGAAAGCGGTGGCTGCAGGCAAGGCCGACACCTCGCTATCGGCCGAAGAGCAGGATGCAATAGACGAAGCGCGATCAAAGCGCCCGCCGCGCCCGGCAGCCCCGCCCCGATCTGCCGCGGCAGCTCGGTCGGTCCCGGCCCCCACCACGGCCGTCGTGCCCGCAGCACCACGCACCGCGCCGGGTCCGGCGCCTGCGCAGACGCCCAAGCCGGCCCCGACGCCGGCGCCCGAGCCGGCAGTCAGGGCGGCAGGGCCCGCCGCACCGGCGGCAGGTCGCAAGACCGCGCCGCCTCCGGTTGCGAAGGGTGCCCCCGCCTCTACCGTAGACCCCTCGGACGAGGCCACGAATCGACCGACGAGTGAGCGGGCCAAGGGCCAGGAGAAGCCCAAGGATCTGGCGACGGCGGAGAGCGATGCCGCCGCGGACGCGGAGAAGATGGACCGCAAGCCCGGGCAGCCGCCGCTTGGCGGACCAGGACGACGGTAGCGGACCAACAGGCTCGTGACACGTGAGATGTCACTGGCCCCGGAGAGCATCCCGGCATGACGCGCCGGGACCGCAGGACATCTCCGGTTGAGAAACCTCCGCTCGAACAGATTCCCGTGTGGTGGTCGGCACCCGATGCCGACAACGTAGCGGTCGACGTACCTGAGGGCACCGAATCTCTTCTTGCCGGGCTCAACCCGGAGCAGCGGCGTGCGGTGTGCCACGGCGAAGGTCCCCTGCTGGTCGTGGCGGGAGCCGGTACCGGCAAGACGCAGGTCATCACCCGCCGCATCGCCTGGTTGATTGCCACCCGTCGCGCGCGGCCGTCGGAGATCCTGGCTCTCACATTCACGGACAAGGCCGCGGACGAGATGCAGACGCGAGTGGACCAGCTCGTGCCGTACGGTTATACGGACGCCGCCGTCTCAACCTTCCACGCATTTGGCGATCGGCTGGTTCGCGAGTTCGCCCTGGAGCTCGGGCTGCCGACGGACTCACGGGTACTGTCCCGCCCCGAGGTTGTGATCTTCCTGCGCGAGCGGCTCTTCGAGTTCGAGTTGGACGAGTACCGGCCGCTGGGCGATCCCACTCGCTTCCTGGGTGCGCTGGGGACGCTCTTCAGCCGGTGCAAAGACGAGGACGTGAGTCCGCAGGCGTATCTCGAGTTCGCAGCGACTCTAGCCGCTGAGGCGGCCGCTCACCGCTCGGGCCCGAACGGGAGCCCGGAGGCCGCCGAGGAGACCGCGTCCCTGGTCGAGCAGGCGCGGCGCCAGAGCGAACTGGCTCGCGCGTTCGATCGCTATCAGGCGCTGCTTCGGCAGGCAGGGTTGATCGACTTCGGCGATCAGGTCAGCCTCGCGCTGCGGCTGCTTCGCGAGTCGCCGGCGGCGCGCCTGGAATTGCAGCGTCGCTACCGCTACATCCTCGTGGATGAGTTCCAGGACACCAACCGCGCCCAGTCGGAACTCGTGGAGTTGCTCGCCGCGCCGCACGGCAGTGTGACCGTGGTGGGCGACGACGATCAGTCGATCTACAAGTTCCGCGGGGCGGCCATCAGCAACATCCTGGAGTTCAAGCGCCGCCATCCCCGCACCCGCCAGATCGTGCTGCGGCGCAACTATCGCTCGCGCACGCCGATCCTGGACGCGAGCTATCGCTTGATCCGCTTCAACGATCCGGACCGCCTGGAGGTGCGAAATGGCATCGACAAGCGGCTCATCGCCGACCGCGGCGCGACGACGACGACGCCGGTCCGGCACCTCGTCTTTGCGACCGGATCGGAGGAGGCTGATGGGGTTGCCCGCGAGATCGCAGCGCGAATTGCCGGTGGGGCCGGGCCACGGGATTTCGCGATCCTGGTTCGCGCCAATGCGGACGCGGACCCTGTTCTGCGCAGTCTCAATCTGGCCGGGGTGGCGTGGCGCTTCTCGGGCACGTCGGGTCTCTACGCACGGCCGGAGATACGGTTGCTGCTGGCATTCCTGCGAGCGATCGCGGATCTCTCCGCCAGCGTCGACGTGTATGCGCTGGCGGCCTCGGATCTGTACGGCCTCGGCGGGCCGGACCTAACGGCCATCGTCAACAGCGCCCGCCGGCGAAACCGTTCTCTTTGGGAGGTGCTCGAGGAACTCACGCGTCAGCCCGGCCTCCTGCGGCTGTCGCCGGAGACGCGGGCTACGCTGGAGCGGCTGGTGGCGGACCTTCGCTGCTACACGGACCTGGCCCATGAACGGCCGGCCGGCGAGGTCCTGTACAGGTTCCTCAAGGAGAGCGGTCTGCTCGGAAGACTGGCCGCCACGGATTCGGTGGCGGCGGAAGAAGGACTTGCGAACATCGCCCGCTTCTTCGACATCATCCGAGCCCAGTCGGATCTGCTGCCCGACGACCGGGCCATCTTCGTGGCCCGGCACCTTCAGACCCTCATCGACGCGGGCGACGATCCCGCCACTGCCGAGGTCGACCTGGACGCTGACGCGGTGGCGGTCCTGACCGTGCACAAGGCGAAGGGCCTGGAGTTTCCGGTGGTCTTCATGACCGGTCTGGTCGACGGCCGCTTCCCGGCGCGGACCCGACGAGAGCCGCTCGCCCTACCGGCCGAGCTGGTGCGCGAGACGCTGCCGGAAGGCGACGCTCACGTACAGGAAGAGCGGCGGCTCTTCTACGTGGGCATGACTCGGGCCCGCGACGAGCTGGTTCTCAGCCACGCCGCGGACTACGGCGGCCGCCGGACCAGGCGTGTTTCGCAGTTCGTGCTGGAAGCGCTCGACCTCCCTGCGACCGCGGCCTCGGGCGCCGCCGCAGACGCGAGGGCTCACTCACCGCTCGAGCGGCTGGTCGCCTTTGAGGCCAGGACAGAGCCCGTCGAGCCGGGCCGGGAGCCCATTGAGGGGCCTCTCTCGCTCAGCTTCTACCAGGTCGACGACTATCTGACATGCCCGCTCAAGTACAAGTACGTCCACGTCTTGCGCGTCCCGATTGCGCCGCATCACGCCATCGTCTACGGCTCCGCTCTGCACAAGGCCGTGCAGGAGTTCCACCGGCTCCACGCCCGCGGCCACGTGATGACCGAGGAGGAGCTTCTGGCCGCGTTCGATCGCGCCTGGTCAAACGAGGGTTTCCTCACCCGCGAGCATGAGGAAGCGCGGCTGGCGGCCGGCCGTGCCGCGTTGCTCCGCTTCCGCGAGGAGCAGTTGCGGCCTGGAACGGTTGTGCCTGCTTACGTCGAGCGCGAGTTCAGTTTCAGCCTGAACGGCGACCGAATCCGGGGGCGCATGGACCGCGTGGACATAGAGCGGCTGCCCGCCGGCGCCGCGGATGCCTATGACGGGGCGGGGGAAGCTCAGCTGGCGGACTCCATCGCCCCCGCCCTTCCCGGCCTCCATCCCGAGCGAGTAACCATCACGGACTACAAGTCGAGCGACGTCCGCGACCCCGCCCGTGCCCGCGAGAGAGCCCGCGACTCCCTTCAACTCCAGATCTACGCCATGGCCTACCAGGCTGAGACGGGCCGCTTGCCGGACGCGCTGCAACTGTGGTTCCTCGAGTCGGGGCTCGTGGGGCGCGTGGAAGTGGACGAGAAGCGACTCGAGAGAGCCCGGGAATCGGTCCGAAAAGCGGCGAGCGGAATCCGCGCCCGCCGATTCGAAGCTACGCCGGACTACCTGGCCTGCGGCTACTGCGCTTTCCGTGACATCTGCCCCGCGAGTGCCGCCAGGTGACCGCCGCCTTCGAGGCGATCACGCTGGATTTCGGGAACACTCTGGTTCCCTTTCCTGCGGGGCAGATGGCGGAGGTCGTCCGGCTGACGGCCGAGCGCGCCGCGTGCCTGGCCGGTTGCTCGATCGACGAATTCGTAGGCGCATGGGGCGAGGAGCGTCTCCGCCAATTCGCCGAGGATGTACCCGCCGGCCACGAGGCGGACATGGACGTCCGAGTGGCCAGAGTGCTGGCCAGGCTGCGTGGCAAGCCCGTGCCTGCGGACGGCGCTCGGTGGGATGACGCGGCCCTCGCCGAGTATTCGGAACCGCACGAGGTCGCAGCCATCCTGGACACCTATGCCGGTGCCTTCGTGCGAGTCACGCCGGTGCCTTCCGGAATCGGCCCGATGATCGAGCGCCTGGCCGGTTCCTACCTGCTCGCGATCCTCTCCAACTGGCCGCTGGCGCTGGCGATCGACCGCTTCGTGGAGAACGCGGGCTGGCGGCGCCACCTTTCGGCGGTGGTTGTGTCGCAACGAGTCGGCGTCATCAAGCCACGCCCGGAGATCTTCGAGAGGGCGGCGGCGGAACTCGGCGTGGCCTCGGGGCCCACGATTCTCCACGTCGGCGACGATCTCGGGGCAGACGTGCTTGGCGCCCACCGCGTCGGCTGGTCGGCGGCCTGGGTTCGGTGTCAGCCCGAGGACTCGTCCCTGCCGGTGGCGCCGCCGGCTCCGGGAGCGGAACCAGACCTTACGATTGACACCATCGTCGACCTGGAGGACGCGCTCCGCCGCTATGGCGCGGTCTCCGGCAGGTAGCCGCCAGGCTTGGAAAGGCTCGGTTAGCCGTTTAGGACCGGCGCCCACCTGCTCGTGGCGACACAATTGGCTCGCAGCAAGTCGGGCTTGTTGCTAAGGTTCACCTATGGATCCGTACCAAGACGCCCTACACCCAGATCGAGTCGATCCCGGCGAGCGAGACTGCGCGCCTCGCTGGGAGCTGATCCGTCCTCACCTGCCTGCCGCGGGCATGATCCTCGATGTCGGCAGCAACCTCGGCTACTACGGCCTCAAGGCAATCGGGGAGTCCGCCGATGTGGCGGTCGTTTCGCTGGAGTCCTCGGCGACAACGTCTGAGCGGCAGCAGCGGCTTCTCGAGGAGCATGCAACCACTCGGATCTGCCTGATCCAGGGCGCCATGGATGCGGCACTTGCCGGGCACTGGGCGGAGACGTGCGATTGGTTCGACCTGACCTTGCTTCTGGCCGTTCTCCACTGGACCGACGATCCGGGACGCATCGTTCGCGCGCTATCGTCGATGAGTGGAGTGCTGATCGCGGAGGTGCCGGACAGCGGAGACCGCGGAGCCCACGGACAGTCCGTGCTGCAGCAATGGGCCGATCCAATCGAGTGGTTCCGCGAGCATACCGGCCGAACGGTGACTCTCCTGGGCAGAGTCGCGCGTCACACGTCGAAAGTCCCGTCTCATCTGATCATGGTGAGCGGACCTGTCTCCAGAGAGCCGACTCTCCCGTACTGGACCAAGGATATGCAATATGGTCCAGAGCGCGAGTCCTGGAGCGAGACTGACCGGGCTCCGTACCGGATGCGGCACGACGGCGAACACCTCGACTTCGCCATCCGGGGAAAGGAGGTCGCGTACCGTCCGGGCGTGAACCTCGTGAATATGATGTACCTCGGGCGTCTGCTCCACCCCCAGCCGGCTTATTGGATCGATAGTGCGGCCGCAGCCGTGAAGGCGTGGCCCGAGCACGGAGACCCGTTGCCGCACAACATGCTGTGGACTCCCACTGGTCTGGCACTCATCGACGGTGACGATCTATGTGTTCCGTCCGCGATGCGTGCGCCCGAGGTGTCGATCACTCAGAGCGTGACGGCCTGGGCAACGACCCGGCCGCCCTCGGCCCGTCCATATCGTGGCGCGTGGACCAGCCCGTACCGGCGGCTTCGCATTGGGACGGGACGGGTGCTCCGGCGGCGCCTGGGCAGGGAACGAGTGGCACGCATAAAGCGACTGATGGGGCCGCTCGGCTAAGGAGTGGTTGTCGCGGCTTCGCGGAGTTTGCCTGATCGGCCAGAGGGAGTCCCGGCCTCGACGCTCCTATGATTCTCCGCAAGAGCGGCGCTTGTCGCCGGACTGTTATGGATGAATCCGGTCGCGCCGCGCGGCCGTGACATCGCCGAGGCGTTGACAGGAGCGACTCGTGGCAGCGAAGGATCGATTGTTCAACTGTCTGCTCATCGGTGCCGCACTCGTGGCCTGGATCGCAGTCGCGGAGGTCGTCACCACGACATACCCGCGCCAGAACGCCTCGACCGGACTCGTCGGCGCGGGCGTCATCGGCCTGGCCTGCGGCCTCACGACCATCCCGCTGTTCTGGCTGGTCCCGTTCGCGCGCCACCGGCGCATTGCGCTTCTTGGAGACTGGGGCCGGGCAATTCGGAGGGGCGCCTGGGTGGCCGCCGTCGTGGCACTGTTTGTGGCGCTTCGGATCCAGGCGGTGCTGAGCTTGCCGATCGCCGTCTTCGT
>Ga0182021_10007793_pt1 | contig 12695 bp, 1 predicted proteins | sample 612E3MmetaG_FD_120493 | JGI IMG/M metagenome (GOLD analysis project Ga0182021, IMG submission 120493) | Permafrost microbial communities from Stordalen Mire, Sweden - 612E3M metaG (Illumina Assembly) | ecosystem: Environmental > Terrestrial > Soil > Wetlands > Permafrost | place: Sweden... | reverse complement strand
GAAAATATAAAAACGGAATTTTAAATTTAAAAACTATCTTCTGTCTTTAACCAGCTTCGGAGTCCATTGATACATCCTGCGTTTGAATTCGGTTTTGAATTTTTCCTTGCCGTTTTTCATTTTAGTTTTTAAGTTCTTCTATTCTCCAAAGCGGACAGCCGCGCCGTTATTCATGACCTGCTTCACCTGCTCGGCGGTCAGGGCATAATTATAGGCACGGACGTCATCCATTTTTCCATTGAAATAATCCGGTGTCAGGCCTTCGGTTCTCCCTATCCAGGTTTTCACTCCTGTCATTTCCGGTATTCCGCCTTGAGCTTGAGATCTGTCCAGTTTTCCGTTGAAATAGTGCTTTACATTTGTTCCGTCCCAAGTCACCACGACGTGGGTCCATACGCCTGTCGGCACCACTGAATTGCTCAGATGCCGCCAGTAGCTTGTTCCGTTTGAAAGTGTCAGATCAAGCAAACCGCCCGTGCTGTAAAAATCAAGAACGCACCTCTCATCGGTCCATCCACCGCCTACGGATCGACTAAACAATCCGCCCAGAGCATTGGGATAGATCCACATACTGATCGATCCCGCGCTCTCCATTGAATCCGTCAGTGAAGTTCCCGCGCTAACATAATCATTGCTCCCGTCAAAATCGAGCGCTTTTTCAAATTTCCCGGCGACCCAATCATTGGGCGGATCCATTGAGGTCATCGTTCCGGTATTGCCGTTACCGGAAAAATCATGTGCCAAAACATCTTCCCCTTCGTCAAATTTCCACCAACCAACCGGACCGCCGCGGTTATAATCCCAGGCAACTTGCGCGGGCGTGCGGACGTAGTTGAAGAGCAAGACATTGTCCACATATCCCCAATTCTGGCTTCCGCCCTGATAATTTCCTATAACACCGATATCCTGCGTGGACTGCCTGTCTGTCTGCCCGACATATTTACCGTCGACATAGAACTTCTGGGTTCCACTTGCGCCAGATACGGCGAGATGATGCCAGCCATTCGAGAGAGTCGACATAATAAACCCCGTTCCCCGATATCCTCCGCCAGTGGCGTTGTCATACATACCGAGTTGCATATCGCCGCGACTTACGATCACCTGGTGGTCAGTGACGCTGCTCCGAAACAAGGTGTTCCAACTGTTTCCGGTCGTAGTGAGCGGATATTTAAACCAGGCCTCGGCCGTCCAAGCCGAGCCGATGCTAACATTGGGAACAGTTATGGAGTCACCCGTTGTGTTTCCAGTATAAGCTCCGGAGCCATATTTTCCGGGAATTGCCCAGCTGGTCGATCCCTGAAAGCTCCCGTTCCTTCCGTTTCCGCTCGTGTCATTCACGGCCGTTCCGGTATTTTCATCGAATTTCCATTCGGCGATCGGACCGCTACAACTGGTCGCGTCTCCCGGCACGCAATACTGGGACGCCTGCCCTGTGGCTCCTGTGGCAGAGGTTTGTCCCCCGCCAAGTTGGAGTGCCTTTCCCTGGTTCATATCGAGCCTGATCTGTTCGGGAGTGAGCGCGGAATTATAGAATTTTATTTCATCCATTTGAGCGGCTAAGTGGCCGTTCACTCCCACATCCGTGCCAATATATGTGCCATTGGAAGTGTTAGTGGTGCAAAGTCCACCGGTGTAAGCAAGTGTGTCAGTTAATACTCCATTTTTATATACCTTAAAATCCGATCCGTTGGTGTGAGCAATAGTGATATATTGCCACTGTGATGTAGCCAAATTGCTATTGGTGGCCGTAAGGGTTTGTTCATTTCCTGCGGAACAATCCGGAGAAACTAAAATCCGAATATCTTCATTATTGAGATCCATTTCCCAAACATAACCTGAGCCCGAAGCAAGTCTTCGGCTGATTATTCTTTGCGTGCCCGTCAAATTTGAAGGATTGATCCAAAAAGACCAAGTAGCATTTTGAAATGAATTCATCCAGCTTTGATAAGCCAGCCCGGCATTGTTGTTATTTGGATATTCTGAGCTGCCAAATTGAAGTGCTTTTCCAAATTTACCGGAGTTTTGCCAAGTTGGATAATCCGTAGCACTAGGTCCTTTCCATAAGGTAAGATCGCCGTTTCCTGAAATACTATTATATGCCGTTGTTCCATATCCTTCGTCCATTTTCCAATAAGCCACCTGCGATCCCAGCGGACTCCCGCCGATCGGATGGCCGGCGTTCATGTCTTCGGTGATTTGTTTCGGCGTGCGGGCATAATTGTAGAGCCGAAATTCATCCATGGTGAAACCGGCCGAATTAGATTCTCCTTTCCCGAGATAAAGTGTCGGATTCGCAGAGCTCGCCATTGGATCGGTCACGGTCGTTGATCCCCTTTCGACGCCATTTACATAATATTTGAGCGAGGTTCCGCTTTTGGTCTGGGAAAAATAGTACCATTGCCCGGCCGTCCAATAGGTATAGACGCCCGTCGGTCCGGCACAATCAAATCCTTCATTGCTTGGATTTTCTCTGGCATGCAAACAATCATTGCTCATATGATGCCAGACGGCCGGTTCCCGATCCGTAGTGCCCCATATCTGCATGATCTGATAAAAATTTCCGTCCTGGGTGCTGTCCATCTTATACCAGAATCCATAGGTATAATCATTGAGCTTGAACTGGCTGTTCTGAAGGTAGGCCGAATCCGTGGTGTTCTTGTGGAACTGCAAAGCGCCGTCGTATTTCCCTTTGGTAAAAGTGGGAGAGCCGGCAATAGCAAGATTGAGATTGTGCCCGGAATGATCATTCACCGTGCTCCCAGAGCTTTCATCAAAGTTATAATAAGCGGTCGGTCCAGGTCCCCAATCGGAAAGCTGCTTCACTTCGTCGGCCGAGAGAACGCGGTTATAGATCCGAGCTTCCTGCAATTTTCCGTCGAAGGCCTCAGTTCCCCAAGAGGCATCGCCCCACCTTACAGCACCAGTATTATACAGAGGCTCTTTGACAGAGGCGTCAGAACTCTTGAGCTCGCCATTTATATAAAGCCGGCGCTCATTGCGGTCGTAGGTTTGCACGATATGCTGCCAAACCCCTGCTTGAAGGCCTGAAGTTCCGATACTTCCCCATCCAGTTGGATTGGTCTGAAAATAGGAAGTCAACGAACCGCCGGGCTCGATGTCAAGGAATGTTCCAGGCGTCTGGACAATACACTGCCTTTCACCGGAGGTTATAACATCCGGATTGATCCAGACGGAAATTGTTGTTGCTTCGGTGCTAAGCCCGGTCATGGAAGCGATATGATAATAATCCGAAGCATTTAATCCCGCTGTATTGGCAAAATTCTTGCCGGAACCGACTTTCCCGCTGATAAAAGATGGCGCGCCAGTGACAATCCCTGTGTTTCCATTGCCGCTCGAGTCGACAGCATTTCCCGATGCGTCGTCCATCTTCCAATATCCCGCCAGGCCGTCTGTCATCCATTTCGGAGATTCGCCGACGGAAACATTTGATCCTTGTGGAGTTGAATTTCCAGAAGTCCCGGCAGCATAATCCTGCTTGACCTGGTTAGCTGTGCGGGCGTAGTTATAAATTTTTAAGTCATCAAGCGTCAGGTTGGACATTGTCCCAGGAGACCAGCCGGTTTGTCCCAGATAAAAAGGGGCTCCCGTAAAATCTATATTAAAGGATATTCCCGGCGTCCATTGCTGCTTGAATTTCCCGTCGATATACAGGGTCAAAGTGGAACCGGCTTTTACCCAGGACACATTCGCCCATTTTCCGAAATATGCGGAATAATCTGTCCCGTACGTTTCCACGCTCCCGGCCATGTTTCTGTGCATGAAAAAATAAGTCGTCCGGTCGTCGGAAATTCCGGTCGACCAGTTTCCGTTGTAAGAAGTATTGTGGGCATAGCGTCCGATTATGCCACTCCCGAAGGAAGCCGGCTGAAAAACTTTTTGCCAATGGGAAATCGTGAAGTCGGAGGCGCCGAGATTCAATGGGCTTGAGCTTGGGACAGTATAGGTCGCATAGTCCGAATCGTCCGTGTCAAAATTCAGACACTCTCCGGAAATGCATTTGTCACTGGTCTCCCAGGTCGGAGTTCCCGTGAAAGATTGATCCTGATGATTGACCGTCGAGTCCCGGGTGGTTGTTCCAAATCCTTCATCCATCTTCCAGTGGACAACCGGCGCCGGTCCTTTTTCCTCCGCTCCCGGAGTCGTCGTCGGTTCCGTCGTGACCGCTTTTCTGACCATGATCCAGTCCCAGGTCGCGACATAATTTTGGTCAGGCGCATAAGCATCATATCGTCCGCTCAACCTGATCCCTTCCCCGCTGATTCCGGAATTTGAGTAAGAGCCGGTCACCTGACCTGAGGATTCGCTGGTCCGCGAGACATCGCCAGCCGTTCCGACCACTTTCACTTTGTCGCGCGCCCATTGGCCGGCTGCAAAACTGCCGATATTCACCCAACCAACAGCGTCGTTACTCACATAGGTCGTCCCATTGTGAACCAGAATTCCGAAGTTGTTGCCCGCCGAAGCATAAAAACCATTACTCATGAAGCCATTTACTGGACTTGTGTTTTCATAAATCCTTGTTTCGGAAATATAATTTCCGGTAAACGTTTGGTTCGTCTGCAAATAACGATTGTTATTGCCACCAACGAGATTGCCGCCGGATTCAGAAAATTGGGTTCCGCCGGTCGCCGCGATCGTGCCAGCCGACCACTTGCTGGTATCGACCGAAGAACCGGAAAAATCGTCGAAGAATTCAAAGACATTATTGCCGTTTTGATTCGAAACAGCTGCCGAATTGCCGTAATAAACATAGAGATTCTCCCCGCTCGACGGAACCGAAGCGGCCTTGACCCAGATGTTGGTGGCCGAGGTATTGCAGGCTTTCGCTCCGGTCTCGATCCAATAGGGAAGCAATTTTCCGGCGATGTCGGTGACACGAATATCGTTGCAGGTCGACTGCAGCTTATTGGCGGAGATCAAAGTGCTCGTGTCGAGCGTGACCAAAACCTGAAAATCCGTCAGGGATGAACCGGATCCGTTGGTCACGGTGACAATTTTGCGGTACATCCAATCTTCGTTCCACCAGCCGGCTTTGGCATGTTTGGCCTGGTACCAAAAAGAAACGGGAACGGCGATGAGGATAATGAGGAGTGTGATCAAGGCGCGCATGGCCCACTTTTTTCCGCGACGGCTCAATGCATGCCAAAAACGCCGAGGATGACGGACCAAATAATAAAAAGCGATGAAAAAGAATTTCAAACGGAAGATCATTTTATGTTTTAACTTTCTAAAAATATTCATAAACCAAAATGCCAAACATCACTTAATTTTAAAAGCTAAATTTGAAATTTATCGATGTCGGTTTTGAATTTTTCCTTGTCGTTTTTCATTTTTCAATTTTAGTTTTTATATATTTTTATTTCTCCCCCACTATCCACCAGGAGAAATCAATGTCCTGGTTGGTCGGGCTTTTCTTTTCCACTTTGAACCCTTCACCTTCCTTGATGCCGGTCACCACCAGCGGCTGGTCGAGCATCGTATTCGCCGTCACGAAGATGCGGGAATCTTTTTTGACCGTTTCGTTTTTCACGAAAATGCTTTTTCCGTCGCTGCCCGTCACATCATCAACACCGTCTCCGTCGTCGTCTTTCACGACCTTGAGGATAACTCCGTCGCCGATGGTCTTTTTGACGCTGTCATCCCCAGTTTTTACCGAAAACGAGCCGGCCACCACCCCGTCGGCCGTGACATCTTTTGCCGCAACAGTGTCAGCCTGAACGCTTCCCGCCTGCAAGGCGCCTTTAAAGGTCCCGACTTCGGCCTGGATCTCTTTGGTCTTAAAGATCCCCGCCAAAACAACGTTACCGGTCGTATCCGCCGTCACAACATTTTTCGGCATCTCCCCGGCCCCTCCCGCCACCGTCACCACCGTGGCCGGCGCCGCCGCCATCTTGTCTTCGAGGGCTTTGATGCGGTCTTCGGCCGTCTGAAGCCGAGCCGAGTGCTCAAGAACTTTTTCGGTGAGCATATTTTCCGTTTGCATCATCGTAGCAAGAAGATCATTGGTGCTGGTTTCAAAGGCGAGAAGATTTTTTTCCTGTTCTTCCAACTTGGCGCTCGCATCGTCCAATTGCGTTTTGAGACTGGTAAACGCGACCTCACCAGCGGCCAGTTTGGAATCGGTCGAAGCCAGCGATCCCGAAATGACATTCAGCTTTTCGTTGACGGCGGTTTGCAGTTCGCTGACATCACTAGTCTGTTTTGTAATTTGCAATCCGTAATCTGTAATTTGATTTTGCTGATCATTGATCGCCGCTCCTTGAGTGTTGATCATCCCCTGCTGCTGCTGGATGGCTCCGGCCAATACCGCGGTAAGATTTTGATAGTTGAGCGATTTGTATTCTCCTCCACTGGTCACGACCTGAGGGATTATTTTTTCGACATCCTGAGCGATGAAACCGATCTGCTGGTTTGCGCCGAAACGTTCTTTGTCCTTGAAATAGTAAGTTACTCCCCGAAGCGCCAGGACCTTGGAAAGCGGATCCTCGATCGGAACAATACTTTCTTTCAGCTTGGCGTCAGAAGGCGTTCGGATGATATTGCCGCTGGCATCCGTGGAAACAGTCGTCGCTCCGCCCAGCATGTTCGAAGCCTGGATCGTGCCGATAACGTCGAGAGCGGAATCAGGGCCTGTCGTTCCGATGCCAACAGACTGATTATTGTTGATTGTTATCACATTGACGTTAGCCGTCCCCAAAATCAAGGAAGCTTGGCTGTTGAGATACATCCCAGCCGAACTGTTGCCACTTTTAAAAGTTATCCCTGCTGTGAAAGAAGATCCGGATCCGCCGATTTGAAGACTCGACCCCGGATTCGTCGTCCCGATGCCGACGTTACCACCGGCTAAAATGGTCATCCTCTCGGTAGTATTTGTATAAAAGTGCATCCCTGCGTTTTCATAATTCACTAAATACGCCTCTTGATTGGCATCCTTAATTATTTGCAACCCGTCCGTAGTTCCGGCTCCGGATGTTGCATCGCTTAATTGTATTCTTCTGTCAGTAGAAGCGGATGTTGAATAAATTTGTAGCGAATAATTCGGACTCGTCGTTCCGATGCCGACGTTGCCTTCGAAATAAGCGGAAACATTTTTTGAACCAATCGTGGGATTCTCAACATAAAGCCCATAGGCGTTTGATACGGAAGCGGAGTTATATTTCAGAAGCGGCCTGATATGGACACCGACGAAATCCCTAATGGCAGAACTATTGGCAGAGGTAACACCCGGAGCGACAAAAAGTGCATTAAGGTCCGAGCTGCTTGCGCTCTGGTTGAACATCGGCTGGACAGAAAGGCCATACTGGTTGGCCTGGCCAGTGGGGAAATCCGGAGCGGATGCGCTGAATCGGGTGTCTCCGATACCAGCCATTACATACGGCGAATTTCCATTGCCGGATACTTCAAGCATTCTCGCCGGTGCTGTCGTTCCGATGCCGACGTAGCCTAAAGCAGATAATCGCATTTTTTCGGTATTATTCGTTCCGAAAGCAATAAACTGGTTTGCCCGATTCCATACGTAAGCTTCGCTAGCTGCACCTTGCATTAGATCAAAGGACGATGTAAGTGGAGTAGTGCCGTTTCCGGCAATTGATAGATAGGAAGAAGTGCCGGCTCCAGCTCGGAAGCTGACTTGATTATTAGAGCTTGAGTAGACGTCCAACTTAGTTACTGGAGCCGTCGTTCCGATGCCGACGTTGCCATTTTGGCCTTCAATGCTCAAAGCAGCCGCGCCTTGCAGTCCACCATAGTCCCACATTTTGAAATCCAAACGTGTACTCGAACCATCTATCGAGGAGGCATTGAGAGCGATATCAGAATAATAAGCCCCTGAACCCCACCCATTAAGACGAAGGGTAGGAGCATAGCCGGGTGTGCTAATTTCAAGTTTCGCGCCCGGAGCCGACGTCCCGATGCCGACGTTATAGGCGTTATTGATATAGTTGACCCAACCAGCGTTAAAATATATAGAGGGATCGGCATTATTCCATATTGTCATTCCTCCGGGGGTGGCCATGCCCTGATTCACTGCTATCGTTCCTGTTCCGTGGTTGATATAAAGGCTACTGGCGCTGCTGCCACCTCCTACCCCGAGGGTTGCCCCCCAAGCATTCGACGAAACATAAAGACTGGCATTTCCTGCTCCGGGCGTCTGAACAGTCAAAATGGAACCGGTGCTCGCCGTCCCGATGCCGACGTTGCCAACAGTTTGAAAATCATCATCGACGACCACCTTTCCGGCGTTGGCCGCCCGCAAAGTGAGATCAAGGTTGGCATAGGGCGATTCGGTTTGGACATAACCGGGTCCGTTGAATTTGATATATCCCGCGGTCGCGTTCGTGAGATAGAGGTCATAGGCATAAGAAACATCCCCGGCGGAAGCGAAGTTGACCGGATTGTTGATGGTTGTCTGAGCCTGGCTTACGGTCAGAACGTCAGAACCGGCATAGTTCAGCGTCAAGAGATTTCCGGGCCCGTCCGAGCGGACATAGAGACCCGCGGCGGCGACATTTGTCGATGAATTATAGAAATAGCCGATATAATCACTCACGCTGCCGTTGGTTTGGAAGAGATGGGTCGGACTCGTCGTCCCGATGCCGACGTTGCCGTTTGTATCTATTGTTAACTTTGCAGTCGCAGCATCATTATTTGTACCAAGATAAAGCTTTCCAATGGACCTTATGCCAAGGTCTGACACAGAGTAACCAGTAAACATGCTGTTTGCTGAGCCCATAAAACCGGCTGTGGTAGTATTGGCGTAAAAAGACAAATAGTCCCGAAATGTTGAAGCACCATTCACTTCCAATTTCGCCCCCGGATTGGTTGTCCCGATGCCAACGTTGCCAGTTTTGATAACACTAAGCCTAGGAGTTTTGTTTGATCCGTCGTTTGTATAAATGCTATATATATCGTCAGTGCCTCCAAGGCTGTACCCCAGACCCACATCATATTGGACATTGCTGGAGCTCAACGTGCCAGAGGGATCATAAGAAATTAATAAGTTTGTCGCAGTACTGCCCCGCTTAAGTAAAATTGCCGGCAATCCGGAACCATTCCATACGGTCAGGGTCGGCGCGTTCGTATTCGGAACAGTACATCCTATTCCAACATAACCGTTTGATTGAATCATGAACTTTGTTTTTGAGTCATCGATTTCTCCGGAAGCTCCATAGGCAATCCTAAAAGATTCATCGTCGTCCATACCAGCCATCCAAGCATTGCTTCCCGTTGTAACATTTTGGTAGGCCATATATTTTTCTCCCCCATTGGCCGTATTCGAACCAATAGTTATTGATGTATCCGAATTACCACCCGTAGTATAAAAGGTGGCAACATTCTCATTATTGTTATTCACCGTTAGAGCAGAAATTGGACTCGTCGTCCCGATGCCGACGTTGCCCGATATTATTGCAGACCCTGCCCCTGGATCAGCGGTATAGCCAAGAGCTAATCCGCCACTAGGAGTAATTCGCATCTTCTCTTCGCCATAAGTTGGCATACTAAAGGTAATTGCAGAAGCACTTTGAACACCAAATCTTAGATTTCCATTTTGCTTTACAAAATCAGAAGCATAGGGGTTAGAATACCAATAAATTCCAAATGCTGGTTGATTAGTTGTGGCGGTTAATGATAATTGGGTCACTCCCGAATAGGCACCAGCATTTGTATCGATATTTAATCCAACATCATTGCCTGCTGTTGCAACTTGGACAACCTGCAACTTTGACCCCGGATTCGTCGTCCCGATGCCGACGTTGCCGCTTCCATTAATTCTCATGCGTTCATTGGAAAAAGCTCCGCCCCCAGTCGCAAAAATTATCGGTGCTCCCGAATCGTTTGTAACGATCTTTATCCCGTTGGTTGCGCCCCCCCAACTCCCAAATATGACAGAGTTTGGAGCCGACCATAAACCGGTATTTACCGTACTAGACCCGTTGGCTTGCATTGCTCCAAAAGATGAATTGGCTGTTGCTTGAAAATATGACCAACCGCCTCCGTTGTTATTATCTACCTCTACTCCTGCGGGTGCTGCGACATTTCTCGAAATATGCAAATCGGCCAAAGGAGCCGTCGTCCCGATGCCGACGTTGCCGTTCGCTACAATCACATTTCCATACGTTCCGCTATTGGCACCGTATTTAGAGTGATTGAAAGTAATATCATTTGTGTTACTTTGAATCCGTAAAAAGTACATACCAGAAGCCCAGGTAGCATCGTGCTTTACAATATCAAGGGCGAAGTTTCCACCTGTACCTGCAGCTAGCTTTGTCGAACCAACTTGTACATAACCAAGAACATCGTCAACATTGGTATTATAAAAGTCTACTCCTGTTCCAGAACTTTGGTTAGTAGATAAGCTAGTTAGCGATATTCCTGCTCCTGCTGATCCCTGAATAGAAAGCTCTTTTCCCGGAGCCGTCGTCCCGATGCCGACGTTGCCGGCAATGAGTGTTCCTGCGTAGTCGCTTGTACCCGGAATGCCAATTCCAAGCCTTCCAACTCCCAAACGAGATATGCTTACGTCAGGATTTCCATAGGCTGGGCTGCCAGGCGTCCAACCAATTTGGCTTGTATTACTAAAGTAAGTATTGCCATACCACCTTGCTATTCCACTATAAAAATCCCCAGTCGTAACCCCTGTCGATGTAAGCACAAACTCACCTGCAGAGTAAGCATAAAAACCAGAATTTGGTGTGAGAGAGAACGAATACGAAGGAGAACTATTGGTACCTTGCGCAGCAAAGATTTGTCCGCTGCCTATTGCCAACTTCGCCCCCGGAGCCGTCGTTCCGATACCAACGTTGGTGTTGTTGTTGAATAGAGTTGTATTTGCAGTCCAGGCCGATCCGTTCCAGTAGAGAGTTTGTCCGGTGATCGATCCGGCCCCGAGCGAACCCATCAGCGACCCGCCGACATAATATGAGGTGGCGTTCACAGAGCCGTTCACTTCGAGCTTGTACCCCGGAGCGGTCGTCCCGATGCCGACGTTGCCGCCATTCGGCTGCAAGAGAACTCTTCCATTTATGCCACCTCCCGGTCCAATTCCCCCAGTCAATTTCACATCACCACCCGGTCCAATTCCCGCCGCTTGGCCCATACCTCCATTTCCGCCGGAAAGGGTGATGGATCCCCCACTTCCGCCGGATCCCGCAACCGTCCCTGTACCACCATTTCCTGCAGTAAGAGTTATCGGACCGCCTAAGTTGCCACCGGATGATGATCCTCCTTTGCCTCCAGTCACAGTCAAGGCTGATATCGCATCTACGCCAGCGCCGGCATCCGGACCTACGACATGTAATAACGCCCCCGGAGCCGTCGTTCCGATACCAACGTTGCCGGAGCTGAAATAGTGTGGACCAGCACCATTAATTTTTAAGTTTCCAGCGTTATCAATTGATGACTGTGCTGAACCAATAGAATAAATACCGTAAGTTCCTTGCATATTTATGCTATTGTCAAAATAGAAGTTTCCAGAACCACCGATATGAGTTGCGCCGTCATTATACATAAACCCATAATTAGCCCCACTTGATACGCGAAGTTCGTCACGTCCCGATGATGTATACAGTTCCAATTTCGTATTGGGAGCCGTCGTGCCGATGCCGACGTTGCCATAACGGTCAATTCTCACAGCCTCCGTACCATTAGTACCAAAAATCAGATTAGAAGCGGCAGTGCTGCTTGAGTAGTTATAGATAAATGCCGTTTTTGTGTTTGATGTAAAATTTATTCCGTTTGTAGTATAAGCACCTGAAGTAATGCCGCTATCAATGGTTAGCCCAGGACTAGCCAAGCTCGAGCCGGTAAAAGCCGTTCCAAGACCGTTATTCACTAAAGCAAGTTTATCACCAGGATTCGTCGTTCCAATGCCGACGTTGCCGGAAACTATAACATTTCCCGCGCCCGGATCTGTTGAAACATAGCTACTTCCCACGGATAAACCTCCCGAATCGTGGAATTTGACCAAATCGAGTGTATTGGCAGCGTTATCAATTTTTAGTCCACCTGCACCACCCGACCATAAGACGGTTCCGCCATTTCTGGTTGCTAATATTTTTTGTGTCCCGCCATAACCCAATAAATATTGTGTACCTGTACTGTCAAAAATTATGTTTCCACCTTCTACTTCTAATTTTCCTCCAGGTGCCGTCGTCCCGATGCCGACGTTGGTGTTGTTGTTGAAGAGATTCACGTTTGCCGTCCAGGCCGAACCGTTCCAGTAGAGAGTTTGCCCTGTGATCGATCCGGCGCCGAGCGAACCCATCAGCGACCCGCCGACATAATATGAGGTAGCGTTCACAGAGCCGTTCACTTCGAGCTTGTACCCCGGAGCGGTCGTCCCGATACCGACGTTGCCTGATGTCTTCAGAGCCGTAAGAGCGTTAATGGTGCCGGTATTATCTCTCAATGTGAAGCTCCCGGCAGGACCGTAGATAGCGCCAGATCCGTTGCTGACCAGTAGCCAGTTTATTCCTCCAGCGGAGGAGTTGCTCAAATCAATATTGGTTCCGGTTGTGGCCGAATCCAGCATAAATAGTTTTTGCGTCGGGTTCGTCGTCCCGATGCCGACGTTGCCGGCGAAATAGGAGTTCGAAGCCATTGAGGAGTAGATCGCCCAAGTCCCCGCTCCGGTGGCGGCCGTTCCGATCTCAAGGGCCGCGTTGTGGGTGGCGCCG
>Ga0182021_10007791_pt1 | contig 12697 bp, 10 predicted proteins | sample 612E3MmetaG_FD_120493 | JGI IMG/M metagenome (GOLD analysis project Ga0182021, IMG submission 120493) | Permafrost microbial communities from Stordalen Mire, Sweden - 612E3M metaG (Illumina Assembly) | ecosystem: Environmental > Terrestrial > Soil > Wetlands > Permafrost | place: Sweden... | reverse complement strand
TTCCAATGGTCATAACCGCTAATATCCGGGTCTCTTGGTTGCTCGGTTGGTGCATAAGTTGGCGCTGGCGGTGGACCCGTGATTTCATACCCATTATTGGTGAAAACAATATCCACGACCCAATAAGTCTCGTTATTCGGAGGGCTGTAAACTGACCCTTGCGCTCTCAGAAACCCAACTATGGTAACATGCCCACTTATATCCGCTGGGTATCTCGTTTGTCCGGTTGGCGTGTTAGTCGGAACTGACGACTGACAGCCTAATATTAATAGGACAACGACCAAACATAGTGTCAGTGGGATAAAAGGGAAACATCGATTTTTCATCACGTCATTCCTTCATTAAGACACAGCCAGCCCCTTGAAGTATTTGTATTATAAGATACTATGAGACTCAACCGCCATGATATACATCATTCGTTCAAAAAGTCAATCAACTGAGCCTTCTCACCATTGGACGAACATTGGTATGTATGTTCATCCATGATAAAAATCAAGGTCTAAGGTGACTGCTAAAAGGGTTGAATCTGAGTCTTTCAGCACTCTTATATAATAAACCAGGTTACTAAGGCTGCCGGTTACGATGTTATATAGGTGGGGCTTTATGAGGCGACTTCTTAATAGTATCATACATATAGAACAGCCCTCCTGTGTTGGCGTATTTTCTCAAATACTTACCTGCTTCAGAAGGGCTATTTTTACTTTTGTTCCTTTATCTTATCCCAATTTTTCGGAATTTGTAGTGCTTTTCATTAGTTACCTATTACGGGAAAATCTGCCACCAGGGTTTAGTGGCGGGCTTTATAACAGCAGTGGCGTCTAATGTAACTGCAGTCTGTGCCAGTGCTCTGCCATTCAGCTTGGCTCCAGTGTTCAGCACAATTGCTGTTTGATCCAAGATATTTCCATTGAAGACAGATGTCGTGCCAAGGGTCGTTTGACCAGCGACCTGCCAGAATATGTTCTTGGCCTGTGCGCCGCCGCTTAGATTAACATGCACACCATTGCTCACGGTAAGAGTCTGAGCTATCTGGAAGATCCAGACATCATTTGAACCACCAGACAGAGTGACGTCGGTAGGTATGATAACCCCTGTACCCCATTTATAGAGTCCAGGAGTGAGTGTCTTCCCACCAATATTTCCGGCACCCAGTTCGGTAAAATCGGGCAATGTTCTTCCAGCTGCATTAGTGTACGCGATTTGCATGTCGCTTACAGCTATGGTCATTTTAACCGGAGTTGGAACGGCATAGTTGGCTGCGTATACCTTTCCAGTAACCTTGGATGATGTTGAAAATTGATTCGAGGCATCCATTATTAACCCAAATCCGGTTATGGCCATAGCGGCAATTGGACTTACTCCAATATCCCCGGTAATTGCGGTGGTTCCAGTTGTTGAAATTCCTGATTTTGCCAGAATAGCGAAATCACCGGCCGATCCAAGAGGTACTACTGCCTGAGCCACCTTCTGATGTGCTTTTGCAGCAGCATAAGCAGGGACAGCTGACACCAGTGTAATGGCAAGTAGCATAATAATTGCTATTGCGGGTAAGTGATGTTCCACTTTCTCATTTTAAATCTCCTTTCTTCTATTAATGTAATTATCTGACAAGTCACCTATTGCTAGCACATATAGCACTTCCGGTAATTACTATTTAAAGAATACTAACAGTCTGAATATGCAGAAGTAATATAATGCAGGCAAGATATGTTAAATTATGATATCGCTAAAGTCTTCGATTAATAGGTAGATAAATTGAGTAGATCGGATGATTAAAGGATTGGTTTGTGTTGATACCGTTCATTTACAGGCAATCTGCATAACTAATTATCTGACTGCCTGTAAATGAACGGCTTTACAGAATCTATTGAAAAACCTTATTTCTTTGTTACGCTCTTGTAAGGCCCTTCAGTTTTCTTTACACTCTTAAACTGTCCAGTTTCTGTATCACGTTTGACCCATTGGCCGGTTTTAGGATTTTCTGATTGTGTCCGTTTGGAAATCGGTCCCTTTAATTTCCCAGTTTTTGAATCTAATTTCGCCATAATATAGCCTCCTATAATTACGATTATGTAAATACTAACAGACTGAACATATAGAAGTAATAGAATCCAGGCACGTTATGTTAAATAGTTATGATATTTGAAGTGTGACTGGTGGATAGTTTGATGAAATAGGTGACCTACCCCCAATAGTTTCCTTTTAAGTTAGTTCCACAAGAAGAAAACTCATACCTATCACCTGGCGTAGTCATCGGGATAAATACGTGGACTAAAAGCAAAGTAATTGTTGGAGCACTGGAATAAGCCCTTTGCTCTCAAACGAGAGTTCGGGAACTGTCCAGAATGGCCCACCATTCTTGCCAACTCATGCCCCATGCTAGCCATTTCTCGATGTGTTAAGTATGTGTGCGTTTCAGCAGGAGCGTCAAAGGGAGCGGCAGAAATGTGAGAAGAGGGAACAATAATTATGAGATATAAACCCTATTATTCGTATTGAACACTAATTTGGTTGGGATTGGTTTGGTAGTTCTATATACATCGATTTTGAATACTTTCTGTATAAACTCCTTAAACTGTATAGAAGCACCTTTCCCTAATAGTGTGAAAGCGCTGCCAATATATATATGCTGACCATATCTATTATTACTTGTATAACCGTGAAAAGCAGCTGCGCATTGATTTTCACCATTGTAGATGGTCACTAGAATACCGTCGGGATGGACTTTGTGCGTAATTGGATAGTTAGGTAATTTATTCAGTTCTGCGATCGAAGTGCCATATTTACTGAGCTCTTTGTCATTACCGACAAAGAATTCCCATTTTGGTGCGTAACTAGGGTGTAATACGCAAAATATTGGGGAAGCAGATATCGGCAATTTCTGCATATAATTCATCATATTTACCTCACTTATTATTTCGCCGCTGTCGAATATTAGCGCAAGTTAAGTATGAGATCATTATTTTAGTCTCAATTTTACGCTAATTTTCTTTCGAAAGATTATCAATAATATTGCAATTATTAGAAATATAAGGCCAAAAACATTGATAAAATTTCTCCACCATGTGAAGCCTTCCCAATTTGCAGTTGTATTCGTCAAACCACTCGTAATGCTAAGTACAAAAGGTATAAAGCAAATGATAAAAAAGACATCTCCAAAAATGAATTTTAGAAATTTATTTCTGTTCGGACGGCATTTTTTACAGAAATATTGGTCTTCATCTTTGAATCCACACTCCTGGCATAAGAATTGGCCATATGTAATACATCGTCCGATTACGTTTACGTCATTCAAGCTATGATTATGTTCAATCACAACTATCCTCCTGCATCCAGATCATCGATTGGGACTTATCCGCTGTATTTTATCATTTGCGCATGGAGAAAGTAATTATCGTAAATGAAAGCACCGTAGTTAATAGCCTGTTAAATATGATTAATATCAGATAGTGCTGCTTGATCCATTTCACCAGGTCTTGTTTCAGAAAGACCCGTTTCTTGCCTATCTTGTGGGAAGGCAAGGCTGATTACATGTTTGTATAATGTGATAATTGCGCTAATGCAACTGATTATCTTTGGACGAATTCTGTTTGTTGAGTTTCTCAGCTACCAATATAGCATTAAGTAATTGATCTATATTATAGTCATTAACCATAATTGGTAGACGGATCAAATCGATGAGCCACCACATACCAAGACCTCCCAATGTAAGCCAGAATACGACCTGAGTGCGCATCTTTTTCAAGTAGATGTAATGGCTGCCAAGACAAAGCCAATAAAGATAAGCAGTTAAGGTGTCTTTCAAATTTCGCCTATCTTGCGGTGTTTCGCTTACTGCCTCTTGCTGGGAAATGACCTTCTGTTGAGGCGGCTTGTCCTTAGGTGGAGTTTGAAAAGGTATCCCCAGTATTGATTTCAGCTTATCCGCTGGAGAAGTTTCAGGAGGCTGAATGGGTGGAGCAGGTTGAACAGGTGTGGGAGACTGCAAGGATGAAGGAGTCTCTATAGGTGCAGGTGGCTGAATGATTGGAGAAGGTCGAACAGGTGCGGTAGACTGTATGTCCGAAGTAGCTTGAACAGGTACAGGAGCCTGTATGGATGAAGGCGGTTGAGCAGGTCCTGGAAGCTGAATGACCGGAGAAGGTTGAACAGGCGCAGCAGGCTGCATAACTGGAGAAGGCTGCACAGGTGTGGGATCTTGTACGGGTGCAGGAGGCTGTATGGGTGAAGGATCCTGTACAGGCGGGGGAGGAGGTGGAACAGGTATCGGATATTGTACGGGCGGGGTTTTCTGAGAAAGTATCTGGAATATTGATTTCATCTTCCCCATCAGAGAAGGTTCTGGAGCCTGCCAGTACATCTGGTATCCACAATAATAGCACTGAGGTTGCCCGTACTGAACGTACCGGCCGCATTTAGGGCAGACATACCACTGCTGCATTATTAATCTCTATTATATCCCTGCATTAACTTAGACGTATAGCAGTAACACTTACGAATTGAGCACAAGTGAAATCCGTACGAATGATAAGTTACAAGAAGATTGTTAATATATTATTATCAAATCATTATGAGCCGATGCGCAATTTTGAAGCAGGCTTCAATGCGATGCTATAATTAACCCGCAACCGCATGAATGTCCCCCACGAGGTAGTCAATCTCACTGACTTTTCCCACAGACAAGGAGGAGGGCCCGTATGAAATTTATACCGATATGCAAGATCATTATGATAGCCGCCGTTATTGCAGTGCTGTTCATCGGAGCAGGATGCGGCAGTTACGGCGGGGCCGATGTTTACCTGGAAAATATCAGCATCGGTTCAATAACTATTGAAGGGAAACCGGTCACCGGGTTGCCGACTCAAAAAGTAAATATAGTGCTTAAGACCGGCGCAAACAAAGTCATGATCAGCCAGTCAGGCAGCAAGACTATTATCAAACTGCAACCTTCAGCGGCGGTGGTTACCAGCAGCCCCGATGGCTTGTCTTTCACCGGAGTAACAGCCGACCAGGTTGAGATCAAATGGACTACGGATAACACCACAAAATAAATTTATGGACATATTGACCGGACTTAACCCCGCACAGAAAGAAGCGGTACAGCATATAGAAGGACCTATCCTGATACTGGCCGGGCCTGGAAGCGGTAAGACACGCGTTATCACCCACCGCATTGCTTACCTGGTCAAGACCACGGGCGTAAACCCGCGCCGGATCATGGCGGTGACCTTCACCAACAAGGCTGCCAGGGAGATGAAGGAACGCCTCCAGAAACTGCTGGGCCAGGGGGCCGAAAACATCTCGGCAGGCACGTTCCATGCCATTTGCGCCCGCATCCTGCGCCAGGACGGCAAGCCGGTCGGGCTCGATACAAACTTCGTGATTTACGATGAAGACGACCAGCAGAGCCTGGTCAAGCAGTGCCTGCAGGACCTGGACCTTGATCCAAAACAGTACAATCCTCAGAAGATCAGGAATGCCATCAGCTACGCTAAAAGCCAGCACCTGACGCCAGCCGGTTTCGCCAGCCAGGGCAACAGCCACTGGGATGATATTATCTCCCGGGTTTACGAGCGTTACCAGGAACAGTTGGGGCAAAGCAACGCCGTGGACTTCGATGACCTGCTGATGAAAGTCGTCCAGCTATTCGAGAAACACCCGGATGTGCTTGCAAAATACCAGTCGCGGTACCTGCACCTGCTGGTTGATGAGTTCCAGGACACGAACATCACGCAATATAAACTGATCCAAATGTTAGGCGGCAAGCACCACAATGTCTGCGTGGTGGGCGACCCTGATCAATCGATTTATTCGTGGCGCTTCGCCGACATACGGAATATCCTCAGCTTTGAGAAAGATTACCCGGACGCCAAAACCATAGTCCTCGAGCAGAACTACCGCTCCTCCAAGAACATCCTGGAGGCAGCATCGTGCATTATATCCGTTAATAAAAAACGAAAGAAGAAGAAGCTTTGGACGGACAATACGGAGGGGACGCCCGTCTACCTGATCAAGACCTACGGCGAGCAGGAAGAGGCGCAGTTCGTAGTAAACGAAATACTGAACCTGACGCACACCGATGGGATCAAGCCGGGCGATTGCGCGGTCATGTACCGCACAAACGCACAATCACGCGCACTGGAAGAGGCCTTCATGCGCTACGGCCTTAAATACAAACTGATCGGCGGCACCAAGTTCTATCAGCGCCGGGAGATAAAAGACTTCATTGCATACCTGCGAATCATACATAACCCCTTTGATAATATCAGCCTTCAACGCATCATCAAGGTGCCGGGAAGGGGCATTGGCGCCAAGACACTGTCCGACCTGACGAACTGGGCCCGGGACAACAACCTTTCCCTTTTTGCGGGCCTGAAGGCAGTCAGCGAAGGCAGCGGGCCCGGGTTCGGGACAAAGATCAGCGCCTCCCTCACCGGTTTCTACCGCATGCTCAATGACCTGATCGTGGAAAGCCAGCAGTTGACCCTCGTCAGCCTCATGGATACGGTGCTGGAGAAATCTGGCTACCGCGATACGATCCGTAGTGAAGATGACGGCGAGGAACGCTGGGAGAATATCCAGGAACTGCGTACGGTCGCCATGGACTACGACGGCTTGCCTCCGGGCGAGGGACTGTCTCCATTCCTGGAGCAGATCAGCCTGGTCGCCGATGCCGATGAAATCGAGAGCAGAGAGGATACAACCACCCTGATAACCCTTCACCAGGCCAAGGGCCTGGAGTTCCCAGTGGTTTTCATAGTAGGCATGGAGGAGGGGCTTTTGCCGCACCGCAGGTCAATGGAAGAAGGCGGGGATGAGCTCGAAGAAGAGCGCCGCCTGTGCTATGTAGGCATCACACGTGCAGGAAAACATATATACCTGCTCCACACTGCACGGCGCAGCATTTACGGTGCCAGTTCCGAAAGCACACCGTCAAGGTTCCTGGAAGACCTGCCCGACCACCTGATTGAACGAAGGGGCCTGCCTGCTGCTGAAGAGCATTACGGCGGGCGCGAGGAAAAATACCAGAAAAAATGGCAGGATGACGATGGGGGAATTAATGTCGCAGACCTGCTGGCCCAGAAGCGCCAGGCCCAACAGGCGCCCAAAGAATTAATCGCTTTGAACCCTGGGGACCGCGTCCGTCATACCAAGTTCGGTGAAGGACAGGTGATCGGCATACGGCCGACCGGCCAGGACAAAGAAGTCATCGTGGCCTTTGAGGGTGTCGGGGTGAAGAAGCTGCTGTTGAGCGTGGCCCCGCTGGAAAAAATCTGATAGTCTGGTAAATTAATATAAATGGGCTGGCCATTATGGACTTACTAGACGGCCTCAACCCCGGGCAGAGGGAAGCGGTAGAGACCGTCGACGGACCTTTGCTTGTACGTGCAGGTCCGGGTTCAGGGAAGACCCGTGTCATAGTTCACCGCATCGCCTACATGATCCTCGAAGCCCGGATAAACCCCCGCCACATACTTGCCGTCACCTTTTCCAAGAAGGCCGCCGGAGAGATGAAAAAACGCCTTGAGGCGCTGCTGGCAGGTAAGGCCTCGTCACTTACGGTCAGCACAATCCATTCAGCCTGCCTCCGTATACTGCGCCAGGACGGCATACCCGGCCTGGGCACAACATTCGAGGTCTATGATGAAGAAGACCAGAACAAACTGGTCAAACAGTGCATGGAGAGCGCCGGGCTCAGCATCGAGGAAAACGACCTGCGCAGGTTCAAGGGCATTATCAGCTACGCCAAGATCAATATGATCGACCCCGATGCAGTTGTCGCCAGGCCCGGCGAACGTTTCGATGATGCCTCGCTCGCTGTATTCCGCGGTTACCAGAGGGCGCTGAAGAAACAACGGGCGGTGGACTACGATGACATGCTCGTCTCCACTTATACCCTCTTCAAACAAAACGAACCTGTTCTGAAGAAATATCAGCAGCTATACAGGTATATATTGGTAGACGAGTTTCAGGACACCAGCAGCCTGCAATACCAGATCATCAAATTGCTGGGGGCAAAATACCGCAATGTCTGCGTAGTCGGCGATCCCGACCAGACTATCTACTCATGGAGACAGGCAGAGATACGCAACACCGATAACTTCTGCAAGGACTTTCCGGGTACGCGGGTGATCGGTATGGACGAAAATTACCGTTCCACCGGGACCATTGTCGCAGCCGCCAACACGCTGATATCAAACAATAGCAAACGTAAAGAGAAAAAGCTGATAACCTCGCGGGAAGAAGGCGAAAAAATCAGTATAGTGAAGTCCGGAGACAATGACGGCGAGGCGCTCTTTATCGCGAAGACCATCAAATCACTGACCGCTCAACGCGGCTTTAAGCATAGCGATTTTACGGTCCTGTACCGCGTCAACGCGCAATCACGTGTACTGGAGGAACAATTTAACCAGGAGGATATTCCCTACAGGCTGGTCAACGGAACGCCCTTCTATAAAAGAAAGGAGATCATGGATGTGGCGGCCTGGCTGCGCGTTATGCGAAACCCCACGGATGATTCGGCCCTGGTACGTGTAATCAAACTGGCCGGTAAGGGTATAGGCATCCAATCGATCGCAGAAATGCAGTCACGTGCAGAAAAATCCGGGAGCCACCTTTACCAGGTTTTGGAGCACGCTGCGGCAGGTACTATGTCTCCATTTCCCGTACGTACTCAGAGGAGAGCCGCTCATTTCTTTTCACTGCTGCAGGACCTGCGTGCCGAAAGCAGGCACATCAGCCTGGTAACCTTGATAAACCGTATACTGGAAAAAACCGCTTACAGGGACCACCTGAAAGGTGAAGATGACCCCGAAGAGCGGTGGGAAAACGTGCTGGAGCTTATCTCGCTGGCCGGGGCCTATGAGCATCTGAGCCCGATCGATGCATTGACCTCCCTGTTGAATAAGATCAACGATGCTTCGGAAGCGGCGGAACGGAGGCAGGAAGAGCAGGCAGTTACTCTCAACACGCTTCACGGTTCCAAGGGGACCGAGTTCCCCATCGTTTTCATCGCCGGCGTAGAAGAGGGACTGCTACCGCACAACAGGTCAATAGATGATCCCGAAAGGTTGGAAGAGGAACGCCGCCTGTGCTACGTGGGGATCACCCGCGCCATGGACGTCCTATATTTAACCTACTCTGAGAAACGCCACGCCCAGGGAGAAGCCAGCTTTCGTGTTCCCTCCCGCTTTTTAAGGGAGCTTCCCGCGCAGCTTATTGTATACAGGGACCTGACCATAACCGCAAAGCCAACCAATATAACGTAGTAAGCTGCTCTGTTTATTTCAGTTAATGGAGTGCTCCGAAGCTATTATCTTATTTAAGTGAACTCGAGCCGTTTTTTTACACAACCGTTGTGTAAGAATAACACATATATATGGCGTCAAAACCCCATTATTTCTTTAATGCGGCCTGAGTTTTTCTTTGATGTTAGTAATTCTAAAAGTTTAATAGCAACTCCTATTGCGGTTGCAGGATTCCAAGATGTTATTATATTGTCGTCAATAACGATAGGGTCTTTTAAGACAATTACCCCATACCCTTTTAGCTGGTCCTGTCTAGTAATATAAGTAGTTCCCTTTTTCCTTTTCAACACTCCACTTTTCCCTACCTGCAGGGCTCCAACGCAAATTGCGGCAATTATCTTGTTTTTTTTATAGAATTCTCTGATTAATTCAAGTGATTTTTCACTATATGCATCTTCATAAAATCCATACCTCTCAAATCCACCAGGAATTGCCAGAGCGTCATACTCTTCAACATTAACTTCATCTATCGTTACATCTACGGTAACCCTCAAATTGAACGAGCTGCAAATTTGCTTTCTTATACCACAGGTAATCAACTAGGTAGTCCCATCCCCATCTACGAGATTCCAGCCCATTACATCGATGAATGCACTCGCTTCATATACTTCAAAACCGCCGGATAATAATAGCAATACTTTTTTCAAAATACCCATTCTCCTTTTAACACATAATTGATATCAGAGGAATCATTAACAATATTTTTTCTATTCATATGGGCATTTTTTATGTCGAATAGAAACAGCGAAACTAATTTGAATTGACCGTTATGTATTGTCCCTCTATCTTAACCATTGCTGCGCCGCCGAAAAGGACCCTCACTACACCGGCCTTTTTCACAGTGGACAATTTGACCGTATTGGGGTTATCGAAGCTACTATTCTGCTCGATGTTCAATGTTCCGCCCTCCCAGGCACCCTGTTTCAACAGGTAGTAACCAAAGGCCGAATTGCCGGAGCCGGTAGCCGGGTCTTCCAGGTAGCCGTATTTAGGAGCAAACACCCTGGTCCTGAAATCGTTCTTTTTACCGGCGGTTTCCTGCGAAAAGACCAGGACGATATCGATGCCATTATCCAGGCAAAAAGCTTTCAACTTCGTCTCTCCGGGCTTCATTTCAAGGCAGGTGGAAAGGCCGGATAAGGGCACGATCAATGTATTCAGACCGGCATTGATCAGGGCAGGACCCCAACTGGCGCTGATGGCACTTTGCTTGATATCCAGTGCAGCGGCGATTTTGGTTTTACTTAAATTCAGGTCGTTATATCGAGGCTCCGGAGCCATGATATACACACTGCCTTCCTCCTTCAACCGGTTGTACACGTCCAGGTATTCATCTTTCACCCGTATCTTCACACTGTAGCGGTTGAGCAGGTCAGAATGTGTGCTGATATAGTCGTACATGGCTGCAATCGTCCCGTTCCCGCAAAAGTCCACTTCGCATTCGGCAGAATAATACCTTAAGAAAATGCAGTCTTTTTCAGGAAACAGGTAAACAACCTCGTTAACATAGCCCTTCAGTTCCGTGGCGATAAGTTGCGTATCCGCTTCCGAAATATCCCCCGTTTTTCTCAAATATATGCAGCCAGCCGGGTTACCAGCGGATTTTCCACTGGTGAAAGCGTCGATTTTCTTAAACGGGAACCTTTTCATCTGTTTACTACCCCGTTTTTACTCGGGCATACCGACTTGCACGTGCTGCAGGCATAGATAAAAAAGCCCCTGCTGTTATAAATCTCGGCATACTCCCGGCAAAGCTTCTGGTTTACATAGGCACCGTCAAGCGCTTTCTGCGGACACTTATCAATGCATAAGGTGCACTTATCCTTACATACCTTATAATTAGCCACCGGGTCGCTCTGCAGCTCCCGGTCGGTCAGCACAGCCCCCAGTGTAATCATGTTGCCGTATCTATTGTTATACAGTAGCGTATTCTTCCCGAACACGCCCAGGCCGGCTAAATAACCGGCATGTTTAAGCGACAATATCCCTTTCCCGACCTTGTTTTCGGCATCCCAGTAATCATACGGCACCGACGGGATGGGTATGGCCGTCATGCCTTCATCTTCCAGCCTGCAGGTAAGGGCATAGGTAATTCGATACAATTCATTCAATATCATTTCAGTAATAAAAGTGTAAGGTACCCGGGTCTTGGCTTTGAGAGGAGAGGATGGCAACCGCCTGGCAAAGACAATCACTGACTTCGCATCCTCGTAGATATCTTTAGGGTGAAACCCCCCGGGCGCCTCCCTGAAACTATCAGCAGCAGCTATACCGCACAGGTCAGCCCCCAGCCCAGCAGCTATCTTTTTTATCCTCTTTGCATCGACCATTTGAGCTCCCCCCTTTTCATTGAACTATTGCTTGTATATAAAGCGGCATCTATACAATAATCGTGCCTTTCATATAGGGGACTGCCCTTCCGCTAATCTCCACCCTGTCACCTAGGTACCTGCAGAACAGCTCGCCCCTCCTTTCGGATAGCTGGTATGCGTGCAGGGTGTCTTTCTTCAAACGTCTGGCCCAGTAGGGGATCAGCGTGGAATGAGCGGAGCCGGTGACGGGGTCCTCGTTTATGCCTTCCGCGGGAGCGAAAAAGCGCGATACGAAATCCGCCTTACGGCCGGGCGCCGTGATGATTGTCCCCACACAATCCAGTGTTTTAAGCATGCGGAAATCAGGGTCAATGGCCATTATCTCTTCCTCGCTGTCGAAAACAGCCAGGTAGTCCCGGGTTTTGTAAAGCTCAACCGGCTTTTTCCCCAGCGCTTGATTGAGCAATTTATTTTCTGCCGCATTAACAGGATGCATAGCAGGGAAATTCATCCTGATCAGGTCGCCATCCCTGGTGACGACCAGCTCACCGCTCTTTGAGGAAAACCTGATCTCGTTGGAATTGTAATTACAATAATTGAAGATGACATAGGCGGCCGCCAGCGTGGGGTGGCCCGCCAGATCGATCTCGACCCTGGGGGTAAACCAGCGTATTTCATACCCGGTCCCGCTCCGTACGAAAAAGGCGGCCTCAGACAAGTTATTCTCTTCGGCGATCTTCTGCATCAGGCCGTCATCAATCCAGGCTTCGAGCGGGCATACAGCAGCAGGATTACCGCCGAAAACACGGCCTGTGAAAGCGTCGATCTGATACAGCGGTATTTCCATCATGCCACCTCTTGAATACTAATGCGTGACGGATTATAACCAATTCATTACAGAACTGTATATTAACTGCTATGAAATAAAACAGTATAATCCTCTATAATAAGTACCTGGAGCGGGTAAGAATAAGTCCCCGATCTTAATTTAATATCAGAAAATAAATTGATGGATAACGATAAAGCCGCACTCAAATTCCCAAAGGGCTTCCTGTGGGGTGCAGGGTCCTCCGCCTA